>Ga0209536_100012391_pt1 | contig 12399 bp, 9 predicted proteins | sample DeeMarSeWOR28_12_FD_187461 | JGI IMG/M metagenome (GOLD analysis project Ga0209536, IMG submission 187461) | Marine sediment microbial communities from White Oak River estuary, North Carolina - WOR-2-8_12 (SPAdes) (version 2) | ecosystem: Environmental > Aquatic > Marine > Intertidal zone >...
ACCGTTGTTGTCGAAGTCGGTCGTGACAGCAATACCCCACGAGGCCAGCGACGCTCCTTTCTCGACACCTGAGATCGCCCCGGTTTTCTTAATGAATCTGCCGGCACCGTCGTTGAGGTAAATTTCGAAATGCCGCCTGCGCTCCAGACAGATCAGGTCCGGGTCACCGTCCTGGTCAACGTCTCCGACTCCCTTGATTGCCGTACCTGTCTTGGGCAGCCCCGCCTCGGTGGTGACATCCGTGAAGGTCATTGTTCCGTCGTTGCGGTATATGCGGCTGTTACCATCGGGCGCACTGTAGTGGCCCCACTCGGCCAGGAGATCGATGTCACCATCTCCGTCGAGGTCGTGTGGCAGACAGAGGACCTCGTCCCGGCCCCGGGTGACCGCAAGTCTGCGGCTGTTCTCTGAAAAAAATCCTTTACCATCCCCGAAATCGAATTTTATATCGGTGTCGGTACCACGAAGCCAGTCCACCTTGCCATCACGATTTATATCGATCATCGCCTGGCGGCGGGCGGTGTTGGTGCCGCGCGTGATGCCGGTCGGCTCGAAGAGCAGTTTCCCCGGCCTCGATTGGTTCCGCCACCATTGCCCCCCTCCGTCCTGATAGGTCATAGTCAAATCGACCTTTCCGTCTTCGTCGCTGTCGTAACACAAATGGATCTCACTGGTAGGATAGGTGCCGCTGGCTAGTTTGAAACGCCCGAGACCATCGTTCAAAGCGGTCAGGGTTGTGCCTTTCCCATGCGCGCTTAAGAAGAGATCCAGATCGCCGTCTCCGTCAAGATCGACCAGATGCAAGCCGCTGAGCCACCATCTGGGATTAGACGCATAGTGATCCTTGACGAGTTGGGCAATTCCCGAGGCTGCCGTAATGTCTGTGAAGGAAGGTTGCTCTGCCGAATGAGCTATACCGTTGGTGGCAAAACCAAGGAGAAACAACAACTGTAAAACACTTGTGAGATAGTACTCTGACCGATTATCACTTCTCCTGAGTAAAGCAACCGCTCGTAGGAGAATGTGGTTACATTTTGTTTGTAAGGATCCACTCAGCCAACTCGATTCAGTCATTCACATCTCCCAACTGAGACCCTGATGGTCTCTTCTCTTATTGTACTGATACTTTCACTTAGAATAGGCTCGGACATAATCGACGTACATATAAGACGGATTCGGCGTCTTGTCGATGGGCCATCCGCCGCCGAGGGCCAAGTCCACCAGTATATACAGCGGTACTTTGGCTTCGGGCGGCGTTTTGACTCGCCGCAGTTCCACTTCGTCGTAGTAGAAGGTTATGAAATTCGAATCGACCATGACACCGTATCTGTGAAAATCGTCGGTCATTCCGGCAACAAAGTATGCCCTGCCGTCCGCCTTGTGCTTTTTGTCGGGATACCAGAGGTGTACGTTGGTCCACAGAACATTAGGATTGACGCCGTATTGTTCGAGCACATCGATTTCAATGCCGGTGGCCGACTTGTTCAGCAGCGAGGGCGCACCAAGAAGCCAGAAGGCCGGCCATGTGCCCAGGCCTTTTGGCAGTTTGGCCCGCATCTCGAAATAGCCGTACTTCTGGGCAAAGCCTTTGCCTTTAGGATCCAGAGAGCTCAGCAAACCGGACCGCCATCTTTCACCTTCCTTTCTGGCCTCGATTCGAAGGATGCCGTTCTCAACTGTGAAAGGAAAGCCTTCTTCCGGATCGGCGAACCGGGCGTCCCCGAAATCACCTGCATATGGCGTATGTGCAATCCAGCGGGTACCGGGCCCCCATGCAGACACACTGAGCGGTTCTTTGAAATCCTCATTAAATGTCAGATTATATCCTTCCAGATCCAGGGTAGGAGCCGCAAGTTCAGGGATAGGTGCTTTGTTGTCAACCTTGATTACACCAATTTTGTATGCAGTCGGGTCGTTTACCACTGCTACAACACCTTTGCCGACCTTTAGTGACTGTCGTGTTCCTCCGTGTTTGGGATCGTAGATTCCGAGCATGATATTGTACTGCCCTTCGGGTGTGTCAGTGGGTACAACTATGGTCTTCTCGTATTCAAGTCTGCCCGACCAAACGGCCGTGGCGACAGGGGGGGAGTGGTCGTTTTGAAAGGCCATTCGCCCGTCTGTGCTCCTGAAGTGCACAAACACTGTAAAATCTCTGCCCATCGGAACCGCATCCCAGCGATACGTCAGATAGGTTCCAAAACCGGGCCTGCAGGAAGGCTGCGAGAGTTTGCATGGCAGAACCGTTGGTGTTCCAGAAGGGGCGGTCGAGAGAGTGCAGGTCACATCGTCCAGCCAGAGCGTCCCTTTCGAGCCGCCAGCCAGACTGTCGGTTCCGATGTTCAGGCCGAACGCCTTTGCCGGACCGTGCCACTTGGCGTCATTCGCGCCGCCCCACGACTCTTCTCCCACCAGATCACCGACACGAAGGACGACTTCCTGCCACTTATCTGTTTTTGCCAGCGGTATGCGTTTTTTCTGATGACATTGGTCTGTGTCGTCGAGGATACGCACCCCGATATTTGCCACGCTCCTGCTTTTTACCCAAAGGCGGATTTCTTTAATATCCTGTTGTCCGAGCTCAGCGAATTTCTTCCAGATCCCGACATACGCTCCACCATTACTGAAATCGGCGTCGAGCCTCAAACTGCCCTTGCCTTTGTGTGCGACGGCCGCATCCCATTCGAGCAAGCCCTTGGCGCCCGGGAACTCCCAGCCGCCGACATATTCCCAGTCTCGAGTTGTATTTTTATCATCAAAAATACTAAGGATAATTTTCTCGTTGTCGTCTTTTGGGATAGAAGGCCTGGATGAACTCTGGGCAAGAGCATTTGAAAATAAGACCGCTGAAATGCCGTGAATTATGATGCTTACTATCATGATCGAGTGAATTGAGTTCTTCATTCCGATTTTCTCTGTTATTTCTGCACTTACTTTAGATTATCGGCTTTGAGCACCTTCAACTCATCTTCTTATGGGAGTAAAGGTTTTTGTATTTTCATAAGATCGTTTAACACAATATATACCATAATCCGGGGCATTTTTCAATCTTGTGTTGACTATGCCATTATAAATAATGTATAAGTGAAAAAATGAAGTTTCACAGAACAGGCCTGTGTTTCGCCATCGTAATTAAAAGGAGGCAAGCGTGAGCAAGACAAGGATTTTCTCGGCAGTATCGGCTAAAACAAGCGGGATATTGTTATACACAATGTTGATTATTTGTCTGCTCTCATCCACAGTGCAGGCTCGCAGCGGTTTATCAAAGCGATGGGTTTATGTATCAAGCAACCTGTATGTAAATGAAAATGTGCAGAAACTGGAGCAGTTGTTACAGCGCGCCCAAAAAGCGGGATACAACGGAGTTCTCTTTACTGATTACAAGACATTTACCTGGTGGCAGTTGGACGATGCGCAGCGATGGCGCAGAAACGCCCAAAAACTGCGTGATATCACCAGAAAACTGGAGATGGAATTGGTTGTTTGCGTATTTCCGTTTGGCTATGCCGGTTCGTTATTGTGGCACGATGTCAACCTGGCCTCCGGTATGCCGATTAAGAGAGCCCCTTTAAAAGCAACGGGAAAGAAACTCGTACCAACGCCGACGGCACAGATAGTCAACGGTTCTTTTGAAGAATACAAAAACAATCTCGCTTTGCGTTATAGTTTTCAGGATGACCCCGGCAGGAGTTCCTTTATAGACCATAAAATCAAAAAGCATGGCAAAGTGTCTATCAGATTTGAGAACGTCGGCGACATCAATCAGCATGGTCATGGCCGTATCTGTCAGAAAGTAAAGGTTCGTCCCTGGCAGCAGTATCGAATTCGTGCATGGATGAAGACCGAAAATTTGACCGGTGGCGAGATAAAACTTCTGATCCTGGCCGATGGCCGAACATTGCAGTGGCAATATCTTCAGTTTGACCAGGGCGGTCGATACCATTATATCCGCCGGCTCAATAACCTCAGTTCCGACTGGGTCCAGCAGTGTGTGACCTTTAACAGCCTGGATTGTAACACTGTGTTAATATATGCCGGTATATGGGGAGGTCGTAAGGGCAAAATCTGGTGGGATGATTTACGTATCGAAACGGCGCCCGCCCTGAATATTCTGCGGCGAAGTTCTCTGCCGATTGAGGTGATCGGTTCAAACGGCACTTCTTATAAAGAGGGCCTGGATTTTGAGCGTATTGTTGATCCTCATTTGGGTCGCCTGCAATGGCCCGGATCTTATGATACGCGTCACGACTCCCCTCAGATTATTCTGACAAAAAGCACACGAATTAAACCAAATCAGACTGTATTTCTTTCCTGTTATCATCCTACTTTGGTTTATGGAGGGCAGGTCAATTGCAGCCTGAGCGATCCCAAAGTTTTCGAATTATGCCGACAGCAAATTGAATACACCGAGGCCGCACTACAACCGGACGGATACTTCATGTCACATGATGAAATTCGCTGCGGTGGATGGGAACCCGATCAGATTATAAAGTTCAAGTCTTCGGGTGATTTACTCGCTTATAATGTCAGAACATGCTATCGAATTATTCGGGATACCATTGGAGCCAGGCCGGTATATATCTGGTCCGACATGTTCGACCCACATCACAATGCCCGAGAAAACTATTACCTTGTAAACAACACACTACAGAATTCCTGGGAAGGATTGGATAAGGATATTATCATAATGAAATGGGGCGGAGGTGAAATAGCAAGGCCCGGATTACAGTTTTTTGCCGACCGTGGATACAGTCAGATCATCGCTGCATTTTATGACAGCAACGTCGAAAGCAATAGCCGGATGTGGAGGCAGGCTATGAAAGAAATCCAGAATATTAGCGGGGTAATGTACACGACTTGGCAAAACGATTATTCCAAACTTGAAGAATTCGCATCAACTTGGTGGAATCAAAAACGATCTCATTGAACTATTCGAAATCTTCTGTTTACTGTACTATCCTGTTGTAAGTAAAAATAAAAAATTCTGAATATGTCTTTCATCTTGACCTTTGATCTTTCTGCTCCTTAAAAAATACTGATCTTTTTTGACAGATAATCCTTCATTGGTTGGATCAACAGTTGTAGTTTTCTAACTCTACAACTGCGCGCTAAATCCATAATTGTACAGTAATATACAAATTAAAAAGGAACACTCTGGCGGTCTGCCATACTTTCTATTGATCCTTCCGAAGCGCTGCCACAGCGTCTGCCTGAGCCTTCGACAGACTGGACTTCAGTTCCTTCACCTTGTCGAGATTACCCTGCTTCCGCAGGATGTCACATGCAGCCTCGGTGGCCTTTGCGAGGGTCTCGCTGGCGCCCGTCAGAACAGGCTTATCCGGAGTTCCCCATAGGGCTCACGTCGTGCGTTTGCACACGTTGAGGTACGCTTCGAGAGCTTCATCATCGTCCTGCAGATACTTCCGATAGAAATCGCCCAAACGCAGCCATGCCAGGTCGTGAATCGCCTCCCCGAATCGGTAGCTTAGCTGAGTGCGCTTGTCATTCATGACCTCAAGTCTGCTTCCGCTGCCTTTCGGTTTCCAGTATGGATGTAGGCGAGGGCGCGATAGTAGTACAGGTCCGCCATTACGTCTTCCTGCTCAGGATACATGAAGCTCTGGTGGAAACTACGCCCTCCCATCGCTTTCTGCGTGAAAGCGGCCAGCAAGGCGTCATACCGTTCTTGTTCCAGCATCAACTGCATCTGACGGTGCATCGAAAGCGGGACCACTGGAATCTCTTTGCGAGTTGCATTGCCTTGTCGTAATCCTTAAACCTCTGGGCGCAGAGCGACGCCTTCTCCAAAAGGTCCGCTTTAACCCGCTCGCTCATCGCCATATTCTTCGCAAGATTGGTATAGGCAGCCAGCGCCTCGGCATCCTTGCCGGTCTTGGGCAGCGCCACGGCGACCTTCTCGGCCGCAAGGAATTCCTCCGCCCATGCCTGATCATACGGCCAGTCGGTCACGCTCAGATGAAAATCGCCGAACGCTTCCGGCTGGAGGCCGATGCCGCGCTCGACAAGTTCCGGATTGGTCGTGAAGAACTTGCCGAAATCAGTCTGACATTTCCAATTTACACATTTATAAACAAGTTTTACTCCTTAACGCATCTACAATTTTGCTAAAATGCGCCTGTTATCGAAAGAATTACTGTCTCAAGATTTACTCTTTGGTAAGTACCACCATGTTTTTGACTCTTTTTACGACGGGTATTTTCTATAAGAATACGACGCATGGTTTCTGCCGCAGCTTTGAAAAAATGCCCCCTGCTGTTCCAATTCTGGTCCTCGGCCTCAACCAATCTGATATAAGCTTCATGAACCAGAGCAGTCGCCTGAAGCGTCTGTCCTTGCTTCTACCCTGATATCTTCTGATCAGCTAAGAGGCGTAGCTCCTCATAAACTAACGGCAGAAACTTCTCTGTAGCTTCATCGTCTCCTTGCTCGATCGCGTTCAAAATAAGTGTGACGTCACTCATATGTTACCTTGGAATCAGAAATCTTCTTTATATCGCCCGAAAATCAATAGTGGGTATGCCATAATGGGCCAGCCCGTTTCAGCAATATACGCACCAATTCCAACTATCTCGTGGGGGACATTTTACACAAAAATTGACGATTATTCAAACACATATTTCCCACCCATCTAATCACGGTAAATCTACGATGAATCGCTTTTGGCAGGTCTATATTTTGGAACGTACATTCAATCCTCTAAGTCAAATAATTGCCTCAGAAAGTCCAAACATATATTCTACCACTTTTCTACACCAAAACAGCCAACAAATAAGGATATAAATGCCTGTATTAGCAGGTCTTTACAGTTTTATAGGAATTTTAACCATACGGATTTTACCTCAATATGTTATAATAATATAAGACCTGGATAGAAAGGGTGACTATCGAATGTTAAAGAATAATGGCTTTTTTCATCTCAAAACGGCTTTAGCACTGTTGCTCATTGCTGTTATATTCCGGACTGCTGTTGCCGGCGCCGACCGGACCAACTGGAAGCGACAGCAGGTCGATTTACGCATCACAGGCGGCTCCCGCATCAAGGCCATCAGCTATCCTCAGGATAAATCGCGGCCACTGTTCGGTAAACGAGTTTCTCGCCGACCGAGAGCCTTGCGAAAAAAAACCATAACAGTAGAAGCAAACTCACAACTAACACCGCTTGCTCCGGGAGCCACTATTTCGGTCATCGCCAACGTCATCGAATCACCTCCCATATCAGGCTTCGTACCCTGGATTGTCGTCTCCGCTACAGATGCCCGTTTGGGCGTATGGGAAGTAGACGCCGTACCTACAACATCAGTTATCGGTAATTACCTACCCGGTTCCAATCCCCAATCCGACTACGCAGTCGGTCTCTATGACACCGGGGCCGCTGCTCATATAATGGGTGATATAGCCGCTGCAAATTCCGGCATTTTCGGTATCGATCCTCACTCTTATCCTTACCCCTACATTACTGACAATATGGTCGAAATCCTCGGCGCCACTGGTTCATCTGCCTACGTCTGGGTAAGTCAGCCGATAGGTCTTTTCATTGATGGACTCTGTGCCATCGATCCAAACGGATTACTTACCGACAACTCCGGCATGGTTGGAGAGACCAATGTTTCAATCCTTGTCGGTGACGCCTATGATTCGCCGAATTTACCAACCGCCATCGGTTCGCCGATGTCGGTCTATTTCACCGCGTCCTTTCGCAATGACCGACAAATCACCATCTTTCACGACAACAACCAATTCACCGCACCTGAAGCACACTTTTACGGAAGCTACGACCCCTGCATCCCGAATTATTCCAACACAATATATCTGGAGCTGCGGCCTACTGGCGCAGCCGCGGCCCAGTACCTTTTTGACCCGTTCGATCCGGAGTACTCTCCATTGACTCCGTCGATAATAATGGCCGGCTTAACAGGCCAAAGCCTTTTCTTTACCGACCGAACCGACCTGGCCCATAACAACAGAACTTCCACACAAAAAAAGTTCATGGTTGACACTGGGGCCCAGATATCGGTCATTAGTGGCGCCCAGGCAACTGAACTGGGTATTAATAAAGCCGATCCCAACTTCTGGGTCGAAATAACCGACGTTACAGGCGATACCATAGACGCGAAAGGTTTCATTATTGATTTACTCGAAATCAGCGCCGATCCAGAATGGCTCAGTTTCACTGATATCCCGGTTGTCATGCTCGACGTCACGTCACCGGAAGGAGGCACACTCGACGGTATCATCGGAATGAACCTCTTCGTGGAATTCAACCTTGTTTTCCGCGGCGGAGGACTTCCTGACTACGGCGGCCATACACTTGAATTTGAGCCTATAGACTATCACGCAGTCTGCGACATCGCACCCGGAGATGGTGACGGCAAAATTAATAATCTGGATCTGGCCGCCTTTGTCAAAGCCTGGCTGGCCACTCCAACCTCATCCAACTGGAATCCAAGGGCCGACCTTTCACCGGTTGTCCGTGACGGCAGGATTGACTCAAACGACTTTTCAGTCCTGGCCGAATATTGGGGCCAGGAGACGACTCCCTAAGCAAGTCCCGGTTTCTCATTAACAAAGCAGGCATTTATTTGACATATCCGAGGTTTATCAATATTATTGGTCAATTACTTTGTAGAGACTGTCAATGAGAATTTTAATCGACTTCATATATCTGCTTGCGGCAATAGGCTACAGCCCCATCCTCATATATCGGGCCATCAGGTACAAACGCTACCTGACCGGCTGGAACCAGCGGCTTGGCAAAATCGGCCGCAAGTTTCCCGAAAAAAAATGCATCTGGCTCCACGCCGTAAGCGTCGGTGAAGTCAACGCGGCCAAAACCATCATCGAAGAGCTTAAAAATACTTTTATTGATTTTGAAATCGTTATCAGCACAACCACCGACACCGGATTTGCCCGCGCAACCAGCATATTCGGCGAAAATTTCAAAGTCTTTTACTTTCCTCTCGATTTCTCCTGTATAATGCTCCGTGCATTCCGCAGGATTCGACCGTCAATATGCCTGCTGATGGAACAGGAAGTCTGGCCCAATTTCATTCACTTTGCAAACCAGTCTGATGTACCCGTCGTTGTGGTCAACGGACGAATAAGTGATAAAGCCTTCGCCCGATACAAAAAACTAAAGCTGATTTCAAAAATAATATACAGAAAAATAACTCTCATTCTCACCCAAACTGAGGAATATGCAAAACGCTTTATTACAATAGGCATACCCGAAGATAAAGTAATTGTTACCGGCTCGCTAAAATACGATACAGCGCAAATAACGGATAAAGTCGATGGCGCTGATACCCTCGCGGCCCAGCTTAATATCACAGATGAAAGATTGTGGGTTGCAGGCGCCACTGGTCCGGGCGAGGAAAAAATCCTCCTCGATGTCTTTAAAAATTTAACCGCCCGGCAGCAATTCAAAGACCTTCGGCTGGCAATAGTACCCAGAAAACCGGAAAGGTTTGACGAAGTCGCTCAGCTTATTAAAGATGTAGGCTTCGAGTTCGTCCGCTACAGCGATTTCAAAAATACAGACGACAAAAGTTCTGATAAAACACCCGTAATTCTTGGCGACACAATGGGCGATCTGCGAAAATTCTATTCGCTCGCAGCTATTATCTTCGTCGGCCGCTCCCTCGTTCCCATGGGCGGCTCCGATATGATGGAAGCAGCCGCCCTCGGCAAACCCACCATATTCGGCCCACATGCCTTCAACTTCAGACAAACCGTCGATGCCCTTTTAAAAGATGAGGGTGCCGTTATGGTCAAAGACGAACAGGACCTGCTCCAAACAATGCAAAAATGCCTCACTGACACAGATCTCGCCCAAAAAATCGCCAAAAACGGCCGCCAGGTAATCAAAAAAAACCAGGGCGCAACACAAAAAACCATCACCCAAATCGCTAAATTCCTGAAACCTGCATAGAAAATCTTTACCTTCAGCAACATTTTTTACTTGCAGATCAACTTCATGCGCGGTATTATAATTTTAGTTTAATTTAACGAGGGAAAAAAATGAGAAAGTCGTTAATTTACACTTCGTTGGTTTTGGCGGTAATTCTGATACCTTCACAGGCAATGGCCGCAGTCTATATTAACTGTACAGACCTCGGCAACGGCGTAATCGAGTTCAGCTACGACTTCTCTGAAGAACCGGTCCGGATAAGGGTCTTTGCTCTCAATATCAGGGTCAGCAACGGCAGAATTACTTCAATAGGAAACTTTAGTCCTCATTACTGGGTTTATCCTGCTTCAATTGAAATCAATGCCTGGGGAGAGGTGGTAGATTTTGGTACACCGGTTGCCAGCGGTCTCTGTGCAATCGGTGGACTTGGTAGAACTGGGATGACCATCGAGATGGGTTCGCTGTATGCTCCTATCGGGCCCAATTCGCCTAATGCTCCGCCTCCTACAGGCGTTCTATTTACTTTTACTATTTCCGCCGCCTGTAACATAACTGTTGAAGCAAATGTTTGTATGGCAGGCACAACAGGAGTAGTCTTCGAAGATCCGGAACATACCGCAACCGTACACGCCCCCGGTTTACAGGGAGCCATGCCGCCCGTGGCCGAAGAATATGGTGGCGGCAGCGGCACGGCGTCTGACCCTTTCCTGATTTATACTGCTGAGCAGTTGAATACAATCGGACTAAATCCCGGGGACATGTACAAGCACTTCAAACTCATGGCAGATATCGACCTCGGCTGCTATACCGATACGCAATTCAACCTCATCGGAACCTATTTCGGCAGTGCTTTTAGAGGAACTTTTGACGGCAATGGACGCAAGATTCATAACTTTACTTATAGCTCAGAAAATGTGAATTTTGTCGGCCTCTTCGGCTACGTTGATGGAGATAACACAGAGATTAAGGATGTAGATTTGATTGATCCCAATGTTAATGTAGGAACAGGCGTTAACGTCGGCTCTCTGGTTGGATACTTGCGAAGGGGAACGGTGTCCCGTTGCTCTGCTCAGGGAGGCAACGTCGCCGGCGGTAACTGCGTTGGCGGCCTTGTCGGATGCAACTATATAGCTTCGATGGGAAACTGCTTTGCAGGCACCGATGTTTTCGGAGATGCAAACCTGGGCGGTCTGGTGGGAAGGACTTACGTCGAACTTTCGAACTGCTATTCAACCGGCAGAGTTTCACAATATAACGACCTTACCGGCGGACTTGCCGGTTTTAATCACGGAAATATCTCGGCTTCTTTCTGGGACACGGATACCAGTAATCAGATAGACGGCGTGGGAGGAACCGGAGACAAAGCAGTAACCGATATTACAGGCAAGACCACCACGGAGATGAAAATCAAAAGCACATTTACCAGTTCAGGCTGGGATTTTGAGGGGGAAAGTGTGAACGGAGAAGAGGATATCTGGACGATTCGTGAGGGAAAGACCTACCCGATTCTCGTACATCAAAGAAGCACAGCAGATTTTGTCGGTCTTCATGGAGTGAACATGGCAGACTTCGCCTATTTTGCAGGTTACTGGGGCCAAATCAGTTGCGGTCAGTGTGGAGGCACCGACCTTACCGGTGATGGAAACATTGACGAGTATGATTTAAAAAAGTTAGGCGAAAACTGGCTGACCGGCCTTTAACATTATTTCAATTCTTTTACCACGGCTTCAATATGCGCCGGATCGGTGGCGCGGGCAATCAACTGTGTCCCCATCGCAACGTCTAACAAAAAAGGCCCTCGCTCGCTCTTTCTTTAAGACTCAGCCTGCCCATAAACGGCTGCTTTATATCTACTGCGGCTCTTCAACCAGATAACCGTTAATGATTCTATATATATGCTCGTAGCCTCTCGGTTCAGGTTTGGTGAAAATTTTTCTTCGTCGCTCCTCGGTAAAACTCTCCGGTTTGACAGACTTCAGGTTAAGCGTAATGCTGTCCGAACTTTCGGCGCCGGCCTCCCCGTACATGACAATCTTTATAACGGTCGGAACAAAAAAGTCTTCAGTCACATCTTTGTACTTATCCAGTTCGGCAAGAGCCAAAATGCTGTCATTGACATCAAAATACTCAATCTTTCGAACCAAATAGTTACGGGGATTGATATACATCTTTTTGGAAATTCCGCCCTTATCATTGCGCCTGATAAGCACGTCAAAGCCGCTTTCCTTAGATAAAAACCAGTTCTTTTCATCGACGACCTCAACAATCCCAAGAGCTTCGTCCAGGGTTTTAGGTACAACCATAAGTCCGCTGGAAGTATCCTGCTCGGACCATTTTCCCCACGAATACTGGCTGAGCTCCGGTTTGATTAACAGCCAGAACTCGCTGGCGTTTGAGCCGAGAACAATCCCGCGGGGATTAAAGCCGACATCGCCCTGCAGGTAAACTTCCGCCGGGGGATTCACCCACAT
>Ga0209536_100012392_pt1 | contig 12399 bp, 9 predicted proteins | sample DeeMarSeWOR28_12_FD_187461 | JGI IMG/M metagenome (GOLD analysis project Ga0209536, IMG submission 187461) | Marine sediment microbial communities from White Oak River estuary, North Carolina - WOR-2-8_12 (SPAdes) (version 2) | ecosystem: Environmental > Aquatic > Marine > Intertidal zone >...
AGACGTCTTCTCCTTCCTGATGAAGACCGAGAACCTGACGTTCGCCGAGGCCGCCCGCAGCCTGGCCCGCGACGCCGGGATCGAGGTGCCGGAGACCGGCGGCAGCGGCGATCGCGGTCTCTCCGAGCGGCTGTTCGCCGCCAACGCCGCGCTGCTCGAGCGATACCGCAGTGCGTTATCGGAAGGGGCGGCGCCCGGCCGCGCCTACCTGAACGGCCGCGGCATCAGCGACGCGGACGTGCTGCGCTTCGAGATCGGCTTTGCGCCCGACGCCTGGGACACGGCGGTCAAGGCGCTGGCCGCGGCGCGCATCCCGGCCGAGGTCGGGGAGCAGGCCGGACTGCTCCAGCGCCGCGAGCGCGGCGGCCACTACGACCGGCTGCGCGGCCGGGTGGTGTTCCCGATTCGCGACGTGCGCGGGCGGGTGATCGGCTTCGGCGGTCGCGCGATCGGGGCGGACCAGGAGCCGAAGTACCTGAACACGCCCGAGACGCCGATCTTCCGCAAGCGAGAGGCGCTCTACGGCTTCCCCAGGGCGCTCGACCCGATCCGGCGCTCCGGCCGCGCGGTCGTGGTCGAGGGCTACTTCGACCAGATTGCGCTGTGTCGGGCGGAGGTCGGCGAGGCGCTGGCGACCTGCGGCACCGCGCTGACCCCGGATCACTCTCGCCAGCTTCGCCGTCGCACCCAGCAGGTCGTACTGCTGTTCGACGGGGACGCGGCCGGAGAGCGGGCCATGCTGCGCGCGCTCGAGGCGCTGCTGCCGGCGGGGCTGCGGGTCCACGCCGCGCTGCTGCCCGCCGGCGACGATCCCGACAGCCTGCTCGCGCGCGAGGGCCGCGAGGCGCTGCGCGCGCTGGTCGACGAGGCACCCTCCGCGCTCGACGTCGCGATCGAGCGGGCGGTGGCCGCCGGCCACGAGACTCCCGAGGCGAAGGCCGACGCGGTCGAGAACGTCGCGCCGCTGCTGGCGCTCGTGCCCTCGGCGATCGAGCGCTCCGAGTACTGCAACCGGCTGGCCCTGGCCGTCGGCACCGAGCCCCGGCACGTCGAGGCCGCGGTCGCCCGGGCGGCGCGCGGCGAGGACCCGCGCGAGGCGGTTCCGATCGTGGCGCGCCGCAGCGGTCCCGAGGAGCGCAACCTGCGCCAGCTGGCGCGCAGCCTGGTCGAGCATCCCGCGCTCGCGATCCGGGTGCCGCGAGACGAGCTGCCCGCACTGGTGAGCGGCGGACCCGTGGCCGAGCTGGTGCGCTGTCTGGTGGAGGCCGCCGCCGAGGAGCGCGGCGTCGCGTTCGCCGAGCTCGAACAGCGCCTGTCGGGCGAGGCGCGCGACCTGCTGCGCGCGCTCGCGATCGTCGACCACCCGATCGACGAGGTTGCGGCGGCGCGTACCGTCGAAGACACGATCCGCTGGTTCCGCGATCAGGACCTCAAGCGCCGCGAGCAGGAGATCACGCGTCGGCTGCGCGATCCCTCCGCCGGCGACGAAGAGAAGCGGCAGCTGCTCGACGAGCGTCAGCAGCTGCTGCAACGAAAGCGCCAGCTCGCTGTAAGCGGGACGGTGGCCCAGTCCTCGCTGGCCCCACCGTCCTGAGCCGATCTCCGTATTCGGACGATGCCAAGGAGAGCCCCCCATGCCCCCCATTGCCCCCCGCACCCCGGATTCCAGCCCGGCACCCCGGCGCGTTCATCGCAAGAAGAACGGCCCGATCGCAGGTGAGGGACAGTCCGAGGCCTCGAAACCGAATGGCAAGGGCTCGGGCACGGCGGGCAACGGCAGCTGGATCCGCGCGGAGACGCGTCAGCTCGAGGGCGTGCGCAGGCTGCTGGCCCAGGGTCGCCGCCAGGGCTACGTGACGATGCCCGAGCTCGACCGCGCACTGCCGCGCCAGCTCTCCGATCCGGAGCGCATGGAGGAGGTGCGGGCGATCGTCGACGAGCAGGGCATCCGCGTGATGCGCACGCACAAGCCCGCGTCGGCTCCGCGGCGCGCCAGCGCGGACGACGCGCCGACGAACGACCCGGTACGCGTCTACCTGCGCGAGATGGGCCAGGTGTCGCTGCTCACCCGCGAGGGCGAGGTCGAGATCGCGATGCGCATCGAGGCGGGCGAGCACGACCAGGAGCGCGCCGTGCTCGGCACCGCATTCGGCGTGCGCGAGCTCTGCCAGCTGGCGGAGGAGCTGAAGCGCAACCGCATCGAGCTGAAGACCGTGCTCGACGGGCTCGATGACGCCGAGCCGACCCAGACGCCCGAGGAACGGCGCCGCGACTTCTTCGTGAAGATGACGCGTATCCGCCGCCTGGAGAGCGAGATCGCGAAGAAGACCGCGTCGATCGCCAACTCGCGCACCAGCGAGGACACGCGCAAGCGCTTGCGCACCGAGGTGGACGAGCTCTACGGGCAGATCGTGGAGCTCGCGCGCGAGACCCGCGTCGCGAAGGCCCGCATCGAGGCGATGAAGGAGACGCTCGGGGAGAGCGCGAAGAAGCTGCGGCGCTACTCCGGACGGGCCCGGCGGGTGGCTCAGCCGTTCTCGGTCACCGCGGACGAGTTCCGCAAGCTCTCGACGCTCTCGACGCGCCGCAGCCGCAAGGCTCAGCAGGCGCTCGCCAAGCTCGGCGGCGACCCCGAGCGCGTGGCGCAGGCGGTGGAGCGGCTCGAGGAGATCGATCGCGTGTCGCGCAAGCTCGAGGGCGAGCTCAAGATGAGCCGCCCCGAGGTGAATGCGGCGCTCGAGCGACTCGGCGCGGCCGCCGACCGCACCCACCAGGCGAAGAGCGAGCTGGTCGAGGCGAACCTGCGACTGGTCGTCTCGATCGCCAAGAAGTACACGAACCGCGGCCTGCAGTTCCTGGACCTGATCCAGGAGGGCAACATCGGCCTGATGAAGGCGGTCGACAAGTTCGAGTACCAGCGCGGCTACAAGTTCTCGACCTACGCCACCTGGTGGATCCGCCAGGCGATCACCCGCGCGATCGCGGACCAGGCGCGCACGATCCGCATTCCCGTGCACATGATCGAGACGATCAACAAGCTGGTGCGCGCCCAGCGCTTCCTGGTGCAGATGCTGGGACGCGAGCCGACGCCCGAGGAGCTGTCGCTGAAGATGGAGCTGCCGCTCGAGAAGGTGCGGATGGTGCTGAAGATCGCCAAGGAGCCGATCAGCCTCGAGACCCCGGTGGGCGAGGAAGAGGACAGCCACCTCGGCGACTTCATCGAGGACAAGAGCGCGGTCTCGCCTCAGGAGGCGATCATGAACCAGAGCCTGTCGGAGAACACGCTCAAGGTGTTGTCGACGCTGTCGGAGCGCGAGGAGCAGGTGCTGAAGATGCGCTTCGGCATCGGGGAGCGCGCGAACCACACGCTCGAAGAGGTCGGCCAGGACTTCGAGGTGACGCGTGAACGGATCCGGCAGATCGAGGCGAAGGCGCTGCGGAAGCTGCGGCATCCGAGTCGGTCCCGTTTGCTCAAGAGCTTCACGGAGGGCTGAGGCGAGGGCCTCGCCGCCGTTCCTCTTCGACTTCACTCGTACGCTTGCCGGGTTGCTGGGGCGTAGCTGCTGGGAGCGAAAGCGGTAGGCTCTTCGCGTGGGGCGCACTCGGATCGAGCGTGACTCGCTTGGGGAAGTCGAGGTGCCGGCGGACGCCCTCTGGGGGGCGTCGACGCAGCGGGCGGTCGAGAACTTCCCGATCAGCGGACCGATGCCGAGGCGTTTCATCGCCGCGCTCGGGCTGCTGAAGGCGGCCGCGGCCCGGGCCAACCAGCAGCTCGGCCAGCTCGACGGGGCTCGGGCGGAGGCGATCGTCGAGGCGGCGCTACGGGTCGCGGGCGGCGAGCTCGACGACCAGTTCCCGGTGGACGTGTTCCAGACCGGCTCCGGCACTTCGACCAACATGAACGCGAACGAGGTGATCGCGACCCTGGCGAGTCGGGCGTTGGCGCGCGAAGGCCTCGACGTGCACCCGAACGACCATGTGAACGCGAGCCAGTCCTCGAACGACGTGATCCCGAGTGCGCTGCACCTGGCCGCGCGTCGCGCGATCGTCGAGGAGCTGCTGCCGGCGCTCTCGCGGCTCGAGCGTGCGCTGGGCGAGCGGGCCGGGCGCTTCGCCGAGGTGGTGAAGCTCGGCCGCACGCACATGATGGACGCGGTGCCGATCCGGGTCGACCAGGAGTTCTCGGGCTGGCAGCGTCAGCTGGCGCTGGCCGGCGAGCGCGCCCGGCGTGCCGCCGACGCGCTCGCCGAGCTCGCGATCGGCGGCACGGCGGTCGGCACCGGCACGAACTGCCCGACCGGCTTCGCAGCCGTGGTGGTGGCCGAGGTCTCCCGGGCCAGCGGCCTCGACTTCCGCGAGGCGCGCGACCACGTCGAGGCCCAGTCCGCGCGCGATGCCGCGGTCGAGGCGAGCGGCGAGCTGCGCACGCTGGCGGTCTCGCTGTCGAAGATCGCGAGCGATCTGCGCCTGCTGGCTTCGGGCCCACGCGGCGGACTGGGAGAGCTACGGCTGCCCGCGCTCCAGCCGGGCTCGTCGATCATGCCGGGCAAGGTGAATCCGGTGCTGTGCGAGATGCTGAACCAGGTGGCGGCGCAGGTGGTGGGCAACGACACGGCGATCGCCGTGGCCGGTCTCCAGGGTCAGCTCCAGCTCAACACCTTCATCCCGCTGATCGCCCGCAACCTGCTCGAGTCGATCGAGCTGCTCGCGCGCGCGAGCGCGGTGTTCAGCGAGCGCTGCGTCGAGGGGCTCGAGGTCGATCGCGCCCGCGCCGAGGGCTACGTCGAGCGCAGCCTGGCGCTCGCGACCGGTCTGGTGGGCAAGCTCGGCTACGACCGCGCCGCGGAGCTCGCGCACGCAGCGGCCGCCAGCGGGCGCACGATCCGCCAGGTCGCGCGCGAGCTGTCGGGCCTGTCCGAGCAGGAGCTGGAGGAGGCGCTCGGCCCGGAGCGCTCGTAGCAGTCGCCGCTGGCCAGCGGACTCGACTCGTTCCTGGATCCGCCGGCGCAGCCAGCGCATCCTCGCCGGCTAGCTAGCCGGCCGGCTTCGCGCTGGCGATCCAGCTCGCGTAGTCGCTGTACCCCACCTGCTGCTGGCGCGCGGCGATCCGTGCCCGCAGCGCCTCGAGTGTCCCGGCGTCGATCGCCGGCTGACGTTCGATCGCCTTCGCGATCTTCTCGGCGTCCTCGCGGGCCTGCTGCCGGGCCTGGTCCGAGAGCCCGAGGAAGGCCTCGGCCACGGTCTCGCTGATCTCGCGGGCGTGCTTGCGCGAGGCGACGATGTTGCCCTTGCCGGTGACCACGTTGCCGGCGGAGAACACCGTGGGATAGCCGTCGAGCCGGCCCAGGTGCCAGTCCTGGAACGCGAACAGCTCGCCCTTCATCGGAATGCCTTCGATCGCCTCGGGGATGCTGCCGATCGAGCTGATCACGTAGACGCCGCGGCGCTCGAAGGTCTCGTCCTGGGGCAGGACCCGACCGTTCTCGATCTTCGTGCGCCGGAAGCGCAGGCCCACGAGCTGGCCGTTCTCGACGATCAGGCCTTCGGGCATGCACAGCGGCTCGAAGTGGAAGCGGTACTTCTCCATCGCCTTCGCCAGCATCTTCTTGCGGCCCTCGCGCACCTTCTCGGCGCGGCGTTCGTCGGCGTCCTCGGGCATCTCCATCAACGGCATGTCGGCCTCGCTGCGGCGGTAGAACAGCGTGCAGCCCTCGATGCCCAGCTCCTCGTAGCGCAGGCCGTGGCGCTCGCAGGTCTTCGGGATGCCCTTCACCTCCATTTCGACCAGGTCGACTTCGATGCCGCGCTCGCGCAGCTTCGCGCGGGCGGTCTCGAGCATCAGAGCCTTCACCACGTCGATCGACGCGAGGCCGCCGCCCACCACCAGCGCACCGTCGCGCGGCTCGAACACCGGGCCGTCGTAGTCGGGCTCGTCGGCGTGGTTGAACCAGATGATGAAGGGGTTCTGGTAGATCAGGCCCTTGCCGACGTAGGCGTCGGCGCCCTCGACGGGCAGCGGGCGATCGCGCCAGGCGCCGCAGGCCAGCACCACCCCGCTGAAGCCCCAGTCGTTCACCAGCTCGGCGAAGCCCAGGTCGCGGCTGATCTTCGTGTTCGGCACGAAGTGCACGCCCGGCTTCGAGAGCTGCGCGCCGATCGCCTGGTACTCCTTCTCGCGCAGGGCCGTGTGCCAGCGGGGCAGGCCGTCTTCGATCTTGCCGTAGGGGCGGGGGTTCTGCTCGAAGACCGCGACCTCGACGCCGCGGTCGGCCAGGCTGCCGGCGACCTCGGCGCCCGCCACGGCACCACCGATCACGGCGACACAATGCGAGGGTTGGGACGTCATGGCGGCGGATGATACCGCGGCCGGGCCGAGGGCGGTGCGCTGCGCGCGAGAACGAGCTCAGCGCGCGCGGGCGGCCGGAACGCTGGCGTCGCCGACGCGCTCGATTCCGCTCGCGTAGTCGGCGTCCACCACCTCGATCACCAGACCGTCGCGCATGCGGACGATGTAGTGCTTGCTGCGCTTCTGCCCCAGGCGGCGCATCTCGACCTCGACGTCCACCACGTAGCCCTGCCACTCGATCTGGCCACCCGCCAGGATGCCCTTGTTGGTGTAGGCCTGCACCGGGCGACCGAACTGGAAGCTGGCGTCGTCGGGCACGCCTTCGAAGCGCTGCATGTGGTGCTTGATGCTGGCCGCGTAGCGCTCCGGAAAGGGGCCGTAGCCGTCGGCCACCGGCGGCTCGAAGCCGTCGCGCACGCCCTGGTAGGCGGTGCCCAGCGATTCGCCCACCGCCTCGGCGCCCCGCCCGGCCCCGTCCGCGACCGCGCCGGCCCGGTTCTTCCAGCCCCGCTTCCATTGGTCGACGTCGGCGGTGGGGCCCTCGATCGAGGTACAGCCCGCCAGCAGCGCGCACGCGATCAGTGCGCACGCGACGCGTAGACCAGCGGCACGGGGGACGCGGGGGGTGTGCGGGGTCACCATCTCCGCGGACGAGTCGGCCCGGCGCGGGTCCGGATGCGTGAGGGTCGTCACACCGCGAGCATGCAGCGCGTGTGCAGCGCAACGGGCGGCCCGGCGCGAAGTCCGCCGGGATCACGGGATTCGGGCTCGAGCTGCGTCCGGGCGAGGAGTGGTCGCGAAATGTATCGTGGGGCATCTGCCCGCCCGATGGCAGATGTCTGCAAGGAGGCCCCCGCGTGGATGCGAACCCCGACGGCGCCACGCTGCGCGAGCGCATGCGCAAGCTGGTACCGGATCTGGCGTCCCAGGCCGCCGAGGCCGAAGGGCTGCGCCGCCCCACCGACGCCGCGATCCGCGCGCTCGAGCAGGCGGATCTGTTCCGCATGATGGTGCCGCGCTGCCATGGCGGGCTCGAGCTCGACCTCGACGACTTCGTCGAGGTGGGGCTCACGCTGGCCGAGGCGGACACCTCGCTGGCCTGGGTCTCGACCTTCTGCATCGAGCACAACTGGATGCTCTGTCAGTTCCCGGAGTCCTTCCAGAGCGAGCTCTACCGCGATCGCAGCTACGTGCTCGCGCCCGCCGTGATCAACCCCACCGGCGGCCACGCGCGCCCCGAAGCCGACGGCTTCCGCCTCTCGGGGCGCTGGCAGTGGGGCACCGGTGCGATGCACGCGAGCTGGGCGATCGTGGGCGGTCTGATCGAAGGGCTCGAAGGCCCCGAGGCACTGCGCTTCTTCGCGCTGCCGATGGAAGACGTGCGGGTCGACGACACCTGGTACGTGGACGGCATGGTGGCGACCGGCAGCAACGACCTGGTGATCGAGGACGCCTTCGTGCCCGAGGCGCGCACCGTCAGCATCCGCGAGATGGGGGAAGGCTGCGCCCCCGGGTCGCGCATCCACGACGCGCCGCTCTACCGCACTCCGATGATCCCGATCCTGCTGCTGGCGGCGTCGATGCCGGTCATCGGACACGCGCGCAGCGTGTTGGCCGGCTTCCAGGAGCGGCTGCACGGCAAGGGGCGCATGAACCTCGGCATGGCTTCGGAGCGGGCGGCGAGCCTGATGCGGCTCGGCCGCGCGACCGTCGAGCAGCAGCAGGCCGAGCTGGCGCTGCGCGACGTGGCCCGCCAGGTGATGGAGCTGCGCAACCGGGCCAGCCTGCTCGATCGCTCGCGCTGGGCCGCCACGCTCACCGGCGCGCTGCACCAGAGCCGCCAGCTCGTGCTCGACGTGGCCGAGGCCAGCGGCGCCAGCGCCCACTTCCAGAGCCATCCGCTCCAGCGCGCGGTGCGCGATGCGAACGTCGCGATCTGCCACGTGGCATTCGATCGGGACGCGCATCACGAGCTGCTGGGGAAGCTGCTGCTGGGTATCGAGGTCGGGCCCGCACTGATCTGACGGGGCGGACCGCTCAGGACGAGATCAAGCCGTCCTGCAGGCGGATGCGACGGTGCGCGTGATCCGCGATGTACGGCTCGTGGGTCACGAGCAGGATCGTATTGCCTTCGGCGTGCAGGGCGTCGAGGATCTTCATGATCTCCTGGCCGGTGGCGCTGTCGAGGTTGCCGGTGGGCTCGTCGGCCAGGATCAGCGAGGGATGGCTCACGAGCGCGCGCGCGATCGCCACGCGCTGGCGTTGACCGCCGGAGAGCTCGTTCGGACGGTGGCGGGCGCGCTCGGAGAGGCCGACCCGCTCGATCGCTTCGCGCGCCAGCTCGCGCCGGCGCCGCCGCGATACGCCGGCGTAGACGAGCGGAAGCTCCACGTTCTGGAGGGCCGTCGCGCGCGGCAGCAGGTTGAAGGTCTGGAACACGAAGCCCACGCGCGCGTTGCGCACGTGGGAGAGCTCGCGGTCGCCGAGCTGGGAGACGTCCTGGCCGTCGAGCAGGTAGCGTCCGCTGCTCGGCCGGTCGAGGCAGCCGAGGATGTGCATCAACGTCGACTTGCCGGAGCCCGAGGGCCCAGTGATCGCAATGTACTCGTTCGCGTCGATCGCGAGGTCGATGCCTCGCAGCGCGGGCACGTCGATCTTGCCCATGTGGAACGTGCGCGTCACGGCCTCGAGCCGCACGCGCGCGCCCTCACTCGTAGCGGAGCGCATCGACCACGTCCTGGAAGGCGGCCCGGGTGGCCGGGTACATGCCGGCGGCGACGCCGATGCCGGCGCAGATGCCGAAGCTGTAGACCACCCAGTCGATCGCCAGCGGGGCCCGGCCCGCCAGCACCAGCTCGTTCAGGCCGGCGGCCAGCAGCACGCCGAGCAGGCCACCCGCCAGGCCCATCACCATCGCCTCGGTCAGGAACTGGCCGAGGATGTGCAGGCGGGTCGCGCCCAGCGCGCGGCGCACGCCGATCTCACGGGTGCGCTCGGTGACCGACACCAGCATCACGTTGGCGATGCCGAGGGCGCCCACCAGCAGCGACACGGCCGCGATCGCCACCACGAAGCGGCCGATCTCGGCGGTCGTGTCGCGGGTCGCGGCCAGGAAGAAGTCCTGGCGGCGCACCTGGAAGTCGTTGTCCTGATCCTCGCGCAGGCGGTGGCTGCGGCGCAGGATGGTCTCGATGTCGAAGAGCGCCTCGTCGAGGTCGTCTTCGCCGCGCATCTGGGCCAGGATGCTCGACAGGTAGTCGACGCCGTAGAGGCGCTGCTGGGCGGTGGTGATCGGGATCCAGACCTGGTCGTCCGGGTTGCCCCAGCCCTCGCCCTTCGCCTCGAGCACGCCCACCGCGGTGAAGCGCTGCCCGTTCAGCGTGAAGCGCCGGCCGATCGGGTCCTCGTCGCCGAAGAGCTCCTTGCGGACCGTGTCGCCCAGCACGGCCACGCGCGCGCGCTGGGCCACCTCGCGCAGGCTGAACGCGCGCCCCAGCGCGACGCGATCGTTGTTGACCGGGAAGTGGTCCGGGGTGGTGCCGGTCACGCGGGTCTGCCAGTTCACGTCGCGGTACTCGGCGCTGCCGGCGCCGGAATAGGTCGGCACCGCGGCCACGATCGCCTGCGACTCGGCCTCGAGCTGTCGGGCGTCGTCCCAGGTCAGCGAGGTGACGACGTCGGCGCTGCGCACGCCGTGCATCAGCGAGTAGCCGGGCCGCACCAGCAGCACGTCGAGCCCCATCGACGCGAGCCGATCGCGGATGTTCTCCTGTGTGATGCGACCGAGACCGACCACGTGCAGCACCGCGGTGATGCCCACCGCGATGCCGATCAACGTCAGGAACGAGCGCAGCGGGTTGGCCGATAGGCTGCGCAGCGCGATCCGCAGGTTCTCGAACGCGACCACCCTCAGTGCCCCGCGCCGTTCGCGGCCTTCTGCCGGTCGCCCTTCTTCTTCTCCTCGGGGCCGGAGAAGGTGCGGCTCTCGCGGATGCGCTGCTGGAGCTCTTCGTGCTGATCCTTCAGGCGCGAGGTCATCGGAATGCCGAGCACCTCGCCATGCTCGAGTCCGTCGAGCACCTCGATCACCCGGTAGTCGCTGCGGCCGGTGCGGATCTCGCGCCGGCTGTAGCCGTCGCCCGTCTTCACCAGCACGGTCGAGGGGCCCGGCGGCTTCCCGGCGACGCCGTCGCCGCGCTGGAGCGCGGCCAGCGGAATCGTCAGGACGTCGGGCTCGTCGAGCAGCACGATCTCGACCGACGCGTTCATGCCGGACTTCAGCTTGCCGTCGGTGTTCTCGACCTCGATCACCACGTCGAACAGGGTCACGTTCTGCTCGACCCGCGCCTCGGGCGCGATCCGCACCACGCTGCCGGCGTAGCTGCGCTCGGGGAAGGCCTCCGCGCGCACGCTGGCCTTCTGGCCGACCGCGATGCGTCCGATGTCGATCTCGTCGATGCCGGCCTCGATGTAGACCCGGCGCATGTCGGCGACGTCGGCGATCGGCGTGCCGCCGCCCACGTTCGAGACGCCGGAGGCGATGATCTGTCCGCGCTCGACGTACTTCTGGAGCACGACGCCGGTGACGGGCGAGAGGATGATCGTGTCCTCCATGCGTTCCTCGGCGCGCTCGAGCGCGGTCCGGGTCTGGATCAGCTTGCCGCGGGCCGCGGCCAGCTCGAGCTCGGACTCGTCCTGGGCCTCCTGGGAGATCACGTCGCTGCCGAGCAGCTGGCGGCGGCGCTCGAAGCGCTTCTCGGCCAGCTCGAGCTCGGCCTGCGCCACCTCCCGGTTCGCCCGCGATTGGAGCAGCTCGGCCCGCTCGTCCACCTGGTCGAGCTTCGCGATCAACGCCCCCTCGGCGACCGCATCGCCCACCTCGATCGGCAGCTCCACCACCTCGCCCGAGGCCTTGCTCTTCAGCTCGATGCGGTCGATCGGGCGCACCAGCCCGCTGGCGGACACGGCGATGCGGAACGCGCCGCGCGTCGCCTCGACCTGCTTGTAGGGCGGGGCCGTCTGGCCCGGGTCGGCGTCCGGCTCGGGGGAGCAGCCGGTGAGCAGCGCCAGCAGCGCGACGGTGAGGAGGGCACGGGTCCGCGACATTCCAGTAGGATACCGGTCGCCACCCAGGAGGTTCCCCCGATGAGCGATTCCGCGCCTCCGCTCTCGAAGCTCTACGCAGACTCCGAGGGTCCGGTACGCCGGGTGCTGGGTCGGCTGCTGCCCGAGGCGGAGGTGGACGGCGCGGCCGGCGAGGCGCGCGCCGCGTTCGCGCGGCTCTCCGGGGAGATGCCCTACGCGCAGCGGCGCGACCACATCATGTTCGCGCCCGCCTTCGCGGTGTTCCAGTGGCTGGCCGTGTTCCAGGTGCTGCGCGGGCGCGGCATCGACGCTCACCGGCTCGGGCGCGAGATGCTGAAGCTGCCAGCCGACTCCCGGCCTCCGTTCACCCCGGAGAACATCGAGCGGATCCTCGCCCAGGCCGAGGAGTCCCAGCGCGGGGCGGCGCCGAACGAGTTCGTGTTCGAGATCCTGCCCGGCGACGAGCAGACCGACTGGGGCATGGACATCACCTCCTGTGCGGTCTGCCACGCCTATGCGCGCCACGACGCGATGGAGCTGGTGCCCTACCTGTGCGCCAGCGATGATGTCGAGAGCGACGCCGGGGATCTGGGCCTGCGCCGTACGGGCACGATCGCGCTCGGCGCCCACCGCTGCGACTTCCGCTACAAGCAGGGAGGCGAGCCGCTGCGTCTGGCCGCGCAGTACCCGGACCGGATCAAGCTCGAGCCGTGACGCGGCCGGTCCGATGGGAACGCGGGGGTCGTACGCGATGAGCGAGCTGGTGGCGCTGCCGGAGGGGCGCGCGTCGGGCATCACGCCGCTGCGCATGCTGCGACCCTTCTTCGCGCAGGTGCGACGCACGCGTCGCTGCCCGCGCAGGCCCCGGCTGGAGGGCCAGGTGGCGGTGGTGACGGGCGCCACCTCGGGCATCGGAGTCGAGATCGCGCGGGGCCTGGCGCGCAGGGGCGCCGACCTGCTGCTGCCCT
>Ga0209536_100012393_pt1 | contig 12399 bp, 6 predicted proteins | sample DeeMarSeWOR28_12_FD_187461 | JGI IMG/M metagenome (GOLD analysis project Ga0209536, IMG submission 187461) | Marine sediment microbial communities from White Oak River estuary, North Carolina - WOR-2-8_12 (SPAdes) (version 2) | ecosystem: Environmental > Aquatic > Marine > Intertidal zone >...
CGGCGAGAAAGCCGAGATCATCGGCATGCCCGGCTGCGACGAGCCTTCGTACTGGCAGCCCGAGGAATTTGCCAGGGCCGAAGAGATGCTCCGGGACAATGGCATCTATGCCAACGCGAGTGAGACAGGCCTCGCGGCGGAGTTCCCTTGGGAGCCCGGTGGCGTGTCGACTATCGTCGGCGACAGCACCAGCCTGTTGCAGCTCAAGAGCGACGTAACTCACCCGACAGCGGGTAACGGCCTCGCATTCCGGATGGTGCTGCCCATCACGGCCGAAGAGGCCGAGCTGTATGCACTGGCGGATATGCTCAACGAGCTGGAGGTCAGCGGCGTCGACGTGCCGCCCGGTTTCGGTGCCTGGGCGCTGGTACCGCATTTCAGAAGCGTGGCCTACACCGGCTTCTGGCCGAACTGCATGTATCGGCCGGGGACGGCGGGAAGCATCGCAGCGTGGTGCAGAACGAGGGGCAGGTTTGCGAGGCAGGTGATAGCTAACCGGAGTTAAGCGGCAGGGTAGGGCGGCGCTAAGCGCCGCCCTCGCTTTCTATTTCATACGCAAGAACCGCTTGATTCACCATTCCATCATCGTGCAAAGATCAGAAAGTCCCGTAACGAACGCCCCGGTAACTCGATCAAAAGAAAAGCCCTTGGTCACCATTCCGCAAATTGAAAATCCTCGTGTTCATGGTTTGATCGGCCCGGCGAGGCCCTTACAGATTCTCGTCTCCCCGAGGCTACGCTCGATTCTGTGATGCAGTTCTCATGTCCTGGGAGCATCTCGTTTCCGACGTTTGGATCCGTGACTTGAGCACTCCCGATCTTGCCGAGAATCTGCAAAATATATTCATCAACGCGGCGATCACCGCGTGGCGCACAGCCAAGCGAAACGGAGCTTCAAATGGTACCCGCCGGCCCTGCATTCCTGAGTACGATTGCGCGCGCTCTGATCGCGTTCGCGATGCTTTCGTTGGCCCAGTCGGCTGTTGCAGCGAATGTCAGCGGCATCGTCTATGGTGATGGCATGCAACTGGAGGCTGCCCAGGTCAATTTGTATGACCAATCAAGCGTCCTATTGCAGTCCCGGCAAACTGATGTGTCCGGTGCGTATCAGTTCGACTCCCTGGCGGCAGGCACTTATTTTCTGAATGTAGATCCGCCTGCTGGAAGCCCATTTGCAAGCAGTAGTCTGCGAGAGGTGAATGTGTCGCAGTCCGATGTGACACTCGATATCGTTTTAGTATCGAGTTCGTATGTCCTTAGCGGCTATATACGCGATCAGTACGGACAAGGTGTCGGTGGCCTCAGTCTCATAATCAGCGATCAAGCGACAGACGTTAACAACGACTTCATACCCAGGACAGACACGAACGGTTACTACGAAGTCAGCTTGCCAGGCGGAGAATACAAGGTCCGGGTGGTCACGCTGGGTCGATCTTCATACCCAGATTTTCCTGATTATCTTGATATTGTCTTTGCAGCCCAGAACGTAGTTATGGCCGCGGACACGGGGTTGGACTTCGAATTACGACTCTACCAGGTTGCCGGAACTGTCACGGATAGCAATGGCGTTCCCGTCCCTGGGGCGGAGCTGATAGTCGATTTGTCAAATTCGCGACCTGACCCGAACTTTGCTGGTTGGAGTCAGATTAAGAATAGTGTGTATACGGATGCCAACGGCAAGTATTCGATGATGCTGTTGGAACAGAAAGATTATTCGGTCCGAACTAAACCACCACTCAAAAGTGGATTTGGAGAGGTTGAGACACCCAATATAGAGGTAGCTGGGCTGAAGATACTCGATATCGTACTGAGTATTGCTGACACAACTAGGCCGCTCATCCTCTCCGGCCCGTCGATTCGCGATACTACAGATACCTCGGCCGTCGTCGAATGGGTAACCGATGAACCATCAACTACGGTTGTCACTATCAATGGCACCACGCTAACAGATGAGATCCTGGTTACGCACCACGAAATGGCGGTCGAAGGCTTGTCTGCTGACACCGTGTATTCGGTAACCGTCTCCTCGACAGACGGACAAGGCAACGGACCGGCATCCGGCAGCACGACGTTCCGCACGCTACTCACGCCAGACATCCAACCACCGACATTCCTGGACGGACCGGTCATCGTCAACATCACCCACGACCGCGCTACCGTCGTATTCGAGGCCGACGAGCCGGTCACGGCATCGGTGTCGCTCTACCAGGGCGGAGCCTTCGTGCGCGAGGTCCAGACCGGCTCGAACCATGAACACGAAGTCTTGCTTGATGGCCTCCTCGCCGAGACTTTATACGAAGTCATCGTCGTGCTCACGGATTCGGCTGGTAACGGCCCTACGGTCAGTGCGCCGCTCGAGTTTACGACCCTGGCGCTGCCGGATGCCGTCGCACCGCTAATCCTGGCGGGCCCCCATATCACAGACATCTCGGCGACTGGCGCAACGGTGGCCTGGACGACCAGCGAGCCGGCAAACAGTGGTGTTTCGTATAACGATGGCGTTGCCTATGGTGTTATCACGGGCCAAGACTTCGTGACCGAACACCAGGTGACCCTGGCCAGCCTGACGCCGGAGACACAATACAATGTGACGGCTTCATCGACGGACGTGCGCGGTAACGGTCCGACGCTCTCCGATGTCGTTAGCTTCACCACGCTGGTATTGCCGGACACCAACGCACCGAAGATCATAGGTTCGCCGCTCGTTCATACGGTGAACCACCAGATGGCACTGATCAAATGGCAAACGGACGAGCGTTCCGACTCGGTAGTGCTGTTCGGACTGACACCGACCGACCTGATCTACGAGGCCGCCAAGTCCTCGCTTACAACGCAGCACTCGGTGCCGGTGAATCACCTGAATCCTGCGACACGTTACTATTTCGCGGTACGATCGACCGATGCCGATGGGAACTCCGTTCTCAGCGCGACCGGGTCGTTCATAACGCGGTCGAACGATCCGCAGGTCGGAATCGAGTTTGCGGTTCCGCCCTACCTGGTAGACGCAACCGATACGACACTCACCGTCTATTGGCGCACGCATCAAAGCGCTGACAGCTTGCTGCAGTGCACGGACACCGTTGGCTCGGTATCGCAGGTTGCCGAAGGCAAGAGAAAGAAAGAACACCAGCTGACCCTGACCGGCTTGTTACCCGGTACGATCTACGATTGCGTCGTCACGTCCGCCGATCAACGCGGAAACAGTGCGCAAATGAGCGTGGGCGATACCGGAACGGGTTCTGCCAGCGTTAGTAAAGGCTCGCAGCCCATTGCCCTGGCAGCGTCTGCACCAGTCATTACCGATTCAACCCCGGATGTGGCTGCGCCGGTCGTGACCGCCGCGCCAGTTCTGAACTATGTCAGCAACAACACCGCAATCATCAACTGGTCGACCGACGAGCCGGCCGATGCCCTCATTCGCTACTGGGCAGACGGGAGTAGCGAAAGTCAGCAGGTTGCGCGAACCAGCCTGGCCAGGAATCACCAGATAACGTTCAATGCACTGACGGCTGACACGCTTTACCACGCCGAACTGACTCTGAACGACGTAAGCGGCAATCGCGCGGTGGTTGGTGGTATCAAATTCACGACTGCCTCGTCGGCCGACACGGGTGCTCCGGCATTCGTGGCGGCGCCGGCTATCACCGCCTATGCGCCAGGACGCGTCCGCCTCGACTTCACCGCTGACGAGCTGACCCAGGTGCAAGTCCGCTATGGCGTCGGCGCCGGGCCGATGGATTGGCAGTCAGGTGATGAGCGATTCTCAACCACTCACTCTGTCGACATCTTGTCTCTGGATCCGGCACTGAACCACTCATTCGAGATCGATATCATCGATCCGGCCGGAAACCGAACGACAAGCCCCATGTTGGCGTTGATCGTTGATAGCGATGGCGACGGCATGCCCGATGATTACGAAACTGCCAACGGGCTGGATCCCAACGACGCTTCAGACGCCGCGATTGACACGGACAACGATGGTCTTACCAGTCTGGAAGAATACGAAGCGGGCACCGACCCGAATGACGCAGACAGCGATGGCGACACCTATCTTGACGGTGATGATGCGTTTCCGCTTGATCCCACGGAGTGGCTAGATAGCGATGGCGACGGCATCGGTGACAATTCGGATCCCACGCCGAACCCGGCCGGCGGTACGTTCGGGTTTTCTAACCCGAATTACGCAGTGTCGGAAGACAGCGGCTCGGTTTCAACGACGGTTGTGCGATCCGGAGGCAGCGTCGGTGAGGTCTCCATCGATTTCGCACTCGCTGATGGATCGGCGACCGCGAGCCTGGACTACCAGGCTCAGGCCGGGACCCTGGTGTTTGCCGAAGGTGAACTCAGCAAGACAATCACGATCAGCATTATCGACGACTCCGGCTACGAAGAAGAAGAGAGCTTCAGCGTGACGCTGTCGAATGTACAAGGGGATAACGCCTCACTGGGCGCTGACTTCAGCGCAGAAGTCACTATCGCAGACGACGACCAGGCCCCAGCCGCAGGTGCTATCAGTCTTGCGCTTGATAGTGTATCGATAGACGAAAATGCGGGTGCAGTATCACTGGAGCTGCAGCGCACGGGTGGAAGCGCCGGGGAAGTATCCGTCTACTACGAGACGCTGGATGGGACTGCGACAGCGGCCGTGGATTATGCGGCCGCCAGCGGCACGGTCGTATTCGCGGAAGGTGAAGCCCAAAAGACGATCAGCGTACAAATCATTGATAACGCCGAATTCAACGTCGATAAGAGTTTCAGTCTGTTGATTTCAAACGCCACCGGTGGTGCTGTCCTCAGCGAACCTTCTGTAGCCCAGGTCACTATCGTGAACGACGATGCCATCCCGGCTACCGGCGCCTTCGAGCTTGCGGTTGACGCGGTGCGAGTCCCTGAAACCGCTGGTTCTCTGCAGGTAACCGTTAACAGAAATAATGGCAGTGATGGCGCTGCAAGCGTAACGCTACGGTCTGTCGAGGTGTCGGCGACTGCAGCGTCTGATTTTCAGGCCCTGAATGAGGTACTGACATTCGATGCAGGTCAGACCTCGACAGCTGCGACACTAACACTGCTGGATGACGGTATTTACGAAGGCGACGAGATTATTCAGCTCGAGCTTGTTAACGCGGTTGGCGCAACCATCGGTAATCGCAGCCAGTCACTCGTAACCATCGTTGACGACGAGGTACCGCCGAGCCCAGGCGTATTGCAGTTCAGTGGCAACGAGTACCGGGCAAATGAGGATGCTGGCTTAGTGATCCTGACCGTGCTCAGGAGTGGTGGTAGCGCCGGGTCTGTTTCTGTCGATTTGGATACTGTCGCTGGCTCGGCTTCGGCGGGCAGTGATTTTGAGCCCCTCTCAACAACGCTGACTCTTGTCGACGGTCAGACAACGGCAACAGCCGAGATCCTGGTCTATGACGACACCGTGTACGAGGGAACCGAAAGCTTTGCAGTAGGGCTTGCGAATGCCTCGGGCGGGGCTACCATCGGAACCGTTGCGTCGGCTGACATCATTATTTCTGACAATGATCCAGTGCCCAGTTCAGGCGTGGTCCGGTTCAGTGGTGCGACCTATGCGGTATCGGAGGCTGGCCAGGCCGTGACAATTACGGTCATGCGAACTGATGGAAACTTCGGTGCCGTCAGCGTGGACTACTCGACCGCAAACGATACGGCAATGGCTGGGCAGGATTACTCGGGCACAAGCGGCACGTTAAATCTGGCCGATCAGCAAGACTCTGCGACGATCGAGATATCGATCATCGACGACTCGTCCGACGAGTCTGATGAGACATTCTCGGTTACCTTGTCCAACCCGGGTAATACGTCCATTGGAGCTGTCGGCGAAGCCACCGTTACGATACAGGACGACGACAACGCGCCGACAACCACAACTCCGCCAAGCGCTTCCGGCGGCGGCGGAGGAGGTGGAGCGGTGACCTGGTTGCTGTTGCTACTGGGCGGGGTAGCGTGGCGTCGCAACAGGGCAGTTCACGCGCCCGATCCCAACTGACAGTCAGTGGACCTTGATTCGGGTCTGTTCATTAGCTTGCGGCATGCGCGGTAGACCTATAAAATAGGTCGTCTGACACCTAAAGTAGGTCGATAATGTTAGGCGAGCTGATCGGCAGCGTAAACAAAGAGCGTGCCCTGATCTACCTGGTTGCACGCGATCGAGGCTATGCGCGCGAAATGGCGCGGTTCTTTGACGCGCCGCTGAACCCGATACAGAAAGCGCTCGATGGGTTGGAACGATCGGGCGTGCTGGTCAGTCGGTCGGTCGGCAGCACCCGCGAATACGAGTTTAATCCGCGCTATCCGATGCGGGACGAACTGCGCACTCTCCTGGAAAAAGCGTTGTCCCTGTACCCGAAAGAGTTGCGAGACGAGATCCTCATAGCTCGGAAGCGGCCTCGCCGCAAAGGCAAGCCGCTGTGAAGGCAGTTGCTGACATGTCGGTCGAGGAACTTGCGGGACTGGTCTGCGAAACACTGGCCAACGTTGGAATTACGACCACCCTGACTGGCGGCGCCTGTGTCGCAATCTGGTCGGAGGGCAAATACGTCTCGCGCGATCTGGATTTCATCGAGGAGGGCCCGGTGCCGCGCCGCCAGATCAAGAATGCACTGACCGGGATTGGCTTTCGAGAGAAAGATCATTATTTCATTCACCCGGAGACGGAGTTCTACGTGGAGTTTCCGACCGGACCACTGACAGTCGGCGATGAACGCGTCTGCGAAGTCTAGACTGGGTAGAGCATCAGCTTCCCTACTGGAGTCGCTGAGTTGGCCATATCAATGGCCGCTTGATTGATGTGGACCGATGACCACAGTTTTCAACGCGTTAGATCACCGTAAAATATCCAACTGAGTCCCGTGGGCTCACCGAACATGCTCAGTTTTACCGCAAGCGATCGTTAACCGCGATCGCCGATGTCTTCGTCGCAAACTCACACCGGTTTCATGGACACATTCCGGAGTGCCACATGAGAAGGCGGTACGAACCGCAAACGCATCATGGATTTGGCGCCACGCGTTGTTCGAAATGTTCGGCCAATCGATTCCGCATTGCCTGCGCATCGATAATTTGTATGCCCCGATAACCCGTGTTAAGCCATCCGCACTTGCTCAGCTCCGCCAGAATGGACGCGCCCGTCGATCGCGACAAGTTAGCAGCCAGCGACACTTCTTCCTGAGTCGCCGGGATGAAATCGACAGGTGCAACGCCCTGGAACGCGTGCCGATGCGAAGAGAGGCGCAGGAGAACGGCGACCATACGGACCGTGGAATCGCGAATCATCAAGTCCTCTGCAGCCGCGGCTGCCAAATCCACGTTGTAGGCGCACAAAGTCGCTAACGACCGCCAGGCATCCGGATACGCAGAGACGATGCGATCAAAAGCGGCGCGCGTCAATACGAGCAATTCCGTTTCACCGGCAGCTACCAGCGTCATTATGGACGGGCGCTGGGTGATGAACTCGACCTCGCCGAACCAGTAACCCGGGCCACCGATGTGACCAAGCCGGCATCGCTCATTGCGAAGGACCTGCAATCTGACCGCTCCTGCGACGACTCCGTACAAGCGATCCTTGCGATCACCATAAACATAGATCGATTCCTCGTCGCTGAAGTGCTGTCGTCGTCCTTCGTGCAGCACCGCCTCCGAGAATTGGGCGTCCTGCTGACCCAGCCAGCCCGCCCGCAACACTTGCTGCGTTGGCGCCGATATCCCTTTTTCTCTCGTTGATCGCATATTTTCGCAGTGAATGTCCGGTATTGGACATTCGATTCCCATTCACGGCCGATCTTAAACTAGTATGTCAAAAAACAATGTCAGAGTTACTGACATACAAGAAAAGCAGTGGGAGTTACAGGAACGCGCGTACACCTCGCCGATCTGGTACACCCCGAACCAAGGAAAACTGCGATGCGCCTTCTTCTAATTACATCACTGGCCGCCATGCTCCTGGCCAGCACTGCTTACGCTCAGGACGCGGTTAATCCGGACGGCCTTGCCGAGCCGGCCGGCCGTCCCTACTCACCCTATGCCGACCGCGGCTTCCCGACCGAGGTGTATTTCGGCGATACCCATGTGCACACCGGCCTCAGCGCCGATGCGGGCGGCGGCGGCACGCGGCTAATGCCGCGAGACGCCTATCGGCTCGCCCGCGGCGAACAGATTCGGTCCAACACGGGCCAGCCCGTGAAACTCGCCAAAGCGCTGGATTTCTACATGGTCACCGATCATTCCGACGCGATGGGGGCAATCACCGATATCATCAGCGGCGCTCCCAACATACTCGCCGATGAACAGGGGCGCCGATTTCACGAGGCCTTTGCGGCTGGCGGAGAGGAGGCTCGCGTTGCGGCGTTTGAGCTAACGTCACTGTTCGCACAAGGGGAAATTTCACCTGCTCTGAATTATCAGCCCGGCAATCCCGCGTATGCGACGGTCTGGGACGACATCGTTGCGGCCGCGGAAGAGTTCAATGATCCCGGCACGTTCTCCACGTTCATAGCCTACGAATGGACGTCGCTCGTGGGCGGCAGGAACCTGCATCGCAACGTGATCTTTCGTGACGGCGCGCAACGGGCCGGGCAGGTTCTGCCATATACGACGACGCCCCCGTTCGGCTCTCCCAACCCGCGCGATCTGTGGAACTGGATGGAAAACTATGAGGCCGAAACGGGCGGACGGGTACTTGCCATCCCCCACAACGGCAACCTGTCGAACGGTTGGATGTTCCCGCTACGGGACGACTTTGACGACGGTGCGCGACTCGATGCCGCTTATGCGGAAGCGCGCGCCCGCTGGGAGCCACTGTACGAGGCAACGCAGATCAAGGGCGACGGCGAGTCACATCCGCTGCTCTCGCCCGAGGATGAGTTTGCCGACTTTGAGATATTCGATTATGGCAACCTCGACGCCTCGGAACAAAAAACACCGGAAATGTTGCCGGGTGAGTACGTGCGTTCCGGGCTGCAGCGCGGCCTGTTGCTCGAGGAGAGGCTGGGCGTAAACCCGTACAAGTTCGGCCTCGTCGGCGCCTCCGACACGCATACCGGAATGACCACCGTTGCCGAGGACAATAACTTCCACAAGTTTACAGCGTATGAACCCGGGCCGGAGCGCACGGCGCACGTCAGCAAGACCCTGCCCGACGGTACTGAAGCGCTGTGGGGGTGGAGCTACAGTGCGTCGGGATTGACGGCCGTCTGGGCGAAAGAGAACTCGCGTGGCGCGATTTGGGACGCGATGGCGCGACGTGAGACCTACGCCACAACCGGAACGCGGCTGCGCCTGCGTTTCTTCGGCGGCTGGGATTTCGAGGACGACGATGCGCTGCGACGGGATCCTGCGCAGGTGGGTTATTCGAAAGGGGTGCCCATGGGATCGGACCTGCCCCGGGGTGACGGCGCGCCATCATTCCTGGTTTACGCTCTGCGCGATGCCTTGGGCGCGAATCTCGACCGCATTCAGATTGTGAAGGGCTGGCTGGATTCGGACGACAATCCACGCGAACGCGTCTACGACGTTGCGTGGTCCGACGGCCGGGAAGTCGGCGCGAACGGCAAGCTGCCGCCCGTTGGCTCGACGGTCGACCTCTCGATTCCATCCTTTACGAACACGATCGGTTCGCCCGAACTGGGTGCCGTCTGGACCGATCCGGATTTTGACCCGACCGAACGCGCGTTCTATTACGCGCGAGTCATAGAAATCCCGACGCCGAGGTGGACCGCGTATGACGCGGTCAAGTTCAAGCTTGAATTGCCTGGGGACGTTCCACTGACACTGCAGGAACGCGCCTATTCATCGCCCATTTGGTACACGCCGGCCACGAATTAACGAGGCCGAAAGGGTACTTCCATGCTGAGACCCGCCCTCATGAGCAAGCTCATCGCGCTAGCCGTTTCTGTACTCCTTCTTGCGGGAGCATTGCAAGCCCAGGACGCCCCACCTGTTGGGCCCGCCGCGGAATATTCGCCCTATCCGAGCGAGGAGTTCCCAAACCAGGTGTTCTTTGGCGATACACATGTGCACACGACCTATTCCGCTGATGCGGGCCTGATCGGCAACACGCTCGGTCCGGACGAGGCCTATCGATTCGCCAAAGGCGAGACGGTGACGTCGTCCACCGGGCTTCCAGCTCGCCTCGCGCGCCCTCTGGACTTCCTGGTGATTGCGGATCACTCCGAGAACCTCGGGATAGCGCCACTGCTGGCGGCGCGAGATGAGCGACTTCTGGAAACAGAATACGGGCAGGCGCTTCAAGCTGCCGTTGATGCAGAGGATTACCCCAAGGCCTGGGAGATCTTCTCGCTGACCAAGGCCTCCGGCGAAGACCCGCTGGCGGATGTGCCCGGTGTCTATGACAGCGTATGGCAACAGATTACCACGGCAGCGGAGCGTCACAACCGGCCCGGTGCTTTCACGGCATTCATTGGCTTCGAGTGGACATCGGCCTTCAATCGCTCGAACCTGCATCGCAACGTGATCTATCGTGGCGGCAAAGAGAATGCCGACTCGCGACTGCCGTTTTCAGCGTATGACAGTGTCGACCCGGAGGACCTCTGGGAATGGATGTCAAAGTACGAGGCGGAAACAGGCGATCGTCTACTGGCCATACCCCACAATGGCAACCTGTCGAACGGACTGATGTTCGATACTGTCAAACTCGACAGCGACGAATTGCTTGATGCCGATTATGCGACACGCCGTGCCCGGTGGGAGCCTTTGTATGAGGTGACGCAAATGAAAGGTGATGGCGAAGCTCACCCCATGCTGTCACCTGATGACGCCTTTGCAGATTTCGAAACATGGGACAAAGGTCAGCTTGGCCCCAATCCCAAGACGCCCGACATGATCCCGAATGAGTACGCGCGTGAAGCGCTCAAACGGGGATTGGCCCACCAGGCGGAGCTGGGCGTGAATCCGTTCAAGTTCGGGATGATTGGCTCGACCGACACCCACACCTCGCTCTCGACGGCGGAGGAGAACAACATGTTCGGCAAGGTTGTAGCGCTCGAGCCAACGGCGGACCCGATCCGGTTTGAAGAGGTCGTGGGCGGAATCGGGGGCGACGAAAGAGTAGCGCAATACGCCTGGCAGACGTCAGCCTCGGGTATCGCAGCAGTCTGGGCGCGCGAGAACACGCGTGAGGCAATCTTTGACGCGATGATGCGCAAAGAGGTCTATGCGACCACTGGTACTCGTATGCGTGTTCGTGTTTTCGCCGGCTACGAGTTTGAGGAATCCGATCTGCCACGGTCTGACTTTGCGGCTCACGGCTACCGGCATGGCGTGCCGATGGGCAGCGAGTTGCTTGGCGACGACGGCAATGCGCCGCGCTTCCTCGTGCGCGCCTTGCGCGATCCAGACGGCGCCAATCTCGACCGGGTTCAGGTCGTGAAGGGATGGCTGAACGCTGACGGCACGACCGGTGAGCGCGTCTATGACGTGGCCTGCGGTGGCCGCGAGTTGGGTAGTGAGGGTTGCGTTGGTGATGTCGGCAACACAGTCAATGGCGACGAAGCGACATACACCAATGATATCGGCCAGCCAATCCTCGCCGCCTACTGGGAAGACCCCGATTTCGACCCGGCGCAGCGCGCGTTTTACTACGTGCGGGTCCTTGAAATCCCTACGCCGCGCTGGACAACCTATGATCGAAAATTCTTTGGTGTCGAACTACCGGAAGGGGCTCCCGTCAGCATACAGGAACGCGCTTATTCTTCGCCCATCTGGTACGCGCCAGAGAATCGGCAATGAGCCCACACCGCACGCTGGCGTTGTGTGCTGCTACCTGCCTGGGTTTCGCAAGCCAAATCGCATGGGCTGTTGAGGGTGGCGTGCCGGGTTACCTGCTGAGCTCGCGTGACAGCCTCGCAGGTATCGCACCACCGGCAGGTACCTACGTCGGCCTGGACCTGGTGAAGTTTTCCGGGGATGTCACCGGGCTGTCGATTGCCGGCCTGCCAATCCGCGCCAAGACCGATATCGAGGTGGACCTGCTCAAGCTCAGCATTACACAAACCTTCGGGAAGTCGCTGTGGGGCGGCACACCCGGCATCAACGTTAACGTTCCCTATATTGTCGATGCCACGTTGTCGTTCACCGGTGAACTTCCGCCGATCGAGGGCATTGGCGTGCGCGACTCGAACAGCGGGCTCGGGGATATCGTGATCACCGGGTTTGTTGGCTGGCACAAGGACAAGCTGCATTACAATGCCGGCGTCAGTATCGTTGCGCCCACCGGTTCGTATGATGTTGCCGAAGTGTCGCTGGACCCGTTTGACGTCAAAGTGGTGAACCCGGGAAAGAATGTCTGGTCCCTGCAGCCGTCCTTCTCGATGACGTATCTGAATACCGAGAACGGGCGAGAGTTTTCCGGCGCAACAA
>Ga0209536_100012394_pt1 | contig 12398 bp, 8 predicted proteins | sample DeeMarSeWOR28_12_FD_187461 | JGI IMG/M metagenome (GOLD analysis project Ga0209536, IMG submission 187461) | Marine sediment microbial communities from White Oak River estuary, North Carolina - WOR-2-8_12 (SPAdes) (version 2) | ecosystem: Environmental > Aquatic > Marine > Intertidal zone >...
CGACAACCCGTAGAAAAGGTAATTTTAAGGTTGCAAGAAATTCTTGAATGAATAGATCTTGGAGTATTGGAGTGCTGGAGTATTGGGGTATTAGAGAAGGCATCAAACCTTCAGCCAATACTCCAATTTTCAATTATTATGACAACCATATGTTATTCAGATAATTCCTTTTTTTCTGGTGATGTGACAAAGTTGAACTAACCGGCAATCAGGCCGAGCGCAATCAAGGCCGCGATAACGCCGATCCATTGCCGGCGGGACAGGCGCTCTTTCAAAATCACCCAGGCCAGAAAAGCCGTGATGGCCGGGTGCATCGAGGACAGCACCGCTGAAATATCAAGTCGGCCGACATGGGCGGCTGAGGCGTAAAAGGCCGTACCGGCCGCATCAAAAAAACCCGTGAAACATACGATGGGATACTTATGCTTGGGGGGCAGCGCACCGATTCGAAAAAATTTTAAGATGGTGATCAGCACAATGATTCCCACGATTTTTGATGCGATCAGCGGCCCCAACACGCTGTGTTTGACGGCCTGATCAAAAAAAATGAAGGCCAACCCAAAGCCTAAACCGGCCGCAACCGGGAACCGAAGTTGATGCCATTGAATTTTGGCGGACTTTTCAGAAACGGAAAGATGCCAGATCGCAACAAATGCAGCGCCAAATCCAACCATCTGGGGATTTGAGGGAAAGCCCTCAATCAGCATACCGAAAATGACCGGCAGTGCGGCCGATATAACCGCCGTCAGCGAAGCCACCAGGCCCATGTGCTCGCTGGCAAGGCCTTTGTAAAAGGAGGCCAGACCGACCAACCCGGCAATCCCTGCCAATCCGCCGAACATAAGCGCGTATAAGTCCGGTACCGGACTTGCCGCCCACAGCGCACAGACTGTTAAAAGCACCGTACCGGTAAGGTTCGCGACCAGAAGCACACCGAACACACTGCTGGTTTTAGTGACGAATCCGCCCGAAAAATCACTGATGCCCCAGAAGGAAGCCGAGGCCAGTCCAAAGGTGACCGCTAATAGTTCTGGGTTTGCCATATTTAGTAAGGTGGATTAGGTGTTGGGTTGCAACAATATTTTTTGAAATACACAGTCTAATTTTTCAATTGCAATCTTTTTCGGATTATTGGGTATATTGGATATTAACGAAATATGCAATTTTATTCTTGCGACCTTTATGGGTCCCATGCGAAATAAAACGGCCAATAGCAGACCTCGCATAGGTTTCATCGTTTGACATAAAAAAACACCGATGTTGATCAATGATAATTTGGCGCAGAAATTTATACGTACTTTTTGGGGTTCAGATGCTTTCAATGGTCGGCTTCAGCATGGTCTTTCCATTTCTGCCCCTTTATATCAACGAAATTGGGGTCAAAACCTGGGGCAGCGTTGAATTTTGGTCCGGCATGGTTTTTTCGGCCCAGGCCATTACCATGATGATTTCCGCACCGCTTTGGGGTGCCGTGGCCGATCGCTACGGCAGAAAAATTATGCTGATTCGGGCGACCCTGGGCGGAGCCATTTTGATTACCTTAATGGGATTTGTCCAAAACGCCGAGCAATTGACTTTGCTGCGGGCGGTTCAGGGGCTGGTGACCGGCACCATTCCGGCGGCCAACGCTCTGGTTGCGTCATCAGCGCCCAAGGAGCATTCCGGCGAAGCGCTGGGCTTGTTGCAGACCGGAACCTGGATCGGTGTTGCGATCGGTCCCCTGGTCGGCGGCGTGATCGGCGACGCTTTTGGGTTTCGGGAAAGTTTCTGGATTACCGGCAGTCTGCTGGCACTTTCCGGTCTTGCGGTCATTTTATGGGTTAAAGAGGACTTTGAACGCACCGGCACAATCAAACGTCAATCCTTTTGGGCTAGTTTCAGCGGGTTGTTGCGGGCACCCAATATGCTCTATTTTTATATGGTGGCATTTCTGGAAACTACCGGGCGCATGCTGTTTTTCCCCATCGCTGCCCTTTTCATTATGCAACTGATGGGGTCGCCGGCCGGGGCCGCGACCGTCACCGGCATCATGATGGGCATCAAAGCGATTACCGGCTCTGCAAGCGCTGTTTGGTTGGGACGTCTCGGCGACCGTATCGGGCATTTGAGAATTTTGCTGTTTGCCGTATTGGCATCCGTTTGTTTTTATTTGCCCCAAGCATTCGTCAACTCCGCCTGGCAGCTGATAGTGCTTCAGGCTTTAGCCGGCCTGGCCATCGGGGGCATGATCCCCTCGATCAATGCCCTGATGAATTTGCAGGCACCGGTAGGAAATCAAGGCGCAACGTATGGCATAAATGCCAGCGTTACCGCGGCCGGCCGCAGTGTAGCACCGCTGCTGGGTGCAACAGTTGCGATGTGGTTTGGCATGCGCAGCGTGTTTGTATTGGCAGCGGCGATATATGGCCTGGCAGCCCTGGTCGTTTTGCATATTCGCCGGACGGACTTAAAACGGGAGAAAATATGCATAACGTCATGACCGTCCCGCCTTTCTCCAGGATTCGCTTTTTACCGGCACCTGACACCTCCTGTGAAACTTCACATAGTTGGAACAATTAACAGACACGAACGTCGACCATCGAACGTCCAACATCGAACGCTGAATATTGATGGCGCTTCGCTTTGTCTTTTTTAAAACAAGCGATTCACGCTAAAGACGTGATCTAAAGACAGCAGAATGTTAAAGGGTGGAATCGTCTTGCTAAGTCTATTTTATTAAACCGGCGATTAAATAGAGTACTTTTTAGTTCTCCTCCGGTCATTCCCGCGAAGGCGGGAATCCAGTAAAATTGAGGTGTTTGCTGGATTCCGGCTCTCCGCTACGCTGCGGCCGGAATGACGTAATTAGTCGCCGGGTTAATAAATTAGACAGAATACATGATTCGATGTTCGATGTTAAACGTTCGATGTTCGATGTTCATAAGTTTCTTTTCCGATCAGACTGGCCGCTTTTCAGGCCAGCGGTGGGGCTGCAACCTGACACCAGGATCCGAATTATCCGATGGCAGCGCCAATAATCTCTGGCCCCCGGCAGCGGGATCAACGACTGGCCCAGGGAACCAATTATTCAAGGCTGTAATAAAGTTTTCAACTTCTCAGGAATTATCGTGCGCGGCTGCTTTTTCGCGGGCCTGGTCCTTGGCATGGTCCCGGGCGACGAGCATGTAAATCGACGGAATCACAAACAGGGTAAAGAGGGTTCCGACCGCCATGCCGCCCACCAGCACCAGACCGATCGAGTTGCGGGCCGCGGCACCGGCTCCGGAAACCAGCGTCAAGGGAAAGTGACCGGCGATGGTGGCGGCCGTCGTCATGACAATCGGGCGCAGGCGGGTTAAGGAGGCCTCATGCACGGCGTCGCGTTTGGACCGCCCCCGCGTCTGGAGTTTGTTGGCAAATTCGACAATCAGGATACCGTTTTTCGACACCAAACCGACCAGGGTTACCAAACCTACCTGGGAGTAAATATTAAGTGTGGTCGTCCACCCCTGGGTCCAGAAGGCGACATTGGGGTTTGGCATTTTCAGAAACGTGAAGACCAATGCGCCGAATATTGCCAGCGGCACCGAGCCGGCCAGGATGACGAATGGATCGCGGAAGCTGTTGAACTGAACCGCCAGGACCAGAAAGATCAATATGACGGCCAGGGTGAAAGTTGGAATGAACTGGTTGCCCTCGACCCGGAGTTGGCGCGACTCGCCGGTGTAATCGAGGACATAGCCTTCGGGCAGGATTTGGGCCGCCTCATTCTCGAGAAAAGCCAGGGTCTCATCCAGCGGCCTGAGGCCGACGCCCGAAATTTTGACCGCATTGAGCTGCTGGAATCGGTTCAACGAACGCGGCACGGTGGAATTTCGGATCGTTGCGATGGTGCTGAGCGCAACGAGCTGGTCGCGGGGTCCGGTAATGTAAATATTTTCAAGCTGCGCCGGGTTGAGGCGGTCGATGCGTTTGATTTGAGGTATCACCTTGTAGCTGCGGCCGTCGATATCGAAGCGGTTGACGAAATTGCCGCCGACCATCGATCCGATGTCGGCACCGACCCGCTGAAGGTCGAGGTCCAAATCGGCCACTTTGTCACGATCGATGACGATCTCCGCCTGGGGCTGGTCGATCTTGACGTCGATGATCGGCGGAAAGGCAAACATACCGCTCTGCCGCGCTTTGAATTGGATCTGCCGGGCCAACTGCAGAATCCGTTCTTCATCGGCCGTCGAAGCGAGAATGAACTCCACCGGGAACTGGCCGCCGCCCGGCAGCGCCGGTCGCAGCACCGGGGTTATCCGGATGCCCGGAATGTGCCGCAGCTTCTGCTGCACCTCGGGCAGAATCTGGAAAATGGTGCGCTCGCGCGCTTCCCAGGGTTTGACGACCATACCCGAAAAACCGGAGGTCGGACGCGTCAGCTGAAAGGTGAAGCGGGTCTCCGGCACACTGAGATAGGCTTGATTGACGGCCGCGGCATAGCGGCTGGTCTGGTCAATCGTCGAATTGGCCGCCGCCTCGATGATGCCGAAAATGACGCCCTCGTCTTCGGTCGGCGCCAGCTCCTTGGGCGACATGATGAACATCGGGATGGTGAGCAGGCTGACCGTGATCCACAGCAGGTAGACCGCCGGCCGGCTTTTAAGGGTGATGTCCAGCAGGCGGCCGTAGAAGGCTCTGAAGCGTTTGAAATCACGGGCTATCTTGCCGGCAAAACCGCGGTCTTCGATCCCCGGTTTAAGCAGCCTGGACGACATCATGGGCGACAGGGTCAGGGCAACGACCCCGGAAATCATGACCGCACCGGCCAGGGTAAAGGCAAACTCGCGAAACAGGGAGCCGGTCAGGCCGCCCTGTAAACCAATGGGGGCATAGACGGCCGCCAGCGTGATCGTCATCGCAATGACGGGGCTGACCAGCTCCCGGGCACCCAGCAAGGCGGCATCGAGGGGCGACTGCCCCTCACTCAGGTGTCGCTGGACATTTTCAACCACCACGATGGCATCGTCGACCACCAAACCGACCGACAGCACAATGGCCAGCAGGGTTAACAGGTTGATCGTGAAGCCGAAAACCTGCATCAGGAAAACCGCCCCGATGAGAGACAGGGGGATGGACACCACCGGGATGAACGCCGATCGCAGCGAGCCGAGGAAAAGAAAAATGATGACCACGACGATCAGCAGGGTCTCGCCCAGGGTTTTAATCACCTCTTCGATGGCATTGGTAATGTAGTCGGTCGCATCGTAAGCAATGCGGGCTTGCAGTCCGCCGGGCAGCTCTTTGCGGATGGAGTCCATCTCGACCCGCACGCGGCTGATCACGTCAATGGAGTTGGCGTTGGGCAGGGGCCAAATGCCCATGAATACGGCGGTCTGGCCTGAGAAGCGCACCTCCGTATCATAGTCTTCGGCACCCAGCACCACGTCGGCGATGTCTTCCAGTCGCACGAAGGCGCCATTTTGATCGCGAATGACCAGCCGCTTGAACTCCTGAACGGAGCCCAGATCGGTGTTGGCGGTCAGATTGACCTGCACCAGCGAGCCTTTTGTCTGACCGACGGCGGCCAGGAAGTTATTGGCCGCCAGTGCCTGCTGGACCTGCACCGGACTGATGCTCAAAGCGGCCATGCGCTCTGGTTTGAGCCAGATGCGCATCGCAAAGGTGCGGCCGCCCAGTATGTCGGCTCGCTGAACACCTTCGATCGCCGACAGCCGCGGCTGCACACTGCGGACAAGAAAATCCGTAATCTGGTTCTGCTTAAGAACCTCGGAGGTGAAGCTGAGATAGGCGGCCGCGAACTGGCTGTCAGCCGACTCGACGTTGATCGTCGGCACTTCGGCCTCCGGCGGCAGGTCCCCGCGGATCTGGTCCACTTTCGAACTGATTTCCGACAGGGCCTTGATGGGATCGTAGTTGAGTTTCAGGCGGGCACTGATCGTCGAAACCCCTTGGGAACTCTGCGACTGGATGTAATCGATGCCGTCAGCGGCCGCAATCGCACGCTCTAACGGTGTGGTGATGAACCCGCGGATAAGTTCGGCACTCGCACCGACATAAATAGTCGTGACGGTAACCACCGCATTCTCACTGCGGGGATACTGGCGGACATTCAGCGAACGCACCGCCTGCAACCCGGCGATGATGATCAACAGGCTGACGACCAGCGCGAGTACGGGACGGCGGATAAACAGATCGGTAAATTTCATGGTTCGCAAGCGATAGGAAGATCTTAGCACCTACATATTGAAATCATATCATGTTTGCACAGGATATGTGACAACGGGTGACAAATATAATAGATCCGCCGCAGGCGGACCATAAATATTCAATTTTCAATCTTCAATTTTCAATTCCGGCTTTGCCGGGTTGGGTCAAGGATGCAGTAATTTTATCAGAAGCTGCGCCGCCCGGATCAACTGTCCTCCGGCTGGGGTGCCAGCTTGAATTCAGGCGCCAGGGTGTTGTCAACGACGATGGCCTGGTCGTTGCGCAGTTTAAAAACCCCGGTAGACACGACCGTCTCGCCTTTGTCCAATCCGGAGACGATTGCGACGAAATCGCCGCGTTTTTCACCGAGTTGCACAATCTTCTGTCGAATGAATTTAGCAGGTTGAACGTCTTTTTCACTGACCTTCTCACCGACGACAAATACCGTGTCGCCGTAAGGGGCATAAAGCACGGCTGTGGACGGGATGGCGAGCACTTCCTCCTGGGAAGGTAACACCACGGCCACGTTCACGAACATGCCGGGACGCAGACGCTCTTGGCTGTTGGCAACCGTCGCCTGAACCCGGATATTTCGTGTCGCAACGTCGACAGCAGGGCTGATCGCCGTGATTTCGCCCTCGATCGCCTGGCCGGCCAACGCATCGGTTGTCACCCGCACCTTGAGACCCGGTTTGACCTGAGCGAACTGCTGCTGCGGCAGCGAGAAATTGACGAAAATAGGATCGAGCGCCTGGAGCGAAACGATCGGCTCCCCTTCATTGAGAATTTGACCCAGGTTGACCAGCCGAATCCCAAGGCTGCCCGCAAAGGGCGCTCGAATGGTTTTTTTCCGGATGGTGGCACGGATGCCGTCGATCTGGGCCACGGTCTGCTTATACTGAGCATCGTCGGTATCGTATTTGGCTTTTGCGACGGCTTTGGTGGCCAGCAGTTTGCGCGAGCGTTCGAGTTCCAGCTTCGCGAGCGCAACCGCGGCTTCCGCTGCGCGCAGTTGGGCCTCCTCGGAGGAGGTGTCCTGCTGCAGCAGAAGATCTCCGGTCTTCACCTTCGTGCCCGGCTCAAAGGCGATTCGCACGACCTTGCCGGGCAATTCCGCCGTCACCATCACCCCTTGAACCGCTTCGAGCGATCCCACCGAGGCAATCAGGGTCTCCCAGGATTCAGATCGCACCACGGCCGTGGTCACCGTCTCGGGCGGCGGTGCCGACTGGCTTCCAATGGCGATCATCCGGTTAATCTGCAACCCTTTGATACCGCCAAGGATGCCGATGATAATAAGGACACCGGCGATGGTGATAATTATTCTTTTGGCCATATGCATATCGATTCTCTAAACTGTTTATTCCAATATACCAGGACCCATGACTCCAATATTCCACTGATCCAAAATTCAAAGTGCAGAGTGAAGCGGCGCTAAGTTCGAATAGGGTTCTTCTGATAGATACCGGCGCCGCCGCTGCGAAAATCACTCAGGGTCCATTTTTTCAACGCTAAAGTACTTTAAAATATAATGATGCCGTCAGCCGTGTCAATCGGCAGCGCCATCGACAGAATTTTGGTTATAATCGGTAATGTATCTTTTTACGGTGCGCCGATCCAGTTTTGTACGCCGGGCGACTTCGCCGTAGGTGCCGTAGCGCCGGTAGAGCGAATGGCAATAGCGTCTAACCAACGTCTGGGCATCGATCGTGCCCTGATCCAAATCCATGACCAACCGCGCGGGTCGGCCGGCTGGTTCGGCCGGCAATCCCTCATAATTTTGATTCAGCAACAATCGACGCACACACTGCGCCAGTTCTCTAACATTGCCCGGCCAATCATATTCCAACCCCTGCTGCTCAGCAATCAAACTTAACAGGTAGTCCACAACCTCGGGTGCCTCGACACCCAAAATCTTGCCGACGATGACATTGAGAAGATCTTCCAGTTCACCCGGATCGTCTTGGATTCGATCTCTCAGCGGTGCGACCGTGATGATATCGGAACATAGTCGATAATAGAAATCGCTCCGCATGTGGCCCTTCATCACCAGATCCTCGAGGGGGCGATTGGTGGCGGCAATGATTCGGCCGTCAAACCGACGGATTTCATGACTGCCGACCGGGCTGTAAAGCCTTTCTTCCAATACCTTCAATAATTTAATTTGAATTGGATATGAAATTTCACCGATTTCGTCCAGAAATATCGCCCCGTATTGGCTGCAGCGCTGAAAAATTCCCTCATGGTCATCAACCGCCCCTGTAAAAGCGCCCTTTTTGTGGCCGAACAACTCGGATTCGATCAAGGCTTCGGGAAATTGTGACAAATTAAGGGTGACAAACGATTGCGCAAAACTTTCAATAAATCGACCGCTTTTATCATCGAACGGGATATAGCCGGATCGGCCGATGGCCATAGCAGCCGTACCTTTGCCGGTTCCGGTCTCGCCGGTGATAATGGTTGAAAAATCTTCCATCCGGTTCCAAAGATATTGAATATAAAAATCGATGCGATGGGTAAAAACATTGTTCCACAAACTTTGCCGGAGTTTTTTCATGCTGGCGCTGCGTCCCACCAGATTTCGAAAAATGAAATAGTAAGCTCGCCAGATCTGAAAGGTCAACGCAAAGGCCCGTCGTTTTTCTTCATCGCTGTAGCCTTTGCGGTGCAAATAGGCAAACGCCTCATCGGCAAAGGTAACTTTGATCGGCTTGGCACCCGCTTCCAATTGCTTCAGAATGTGCCGATCGAACGGCTGGATAAAGCAATGGAAAAAATCAAACATGACGGCATTTTTCAAGAGCCGCTGATCTTTGGACACATAGTGATTGAAATTATCCCGCCCGGTTTCTTCAAGACGCCGGAACCGTTCTCTGACCGACTCAACCCCTTTTTCGTTTTGCTCAAACTCGCTGAATTCATCGGACAGGCCCGATAGCTGCAGATTGATCTGCCGCCGCGTTTCAGTGAAGGGATTTGCCAGCGCCGCCTGCTCCACCAACCGGAAAAACCCTCTGTCATGGCTGTTTAATTGATATTTCGCAGTCATGGTTTTCCTTTCATGACCCACTGATTTACATTCAATGTATACACCAGATTACATCAATAGTACATATCACCCACGTTTCTTTTTTGCAAATATTTTCATTATCTTTAAAATATTTATGCATTCCAATAAGTTATATTTGTTTACCATCAATTGGCACGCTTTTTGGTAATATGTTTACCGACCGCGCAACATTCGGTCAACCGGCAAATTCAAAAAACTGAAACTGCAAACAAGAAAAAGGAGGTTCCGATGAAAAAGATTATTACGGCAATTACCTTGCTGGCCGCGGTTGTTTTTTCCGGCAACGCATTGGCCCAGAGTTCGATCGGACATAGCGGCCAATCACTGACCCATTCCGGCCAATCCGTCAAAAATTCGGTTCAGGCAGTCGGTCACGGCTCCCTGGCCGGGGCTAAGCTCGCGACGGGTCTCATTGCCGTCCCGTTCAAATTTGCGGGAGCAGTCTCCATGACGGCCGGCCATATCAGCAACACGGCGAGCGAGGATCTTCGGGATACGGCTTCAGGAAAACCGTTTAGGCTGACCGACCAAAACTTTATCAAAGCCGGCTTGCCGCCGCATAAAGCGATCGAGGATTAGATGAGGGCCGAGGCGGGCGCGGTCCCGCCCGGCACAAGAATTTAACCCCGGGCTGCTGGTCCGGGGTCAAACAAAAATCTAAAAAGGAGCCGCAGTCATGAAATCCATCAAAACAATCCTGGTAATCATCGTTTGCCTGATTGCATCATTCGGTATCGCAACCGCCGGCAGCAACCAGAACGGTGATGCCGCGCCAAATTTTGAACCGCAGGAAATTGTTCATTTTTCAAAAAATATCGAAAAAATCCTGGCTGAAAGGCAAGTATTGGTGGCGATCGTCGGCCGAATTGGCCGGCCCCAGAACGAACTGCCGCCCGGCATTCGATTCACCCACACGGCATTTTGGGTCTACAGCCGCATTCAGACCCCGGAGGGCACCGTCGTGCCGGGATATGCAGCCTATAACTTATACCAGCGCAGCAATCAACCGGATCGAAGCGACCTCATTCAGGACTATCCGGTCGATTTCATGCTGGGCGTTTACGATCTCAAGGTGGGAATTATCGTGCCGCGCAAGGCGGTTCAACAGCGCTTGATAGAAGTTATTTCATCGGCCACCTATCAGCAGCTGCACAACCCGGATTATTCGGCGATTGCAAGTCCCGACAACAACCGCTATCAAAACTGCACCGAGTTTGTCATCAACGTACTCTTCGCATCGATTTACCAGACCGGGAACATGAAGGAAATCAAGGCCAACATACGAGCCTATTTTGCGCCTCAGCCCGTTGAGGTTTCGCGGTTAAAGCTGGCCCTGGGCTCGCTGTTCATGCCGGACATCAAATTGGCTGATCACCAAGATCAGGTGGAAACGGCGACTTTCACCACGATCGCCGAATTTATGGAAACCGAAAATCTGGCAGAAGATGTCTTGGTGGTTTCAAACGGCGCCCCCGTATCCAGCTTCAGCCTGGAATAACAGATTCGTCGGCGATGTTTTTTTACCCTCGCAGAACCTCCATCGCCTGATCCGGGGTGGCCCCCTCGTGGATGATGGATTTGAGGGCCATAACCATGCGCGCAGGATCTTCGGCCTGAAAGATATTTCGGCCGTAGGCGACCCCGAAGGCGTTGGCGCGGATGACGTCGTAGGTGACCTTGAAAAAAGATTCGGTGTCTTTCATCTTGGCACCGCCGGCCACCACCACCCGGCCGTGACTGGCTTCCACTACCCTGGCAAAAGAGTCGTAATCGCCCGGGTACCAGGTTTTGACGATATCGGCCCCGCACTCCACGGCCGCCCGCACGGCGTAGGAAATATGCTCGTAGGCATAGCGTTCGTCATCTTTGATCATCTCGCCTTTGGGATAGGCGTGGACAATCAGCGGCATGCCGCGTTCCTCGCACTGACGGGAGATGCGGCCCATGTGCGCGAACATGGCCGGCTGATCTTTGGTGCCGGTCAACAGGCCGATAGAAACCGCATCCGCGCCCAATTTTTGCACTTCTTCCACCTCGGCTACCGGCACATCCAGGTTGGGATGGTAAGGCGAGAAGGTTGTACTTTTGATCGCCAGAGAGATATCGGCGGCGTAAGGCGGGAAGTACTGTTTGGCCAGGCCCTTGTGCATGGTCATCACGTCCGGGCCGCCGGCGGCGATTTTTTGGATCGCCGCCGCTATGTTGTCGATTCCCGGCAGCACGCCGCGATGAAATCCGTGATCGATAGTGGCGAAAAACACCTTGCCGGATTTGGAATTGATCATTCTGTTCAGTCTGATTTCTTTGCCTACATTCATTTTTTCCTCCAATTAGTCTCGCTAATCCTGCTTTATTTTTTCCAAACGGTCGAACATTTTTTCGTTGGCGGCATACAGATCGGTATACAGTCGAAATATCTCTTGGTACCGGTCGGTGTGGCCGGGATCGGCCACGAATTCCTGCTTGATCTTGCCCAGACGCCTGACGGCAGCCGCCGGGTTCGCGGCCAGGCCGGTCGCCGCCGCAGCCAGGGCCATGGCCCCGAAAGAAGCCGCGTCAGAAACATTCAAGGTCACCACGCGGATACCGGTAACATCGGCTTTGATCTGATTCCAAATATCACTGCGCGATCCGCCGCCGATAGCCCTGATCTCATGGGGCGCAAATCCGATTTGCCGGAAAACCTCCAGGGCGTTTTTTTCTTCGAAAGCGATGCTTTCCATCAGGGCCCGAATGATCTCTTTTTCCTTGTGCGCCAGGGTCAGGCCGAAAAGCACACCCGTCGCCCGCGGGTTCCAGCGGACCGAACGGGCACCCATGAAAAAAGGCAGCACGATCAGACCATTCGAACCCGGCGGCACCCCGGCCACCGGGGCCGCGATCTGCTTGAAAAAAGCGTCGCCCCCCCTGAAAAGCTCCCGGAAATACTCCATGGCCAGACCGGAAGTATTGATGGTCACTTCCATCAGAAGATGACCGGCAACGACGTGGATCGAGCGGACGACCTTGGGGTGATAGGCTGTACCGGCGATCGGTCCGGACAGGGAGATATTGGTCCCGGTTCCGGTTGAATCCATGGCCCGTTTTTCCGACACCAAGGCACCGAGGGCTTCGCACTGACGATCCCCCCCGC
>Ga0209536_100012395_pt1 | contig 12397 bp, 16 predicted proteins | sample DeeMarSeWOR28_12_FD_187461 | JGI IMG/M metagenome (GOLD analysis project Ga0209536, IMG submission 187461) | Marine sediment microbial communities from White Oak River estuary, North Carolina - WOR-2-8_12 (SPAdes) (version 2) | ecosystem: Environmental > Aquatic > Marine > Intertidal zone >...
AACGGCGACATCGTGGCGGGCAATTACCAGATCACAGGTGGCAGCGGCACCACCACCATTGGCAGCCGTAGCCTGCTGCGCTATGACCGCTGGGACGGCGGCACCACAGACGAGGTGCAGATCAACGGCGACCTGTCGGTCACAGGGGATTTCACGGGCGGGGATACCGTGGTTGAGAGTTCGGCGCTGGACGTTTCCAGTACCGGCATCAAGACGTGCCAGATTGCGCATGGGCTGGGCAGCACACCGGCAGAAACGCAGATCACACTGACGGTATATCGCAGCTCTGGTTCCAACGTGTTCGAGATCAATGGCATTTACATCCTGTCCACGGACGGGACCAACATCAACGTCCAGGTAAACGTCACATCTGCCGCGGCCACAACCGAGGCAAAGGTAGTGGCGCGGATACATAACGACTAATGCTACACGGAGCAGGAACACTATCGACGCGCGCGCTTGCTGGGGCCATTGCCTACAGCACCGAGGGAACCGACCCAGCGCCGCCTCCGGTAGACCGGCCCGGCGCCGGCATCGGCGTGTTCGTCCGCGGGCAGGACCGCACGGGGATGCTGGTCATGGACAGTCTATCTGTGACCGAGGAGATAGGCGCACGAGGAGCCGCGTCGTTCCGTCTAATCGACAAGACTGGCAACTTCCACCCGGCTATCGGCGCGCCTGTCCATATCTACTTCAACGGCAATCTTATCTTCGGCGGCACGATAGACGACCTTAGCGAGGAGACGATACTGGAGCACCCGCACCTCTTTATCGATGTCGAGTGCGTGGACTACAACCAGTTGGCCGACCGGCATATTGTGGCGGCTGCCTATGAGGACCAGACGCTGCGCCAGATTGTGACCGACATCATCGACGTGCAGAGCGGCGACCCGGGGGAGCGGCTGTCCGATGAGGGCGTGACGTACACGGACGATTCCATCACCGATGACAACACGCTCATAAGCGCCGCGCGCTTCAGCTATGAGTATGCATCGGAATGCTTCGACGCGCTCAGCGAACTGACCGGCTACTCCTGGTGGATCGACCATAAGAAGGTTTTCCACATGCACGAGCCGGACCACTTCGCAGCGCCGCAGCCGCTGAATGACGAGACGTGGCAGGGCTATGCAGACCTCCGGTTCTCGGCCGACAGGCAGGACTATCGCAACGTGCAGTACCTCATCGGAGGGCAGGCCAAGACCGAGGAGGTGACAGACGACCTGGTATGGACGCGCTACTTCAAGGGCGATGGGGAGAACAAGGTCTTCAATGTCGATTTGCCGCTGGCGGACAAGCCGCGGCTGTTCATCGACAGTGGCGGCGGGTATGCCGAGGTGGATGCGGATGACATCGATCTCCGAGAGGTCGATGACGAGACCAAGACCTGGTATTATTCCATCGGCGACACGGCCATCTCGCACAACCGGGATTCAGGCACCTCGGCGCTGACCAGCTCCCAGACGCTGCAGGTGAGATTTCAGGGCTACGTGCCGATCCTGCAGCAGGGGCGCATTGAAAGCGCCGTGATAGACCGCGGGGTGATCGAGGGTGGCAGTGGAGTCTACGTCAACGTGCAGGAAGAGACCAACGTGGATGACCGCGCGCTTGCGCGCGAGCGCGTGGAGGGACTGCTGCGGCGCTTCAGTACAATTCCCCAGCGCGTGCGGTTCTCCACGATGCTGCATGGATTCCACGCGGGCCAGCGGCTTCCGGCCGACATCCCGCGCCATGGTGTCAGCGGGTTTTACGTCATCCACAAGCTGTCGTTCGACCTGATCGCTGACGATCCGGATAGGCCATTCCGTTACATGGTGGACGCCACGCACCAGACAATCCGCGGCACGTGGACCGACTGGTACAAGCGGCTGATACAGAAGGGGCGCCCGTGGGCCTACAGCGAGGACCAGGCGCTGCAGCTACTGCGCCGCCTGGAGGATCTGGTTACGGTTTCGGACGCGCTGTCGTACACGCTCAGCAACACGCTGGCCGACTGGAACGACGATGAGGGCACGTGGTGCCTGATAGACACGATGGTAATAGGCGATGTGCGTGACATGTCGGAGACCTCCACCGATACGGCAGTGGTGGGCCCGCGTATAGGACTGCCGATGGACATAGAGTCATGAGTATCAACCACTGTAGCGAGTTTGTACGTCAACTGTTCCGCAGCCGGAATCCCGCGCGGCGAGTACCCAAAGCCGGCTGCGGGACCTATACTCCGATCTGGGCGCAGGACGGGAACGTCACCATCGAGGTGCGCAAGGTCGGGTCGGACGAGGTGGTGGAGAAGCAGCGGATAAAAAACCGCGTGGTCACAACCGGCCTGTGGGCCATGCGGGATCTGCTGGTGGACTACGGCTTGTCGCCGAAGTTCTTTGCCGTGGGCGACAATGCGACGCCCACGACGGACGACATGGAGGCGCTGCAGTCCGAAAAGTTCCGGACCCTGATTTCCCGGGCGGATCGGATCGGTAACAAGGCGGTATTTCAGGCGTACCTCACGCAGGAAGACGCGGTGGGCGAGACGCTGCAGGAGGCCGGACTGTTCGTCAACACTGGATGGGCGAAGGGCATTCTTACTCCGGGCGGGGCGCTGTTCGCGCGTGCGACATACACGCCCATCACCAAGACGTCGGGAGTGTGGGTCACATTCACCTGGGAGATTCCAGTAGGAAGCGGATGACATGGCAAGTAATCAGTTCTCAACAACGACCCATTATGTAATGCCAACGCGGAACGACGTGGCGCCGAGTGGCTATGAGGGCTATGGCCGCGTGCTGCAGGAATTGACGTTTGCCCCGCTGCTGCACTCCCTGGGCGGGATGACATCTTGGATTGTCGATGGGTTTGAGTTGCCATCGGCTGGTGCCGGGATCACGAGTAAGACCATCACGGCAGGGGAGGCGGTGATCGGCGGTTACCGGGTTGCCACGCATTCCACAGGATTCTCTGTAGATTTCTATGACGATACGACAAACTATGTCTACCTGCGCTTGCTGAAGACCCTGAGCAAGGTCACGGAGGTGGTCATCGTCGTCAACGACACTGGCACGCAGCCATCGGACTCTGTGCTTCTCGGCGAGATCGTCACGGCCAGTGGCAGCATATCCACCAGTACCGACCTGCGTCCATCTCGGGTGGGGCCCGTACTGCTGCAGTTTACCGGCGACGGTGCAGCAACGCAGAATGTTACGTGGGATGTAGTGGGCGATGTCATGCCGTCGGTGTTTCTTATTGCACAGTGGGCTGCTGGGGCCAACATGGGCCTCGGAGCGCGCACCTCAAACGGCAATACCATCTTTCATAATTTGGGCGGGTCTACAGTCTACAATGACACAGACTACCCAACGGCAATTTCTGGCGGCCTGCTGGTGGACAACACCTACGGTTACAACGCCAGTTCTCGCCTATATAACGTCTACATTCTAGCATGAGATTCACAAAGACAGTCTACTCCAACCATCCCCGCACGTTCATCCGTGATACCGATGTAACGGACCTGCGCAACAGGTCTAACGATTACACGCGGTGGAAGCAGCGGTGGGATGACGACTGGCTGCCATCGGCGCTCAGCACCGAGGCGACCAAGACAGCAAGCCAGATCGCAAGCAACACCAGCAACGGGGCAGAGCAGAATATGCAACTGGCCATCGTCTCGCTGGTGGAGCAGGACACATCGATGGAGCAACTGTGCATCGATGCGGCGGTAGACTGCGCGAACAATCGTCTGGGCCTCTATACCGGAACAAACCGCCGCTTTGCTCTAGAGCTCATGGTAGCGGCGTTCGACCTGCACTACAGCGCGTTGACCGCGGGAGAGAAGTCGGCACTCGTCACCGGCATCAACTCCGTATGTGCGGCAATCAATGCCGGTCTCGACTGGGACACGCGGATGGATGGCCATTCCCCGGGCAATGCCGCGTTCATGCTGATGGGCGGGCTGGCACTCGACGGCGACCACGCCAGCAGCACTACGTATATCAACAACGGCCTGGACTTCTGGTTTGGCGCGACGGCCGACGGGAAGGGCACGACCTATTTCTGGCGGTACTTCGGCCAGGACGGCGGCACGGGCAAGGGCGGCAGCTACAGTCACCTCGGCCTGTGGTACGCCCTGCAGTATTACAAGTGGCTGCACAACGGGTTTGTCCGCAACGCCGACACGCCGAACGCGCTACAGCTAGACTCGGAGGACTACGCCCCGTGGGAGGATGAGACCTGGGTGCAGCAGATCGGCGAGTGGCTGGTGCACAATCTCAAGGGCAGTGATGACCGATGGCAGTTGCATGACACGGATCGGACAAACCCCTGGTACCACAAATACTGGCGCATGGCGGTCGCCTCTCTGGTGGGACGTGGAGGGAGTTGGCGTCCCGTCATGCGCTGGTTGCATGATCGGCTGCACGCAAAGAGCATCTCCACCGGCGGCTACAACCCGGGCAGCTCGTCTCACGCGATCAAGGAGTTCTACCTGATTGACCCGGGCGACAGCAGCGAGCAGCCGCAGGACCCGGATTCCGCGGGCATCGCCAGAAGCAAGTTTTTCTACCCGCCTGGAATCTACTCCTGTCGCCATCCCGTGTTCGACCCGCGGCAGTCATGCCAGATAGTCTCGACGCTGCAGGATCGGTATTTCAAGGGGCATAACCATCTCAAGGTTGGGGGCATTCAGATCGATGTGGCGGCTGATGCGGTGCTACTCAATAGCGGGTACTACGATGACTGGCAGTCGAACCACGCCAGCAACTGGGCGCAGCAGAGCATCAGTTGTTCGGGCGTGCCGCTGGTCGAGGGCGAGAACGCCAATGGCGACATGGAGCACTACAGCAGGGACACCGGCGGCGCACGCGCGACCTTTCCCATCAGCGAAGGCGGGCAGTGCTGGATGACAGACGATGGGACCATCAATGGGGACTACGGCCCGGATAACGTCTACGACCTGCAGTATGCCGGCAGCGGCAACATGTGGAAGAAGGCGGACGATACCCGGATGGTCTATTCAGATAGCAACTACGATTTTGTGTATTGTGATTTCCGCAGGGCTTACCTCAAGGTCTACACAGACTACGACACGTCGGCAGAGCGCGTGAAGGCGTGTGAACTGAAGATGGTCACGATCAAGGATGTACATCCGTGGCCTATCGTCTTGCGCGCGCTGCGCGTCGAGAGCCGCCTCCCGACGATGAAGAAGCGAGACCACTGGCATTTCCACTCAGCGCCGGCGTGGGAGGGCGACACCTCGCAGGGCAAGTTCCGCGGATATGGACTGCTGGGCACCGGATATTGCAGCGTGCATTACTACAGGCCCAGCAACTTCACCTATTCGACCACCGGCGGCGGGTCGCAGGTCAACGGCTGGGGGTCCTATGATTTCTACGTCTACGCGCCAGGGTCCAGTCTCGGCACGAACTGGCCACCGACCGAGAGTGCGGGCAGCCGGTATCAGCCCTATGCTGGACATTACCGCATGGAGGTCACGCCTGCCACGCCCACCACCGAGACGTGGTTTGTATGTCTTCTCATCCCCGGAGCCACCGGCGATGCGCTTCCCGCCTATACCTGGCTCACTGAGGAAAACTACTTTGGGGTGGCGTTCGGAAACACCGAGTATCGCATCAGCAAAAATTCGGTGCAGGCTGTGCGAGGGGCGCAGGACACCACGCCTCCCGATGTGCCAACCGGCGTGGCGGCAGCCACCGGCCCTGGCAGTGGCGAGGTGACGGTCTCCTGGCTGCCGAACACGGATGACGCCTATCTGTACCGGACCTACTATAGGACGAAAGCATAATGGCCGAGGAAATCCAGATTCCGCTTGCTGTCTGGCCGCACAGGACGACCAACGCCAACGGCGTGGCGACCAACCTGGACATGACCAACGACCTGCAGCAGCCGTTTGCGTGGCAATTACCAGTGGCCAGCGCCGTGGACTACAACGCCTGCACCACCCTGCCTATCCCATCGTGGATCAACGGCACGCCCGCGGGAAAGGTCTACCTGCGATGGTGCACCGGAAGCACCGATACGACGAACGCCCTGAAGTTTTTCGTCAAGGTGTCGGACAAGCAGCCGGACACAGACAGTCTGGATCATTCAAGCTGGGATGACGAGCTTACAGTGCTCGACACATCCAATGGGCAATGGGTGCTGAACGAGTGCAGCGTGAGCCTCTCGGCCACATCGCAGGTTTCGGGGCGTAGCCTGTCCATGCTGATTCGGCGCGATGCGCCCGGCGATGGCGCGGACCAACTCAACGCGATTGCATACCTCCTCTCGGCTCGTTACGTGGCGGACAAAACCTGATGGGCCTGTCCTTTGACTACCCGCCGTGGGCCTACGCGCGGTCACAGACCGCAGACTGGCTCATCGGCGCGACGCAGATATCGTTTGCTCTGTGGTGCCGGTTCGACACCATCGAGGCGCCGGCAAACTACCAGTACGTCTGGAGCCACCGCGGGGCAGATGGCGCCCACGGCCTGCGGCTGAACACCGATGGCAAGTTCCGCATCGTCACCTACACGGGCGGGACGTACGTCAACAAAAGTTCGACCGTCACGCCGTCGGAGGATACGGTCTACCATGTGATGGGCAGTTGGAAGATCAACGATGCCAGCGGTCTGCGGATGTGGGTCGATGGTTCGGAGCAGGGGACAGCGACCAGCACGACATCGCAGAGCGGGACGTACCAGCCAGGGACGGCAAACAATCTCTGGCTAGGAGTGTATAGCGCCAACAGCAACGCCGGGCGCTGCAGCGTCGAGGGCCTCATCGTTGTCCGCGACTACCTGTGGACAGATAACGATGTGGCAGAGCTGCAGCACACGGGCTACCCGTGGTGCTTCGCCTGGGCAGGGAATGACCACTGCTTCTATCCGTGCTGGGGCGTGTCACCCGGGCGGATCCCAGACTGGTCGGGCAACGGTCGGCACATGGAGCCGGGCGACATTACCGGCACTCCGACCGATGGCGGCATCATGGGCCAGTGGTACGCACCGTGGATGGCAGGTGGCTCGCTGCCGCTGGACACCACGACGGGCGCGACTCCGCAGACATGGACCGAGTTTGGGTCCGGGACCCTCCACCCCGAGACGGAGGAAACCGTCACCGGTCTGTCCAATGGAACGACCTATGAGTTCATCGTGCGGGCCGAGGACCAGGCGGGGAACCTGTCGGCCGAGTCCGTCATTGTCGAGGCGACGCCGCAAAGCTACCTGAAGCACTTCACGCGCAACGTCTGGTGGCCATGGCGCACGGATGTCTCGGCCATCCCGACGCAGAACCTCGTGGAGTGGACGGGCTTTGAGTCGGGCGGCGCCGATGAGATCGACCGCATCTACAACAATGCAGAGTTCACGACGGCGTATAAGCGCAGCGGCCTGTACGGACTGCGGCTGTACCCATCAGGCGCAACAGGTGGTTACACTCAGCACACGGTCATCGACGAGTACGGCATCGAGTCTAACGAATTCAACTCGGCCCGGCTGTACGCTAGCTACTGGGTGCACGTTACGACGTTGCCTACCAGCAGCAACGAGCAGTGCGCCAAGATCGAGAACACCGGCTATTCGCAGATGCTGGAACTGCGCCTGCGTCCCGACGGCAAGCTGGACCTGTACAACACGAGCGGTACGCTGGTTGACACCGGCAGCATTGCGCTCGCCGCGGGATCTGACTACGACATCGACATCTACTGCGAGGCCGGCAGCGCCGGAGCCTACGAGGTGCGTATCAACGGCGTGTCCGACATGAGCGGCACCGCGAATTTCGGCACGACTAACTGCGGCGTGCTGCTGCTGGGGCGATTCAATAATCGCAACAGCGAGACCTATGACATCGTGATTGACGATGTGCGCATCGACACGCTCAACTGGCCTGTGGCGCTGAAGGTGCGGGCACTGGCGCCAACCGCCACGGGGTCATCCGATGGATGGGCCGCGCTCTCGGGCGACAAGTGGGACAACCTCTCCGACGTGCCGGGTGATGACGACACAACCTACATCTATTCCAGCACCACGAGCGATGCGTACCTCGCACGGTTTGCCACGCTGGCGCAGGCCGGGTTATCGGGCAAAACCATCGTATCGCTCAAGCCGATCATCGACGCGCGGAAGGCCACGGCGTCGAGCACAGACCTGCACCTGCAGATCAAGAGCGGGGCCACGACGCTGAACACCGTCCCGGGAAGCCTTAGCCAGAGTACCTACGACTGCTTCCAGTGGCAGATGAACGTGGACCCGAACACGGGCGAGCCCTGGACCGAGGCCGGCGTCAATGCGCTGGAAGCCGGCCCGGTGAAGGAAGCGGAGACCAACCCGGTGCGGTGCAGCCAGGCGCTTCTGTTCGTGGCCTACCTGGACTGAAAACCCGCTACGGTCCCGAAGTCGGTACCCAGCCGCCACTTACGGAATCTGCGGAAAATCCTCGGATTCCGCTTGCGCTGGCGGTATCGGCACGGTACGATACAGGCATGGATACGAGAACAACAAACAACGAAGGCCGAACCAAGGAGGACACGATGCAGACGGAGCAAGCGACCTACGCGCAGATGGTGGATCAGGCCAGGGAGTTGGAATGGTCTCGGTGTTTCCGCTCGGCTGCCGACTGGTACAAGGCAGCCGCCGAGAAGGCTCCCAGTAAGCTGGAGCGCAACTGGTGCCGCGCACAGGCTGGCCACATGCGCCTGATCGTGTCGTGGCGAGACTAAGCCGCACAGCGGCAGAAGGAGATGCGATGAGCAACAAGGAAATCAGGCGATACCTTGGCCACAATGGCAGCGAGTGTCGGGTGCGGATCCATCGCGATGGCAGGATCACGCGACACGGGTCGCCAGACCCCGCCGATCGTAGCATGGACTACTGGCATGATTGTGGGACGCTAGCTGACGCCATCCTGTCGATGCGGAGGAGAAGCGGGCAGGTTGGATGGGACTGATCCTCAAAGGCAGGCCGAGAGCCGCACAGCGGCGGAAGGAGGACACGATGAGCGAGCGACCGATTCGAGTTGACAGGCGTTGCCCACATTGCGAGGGCCACGACTTGCAGCGGTGGGACAGCGTGCCTGACTGGGTGGAGTGCTGCGATTGTCTTGCGGAGTTCACGTTGCGAGGGAATCGGCTGGTCCCGGAGACCGGGCCAAACACGGCACCTCCGGAGAGCTATTACCGGCGCTGCGAGCGCCAGCAGATGGGGATTACGGACTGACACAGTGACGACTGACGCCGTAAAGCGGCAGAAGGAGAGCAAGGAGTACTGATGCCAGTCAAGATCCGATGCATCGACTGCGGCAAGGCCCGCGTACACTACGCCAGGCAGCGCTGCCAGCGCTGCTACAAAAACACGCTCAAACGCGAGGCGTGGGCGCGAATGCCGCCAAAAACAAAGGCAAAGCGCCTTAAGCGTATGCGCGAGGCCGCGCGCGTACGGAGAAAAGCGTACGCAAAAACACGCACAAGAAAATCGGGAGAATCGACTTGACGCCACTCTGCCACTGTGGCTTAGTGGCGTCGTACTAACCGCAACTGGCCCTTGTGCATCTCGCACGAGGGCACACAGCACCGGGTAGCCGAACACACGGGCGGCCGCCCGAGAACAGGAGGCGAGATGGACTGTCACCTGTGCGGAACCCACCACTCGGACCAGGACGACGGCGAGGTCGTCTGGGCGGTGGACACAGCCGGAGAGCCGACCCAGGAGTGGGTCTGCTACGACTGCTATGACGACACGACCGAGGAGTGCGTGGCCTGCCGGAGGCGATGTGTGTCGCTGGAGCAGGCGCATCTCGTGGTATACTGCGATCCGTGCAACGAGTGGTACTGCACGGATGAGGAGTGCGAGCAGACCCACCGGGACACCCACGCTGACCGCGTGGCCAACGCCGAGTGGCCGGGCACGACGATGCGGGACCATTACAGCCCGGAGGCGGAAAGGTCGTGGTATGTCTACTGACGGAAATAAACGGGGCGGGGACGGCCGCGTTGAATGCCACCCCGATGGGGCTGTCCCCCGCTATGTGCTGCGGCCGACGCAGCGAGCCGACATCAACCTACGCGTGGCGATGGCCAATGCGCTGGACGAGGGGCGGATGCTCGCGCGCATGGTCCTGCGTGGCCATGGCGACACGGAGACATGCGAGCGCATCGCCCGGAGCGTGGTGGAGATGACCGAGCGCGTGGATGACCTCCGCGCGGCGTACGACCGGCTGCAGGCGGAGGTGTTCGATGGCGCGCCTACCTGAAATCCGAGACGACTGTATCGAGTGCGGTGGGCCTGTCTGGCCGTACTCTCCGTATGACGACAACCCGCTGCTTTGCTGGGGATGCCTGAAGCGGATCCAGGAAGGCCGCGAAGACCTGCGGCCATGGGAACGGCGGGAGCCACCGAGGCCACGCAGGCCGGGGTGGTTCGAGCGGGCGGGGGCTGCGGTTGTGTTGGGTGCCATCGCAGCCACTGCGGTGGGCGCTGCGTTTTGGGTGTGGAGACTGGTGCTTGGTTAGAGGCTCTCTTCAATTCTTTCCCCAACCGGGGCCGGGCAAAGCCCCGCCCGGCCCCATCTATTTTTCAGGAGGCGCGATGGAAAAGGTAGACCCAATCGAGGCGATCATCTTGCTGCTGCAGTCGTACCGTGTGCCGCACGTGTCGATGGACTTCGGCGGCCGGCGGCTGTGGATGATCGACGGAGGCAAGAGCCCGGCACCCGTAACTGCCGGCCCAGGTGGCACACGCAAGCGTCGCGGGCGCAAGCCCAAGCTCGCCACGTCGGTGCTGCCAGTGCCGGCACCCGAGCCGGACGAGGAGTTTGAGCCCTTAGACAAGAAGTGAATCCACGTGGCCCGGGTACCACGGCACCACCGGGTATTACTCCATCCCCGGGCCACACTTTTTGAACCATGAAACATCTCTTTGAGGAGGTCGAGCTACAGCGCGGCGTGGACGAGCTTGTCCACCGCATACAAGGAGGCAACATGAAAACATCACCTTTCGTCAAGCCGGAGAAAACGACCAAGCGACTGAAGCTGTTTCTCTGGGGCGACACCGGCAGCGGGAAAACCACCAGCGCGCTGCGCTTTCCCGATCCTGCGGTGATCGACCTGGAGGGTGGGACGGATCACTACTCCGAGGATTTCAAGTTCCACAGATTCCGCACGACCGACGCGGACGAGGCGCGGCAGGCTATTGAGTTCCTGCTGACGGAGGACCACGAGTTCCGCACTCTCGTCATCGATCCGATCACCGTTCTGTGGGACGCACTGCAGCGCAAGTGGAACGAGATATTCCTGCTGCGCAACAAGAGCAAGAAGGGGTTCAGGCACGAGTGGTACGATTTGGACTTCAAGGACTGGGGCACGATCAAGTCAGACCTGAAAGACCTGCTGCGCAAGATCCTGGCGCTCGACATGAACGTCATCTGCACGGCACGGCAGAAGCTGGTCTACAGCGAGAACGGCGGGCACAAGGACCCGGTGGAGACGTTCGACGGGGAGAAGTCGTTGCCGTACTTGTTCGACACGATCCTTCACCTGTTCCGCAAGGACGATGGCAGTTACTGGGCTCGCAACGTCAAGGACCGCACGCATTGTCTCCCGGAGGGAGTGTTCCCGATGGACTATGCGACTTTTGAGCAGGCGTTCGGAGCGAAGCCGATGCGTCGGAAGTGCGCGCCTGTACGGCAGGCGAGCCTGGAGCAGCAGGCGAAGATCCACGAGCTGGCCGACGCGGCTGGGATCGACAAGGCCACGTTCCAGGCTCGTCTTGAGAGCTATGGCGCATCCACGGTGGATGAGCTGACAGAGGTCAACGCCGAGGCGATCATCGGAAAGCTCACGGCGTTTCTTTCCAGGCAAGGAGGCAAGTGATGCCGAGGATCAACTTTGCGGAGGTGGAGGACATGGAATCTACATCGTTCTCGCCGATTCCCGATGGCTCGTATCCGTGCCGCGTAGCGGATGTAAAGGACGGGCACCAGACCAAGAGTGGGGATGAGATGTGGCGGCTGGAGTTCGAGATCATCAGCGGCGATTTCAAGGGGCGGCGGCTGTTTGATAACATGATATTCAGCCAGAAGGCTGCGAGTCGTGTCAAGCTGATCTGCAGTCGGCTGGGGATCGACACGTCGGGAGAGGTAGACCTGCAGCCCCGATTGTTGCGCGGGCGTGAGGTGTGGATCACGACGTATCAGGAGCAGTACGAGGGTAAGACGCAGAACCGGATTCCGTTTGACGGCTACGAGTCGATGGAGGCGACCAAGCAAGAGGCCACGCAGGCAGAGCCCGCTGCAGTGGCCGGCGAAGACGTTCCGTTTTGAGTAGTTTGCCTCCTGCCGGGGCGGCTTGGTCCCCGCCAGTCGCCCCGGCTTTTTTGACAGGTGGTACGGTGGAGCATCAACGAGAGTTCGAGTTCTGGGG
>Ga0209536_100012396_pt1 | contig 12396 bp, 10 predicted proteins | sample DeeMarSeWOR28_12_FD_187461 | JGI IMG/M metagenome (GOLD analysis project Ga0209536, IMG submission 187461) | Marine sediment microbial communities from White Oak River estuary, North Carolina - WOR-2-8_12 (SPAdes) (version 2) | ecosystem: Environmental > Aquatic > Marine > Intertidal zone >...
TGGGGGAATACTTCGCCCCAGCCCCGATGAAGAATGGACCGGGGCCGGGAATCAGGGTTACTTACCGGATTTAGGCTCTTTTTTGCTGACCTTTTTGCCTGGTTGGCCGGCCTTCTCGCGAGACATCAACTTGTCGAACTGCGACTCGGCCCACTTGACCCCGCCCAGACCAAACATCAGCGCCAGCGCAAACACCACGCCGCCAAACAGGATCAGGAAAGCTGAACGTGGAATAGTGGTACCGACATCCATCTGTTCCAGCGAGATGATAATAACGAAGGTGATGATGGCGTAGCGTGCCAGACGTGCGATCAGGTCGGCATCTTCAAACCCTACGTTGAGAATATAGGCGTGAATGATCTCTGAAATGAATCGCGCAAAGTAGAGACCAATAGTCAAAATCAATACGGCGACGATTACCTTGGGAACAAACTGCAGGATGTCACTAAACAGATCCGAGACAACGGTGAGCCCGACAATGTTCGAAGCCACCAGCAAGGTGATCAGGATAACGACCCAGTAAATCAACAGGCCGATAATTTCACCGGTCGTGCGCTTTACATCGCCATGCTCGAGAAATGCATCGATGCCCGCCTTGTGCGTCAACTTGCCAAAATTAATTGCTTTTAACGAACGCACCACCATGGAGAACAGCAGCTTGGCAATCAGCCAGCCGACCACCAGCACCACGGCTGCGGTCAGTAATTTGGGTAAGAAATATACGAGCTGACTGGTAAAGAACCTTACCGGCTCGAGCACACCTGCGACCTGATCCATGATCTTCTCCTCCACCGGTCCGTTTCACACGGCCTGGCTGTTTGATGTTTAACTGCCGAGATCATACCACGGCACCTCGGCCGGGGAATGCGGTGTGCTGACGTTATTATGCCGACCAGTGTTCCCAGACCGGTGTACAACCGGATGGGAACGGCGGCAGTTTGCCGAGCTCCAGCCAGTGCTGCTCCGGCCCGTGAAAATCGGAGCCACAGGATGACAGCAGGTCAAAATCCCGCGCCAGGCGCGCAAAGCGTTCGGCCTCGCTGGCGTTGTAGTTACCGCAGACCACCTCGACACCGTGACCACCACATTCCCTGAATTCACCGAGCATGCGACGCATGGCACCGGCACTCATTTTGTAACGGGCCGGATGGGCAATCACAGCGGCACCGCCGGCAGCGCGAATCCAGCTCACGCCCTGCTCCAGCGAGACCCAGTCATTGCGAACGTGACCCGGTTTGCCCTTGCGCAAATAATCCCGAAAGGCTTTGCCAACGTCAGCTGCATAACCTCGATCTACCAGGAAACGGGCAAAGTGGGTGCGGCTCAGAATCTCCCCATGGGCATATTCACTGGCGCCCGCGTGGGCGTTGTCGACCCCGGCGCGTTCCAGTCGCTCGCCGATATCGCGTCCGCGTTCATTGCGCATTGCCCGCAACTCCGCCAGACCGCGATCCAGCTCCGGGTTCGCCGTATCGATCGCGAGCCCGACGACATGAATCGTTCGCCCCTCCCAGCTGACAGAGACTTCCACGCCTGGAATCAGCTCGATGCCGACCTGGTCGGCAGCAGCGCTCGCCTCGGCGATTCCGTCGGTCACGTCATGGTCGGTCAGTGCCAGCACGTCCACGCCTTTATCGGCGGCGCGTTGAACCAGCTGGGTCGGCGTCAACACGCCATCCGAGCGCAGGGTGTGGCTGTGTAAGTCAAATTTCTTGCTCATGAATCCCAGCATAACATGGCGCGAATGCCAGTTTCGCCTGGCCCGGGCGGGTGGATGCGCGCCAAAAAGTAGGGATAAGGCACGTTGCCCTGCCCTGCGGGGAATGCCAGAATAGCCGCCCTGACGCACACCTGATAACCGTTTACATGAAATTCCTGTTCGACCTGCTTCCCCTGCTGCTGTTTTTCGCCGCCCTCAAGGTGTACGACATCTATATCGCGACTGCGGTCGCAATCGTCGCCTCGTTTATCCAGGTCGGATTCTTCTGGTTCAAGCATCGACGCTTCGAGACCATGCACCTGGTGACGCTGGTGATTATTGGTGTCTTCGGCAGCCTGACCCTGATCCTGCACGACGCCACCTTTATCAAATGGAAGCCGACCGTGGTGTACTGGATCTTCACGGCAATTTTGTTTTATACCCAGTTCTTCACCCGGCAGACGGCGTATGAACACCTGCTGGGCAAGCAGCTCACGCTGCCTGCAAAAGTATGGTTACAGCAGAATCGGGACTGGGGCATCTTTTTCCTGCTGCTGGGTTTGTTGAATCTCTACGTCGCGTTTTATTTTATTCCGGATTATTACGCCGAGCTCGACAGCAAGACCCAGGACGAATACTGGGGCGTATTCAAGGTTTTCGGCACCATGGGCCTGACACTGGCGTTTACCTTGTTTCAGGCGGTGCGCATGGCGCCGCATCTGCAGGCCGAGGAAAACAAGAAGAGCGAAGACGATGTTATACGTGATTAACGGCACTGACGTGGCGGACAGCCTCGAGAAACGCAAAGGCGCACGCCCGGCACACATCGCGCGACTGGAACAATTGAAATCAGAAGGCCGGCTGATTGTGTGCGGCCCCTGCCCGGCAATCGATGCCGAGGATCCGGGTGACGCCGGTTTTACCGGCAGTGTCATCATTGCCGAGTTTGAGTCACTGGAAGATGCCCGTGCCTGGGCCGACGCCGACCCGTATATCGCCGCTGGCGTGTACCAGACAGTTACAGTGAAGCCGTTCAAAAAAGTTTTGCCGTGAGTGCGCGTGCCGAAAAAATAGAGCGCCTGCTAACCGCCGCACTGGAGCCTGACTCCATCGAGGTAGTCGACGACAGCCACCAGCATGCCGGTCATGGCGGTTACGATGCGGAAGGCAGCCACTTCAGTGTTACGATCGTGTCCCGGGCATTTGCCGGTGATGATACCTTGTCGCGACATCGCAAGGTCTACGCAGCGCTCGGCGACATGATGCAAAAGGAAATTCACGCACTCAGCATCAGCGCGCTTTCGCCTGACGAAATCTAGCCCTATCACTCTTGCTCCATAACCACAGGAATCTTTTCATGCACCCAATTCGTGTACTCACCCCTATATTACTGGTCTCCTTACTTGCCCTCGGCGGGTGCAACAAGGAAAGCAGCGGCACCGGACCGATTGTTGCCACGGTTAACGGTGAGTCCATTCGTGAGAGCGAGTACAAGGAAATCCTTCGCGTGCAATTCGGTACCGAGGTTGCGCGCAACGATAGCGAACGCAAGCAGGCCATCGACTGGCTGGTGCGTCGCAAGCTGCTGGTACTGGAGGCCAAGAAACAGAAACTGCAGGAGCGCGAGGATGTGGCCAGCGCCATACGGCTGTCGCATGACCAGCTACTGATTCGCGCGGTGACGTCAAAGTACCTGACCGATAACCCGGTATCTGAAGAAGACGCCAAACTGCGCTACGAGGCGCTGAAGCAGGAAAAAGAATACAAGGTCAGCCACATCCTGCTGCCATCGGAAGACGAGGCCAACAAGGTGCTGGCAAAACTCAAGGCCGGCAAGTCCTTTGCCGCGATCGCCAAGGCAAGCTCACTGGACCAGGATTCGGCCAAGCGCGGTGGAGAGATCGGCTGGATCAACCAGCACTCGCTGGCACCTCAACTGTTCTTTGCCGCCGCCGGCATGAAAAACGGCACGATCAGTGATGCGCCAATACAGTCGGACTACGGCTGGCATATCATTCGTCGCAGTGCCAGTCGTAACACCGAGCTGCCGCCATACGACAAGATTCAGCAGAAACTGATTGAACTGGTGCAACAGGAACGCATTAACAGCCTGACCAATCAGTTGCGCGAACAAGCCAAGGTAGTGATCTCGCAATAGTGCAGCGGTTCAACCCTGGCCGTGTTTCTTTAGCAGCCGGGTTAACTGCGCCTCATCCAGCATCTCGATTCCGAGCGCCTCGGCCTTCGTGGCCTTGGAGCCGGCATCGGCACCCACGACAACGAAGTCCGTTTTCTTCGAGACACTACCGGCAACCTTGGCACCGAGCGCCTGCAACCTGGCCTTCGCCTCGTTGCGCGTCAACGATGTCAGCGTGCCGGTCAGGACGAAGGTCTTGTCTGCGAGAGGCAGTTCGTGTTTTGGCTTGACTTCGATGTCCGGCCAGTGAACACCGGCCTTGATCAGTTTCTGGATCACTTCCTTGTTGTGTGGCTGTCGAAAAAAGGTGCTGATGCTCTCGGCAACAACCGGCCCAACATCGGGCACTGATTCCAGTACATCCCGCTTCGCTTTACGCAAGGCATCGAGGCTGCCGAAGTGATTGGCCAGGGCCAGGGCCGTGGCCTCGCCCACCTGGCGAATCCCGAGCGAAAAAATAAATCGCGGCAGCGTCGTAGCCCGCGCCTTGTCCAGTGCCTCGACCAGGTTGGCGGCAGACTTGTCACCCATGCGTTCAAGGGTGGCAACATCGTCCGCCCTGAGGCGGAACAAATCCGCAACATCCTGAATCAGGCCCTGTTCGTCCAGCGCCTCGACCAGTTTGTCGCCCAGGCCTTCGATATCCATGGCCCGGCGCGAGGCAAAATGCTTGATCGCCTCGCGTCGCTGGGCCGGGCAATACAGTCCACCGCTGCAGCGTGCGACCGCTTCGCCCTCAAGCCGCACCACGGCGGAATCACAAACCGGGCACTTTGTCGGCATCCTGAAACGACGTGCACCTTTTTTTCGCTTCGAATGGATGGCACTCACGACTTCAGGAATGACATCGCCGGCGCGGCGCACGATGACCGTGTCGCCGATTCGAATATCCTTGCGGTCGATCTCGTCCTGGTTATGCAACGTGGCATTTGTGACGGTGACACCGCCGACGAACACCGGTTCCAGCCTGGCCACCGGCGTCAGCGCACCGGTGCGGCCAACCTGGACATCAATGGCCAGCAGCCGCGTCAACTCCTCTTCGGCCGGGAACTTGTGCGCGATGGCCCAGCGCGGTGCCCGTGAGACAAAACCGAGCTGTTCTTGCTGGGCAATGGCATCAACCTTGTAAACCACACCGTCGATATCGTAGGAAAGCTTCTCGCGACGCACGAGAATATCGTTGTAGTACTCGATACACGCTTCAATCCCCTTGAGCACGGCCGCCTCCGGGTTGATGCGAATACCCCAGTCACGCAACACCGAAAGGATCTTGCTGTGAGTCGACGGCAAACTGGCGCCTTCCGCGATACCGATGCCGTAGCAATACATCTCCAGCGGCCGGGTGGCGGTGATGCGCGAGTCCAGTTGTCGCAGGCTACCGGCAGCAGCGTTGCGCGGATTGGCAAAGGTTTTTTCTCCGCGCTCGCGTTGGCGCGCGTTCAGCTCATCGAAACCTGCCTTGGACATAAAGACTTCGCCGCGCACTTCGAGCCGACGCGGGTAGTCTTTACCAATCAGTTTTAGCGGCACCGATTCAATCGTGCGTACATTCTGGGTCACGTCCTCGCCGGTGTTGCCGTCGCCACGCGTGGCCGCTCGCTTGAGCAGGCCATCTTCGTACAACAGGCTGATCGCCAGGCCATCGAGCTTGGGTTCGGCACTGTAGTAAATGGTATCGGTCTCGAGACGCTCGCGTGCCCGGCGATCAAAATCACGCACTTCGTCATCGCTAAAGGCATTGCCCAGCGACAGCATCGGCAGCTCGTGCTTGACCTCGTTAAACCTGGCGAGTGGTGCGGCGCCCACGCGCTGCGTCGGCGAATCGGGGGTAATCAGTTCCGGGTGGTCGTGTTCCAGCGCCTCCAGCTGACGCATGAGGCGATCGTATTCCGCGTCCGGTATTTCCGGATCATCCAGCACGTAGTAACGATAGTTGTGGTGGTTGATCTGCTCGCGCAGCACGTCTGCCTGTTTCGCGGATTTATCGTCCCCTGTCATACACTGAACAGCCGTAACGCGGCCTCGCTCCCGGAGGGAAAACCGCGGGTTCGCATATCGCTGGCGATCATTTCAATCTGTGCGCGAATGGTGTTGATGCCCGATTCGGTTAACGGCTTCATGTCCTGATCAACCAGCCTGCCGCCAAGACGGTCGGCCAGTTGCGTCGCGACCCCGATCATCTCGCTGAAGACATTGACGCAATCGACCACCCGCGGCACCTGCATGAACAGTGTGACTCCCTTGGTGCGGAACTCGTCGAGATTATCCGGATCAAAATTCCCCGGCAGGTACAGGTTGGCCAGGCTGAAGTCCAGCCGGGTTGCAGCACTGTGCCGGTGATAAATATTCATATCACCGAGGCTCATCCCCAGCTCGTTCAGGGTCGCGTCAATAGTGCGGCCGAGAAAGCCGACCGGGCTGTTGGCCACCACATTGATGCTGGCGATGACGTCGTGATTTTTGAAAAACTCGTTCAGGTCCTGGGCGAGCGCCAGTGCGTCCTCAAAATCAACCGAGAACAGCGTGCGACGTTTTAGCTGGTCACCAAAAGTCAGCCCCATTTGCACAAAGGTATTGAGCTCGGACTCGGTAACCGCGCCGTCGTCGTCAACCAGCTGCAATGCCAGGTTCAGGTCGTCGTACTCGGTGTTCTCGGGATCGGTATCAAGATTGGACCAGACTTTGGTGACGTGACGCAGCCCGTAAATGTGGCGCGGTTTGTCCAGCAGGTATTCGTTCTGCCGGAACAGGCCCAGTGCACGATGACGGGACACCGGTTTTTTGCCCGGCAACGTAATGATGAAATCGATTTTTTCGTCGGCGACAGTCGGCGCCGTGGTCAGCAGAGGTTGGCGACCGCTCTCCTCCCCGCGCCGGTCAATCTCGGGATCAACATCAAGCCGTAGGTCGGCCACTTGCTCGTAGCTTTCGATCTCGTCGAAAAATTCCTTGTCGGCCCTGGGGGCGGCGGGTTGCGGTGCCGGGGAATCAGATTGCAGCTTGCGCTTTTCCAGCGCGGCGGGCGGACGATCCTTGGACTGATACAGCGCGTCGAGGGTGGCGGCGTAGTCGTCGTCTGCCATGGGCAGACTGGCGTTATCATTCTCGCCCGCCGGGATTGCTGCTTCCGGCACGCGTCGTTTGCGACGGCGTCGCACACGGGCACTATCCATCGCCCCAATTGCAATACTGATGACGATGATGACACCAGCCAGCAGCAGGGCGAGTTTCAGGCTCATTGATTCGCGACCATCTCCATAGCTTCGTCGACATCGACGGCCACCAGTCGTGATACACCAGGCTCTGACATGGTGACACCAATCAGCACATCGGCTTTTTCCATGCTGATCTTGTTGTGAGTAATGTAAATCAGCTGCGTATGCTCAGACAAGGACTCCAGCGTCTGTGAATAACGCTCAACGTTGGCATCGTCCAGCGGCGCGTCAACCTCATCGAGCAGGCAGAATGGCGCCGGGTTCAGCTGGAAAATCGAGAATATCATTGCCACCGCAGTCAGCGCCTTCTCTCCGCCAGAGAGCAGGTGAATCGTGCTGTTGCGCTTGCCGGGGGGTCGCGCCATCACGGCGACACCGGCGGTCAGCATATCCTCGTCGGTCAGTTCCAGGTAGGCATGGCCGCCACCAAACAACTTCGGGAAATATTCCTGAACGCCTGTGTTGACCCGATCGAACGTTTCCTTGAAGCGCGTGCGGGTCTCACGATCAATCTTGCGCATGGCCTCTTCCAGGGTTTCCATGGCCTTGGTCAGGTCTTCGTTCTGGCTGTCGAGGTATTGCTTGCGTTCGGACTCTTCCTCGAACTCTTCAATCGCCACCAGGTTGATTGCACCCAGCCGGGAGATTTTGGTTTCCACCGAACTCAGCTGCTCCTGCCAGTCACTCTCGACGGCGTTGTCCGGCAGCTCCTGCACGACCGTGCTCAGCTCATGACCGGTTTCCTGCGCCTGCTCTACCAGGGTGTCGCGACGCACCATGATCTCCTGGCGACGAACACGATCCGACTCCATGTCTTCACGTTGCTGCTGCACGCGTTTTTCCTGGATTGAGCGATTCTGTTCCTGCTCACGCAGGCGACCGCCAAGCCCGCCGGCGACGTCGCGCGCGGCATTCAACCGCTTCTCCACTTCGAGCCGTTTCTGTAAATACTGTTCCAGCCTGGCCTTGAGCTCGACTTCCGGCTGATCGCCCTGCGACAGCTTGCTGGCGAGCTCTTCCCGACGTTGCTCCAGATGCTGCAATTGTCCCTTGAGACGCGCCACGCTCTGCTGGGTGGAATCCACCGTGGTGCGCATGCGCTGACGTTCTATTTCCAGTTCGTGCGCGCTGTCGCGGGCGGCGCTGGCGTTGGTACGGGTGAGCTCCAGGCGATCCTGCAACTGGACGCGCTTTGCCTGCAGTTCCTGGCGGCGTTGCACATGCTCGCCGCGCTCGCCTTCGGCCTCCGAGAGGAGCGCGCGGGCAGATGCCATTTCCTGTTCATCCTGCTGTTGCTGGGCCGTGACTTCGGCCAGCTCGTTCTCGACCTGGGTCTGACGAGACTGTAGCTGCTCAAGCTGCGCTTCCTTGTGACCCAGCTGTTCGAAGACGCCGGCACGTTCACGGTTGGCGCTGTTCAGCACGCGGCGACTTTCATCGCGCCCGGATTCCAGAGACTCCAGCTCATCTCGCATAGTGCCGGCACGCGCCTGCAGGCTGCTTATATCCTGGTCCAGCGTCGCCAGTTTTTCATCCAGTGACTGGATTTCCTGTTCGCGCCGCAAGATACCGTTGCGGGCGCTGTCTTCGCCGGCCAGGCTGATCCAGTTCTTGCCGATCCAGACGCCATCACGGGTAATGACACTTTCCCCCGTGGTCAGCTCGTTACGCAAGGCCATGGCCTCTGCGACCGAATCGCAGACACGAACCGACGACAGGAAATTGTCCAGCGGCATTTCGCTGCGCACCATCTGGCTCAGGCGCCGGCCACTGCCGGCGTCCGCGCCTGCAGTGCCGTTGGAATCAAGTAACATCAAATCGGATTTCTGTATGTCGCCGAGGGCGCCGCCGAATCGATTCAGGTCGTCGACGCACACGGCATTCAGGTTCATGCCCATGACCCGTTCGACAGCGCGTTCCCAGCCGGATTCCACTTCGATGCGCCCGGACAGGCGCGGTGCATCACCAAGCCCCTGTCGCGTCAGCCAGTCCTGTACCGCACCGTCATGCTTGCCCTGCGCCGCGTCCTGCAACTCCTGCAATGACGCCAGGCGACCAGCCAGCGACTGGCGCTCGCCGCGTTTTTCTTCCAACTCATCCGTGACCTGTTCGCGCGCTGCCTTGTTGTTACGAATGCGTGCTTCAAGTGTTTCCAGTGCCTGTGCCTGTTGCTCCAGGTCCTGGTCCGCCTGCTTTGCCGTCTGGCGCAGTTGCTCCAGATCGGAGTCGCCCAGTTGCCGCGCGATGGTTTCCGCTTCTTCCGCCAGTTTGCGCCGGCGCTCTGCCAGCTGTGACAGGTGACCTTCGAGTTGCACGATACGGGCACGCTGAATCTCCCGCACCTTCTCCGGCTCGGCCGAGGCCTCACTAAAGGTCTGCCATTCGCTTTGCCAGCTCTGCATGTTCTGCTCGGCCTCGCGCTGATCCTCTATCGCCGAGTCACGCAATTCGATGGCCCGGGTTACTTCCGGTTCCTTCTCTTCCAGCAAGCGACTCAGGGTTTCAATTGTTTCCATGTCCGAGGCCAGGTGTTGCGTGGCCTCTTCCCACGAGTGATTCACCTGTTCGTGCTCGCGCACCTGCTGCGAACGCGTGTCGCGGGCATACTGGATGGCCTGCTCGACGTTGGAGATTTCGCCGCCCAACGTATAGAACTCTTCCTGCACTTTATTGAGTTTGTCGTTGGCCTCGACCTGCTCGGCGCGAACCGATTCAATGGCAGCCTCAATCTCGCGCTGGGTAGCGATCAGTTTTTCCAGTTCCACCTGTTTGGTGGCCAGAATACTGTCTGTCTCCTGCAGGCGTGCCTGCTGGTTCTTCCAGCGTAAGGCCAGCAACTGCGCATGCAACAAGCGCTCTTCCTTTTTCAGTTCCTTGTAGCGCGCCGCGTTGCTGGCCTGACGCTTCAGGCGCGTCAGCTGTTTCTCCAGCTCGCTGCGAATGTCGTTAACTCGATCGAGGTTTTCCCGCGTATGGCGAATACGGTTTTCGGTTTCACGCCTGCGCTCTTTGTAGCGCGAGATACCGGCCGCCTCTTCCAGGAAGCCGCGCAGGTCTTCCGGCTTGGATTCGATAATGCGGGTGACCATGCCCTGCTCGATAATCGAGTACGTGCGCGGCCCGAGTCCGGTACCGAGGAAAATATCGGTAATGTCCTTGCGGCGGCACTTGGTTTTATTCAGAAAATAGGTTGAGGTCCCGTCACGGGTGGCCTCGCGCCGGATCGCGATTTCGGCGTAGCTCGCGTACTGGCCCGGGGCCTTGCCATCGGAATTATCAAATAGCAGTTCAACGCTGGCCTTGCCCACCGGTTTGCGCGAATTGGAGCCACTGAAGATAACGTCGGCCATCGAATCGCCCCTCAGGTGCTTGGCCGAGCTTTCGCCCATGACCCAGCGGATAGCGTCGATCACGTTGGATTTGCCGCAACCATTGGGGCCGACGATACCGGTCATCGAACTGGTAATAGGAATCGTGGTCGGGTCAACGAAGGATTTGAATCCGGCGAGCTTGATTTTTTTCAGGTGCATTCGGGATACAACGGGTAAAGGATTACCGAGTCAGTTAAAATTCGCTTCAATGGTTTATTATCGCGTGGTTTACTACCGCGACCTGCGCCGCCCGGCGCTGGCGCCGAAGACACGCAAAGCTAGCACAAGGAATCATAAATGCCTACCAAGCCCAGCAAAGATCTGGAGACATTCGAGAATCCGCATCCGGAGCGGGATTATACCATCGAGATCGAGTCCCCGGAGTTTACCTGCCTGTGCCCGAAAACCGGCCAACCGGATTTTGCGACCCTTTATCTGGACTATATTCCCGACCGAAAATGTGTCGAGCTGAAGTCGCTGAAACTCTATTACTGGTCCTACCGGGACCAGGGCGGATTCCACGAAGCCGTCACCAACAAGATCCTGGATGACCTGGTGGCTGCCACCGAGCCGCGCTACATGCGGCTGCGTGCCGAATTCAACGTTCGGGGCGGCATCTACACCAATGTCGTGGTCGAGCACCGCCAAACCGGCTGGCAGGGCGAAACACCGCCGCGCACCGCCTGACCGACGAGGATCACGCTGACTTCACCGGCCCTCAGCCTCGGCATTGATTTCGGAACCGGCGGCTGCCGCGCGATTGTCGTTGACGCCCAGCGTCGACAGGTGGCCCGCGCCGACAGTCCTCTGCCCCCGCCCGATCGCAATCACGACCAGATCTTCCAGGACCCGCAGCTCTGGTGGGATGCGCTGACGCGGTGCCTGGCTTCGCTCGCGAACCGTTGTGAACTCGGTCAAATCCGTTGCCTGGCGATCGATGGCACCTCGGCCACCGTGCTCCTGTGTGATGCCGACGGCACGCCACTGGCGCCTGCGCTCATGTACAACGATCGGCGCGCACGCGATCAGGCCGGGCACATTGCCGCAGTGGCAACCGATGATTCCGCCGCCATCAGCGCCAGCAGCAGTCTCGCCAAGTCCTTGTGGTTACTGGAACAGCTGCCGGACACCAACGGCATTCACATCCAGCATCAGGCTGACTGGATCAGCGGACGCCTGACCGGCAACTTTACCCGCAGCGATTACCATAATGCGCTGAAACTCGGGTACGACGTGCGGCAACTGGCCTGGCCCGAATGGCTGGGTACACTCGGGATTCCCGCCAACGCATTGCCGACCGTGGTCGCGCCGGGTGAGGTACTGGGCACCGTGACGCCGGAGATCGCCGGGGCGCTGGGGCTAAGCAAGGAAACGCGGGTCGTCGCCGGCACGACCGACAGTATCGCCGCCTTTCTTGCCAGTGGTGCGTCGCAACCGGGAGACGCAGTGACCTCGCTCGGTTCAACACTGGTATTAAAACTGTTGTCTGAAACACCAGTGTTCTCGGCCAAATATGGTATCTACAGCCATCGTCTGGGCGACCAATGGCTTGTGGGTGGCGCTTCCAACAGCGGTGGCGCCGTGTTGAAGCAATTTTTCAGCGATGAAGAATTGTCCCGCTTAAGCCAGCAGCTTCAGCCCGCGATCCCGACCGGTCTCGACTACTACCCGCTGGTGGACAAGGGCGAACGTTTTCCGGTCAATGACCCGGATCTGGCGCCGGCCATCGAACCGCGCCCGAAAGATCCCGTCGTGTTCCTGCAAGGGCTGCTGGAGGGGATCGCCGCCATCGAACAGCAAGGCTACCAGCTGCTAACGGAGCTGGGGGCGCCGGCGTTGCGCCGCGTCTTTACCATGGGGGGCGGCAGTCACAACGCAGCCTGGCCCCGCATCCGAGAGCAAAACATGGGAGCG
>Ga0209536_100012397_pt1 | contig 12396 bp, 15 predicted proteins | sample DeeMarSeWOR28_12_FD_187461 | JGI IMG/M metagenome (GOLD analysis project Ga0209536, IMG submission 187461) | Marine sediment microbial communities from White Oak River estuary, North Carolina - WOR-2-8_12 (SPAdes) (version 2) | ecosystem: Environmental > Aquatic > Marine > Intertidal zone >...
TCCGACTGGGCATGATCTGTCCCTGCGCTTCAATGGAGATGCCAGCCAGAATCATCACCAATACTTATGACCCCAGCCAATCTTTTTACGAAATCCATTTTGTCTCTTTCCAAAATTAATGTTTGCAACAATTTCAATTAAACAAGGCCTGTCAGAAAGTCAACCAATCCTTGCTACACCTGGCACGAATAGGTACCACAACCTGGTGATCGGATTGAAGCCCTGCCGTAAGTGGAACATCTCCTTCAAGTATTATTGCGGTCAATCGACTTTAATTGTATTCTGCGCCGATCTCGATATGCTAGGGTCGCCCATGATCGAAAGAATATACATGAGTGTCCTTCCACATCTTTGGAACAAAGCCTGTGTATTGTAAATTTCGTCAACAAATAGAACACATTTTGGCCAAACAATATTTTGACATTCGTGCCTGAATCGAATCCGTTGAATAAATTGATTTTATTGTGTATTTGTTCATCTAATCTCAAATCTGTCCGACCATCCTCGCAAAAGGCCTAAAAATCTTTTAAGTTTGGATCTCGGCAAACGCTATTTGTAGGAATTTGAGGGGGGATTGGAAGGTGAGGGCCGCAAAAGAAAACGATTTCGGGCTAGCCTTTGTTGCGGCGCTGAACTATCACTGGCGCACCTTTCTTGCCAAAATACTCAGTCATCCTGTCGAGAGCGCTATCGGCCTTCCCCATGATCCTTTTCCTGATTCATGATTCTGGATTTACCTATGGCATAAAATTGAGTAGTGCGAAAAAAGTCGCCATATCAACGGTGAAAACTCAATTGCAAAAACAAAAGTATAATTAAAACAATTATATGCATAACATTCGGTGAAATCTTGAGCGCGGAAAAATGCGAATTTTTCATCGATATCCCAATATGCGAGATTTTTTTTCTTAATGTCGTCTAAATTCAGGTGATATTGAGAAAAAATTACTAATAATGTCCAAGTAGACAGGCAAATTGACCAAACTACAGATTTATTGAGATGATATAAACCCCAGCAAAATTTAAGATATGCTCTAAATCTACCCCCAATTTGACAGAGTTCCAGTTGCATATCACTTGCCAAAATCTAAAATCCGAAATTATTTCAGATAGAAAAGCGATATCATCACAGCTTTTACCCTCCTTATCCGTTTTGGAGTTCATATTCAAGCATATTTTTGCCTATAAGATTTTGTGAGCCTCCGAACCGACCTGGGTGATGCCTTCCGCGTTGATTAGATTGCGCTTTCACATCCAACAAAAAATTGAATCACGATGGTTCTGATTGGCCGGACAAATCTAAAAACGCAGGCCATTGTGGATTTTCCCTGACTAATCCACACTCTGGCGCAAGTTTACATATCGGCCTCATATCGTGCCTAAATCGAATCTGTAGAATCAACTCGAACCGCAATAACGTCAGAATCTTTGGTAAAATGAAACGAACCTTTGTTTCCTGCCGCTACCTTATTAAAAAAGCCTATAAATCGGAAATAACAAGGACAAAGGAGGCAGGGATGGCACGCAAAATTACAAATGGCGACATCAAACTCTTATCGGCGATTGCAGAATACAAGTTTTTAACCGTAAAACAGCTTGCAGTCATAACCCAAAGATCAATGCAGGTTATTAGAAGGCGATTACGATCTTTGAGAAGTGAGTGCCTTATTTCTTTGAAAGAAAGGGATTTTGGAGGAACATCGGGCCGTCTTGAGTATATCAGTTTCTTGTCTGAAAAGGGCCTGGAATTAGCACGCGGTAAGGAAATCCTCTCTGCGCATGCCAAATACATCACAGACAAAACAGCAAAGTCTATCGTTATTGATCACGATTTGCTGGTTAACTGGTTTTTTATCCATTTGATACAAATCCAAAGAGAAAACCCACGCTTATCCACCCAACACCTTACGATCAGCTCCCATAAGTTGAACAGTGGCGATGCTGAAAAACCGCTGCTGATGGAACAATTTTCCAACGATCAATCATCTGAAAATTATACGATGATCCCTGATGGGGTTTTTATTATCACAGACACAGAATCAGAAAAATCGCTGCTTTTTTTTCTCGAAGTGGATATGGGAACCGAGGCAAAAACTAGTTCAAAGGGGAGACCGAATAATATTCGGCAAAAAATCATCAACTACCAAGCCTTGTTTGGCACCGGCCAGTACAAACGGTATGAAAAAATCTTCAACGTTAGCCTCAATGGATTCCGTCTTTTATTTTTATCCAGTACCCCTGCCAAGTTAAAATCTCTATGCAAGATTGTCCAAGAAATACCCCCAACGGACTTTGTTTGGCTGGCAGACCAGGACCAGATGTTTTCAAATGGGTTGTCAGCTGAAATCTGGGCGCGAGGTGGCAAGGACAATGAAAAACTGCAATCCATCCTGGGTCATAAGCTTGCCTCCAAAATTACGGTTGCCGATAAAATTCGATAGCCGTCCAATATAATTATGTGCGCTGATTAATCTCCCCCATGAATATAAGGATCAACAAGGGTTCCGTGACTTCGCAATTGCCATGATAAAAATGGATTGGGGGAAAATATAAATAAAGGATCGATCAATATAATCGGATGGTTGGTCGTCGATAACGGTACTCGGAACTGTGGCTATTCAGTGAAGGTTTGTTTTTTAACCAATAGGGTTTGGCCATTAGATCGTGGTATCGCCGAAGGATGTTGCTTTCCAGTTCTTGCATAATATATCCTCGCCAGTCTTTTCTGAACATCTGGGGATAAAGCGAAATAACATCTACTTCTGATTTCTGATAGGAAAGCTCTTTTTTCTTGATTCCCAGCTCATAATTTGGGTCTCCGGCCAATCCGTAGTACTCGATGTAAGTTTTAAACTCCGGCAGATAAAAGTCCGGGTACCAGATCCGGGCCTTGGAATCATACGAATTGATCAAAACCGGAGCTTCATACAGGTATCGGATATTATTGCAGCTAAGAAAGTCGGCAATTTTTCTCTCTCCTTCGGACTTGTATCTATTTCGATCCCCTTGATTTACCTTACCTTCTAGGCCGTTTGTCATGAAAATGTATATCCAGACAAAGAGAACTGAAATATTTAAATTTTTCCTTTACATAGAATTAAAGGAGAGAATCAACGTTAATCCTGCTGTTAATTTCCTGGTTGACCTTATCGGCTAAAATAAAAAACGCAAAGCTTAAATACTTCAATTCTCAAACATCATATTGTGGTTTTACACAATTTCACAATGTACCAACGCTGCAATTGCGTATTTGCAAATTCACACAAAACCGCATTGACACAAGTGCGGGTTTGATTTTTGTGTACATTACAATTGAACAATCGAACATTTTAGCAATGAATTGGCCCAGGAAAACAAAATGATCAAATTGGCTGTTGCAAATCAGAAAGGTGGTGTCGGCAAAACCACCATTGCCTTTAATCTGGCACAGATTCTAGCCGAAAGACGTGGTACAAAAGTGTTGGCCATCGACAATGATCCTCAGGGCAATCTTACATCTTCTCTTCTGGAAAACCCGGCCGAATTGAAAGGAAACATTCTCAATGCATACGAGGAAAAAGATCTTGAGCCGGAACAAATATCCAAAAGCCTTGATTTTCTCGGCTCGAATGTCTCCCTGGCGCCGGTGGCTGAAAGAGATTTTCAAATAATATTCCGGCTCAAGGAGTCTATTGAAAAATTACAAAACACCCCATCTCTAAAAACCTATGACTATGTTGTTATCGATAGCTTGCCCTCATTCGGGCATTTGCATTTAGCCGCCCTAAACGCAGCAGATTATGTGGTGGTCCCGGTCAAACCGTCACCATACGCGCTGTCAGGCATGAAGGATTTATTTGATACCATCAAAAGAATTAAAAAATATTTCAATCCAAACATCCAGGTATTGGGCATTGTTATCAATCAGGTCGACGGCAGAAAATTGGTTATGGAACGTGAAATGGAAGAAGCCTTGCGGGAAACCTATGGGGATCTGGTGCTAAAAAGTAAAATCAGCAAGCGAATTAAAGTCGAGGAGAGTCCAGCATTTCAAAAAGCGATCACCGAATACAATGCTCAAGGCCCAGCGGCAAAAGAATTTAAAGCACTGGCACGAGAACTGTTGCAACGAATACATATGAAAAAATATGAGCTGCCACTATTTGGCAAGAACTAAAATGAAGGCTAAGAACAGTCATACAGGAAAATTCAAATCAAAAGGATCCGATATTCTCAAGGCCCAAAAATCAGGGCCAAGCAGCATGAATGAATTTCTCGAGGATATCCCAGAAAAAACTCCACAAATGCAGGAATACTCGGTTGCTCAACTGCGCAAAACCACAGATCCACAAAATCATAATTTCACAAGTGCCCAAAACCGCAATGACACAAAACCTCAAAGTCCGGATGAAAATAAATATTCGGCACCTAAAAATATGGAGCCTGAAGCAGTCGAGCGGATTCATGTCCAGATCAGAAAAGACCTCGTCGACAAACTCATTGAAATGGTCTATGAACGAAAGCGCGAGGGAAAATTAGCCAAGAGAAAAGCTTCTCAGCGTCAAATCATTGAACAGGCTTTAGAGGAGTATTTCGCCAAATGAGGAATCTAATTGTTTTCTATATGCAAAATAATTCACCTTATACATACCTAAACAAGTCCCGGTCTTTTTTTTCCTGTAAAGCATCGTTGCGGTCTCTAAACCCCTTGGTAAATTCAGATAAGCGGGATAGGGCATGCGAAAAGCGGCTGGAAAACACCCAGCCTTCGCGATACCCATAGGCCTTGTTGAATCGAGAAACATGGTCGATAATGCCCATGCGCCGCATCTTACTGCGGACAGTTTCCAGCATTCGGGGTGTAAATTCATATTTATCGCACAGCGGCTTTAAAAATGGCATGAATTGTCCCGGCGCATACTTAAGTTCGATAAATATAGCCAAAAATACTTTTTGGTGATTTCTGTTGCCGGGGAACAACAGCTTTGCCAGCTCATCCAGTCCCTGGACGCGGCAAATCTTGTTGCAATTTAGCTCAATTTTAGTATTTGTCATTTTCACCCCGGCCTTTTAGGTCAAAATATGGCATTTCATGCAACGTTTATGAATTTTGCAATGTTAAAATTTTTTTTGGTAAAATTTTTGCCGTTGCCGGAAAACTGGCCTTTCCCCAAAACCCTGCGATTCCTATAAAATTTTGCTCGCCACAGTGGATTGATGGCAAAAATCATCCTAAAATATCTTCTTTCGACGGTGGGGCTTGTCTGAATTTTAGGAGGGCAAATCCCTTGTCAATTGTAGGCCTGTCCATTTCCCTGATTCTCAACCGTTTTCTCGACGATAAGCCTGCGAAAACCCTATTTTTTGGGCTTTTTTCCTAAGCTCGACACTCTGTTTTGCTATCTGGATGGCATCACCTCTAAGCTGTGTGCCGAAGTTTGACTCAACCCAATAAATGGTGAGGTAAGCATTGATGTAAATCTCGTTAAATATTCTGTGAAATCTCCAGCGGACACCCTGCCGACTCGTCTTAAATGTTGATTCTATTTTGTCGCCGTAATTGCGGCGTAAGACAAGACGCTTTATGCCGTCATCTATCAAATCGATTGATAGGTCTTTGGTTTCAATCAGCGTTTTCAGACGCTCCACGAATTCTTTATCCTTCTGTGACAGTTTCATGTTTCAAGTTTTTCAATCATCAGGTCATTATCATACTGAGTTAATTCGACCTCCTGATCATTTTGCATAAAAATCAGGGTTACAAATCGATAAACCTTATCTTCCCGGTGATCCGCACCAAGATTATTTATTTTCGAAAAAAATCTGCTACCACAATCCAAGGCAGAAAGGATGTGACTGCGGTAATCATCCATGCTGAAAACGGAATTTTTCTCAAGCACCGGGTTATAGGATTCATCCTCATCTGCGCCGACAAAGTGATCTAAATCCGCGATTAGGCCCGGAATAGACTCCAGGCAGGGATCTTGCAAAAGAGGCAGTTCACCGGATCGAGCCTCCATCAGCAATTTTATTATCTCCTCCTTCTTTTTCTTGGCTTTGGCTCTGGAAGCTTTCATCATCTCGCAAAAATATGCCCTGTCAAAGATTCTTTCATCGAAAAGAAAGCGGGACGGATTTATTTTTTTACAGCGAGAGCAGACATAATGATAAGTTTTGCGAATAAGTTTCGCAGCGCAACAGGCGCTTTTTTGGAAAGCAATAGTTGGATCAAAAGCTCCTCCGCATGCACATGAGCATTGATTTTCACCCGTCATCGTGAGCTCGCCATTACACTTCGGACATTGGTATCGGCTGAGAAGAACGCGGAAATAAAAAATTTTGGTTTTATCCTTCAGTTGAGATATTCGAGTATGGACGCGACGAAGCTCTTTTAGCAGAGGGTTTGATTGACCTTCGTGACGATCCGAATTTTGGTTAGGCATTCGGTACTTAGCAGGCAATTAGGATATTTAAATATTTCGAGATTTCAACCCATGTATGAAGAAATTTGCGAAAAATATTTAAATCCCAACGGCGGCTATCCAATAAACGGCAATTCAGTGACGGTCTATGATAAACAAATCAAATTGGTGTGCGGAATTTTCGCTCGATCGAGACTGCAAACTGACCATAACAGATATTGAAAGAAGGAGAGCTTTGAGAAATTTAATCATGGCATCCGAGAATAAATTGACGATCCTGGAACAAGATCGGCAAATCAATATTGATGAGATTGTTTTGGAAACAACAATCGTGAAGGCCGGCAAACAGTTAGAGGACCGACTTAAACGTTTTATTATGTATTCTGAAACTCAATAAAAACCTTCGTGGGTTTGCGTTGACCAGTCACCTTTTAGAAAATTTTTGACAATCTCCCTGGGCAAAGCACTGGATATTTCTCTGGTGCTGCCATAACGCCCCCTTGAAATGACCCTGGCATTGATCAAGCCATAAAGGTCAAGGGAGCTGAGGATGTCTGAAAAACGCCTTTGCGTCAAGGGACTAAGGCTTTCATCCGAACAAACTGATTTGTAAACTTCGTAGGCTTGTCCTGTTGTTATCTTATGGTTGTCTCTTAATAGCAGGGTGTAGCAGGCATGCAAGACAAGTTGTTGCTGTTTGGCAAGCGCATTGATCAATTGTTCGGTTTTATCCACCTCTAATTGACGTTCCGCTATGTCCACTTCTTTGGTTGTCAGGCGCCCACTTGTTTTTTCAGCCTCCTTAACAGCCTTTGCCAGCAGTTCCACGGCTTTTCTGGCATCCCCGGTGTCACGAGAAGCATAGGCTGCCACTTTATTTAAGGCGCCGTCTTCAACCTTTTTCTCATCGAGGGCTTTTTCCACCCTTAGCTGCAGGATCTCCAAAAGATCCATGGCATCATAAGGTTCAAATAGGATATCTGTTTTTTTGAGAAAGCTTGATATTCTCGGATCCAAGGTTTTTTCCCAATCCAATCGGTTGGTCAGCATTATCAGAAACAGCCGGCAATAAACCTTGCGGGGCAGCGTCTTTGCCAAAAAGGTTAAAAAAGCGTCTGAATTTGGAGAAATGTTATCCGCCTCATCGATTAAAAGGCAAAGAAACCCGTCATAGTCGCTGATAGATTCAATGATTCGTTCCTGCATGTATTGGATCGGTATGCCTTTGCGGTATTTGCGATTAGAGCTATCCAGGGCTATGGCGACTTCATTTAGAGCGGCAAAATAGGTTTTAGGGGATGTGAGATCAATGTAGGTGTAACGAAATTTTACCTTATGACGCTCGGCAACTCCCTGAAAGGTGGACAACACATGAATCAGGGTGACGGTTTTGCCGGAGCCGGTTGGACCGAAGATCATTGCCGCCGGCGGGCTATCACCATCTAAAATCGGGGTCAGATGTGAGATGATGCGACTGAGTTGCTTTTCTCGGATGTTTCGATTGAATATTTCCTTGAGAACGGCGGTTCTTTCTTCCTCCGGCAATTTTTCATCATCCAAATAGTCAGGGTTGATGATCAAGGAGCATCTGCGCCTTGTCGCGTGCAAAGATTCGATCAAAGACTCCGTGCTATCGACGTTGTGAAATTCGTTTTTTACCATCTGTTCCACCGGAAATTTTCTACCTTTACCTGCAGATGAAGCATAAGATATTTAAGCTTTTATTGTCCTCGAAAAGTAGCAACCGAAGTGGGTGGGTAAGTTTCCGGTGGAACTCAATATATAATAATATAGATATAATTCAATATATTATATTCTATATAGAAAATAATAATAATTGAACTCGTTGCCGCTTTTGAATGAATATTTCGAATACGAATACCAGTACCTGGGACTAAAAAGGATTTTCCACCGGAAATCTTCCCAGGTGGTTTCACCAAACCAACACCGCCGGGAGGGATACATAAATTGATTGAATATAAGCTTTGGTTTTCAAATGAGGGAAATTTTCCTAAAAGGCTAAATGAACATTTACAGGTCTTCCAATCTCATCGTATCCTTTCAAATGAATCTTATGCTCGATTTTAGCACCGAGCAAATAATCCGAAACAGGTTTTGCCTCGATTAACCTCAATATCACAGTTTGTGAACTATCGCATACTTTGACAGGATCCAATTCAACGCTATAATTTTCACAAAACGCTTCCGGTACCTGGATAATAAAAAATGAAATCGTTTTGGCAAATCGATTCTGTTTACAGATCTTAATATCAGCTGATGTGAGGACGACGGAAACACCATTAACCTCAGTCACGCGGATTAAAGCATAATTTTCCGACACTCCGATAAAGGATGCTAATACCTTTGAGCCCAATGTCAGGTTGCGCATCTTTGCAATAAGAGATTGCGGATAGTTAACCAAAATGAAAAAAATGAATCGATCCGACTGGTCCATTTGCCATGTACTTTTTATAATGTTTTGTTCAATGCCAAGGACTATGCCAGAGGCGGCCCGCAATAAATTATCCTGCATTGATTTTTGGGGATTTTTCAGATCCCCCGAAGAATCAAAAACAAACCGATGATCATATCGGCCGCCAATCGAACCCAACACCTGCCGGGCAAGATCATAAATCGCACTTTTTCGTGCTTCAGCCAAGGATTTGCAAGGCTCAGAGACGGCGGCAAAATGCCCTTCGGGGACATTGACCAAAAAGGCGGGGACCTGCAAAGTTTTGCAAATCCCCTGCAGATCCCAGAGCAGAACAATTGCTGTGATGATAGGTTTAAGCGGCAGTCTTGATTTCATCTTTTAATTCCTGCAAAAGATTCTCAGCCTTCTCCTTTGCCTTGATTTCGCCCTCACTTTGAAAACGGTCTCGAAGATGTCTCAGAATATCCGCTTTTGCTTTCAGATAATCCGCCTTGCTCATCTCAAGCTTCACAAACACGTTAAATGACGGCTGCATTAAAGATGGGCTAAACATTTCTTCATAGTACAATGCAACCTGCTTGATGCCCTGAACATGAACATTTTCTGATAAGGTCGCTATTCCATCCTCAACGAACCGCTCAATTCCGTGACCATAAGTCGAATTTGATCCCTGCACATAGTCGCTGAATTCAGAACGGATATACAGGCTGATCGCTTGAACCAAGTTTTTAAGCGCCTCTGCATTTGCACATCGAATGGTGACGGCATAGTCCGCACCATCCACAAAGCCACCGGTAAAATAAATCTTCCCCGCTTCTTCAAAAACGGTGTTATGGATCCATTTCGGCCGTTTGTCATCCTCTGATGTGCGAATCAATGTCGGTTTTTGCAGCTCATAGGTTTCCTGCATTTCAGCCTGATACATCTTAACCGCCCTTGAAGCTCCGCACCCATTTAACACCAGGCCGATAAAAAGTATGATTCCAATGAATAACATGCCTTTGCCCACAACTGAATTTTTACCGAACCAATCGTTTTGAATTTGCATAATTAAACCCTCCTTTCCGGATTGTATTTTAAGAGGGAGAAATTTATTTGTCAATATATAAATTATAATGATATCAATTAGTTATTTTAGTTTAAACTCAAATTTTGCAGGATATTTTTTGATAAAGCCAGCGAGTGGGGAGCTAAGATCAGAAATTTGTTACCACAAAGGCATGGCGATCTTAATACCAGGTCCGAGGAAGGTAGGGGGTGTAACATAATTCGTCCGAGGGTGTAACAATATTAGTTCATTTTGCTTTTTAAAAGCAAATAAGCAGAGGAGTGTATCAACTTAATTTTATATTGATTACAGTATGTTATAGATATTTTTTTCTTTTTCCAAGGTGTAACGTAATTCGATGGTCAAATGCCGCTGAGAACACCAAAAGCCTCCAATTGTGTTACACTTTGAAATTGGGATTTTTTATGAGTTTCAGGTGGTTATGAGGTATAACGAAAACCGACTTAATAACAAATAGTATGAATAAAAATCTTTTTAGTGGTATCAATAAAACCTAGTGGGAAAGCACGAGTCTTCTTTGTTTTAAAATGGGCCATTAGCTTCTTTGAACTTGACCCAAAGCCATACATTTTTTTGATGATAGAATGAGAATACGCAAACCCCTTTTCGTAAATCTTTCGGTCCTGGTGGACCGAGAAAATTTATCGAGGGGTTTGCTTTCATTCATTCTATCAAAAAAAAATGTATTGGAGGTGATAAGAATGGATTCGATGGCGCTATATAAAATTGCAAGAATTATAAGAAGGGAGCAGGCCAGATCAAGACAGATTCCCCTGGTTTGTAGAAATTGTTCAAATGAGATGGATGTGGAATATAATGTTGCGGTTTGTTGGCAATGCAGGATAATTCATCCCTTTAAATAATTCTTTTTTTTTGAATTTTGAAAAGGTGTAAAAATTTATTTTTTTGTTACGCAAACCCCTTATCGTAAATCTTTCGGTCCTGACAGACCGAGAAGCTTTATCGAGGGGTTTGCGATTTGGTGAATCTCCAGTTATAGTTTAAATTTTGCTTTTACCATTATACTTACGCAATGCCGCAGCGACATACAAATCGTGTTTGATCGAATACCGCATTAATTTTATTTTGCGCTTTTCCCATTCAGTATTGAAATCGTTCCCCAGATCGTACTGGGATAGATATTCGACGAAAGATGCGTATGTTTTTCTTCCCACCCATTTTTCTTTTAAAGCGGGTACATTCATCCAGAGATCTGTTTCATGTAACTCATTTTCTGCCACCAATAAATTCATAAAATCCGATAGGCTGAACTGAGTAATGCTATGCCTTTCAAAGTACTTGTTTAAAGCCCAGGTCGTCTTTTTGGGAAACTGGAATCCATCTATCAGGAAATTGGTGGGCCACTTTTTTTTGATATCATCTGTTATTTTAATGATCGCTAAGATTTTTTCAGACTGCAGCCTCTGCTTTTTTTCAAGTTCAGATCGGGTTATAATTTGACGAACTTTTTCACGAGATAGCCCGAAAAGATCGGCGATTTCTTGATAGGTGGCGCCTGTATTTCTCGTTTGGATTATCTCTGAATTTCGCTTTTTTAAATTGGACATGTGATGGTGGATACAAACAAAAAAAATTTGGCGTGATTTTGTAAAATGTTTATCAACGATAATCCACCCGTTCTTTCAATTCTTTTCCGCATTTGAAAAATGGCAGCTTTTTGGGTTTCACCCTGGTCGGTTGCCCTGTCTTAGGATTTCTGCCGGCATACGCCTTGTATTTCTTAACATAAAATGAACACAGTCCGCGGATTTCAACGCGGTCACCCTCTGCCAGCGATGTCGAGATTTTAGAAAAAAATAGATCAACGATTGTGGCAGCTTCTTTTCTCGAAATCTGGCCTTCGTTCTTCAGTGTTTTGATGAGTTCCAGTTTATTCATGATGTCCCCCCGGATTTATGTAAAGTATTAGAATTGTGGTTTGCTTGGCTTGCATCACTCTGATTTTATGAATGATACTGGATCATGCAAAAATAGTCAAGAATTTCTGATAGTTTCGCATCATCCGACTTTTTTCTTAGACAAAGGGTTACATCGTTGATATCGCAGATATCTCGTATGATAGAGTTGGTTCATTCTTCAATCTTTTAACGATTTCTGGTAATATGCCGGCCTGTTCAATAATCTTATGTTGGAAACTAAAGATATGGGCACAAAGAATTTAAAATTCGTATCGATTCCCCGCACAATGAGTTTTGGCAAATGCCGGTATAAATGATGGCCTGACAATTAATAAATGCTTTCTATGCAAACTCCGGCACGCGCACAAACAGGCGTCATCACGGAAACAATCCGCGGCATTGTCGATCGGGTAACTTACCACAACCCGGATAACGGCTGGTCTGTCCTTCGCGTATTGCCTTTTAACAATCCCCACCAGCAAGAAACGGTGATAGTTCACCAGACCAAAGTGTTTGCGGGAGCGACCATGCAATTTCAGGGCGCCTGGATTATTCATCCCAAATTTGGCCGGC
>Ga0209536_100012399_pt1 | contig 12396 bp, 15 predicted proteins | sample DeeMarSeWOR28_12_FD_187461 | JGI IMG/M metagenome (GOLD analysis project Ga0209536, IMG submission 187461) | Marine sediment microbial communities from White Oak River estuary, North Carolina - WOR-2-8_12 (SPAdes) (version 2) | ecosystem: Environmental > Aquatic > Marine > Intertidal zone >...
CCTCTGCCGACGACTTTGTAAAGGATCAGCAGAATTTCGCCCTGCTGTGTCCCCCCGATGGAAAACGGACGCCGCAAGAGCGGCTCCAGGGCGGAGCCCACCCGGATCATGACAAATTGTCCGGGGCTTGCCGCGGCAGCGATTTCAGGCGCCATTAACCCCATTAAGTAGGTATCGGCGGCCACCTGGGTATTGAATGCGATTTCAGTATCTCTATCAATCATGTGTTGTTATCCATTCTCCGAGAGCCCGGCATCCCACTGTCAGACTGAGGGCTGAACCGAAACAAAATGCGTACGAAAATCCCTATGCATCCTTATAGAATTCAGTTGTAAAATGGTCGTTTTTATTTCAAGTTCGCTGAAACTTAGCAAAAAGGGCATTTTGAACTCAAAAGTCGATTTCCGTTACCACTCGTTAACACTTGCTGTCAAAACCTTTTTTTATTATGCTATCGAAAACATAAATGTGAAATACCAACTGGTTCATAATTATTTAGATCTAAAGCCAAAATGTTTTTTGACAGGATTAACAGGATTGACTTGATTTTTATTTAGCCACAGAGAGCACCCTGCTTCGCTTAAGCTTCGCAGGGCAAGCAGAGCATTCAGAGAAAAAATACAGATAATCAAATTGTGATGTCATTTCAGGAGAGTGAGAAACTCCTTGTCGCCATTGCTCCTGAGGGTACCCGTAAACGAACAGAATATTGGAAAAGTGGTTTTTATTATATCGCTCTTAAATCCGAAATCCCCATTATTCTGGGCTACGTTGACTATGCCAGAAAGGTAGGTGGATTTGAAAAAATAATCATCCCCAGTGGTAATATCCCCAAAGATCTGGAACAATTTTCCAATTTTTATCAGACCATTACAGGTAAATTTCCGGAAAATTTTGGACCTGTTCGGTTTCGCCCCAGAGAATAAATTTCATCGCCCGCCGATTTTAAATTTATTCATTATCTTTTGTAGCCTGGATCTGTCCAGCTGGACAAAAGTGATCCCACTGAAAATAATAAGCATTCCTACAATGGCTCTGGGGTGAATTACTTCCGATAACACCAGGAAGTCCATCACCAGGGCAACCAGAGGTATGATATAGACAATCAGGGAAAGCGAAATGGCACTCCATTTTTGTAAAAGCCAGTAATAAAGTGCAAAAGCCAACGCAGAACCCACAGCGCCTAAATAAATAACCGAGAAAATGACCCTTGGATTCAGCACCAGTTCCTGGGATCTTTCCAGCGTCAAGCCAATAATATAGAGAAAGATAATGCCCTGCAATAACTGATAGAAACTCAGCGAGACGGGATGAATTTTAGAAAGATATTTCTTAACCAGAACGACCGAGAGTGCTCCCCCAACCGCCCCTAAAATAATGGCTATACTTCCCAGCATCACCTGGGTATCAAATTCTGTTAAGAGCAGCTGATCTAAAAAAACGACAGCAACACCTACTAAACCCAGGGTAAGACCGGTCATTTTGTTCCAGGAAAAATCCTCATTTTTAAAGAGAAAAATAGCAATGATGCCAGTGAAAAGAGGAAAGGTGGCAAAGAAAATCGAAGTAACTCCCGCAGTGAGATATTGTTCACCCCAGTAAATTAATCCGTAATCAATCGTGTACATGAGAAATGCGCTGATAGAAATAATCCCTAGATCTCTTTTAGATAATTTTAAAGAGATTTTTTTCCCCAGAATAAATAACCCCAGAAGAATTAGAGCGATGGTAAATCTAAAACTGGCACCCAGAAATGGGGGAAGTCCTTCAAGACTGATTTTGATGGCCACCCAGGTGGTTCCCCAGACCAGGCATAGAAATGCGAATACCAGATATCTCAACGTATGTTTCCTAAATTTTACTTGAGCTGCTTGGACAATAGCTATAAAATATGGAAGAAGAATTTAATTGCTAGAAGAAAGGGATTCAAGTGCTTTCAATTTCCCGTGATATTTCGTTATTTGAATCCAATTTTACATAATATGAATAAAAGATATTTATGGTAACTATCTATTTTATCAGGCATGGTGAATCAGTCGGGAATAAAGAAAACAGGTTTCGGGGACGTTTTGATTTTGAGTTGAATGAAAACGGAATACGTCAGGCTGAGGCTTTAAGAGATGAATTATCTGCTGTGAAATTTGCAGCTATTTATAGCAGTCCCCTGAGCAGAGCGGAGAGGACGGCCATAATCATTGCCCGGGACCAGGTGAGGATACATTGCTGCGAAGAATTAACAAACATTCATCTTGGGAGCTGGGAAAATCAGCCTAAAGCACTGATTCGGGAAAAATATCCTCAATTGTGGCAAACCTGGCTGACTGCTCCTGAGGATCTGGCGTTTGAAGGAATGGAAACTTTTGCCCAGGTTCAGCAACGGGCATACGGATTTATCATTCAATTGCTGCCCCGGCATTCCAATCAGACGATTGCGGTCGTCTCCCATCGTGCTGTGTTGAAGCCTCTATTCGCCGCCATTCTGGGAATCCGCGGGCAGTATTTTTGGAAATTTGACATCGATACTGCAGCCTACAGTATAGCTGAATATCGATCGGAAAGAGGATTTACCTTAACGAATCTCAATCAAAACAAACATCTGGCAAATTTTATCCGGGAAGATCTGGGGTAATCGATCCACCAGAATAAAACTGAATTTGCAAAATGCATCTTAAAAATCTGGTTAGCTACCCTAAAATATTTAGTGCCAAGGAATCTGGATATTATAACGCGAAATGAGTACATGAGTGTTTGATGAATAGACTTTTTCTCTTTATTTTGAGTGGCGTCCTGGCAGTTTTGTGCGTTGCCTGTGAGGATAAAAACTTGAGTCTGAAAATTGGGGATTTAGCCCCAGATTTTAAATTAAAAGATGAAAACGGCACATTCCGAAGTTTGAATGAATTTCAGGGAAAGAAAATCGCATTATATTTCTATCCCAAGGATGACACTCCCGGTTGCACCAAACAGGCGTGCAGTTTACGCGATGCGTATGATGATTTACAGAAAGCCAACATTATTATTCTGGGAATAAGTTATGATTCGCCTGAATCCCATCGAACGTTTAAAGAAAAGTATGATCTTCCCTTCCCTTTATTAAGTGATGAAGAAAAGACCGTCGCAAAAAAATACGGTTCTTCCTGGGGAATATTAGGAAACTTAATCATTAAAAGGCAGACTTACCTGCTTGATGAAGAGGGAAAAATTTTAGAAATCATGAAAAATGTGGATGTAAGTAAACATGCGCAAGAGATCATACAGGCTTTTGAAAAAGTCGCTCAAAATTCTGGAAGTGAATCGCCGTGATAAATCAGGTTGTAGATATTTGATCGTATCAAAATAACATGTCAAACTGACTTTATGACCATACCCGCATTTCACATCTATACGGAAGGGCGGTCTAGATACCATCGGGCCACGCTCAGGGATAGAATTATAGCACAACTGATCGATGGGATAATCCTGGGAATCCTGACGAGTCTCCTACTGTGGTTTCTCAGCCGCGGACAACTTTATTCGGTATGGATATCACCCATGGTGCCTATTTACCTTCTGCAGGTGATGGAGGGGTATGTTCAAGATCCCTTGCACTGGTGGTGGGGAGGATACTATGTGCAACTGCAGCTTCCATACCTGTCGGATCTCAATGTGGCACTGCCAGCACCGTTGCAATGGGCTTATTATGCCAGCTATTATAGCTATTTTCATTCCCGCTTCGGCCAGACCCCAGGAAAAATGATCAAGGGTCTAGTCTTGCTCGATCACACGCATCAAAAAATATTTTTTCAAAAATCAATGTTGCGTTGGGTGGGGTATATTTTCTCCCTGCTACCGTTTGGCTTGGGATTCTGGGTTTCTGCTCAGGGGGAGAATAAAAAAACCTGGCATGACCGACTGGCGGACACCCAGGTTTATCGATTTATTGATTTACGCTAAAATTGTGGTTCTCAATTAATAAAGGTTTTCGGTTATTCACCTCGCACTTTAGCGACTTCTTCATTCAATTTTGGCAGAACTTCCTTGACATCACCGACAATCCCATAATCTGCAAGCTTAAAAATGGGGGCTTCCGGATCTTTATTAATGGCTACAATATATTTTGATGAGGCCATGCCCGCCTGGTGCTGAATCGCCCCTGAAATGCCACATGCGATGTAAAGATTGGGTGATACAGTTTTACCGGTTTGGCCAACCTGCTCACCATGTTCCCGCCAGCCTGAATCTACCACAGCCCGGGAAGCGCCGGTTGCCGCACCCAAAGTTTTAGCTAAAGTTTCAATTAAATGCCAGTTGTCCGGACCTTGCATGCCCCTGCCGCCGCTTACGATAATCTCAGCCTCGGTTACATCCAATTTGCCACCGCCCGTAGCCAGGATTTCCTCCACGATCACTCTGGGAGTTGGCAGATCTTTGGATAAAGCGACCACTTCGCTGGAGACCTTGTTTTCCTGTGCCTGAAAAATGTTGGGGCGAATCGTGGCCAACTGAATCTCGGATTGTAGCGATACGCGGGAACGCAATTTTCCGGCAATGACCGGCCGTTGGTACGAAACTTTGTTGTTCTCAAATTCCAGGCCGATGATATCTTGAACCAGCGGAGAATTGAGTTTGAATGCAACCCTGGGCATGATATCCTTTCCCATGGCAGTTGCACCCATGATAATATGAGTGGCTCCAATCTCTTTGGCAGTCTCGGAAATCAGATGGGCAAATACGTCCGGACTATGCTTCTCCAGGGCAGGATTATCTATGGTATACACTTTCTCAGCACCATAAACTCCCGGTTTTTCGGTTAATGATCCCAGGTTGGAGCCAATCAGTAAAGCAGATACCTTACCGGAAAGCTGCTTGGAAAGATGACTCGCTGCAGTGGTTGCTTCAAAGGAAACTTTTTTTATGTTCTTATCTCTAATTTCATAAATTACCAGAATGTTTGACATTGATTATTACCTCCGAATCTTATTTTTTGGTATGATGCTATCCAACTATAACCATAAACCAACTAAATCACTTTTGCTTCTTCCTTCAGCAGGCGCACCAGTTCAGGCACCGCATCCGGACCCTCGCCCACAATTCTACCGGGTTGTTTTTGGGGTGGCATCTGCAGTTCTTCAATAATCAATTTTTCATTTGTGAGCTCAATATTTACCTCGTCTATGGGAACCTTTTTGGACATCATAATTCCCTTTAAAGATCGGTAACGCGGTTCATTCAGTCCTTTCTGACAGGAAATAACCGCAGGAAGCTTGAAGCTCAATTTTTCTTTACCGCCCTCAATCTCTCTCTCTACCATGGCGTTTTCACCGTTCAGCTCAAATTTTACGACTACTGAAGTACCGGGAATTTCAAGTGCTTCAGAAATCATTTGCGGAATCTGGGCGTTGTCATTGTCGATAGCCTGTTTTCCAAACAAGATCAGATCAAATCCCTTATCTTTTAAAACCGTTGCGAGTGCCCGCGCAGTTACCAGCGGATCTGCGACATCCTTTGGCCCCTCAATCCGGATCGCCTTGTGTGCCCCCATCGCCAGTGCAGAGCGAATGGTGGGTTCGATTGATTTGGGTCCAAAGGAGATAATCGTAACCTCACCACCATTTTTTTCCGATAACTGAAGGCCTAACTCAATGGCATATTCGTCATAAGGATTTACAATCCATTTGATATTGTCTTTTTGGATACTTTTCCCATCATCCTGAATTTTAGGGCGGGTCTCGGTATCAGGGACTTCCTTGACGCATACGGCAATATTCACGCTTTTTCCTCCTCATTTCAAGTTAAACTGGGCGGTTTAAGTGCTTGACCGCAGAATATCTTTTCTTAACAGGATTAATTATAATCATCAGAAAAAAGCAAAGCAAATTATCTTTGGAAATCAATACTCCCGTTGCTTAAATTTTTTAATTTCTGTTTCCAGGGCAGGTATTCTGCTCAATCTGAGGAGATTGTGGAAAAAATCAGTCTATATTTTAAATTTCGGCTTGACTGGCCCGGCATTAAATTTTAAATTTCCGGGCTTTAAAATTAGCTTATTCATATTAATAGAGATTTGTAGGAGGTTCTGACTTGAGAACGGATTATTTGAAAGTGGAGGAAGTAGCTGCTCAGCGGGAGTGGTATGTCGTGGATGCCAAAGACTATATTCTGGGTCGCTTAGCCTCCAATATTGCCAGCATACTTCGCGGTAAAAACAAACCGGCATTTGCACCCCATCAGGATCTGGGTGATTTTGTGGTGGTTATTAATGCAGAGAAAGTACAATTGACCGGGAAAAAGGTAGAGCAAAAAACCTATTTTCGTCATACCGGTTATCCCGGAGGCGAAAAAAACATTTCTTATCGCGAAATGATTGAGAAACATCCGGAAAGGATCATAGAAAACGCAGTCCGGTTAATGTTACCCAAGAATGTCCTTGGAAGGAATATGTTGAAGAAATTAAAAGTCTATGCAGGAGAAAATCACCCCCATCAAGCACAGAATCCAAAGCCGCTAAAATTTTAGTTGAAGGATACATTTATGGAAAATTATGATGCAACTGGAAGACGCAAAAATGCCACAGCCCGGGTTCGTCTGGTACCTGGCAATGGACAGGTTACGGTGAATGGCAGGGAACTACTGAATTATTTTCGTCGTGAGGTATTGAAAATGATCATTGAACAACCCATGAAAGCGACTGATACCCTGGGTAAATTTAATATAACCGCCAACATTTCGGGTGGCGGACTAACAGGTCAGGCAGAGGCTATGCGTCTGGGAATCACTCGAGCACTGCTTAAATGGAATGAAGAACTTCGTCCTGAATTACGTGCCGGAGGATTCCTCACCCGTGATCCACGCCGGGTTGAAAGGAAGAAATATGGTCAACCCAAGGCCCGGAAAAGATTCCAGTTTTCGAAACGTTAAGCTTCGCTTTTTATCAGACCCTTCCTTTTCATCATTGAAGGAAGGGTTTTTTATAATAACACACATCATCTGATCTCTTAGTGGGTGTCCTTTTCAGAAGGGATAACTAAGAGGATAAGGATGATGGAGGAAAAACCCAAATTCTAAGGAGTTACCATGTTAAAAGTAGGATTAGAAGATTTACTCAAGGCCGGAGTACACTTCGGTCATTTGACCCGCCGCTGGGATCCCAAAATGAAACCATACGTATTTATGGAGAGAAACGGGATCCACATCATTGATCTTCAGAAGACCCTCAAAGCAATGGAACAAGCATTTCGGGCAGTAAAAGAGTTTGCTGCAACCGGAGATCCCATTCTCTTTGTAGGAACCAAGAATCAGGCTAAGGAGATTTTAAAATCTGAAGCTATCCGTGCTGAGATGCCTTATATAGTGGAACGCTGGTTGGGAGGAACACTGACCAATTTTTCTACCATTAAAAAGAGTATTCGCCATCTGGAGAATCTGGAAAAAATGATGCTGGATGGTACGGTAGATAAATTAACCAAGAAGGAACGACTGCAAATCGATCGTGAAATTGAAAAAATGAAAAAGGTATTTTCCGGTATTCAGGAGATGAAAAAAATACCGTGTGCCGTTTTTGTTGTCGATATTAAAAAGGAAGAGATTGCTGTTCGAGAAGCCAAAAAGTTACGAATTCCCATTATTGCGGTTGTAGATACCAATTGTGATCCCACCCTGATTGACTATCCTATCCCGGGAAATGATGATTCCACCAAGTCTGTAACCCTCATCTGTCGGGTGATAGCCGATGCAGTTCTCGAAGGCCGGGAATCCATCCAGGCTAAAAAGCTGGAACAAGAGGAAATGGCCGTTAAAAAGGAAGAGGCGGAAAAAGTTGAATCTGAACAGGAGGAAAAAGAGTAATGGAAATTACAGCCAAAATGGTGAAAGAGCTACGCGATAAAACCGGTGCGGGAATGATGGACTGTAAAAGTGCTCTGTCGGATGCCAAAGGTGACATGGAGAAGGCGGTGGAGATACTCCGTAAAAAGGGTATTGCCAAAGCTGAAAAGAAAGCCTCCCGGGAAGTAAAAGACGGACTGATTCACGCCTATATCCACCCTGGTGGGAAATTGGGTGTTCTGGTTGAGGTAAATTGTGAGACCGATTTCGTAGCGAAGAATGAAGATTTTCAGGAATTTGTGCACAATCTTTCCATGCATATTGCCGCCTCAAATCCTCTGGGAATTGACCGGGAGAGTCTACCGAGTGACATTGTTGCAAAAGAGTTACGAATTTACAAAGAACAGGCTGCAGAGAGCGGCAAACCCGAACATATTGTCGAGAAGATTGCCACCGGAAAATTGGAAAAATTTTATACTGAATCTGTACTCTTGGAACAAGCCTATATTCGTGATCCCGAGAAAAGCGTAAAAGATTATCTGACTGAAGTCATTGCAAAAATTGGTGAAAATATAAGCATACGCCGCTTTGTCCGATATCAAATTGGAGACTGAGTATGTCTGCCGAACCTGTATATCGCCGAATTCTCTTAAAATTGAGTGGTGAGTCACTTGCCGGTAAGGGTGAATACGGTATTGATGCCAAGGTCTTAAGGCATTACGCTTCAGAAATAAAAAGTGTGGTGGAATTAGGCGTTCAGGTGGGGGCAGTTGTGGGCGGAGGCAACATTTTTCGCGGAATATCCGATGCTGCCCGTGAAATGGATCGGGTCTCAGCCGATTATATGGGAATGCTGGCTACGGTAATCAATGCCATGGCCATGCAGAATGCCCTGGAAAATATGGGTCTCTATACCAGGGTTCAAACCGCTATTCCCATGGAACAGGTTGCCGAGCCCTTCATCAGACGACGGGCCATCCGGCATCTAGAGAAGGGAAGGATTGTAATCTTCGCTGCCGGAACCGGAAATCCTTATTTCACGACCGATACGGCAGCCGTCTTACGGGCAATCGAAATCGAAGCAGAAGTTATACTCAAAGGAACGCGCGTCGATGGGGTATATTCGGCGGATCCGGAAAAAGATCCCAAGGCTAAGTTCTTTACCGAACTGAATTATATGCAGGTTGTTGAAAAAGGATTGCGGGTCATGGATCCAACCGCGATTACCCTCTCAATGGATAACAAATTACCCATTACCGTTTTTAACATGAGCCAGACCGGAAATTTGAGAAAAGTGGTCCTGGGCGAGAAAATTGGAACAAAAGTGAGGGGTTAACAATGAAAGTTCAGGAAATTTTCAGAGATGCTGAAGATCGCATGAAAAAATCTTTGGAGCATTTGCATCATGAATTAACCCGAATCAGAACCGGTAGAGCCACACCCGCCCTCTTGGATGTGGTGAAGGTTCATTATTATGGATCGGCGGTTCCCATTAATCAGGTGTCAACTGTCTCAGCACCAGAACCCCGCTTATTGGTGATCCAACCCTGGGAAAAAGGAATGATCGGGGAGATTGAAAAAGCAATATTACAATCCGATTTGGGTTTGAATCCCACCAATGATGGAAATGTGGTTCGCGTCCCCATTCCCGAACTCAGTGAAGAGCGGCGGCAGGATTTACTCAAGCTGGTGAAAAAGTTTTGTGAGGATAGCCGAATTGCCATCCGAAATATTCGGCGTGATGCCAATGAGCATATCAAGACTCTGGAAAAAGGACATGAAATTTCTGAAGACCAGAGCCATGATAATTTAGATAAAATTCAGAAATTGACTGATGAGTATATTAAAAAAGTTGACGAGCATTACGAATCAAAAGAGAAGGAAATTTTGGAGGGATAAAATTCCCGGACAGCAATTCCTTTTAAAAATATTGATTTTGTTCCGAGCAAGAAGCGGGTAAATTTAAATATTACCCGCTTTTTTATTAAGGGTTCAATTGTCTTATGGATCAGATATGGTAAAAAATAAGTTTCTCATCATTGCCGGAGAACCTTCGGGTGACCATCATGCGGCACTTCTGGTGAGCGAATTAAAGAAATTATTTCCTGACCATAATTTTTTCGGAATTGGCGGGGAGGATATGGCAAATTCAGGAGTGAAATTGCTATATCGGATGGAACAACTGGCTTTTCTTGGTCTGGCTGAAATAATCAGACATCTTCCGTTTATTCAACAGGTATTTAAGCGGCTTCGAAATTGGATTAAAAGTGAACAACCAGCTGCCGTTATCTTAATCGATTATCCCGGATTTAATCTGCGTCTGGCCAGAATTGTAAAAAAGCTGGGCATACCGGTTGTCTATTACATTTGTCCCCAATTATGGGCCTGGGGGAAAAATCGGATTAAAAAAATCAGGAAAAATGTTGATCTTCCTCTGGTCATTTTCAAATTTGAAGAAGATTTTTATGCAAAATTTGGCATTACCGCAAAGTTTGTTGGTCATCCCCTGGTCGAAGAAATATCTCCTCTGAATGATCGGGATATTTTTTGCAAGAAACATACATTTGACCCCGATAAAAACATCATTGCATTGTTACCCGGTTCGCGTTTGAATGAGGTAAAAAAAATTTTACCCGAATTAGTAAAATTAGCAGCACTGAATAAGGCTGATGATCAATTGCAGTGGGTTGTGGGTAAAAGTGTTTCCATCCCAATGGAGATTTATCATGATATTATTGGGACACATCAATTTATTCGGGTAATTGAGCGCGATACCCACTCGCTGATGAAATTTGCATATGTTGCTTTCGTGGCCAGTGGCACTGCGACGCTGGAAACGGGATTTTTGGAAACACCGATGATTGTACTTTACAAAGTCTCTCCGCTCACCTATCACATTGGGAAACATCTCGTGAAAATTGGAAATATTGCATTAGTGAATATTGTGCTTGGCAGGAGCATTGTTCCGGAATTGATACAGGATCAGGTGAGAGTCAACCTCATGAATATAGAGTTTAAAAAGTATTTAAACGATGCGGACTATTACCTCTCGGTTCGACGGCACTTGTCGAAAGTAAAAGAAATACTCGGCCCTGCAGGTGCCTCAGAAAGGGCTGCACAGGAAATTAAAAATTTTCTCCGGCAACCCTCGGGAGAGACAGAATAATCTTCATACATTAGGATGCTGGCATATGACAACTGGGAATTCTCACACTTAAGCTCGTAATAATACATTGTCCACTCTGCATGATTTTCCGTTACGGCGCCTGGGTAAAAAATTTGCCATGAAAGCATCGATGCCGTTGCGGGTGTAAATTATTTTTCGAATGGTATCTTGGCAAATGTAAGGGAATTCCTCCTGAAGCAGAGAAAATATCTCTCGGGGTGTATACTCTGAGCGTAATTCAATAAATCGTTTTTTTAGATAATAATCACGAATGGCCCGCTCATTGAGAAAACCTTTGGCGTTAAGTTCGTCGTAAAGATTGTCGGGAATGAATTCTCTGATGGGATTACCACACATATGAAACCTCCTATTTGGTGACAGATGTAAAAAAATATGTGCGGTAACAAAAAAGAGTGATATTTCTCCTAAATCATAAAAGCTGGTAACAATTCGAAATAAAATAATCCCCGGAATTCTTAAGATTTTCTTAAATATAAGCTGAAATTATTTAAATTCAAGGGAAAAATGCCGTACCTTTTTCGATTCGTACTGGAATCCTCGCAATTATTTATTAAATTTTGACCTTTATTTTGGAAAGATGGAATCATGTGGACTGTAAAAGCGGCCGAAATTTCTCAAAAATTCAATCAGCGTCACATTTTTGAAGGCATATCTTTCGAAGTTTCAAGTGGCCAATCGCTGGTTATCACCGGTCCGAATGGTTCCGGTAAAACCACCTTAATCAAAATCATCTGCCAGCTTCTGCGACCAACCTCAGGTCATCTGATCATTAAAGATGAGAAAGATGTTATTGATGCTCATCAGATCTATCCATACCTGGGTTTGGTCGGTCCATATTTGCAACTTTATAACAATCTTTCCGCTTTTGAAAATTATACCTTTTTCGCACGAATTCGCAATCTCCCGGTGGATATTCAGCATTTCAGGCAGCTGATGTCGCAACTGGGATTAAAAGGCCGGGAATTTGATGAATTGCGCACATTTTCATCCGGTATGCTGCAACGGATGAAATATGTTATGGCAATCATGCATAAACCCCGGATATTGATACTGGACGAGCCTACGGTCGGGCTCGACCCCCAGACTAAATACCTGGTATGGCAGAGACTGATTTCCCTCAAGGAGCAGGGGGTGACCCTCCTCCTGTGCACCCAGAATATGGAGGAGGCCTGGCGCCTCTGCGACCGCCTCGCCATCATGTGCGAGGGGAAGATCGTGGCCCTCGACACGCCGCAGGAGCTTCTGGCCAGACACGGGGGCACCCAGATCATCGAGGCCCGCCCCAAGTCCGAAGGGAGCAGGGACGCCGCGCTGGCGAAGCTGCGCGACCGCAGGTTCGAGTGGCAGGAGATAGAGAACACGCTCTACATCTTCCAGGACCACGACCAGTCGCTGGACGATGAACT
>Ga0209536_100012400_pt1 | contig 12395 bp, 11 predicted proteins | sample DeeMarSeWOR28_12_FD_187461 | JGI IMG/M metagenome (GOLD analysis project Ga0209536, IMG submission 187461) | Marine sediment microbial communities from White Oak River estuary, North Carolina - WOR-2-8_12 (SPAdes) (version 2) | ecosystem: Environmental > Aquatic > Marine > Intertidal zone >...
CAATGTCAACCTGTCCAGAACCACTCAGCCCATCTTGAAGATAGATGGTCGTATTGCGGAGTTCAATTCTTGCCATGGTTTTTTCCTTGGGTTAGACTTGAATTTGCATTTCAAATCGAGCATCAATTTGTGCCTGCTTGATCATCTCATCAGGACTGATTTGACCGAAATGCACAGAACGTACAGCGTTTTGAAGTTCCCGACGCGGCTCCAGACAACCAACTAAGGAGTCATCGTCATCCACCCCCGTGCCAAGGCGGTAGACAGGAATCACAGTATCGGTATACTCCAGAAACAAACCGACCATATTTTCGAGGTCGTATCGATTTTTTGACTCTTGTCCCATCATGGACGTGAAATAGATGTTGACAGTTACCCATATTCGCCACCATCTAGCAGATAGTTCCTTCGTTTCTGGTCCATTTACGCGGAGTTCTACGCGGTCGGACTGTGCCATCCATGTTTGGTCGCGAATGTCGACTCCGTCGACTAAGAAAGGAATCACATTAGGCGTAACTACATTCGTTTTGTAGTGATCAATGATGGATTGTAGAATCCAACGATTCCAATTGGGATCAGGACGTGTAGCCATCAGATAACTCCAGTCGCTGTTTCTGTAAACTGGAAGAAATGATTCACCCTGTTGTTTATTTCTTCAACGAATGAATCTCCAGTTACTTCGATGCCAATTGCGACCCAGGCGGCATCGAACTCATACAGTTCTACTTCCTTGATCTCGTACTTCTTGTCTCGATACATGAAATAATCATTGACTGTCAATTCGAGACTAGGTACATCCCTACGATCTATAACGAACACTCGCGTACCTTGATCATACGTGCCACCACGAACAAACTGCTTGTTCGCAGATATAACCGAGATACTTTGGAATGATTTGGCTGCAATCTTGAGCGGCATAACAATTGCTCGCCGCACACGAGTTACTGTCTTCGGTATAGTAGGAACACCAGTGTTATAGTTGACCGTCGCGTCTCCCACCTGATAGATATCGATGGTGTTTCCATACAATTGCTTGAGCTGATACAGGATTTGTTGGATGCGATTGGTCATGAATCTGTTTATCAGTGTGCCGGTGACAATTGGTAAAGGTGCTACACCTCCACTACCCACCCCTGGCGAAATACCGTAGCCGTAAAGAACAATACTCATTCAAGTCGCTCCCTCCTCTCTGCACCTTGTCCACGGTATTTTTGAGTTCCAGCAGCGTCCTCAAAGATATCACCGGAAACAAGTTCAGTTGAACCGTCGTCATCGTAAACAGTTGCGACACCTGTTGAGGGATCAGTGATGAACTTATTACGAAGTATTTTCTCAATCAAAGTCAAGCGTTCGTCTTGTTCTGTGCTGAGTCCACTGCCGACAGCAACCGTATTCACGATGGCTTGCGAAGATACTGTGAGTCTGATGACTGTATCGTATGTGCCATAAGTCATGATGAAAATAGGTATATCTTCATCATATCCAAACAGATTTCCGTCAAGCGTGATCTCAATGTCTTCTTCAGGCGGCTTGATCCTCCATCCAAGATCGTTTCTCAAAAAGAAATACGGAGCAATCGATGCACCACCTCCAAGAGGCTCTCCACCAAGCGTACTGAACGCTGGTGGATACATTGCATTGCTACCTTGAACTACCCACTCTTTCCAATCCGAGTACAGGTCCACTTGAACGTCTACTTCTGTGACGCCAGATTCAAGCGTAATCAATCTGAGTGTTCCATCGAATGTCGCTGCCATTATGGATTCTCATAATTGCGATCAAATCGCTGCTGAATTGGAATGCTGGTGTCGGTCGCAGGCATATCAAAATTGATGAACGAGATGTACTCGTACTCAACATTATGAATTCTGATATCCACATAATCACTAGCATCCAAGTTGATTGCAAATGATCCTGTTGTCACATTCTCTTGACCAGTAAGCTCTGTGGTGGTTCCTGTATCATAAACTCGAACTTCTGTTGGTGGCGAACCAATGAGTCCAGTGAGTGTCACAGTCACATTTGTATTGATTGTGACACTGCCTGTTCCAAGCACAGTTGAAGTAGAAGGATCAGAACCATTGTTAGCGTTGATTGTCAGGTCACCTGTGGCTGCTGAAAACAAAATATCAGCATCATTATCTGAAAATGTCCAAGCAGTATACGCACACGTACCGGAGTCTCTGTGTTCTACTCCGTGTGCTTTCTCATTTGTGTCCCCATCTTCATTGTTTGAAAAAACAGCATTGACCAAATCAATGTTATCGTTCCAAAGCAAAGCAGCTCCATTCAAAGGAGTCCAAGCATGAATCCAGAACATATCTCCATGATCGCCGCCGCCTCCAGAGTCAATGCTTGTTAGTCTGCCTCGAACGTAATAGTACGGACCAGAGCTGTTTATAGTAGTTTGTTCCCAATCAGTTGGCAAAGTCCAATACTGATAGTATCCAGTGGTTGGATAATAAGAAGACGATGCTTCTCTAAACAGATACCCATTGAACAAACCTGAAAGACTTGACCACGCAGTTCCGTCCCAATATTCCCAGGCAACATTAGTACCAATATCTCCTAGATCATTGCACACATATTGAATGCCAGCAAATTGGTCTCGAAGTCCAAAGTACACTTCATCAGCGTCTACGTCTGCGCTACCAGAGGTATACTCGAACCTACCTGAATCACGAGATTGAACACTGCTTGTTACATCATACCAAGTGCTTGCACTATCGTCCCAATGTTGTACACTATCAAGTGGTACTCCAAACTTACTTGATTGAATAGTGTTTGAGAACACAAGGTTCTGAGCACTCACTCTTCCTAAATCGACCAAGCCACATTGATCAAAAGTACAACCAGATACTTCATGATTTGGTCCATTGGTTGCATCGTCACAAAATGCAATGCTTACATCAGTCAAACCATCAGCTAGTACATTGCGAAAAGTGCAACCATACAATTCGACATTTGTGATATCAGAATCAGAGAAATCAAATCTCAGATTGACTCTGTTACCTTCTACTGCCGGTCCTGCTTGGTAAATAATTCCATTTGATCCTGTTGCATCATTACCAGTGCCTACTTTTGCTCCATTGATGAAATCTGTTGTCCCTGTACCTTCGACCACAATGAGGGCATTTAGATCAGGAGAAACACCAGTAATGATGTTGTCTGTTGTGCCTCCATTATCCGTGACATCATTTTCCCAAACTACAATTTGATCATAGTCTTCAAAATAGCAGTTGTTTGAAGCATCACCAAATTGCCATTCACCTTTCATGAAGAACACTCCAGAGCGTTCTTCAATCAAGCCAAATGCGTTTGTATTACTTGAAGATACGGCGTAAATATCAGCCCATGTGATCTTGTCTGTTGTGCTGCCTCCTGTGACAATCAATCCTCGACCTATATCAATTGCATCTATAATGCAATTTTCTGCAACTCCACCTACATCAGCGATGCTGAAAACAAAACCAAGCCATCTGCATGTGCTGAGAACAACATATGGATTGACTCCTGTACCGTATAGAGCTGTCCAATCGGCTGTTGGATCAATTGCTACTCTGTACCAACCTCCATTGTAGGTATTAGCTGGAAAAATTTCATGGTCCAGACACCTGTCAGAAGTGGTTGGTGGACCAGTCGTAGCAGTTCCGGCTAATCTAAGATTGAATGAGTTTACAGCTTCTGGCTGAAGAATATTGACCCAGAAGAAAATGTGCTCTCCTTGATTAGCGCCATCGCCACTGAATGGAGCAACAAATTCCCGTGTATTGGTTGTGCCCATATCGTAGGCAAATCCTGAAGTTGTATTATCGACTCGCCGTGATATAGAATAATTTCCCTGGATCACAATGTCAGCATTCAATCCAGCGCCAGCCCCGCCTCCAATATTGCCCCAATCAGTCATGCTATCGCAAGCATTGATTCGACTGAAGTTTGTAGTTGTAAGTGTTGGCGTAGCCACAAATCCACCCTCTATGGATTCAAGTAATTCCTATCGAATCTCTGTTGGATAGGAATAGAAGAATCAGTCGCAGGCATATCAAAATTGATGTAAGAAAGATACTCATATTCAACATTATGAATACGAATATCAATATAGTCGCTAGCATCAAGATTGATATCGAATGTTCCGGTTGTCACATTTTCTTGTCCAGTAAGTTCTGTGGTGGTTCCTGTGTCGTATACTCTTACTTCTGTTGGCGGGCTTCCAATCAACCCAGTCAAAGTTACAGTGACATTTGTGTTGATGTAAACGGCACCTGTCCCCACTACTGTTGAAGTTGTTGGGTCAGAGCCCGCATTTGCATTGATCGTAAGGTCTCCAGATGGAGCGCTGAACAGAATATCAGCGTCATTGGAATCAAATGTCCAAGTGGTATAGGCGTCTGTGCCAGACTCTCGATGCTCAGTTCCATGTGCTTTTTGGTTAGTGTCTGAGTCTGTATTATTGACAAAGAACGCAGTAACTAAATCAATGTTCTCATTCCAAAGTAGAGCAGCTCCATTCACAGGTGTCAAAGCATGGAACCAGAAATGAGTATTGTGATCACCACCAGAAGCACCATCATTCGTATCTAATCGTATACGAATGAAAAACATTGCGTCACTACTGTTGACTGAAACTAATGTCCAATCAGTAGGTGGTGTGAATGTTTTGTTATAATACCCTTCTGGAGTTGATCCAGATGATAAACCACCAGTCCCGCCAATTGTCAAAGTGGACCATGCTGTCCCGTCCCAATATTCCCAATTTTCATTACCAGCGTCCCCTATACCTCCTGACATGTAGGCAAGACCTGTCCACTGGTCACGAAATCCCCAATAGATTTCATCGTTGTTGACTAAGGCACCCGTACCAACAGGTGCCCAACCAGAACCTTCTCTGTTGTTTACACTGCTGGTGCCATCGTACCAAGTAGAGGCACTATCGTCCCAGTATTGTACAGAACCAAAAGGTACTCCGAACTTACTTGATTGCCCAGTAGAACTGAACTGAAGATTCTGAGCATCGACTCTTGCCAAATCTACCAAGCCACATTGATCAAACAAGCAACCAGAAACTTCGTGATTTGGTCCGTTAGTTGCATCGTCACAAAATGTGACGCTTGTATCATCAAATGGACCAGCTACGACTCGTCTGAATGTACATCCATAAAGTCCAACATTCGTAATGTCTGCATCTGACAAATCGAATGTTAGATTATTGACAACATTTGAATCTTCGGCTAACGCAGCTTGATAAATGATTCCATTTGAGCCGCTTGCAGTGTCTCCAGAGCCAGTTTTGACACCGCCAATGAAATCTGTTGTTCCAGTGCCCTCTACGACAACTAACTTATTCAGTTCAGGTGCCATTGCAGAAACAACATTTCCTGTTGTCCCGCCATTATCACCTAAGCGATTCTCCCAAATAGCAATCTGATCAGAGTCTTCAAAATAGCAGTCATTTGAAGCATCGCCAAATTGCCATTCGCCTAGTAAGAAATAGACTCCTGATCTTTGTTGAATCAAACCATATGCGTTAGTGTTGCTTGCTGCTACAGCATAAATATCGTCCCAAGTGATTTTGTCTGTCGAGTCGCCTCCGGTAACAATAAGACCGCGTCCAAGATCAATTGCATCAATAATACAGTTTGTCAATCCTCCTGCGACATTTTGCATATCAAAGTAGAATATGATCCAACGTACACCAAGAAGAAAAACATTACTGTGCGTGCCTGACCCGTTCAAAGTTGTTGGCGGTATTCTTGGGTCTACGCAAGCTCTGAACCAACCTCCATTGTATTCATTGACAGGAAAGACTTCATAATCAATTGAATTGCCTGGGGCAGGCATTGTAGTTTGATTGACATTAGCCAATCTCAACGCCATCTGATTTATGAGGTCAGGCTGAAGAATGTTGACCCAGAAAAATATGTGGTCACCACACTCTGTTCCTCCACTTTCAAAATCTAATGGAGTAGTTGTGCCAAGATCGTAACCAAACTCGTCATCGGAATTGTCAACTTTTAGGGCTAAACTGCCTGCACCTTGAATGAAAACATCAGAGTTTTCCGCTGGCTTACCAGACCATCCGGTATCGAGATCGCAGTCATTGATGCGAGTGAAATTGGTCGTAGTAAGCGTAGGAGTAGCCATAAGTCCACCCAAAAACCAGAAACGGTTGTCCGAGATTAGACAACCGTTTCCGGTTGTCAATCTTACGGATTCGAGTAGTTACGTTCCAGACCAGAGACGAGCGAGAACGTCTGTCCCACAGCCTCAAGAATCGTGCCAGTCGATTCAACGAACTGAGCAGTCTCCAAGCCAATGGCTCTAAGAACGATATCGGCATCTGTGCCCGGTGTACGACCACCTTGCGTGTTGCCATCGTAATCGAAGTCAAACGAGTACGTAGCAGCATCAACAGGTCTAGCAGTTACTGTAACACTTGCACCCGGAGTATCGTTGACTGGAGTCGTGTCGATACGCTTATCTACAGCCGCTGTCCATGGTCCTGTTCCAGCAGGCGTGCCCGTCACATCCCACTCGCCCAAGTTAGCAGAGTTCCAATTTGAGCCACTCAGAACAATGAGATCGCCGTTAGTCATTGCCGTAGTGAGATCAGTTGTAGAACTGTTTAGAGTTCCAGCGGTTCCAGAAATACCCGAAATACTGAATCCAGAATTCGTGTAAATCTGTGTGCCAAGTGGAACTCCATCGTTATCTTCAACGATCAGAGCACTGTCGCTGTCAATCGGATTCTCATCAATTGTGCAAGATGAGGAACCAGTAGTGACAATTGTTGTGCCATCAACACGAGTGACATTCACTTGCAGAGAAGTAGGAGTCGAGTCATCTACCTGATAAAGACCGTTCATGGCTTCATCTGCCCCAGTCTTACCAGCAATGTAGATATACTCCTGGTCAGTGAGCGTAGGAAGATTGCCTCCAGAACTATCAATGGTACCATCAGCACCTGTGCCTGCTGTGATCACAAGATCGCCAACAGTGGTACGAATTGTGTACTCGAAGAACATCCACCAATGTGCTTCTGAATCAGAAACAAGGTTGGCATTGAAGTTGATCGTACCAGCAGCAACGAACGGGAAGGTTCGTTCGGTACCAGTATTATCAGTGAAGATCAACCTGTTCGTGTCATTGCTATCGAAGTTGTCGATGTACACACCACTTCCACCTCCGTTCGGGTTGTCGGGAATCTTTCTTCCAGTGGCAAGAGTTTCACCAACAAACACAAGAAGCTCATCGGCTGTACGCCCAACAACTGTGCCTGCTCCGTTGTCGATATCTGAGTCCTTTCTCAATTGACGTTGCACGAACTCATAGATTTCCTCAGCAGTGCCGGAAGCACCATCGATGATGATTCCAAAATCGTAGTTGGAACCGCCAATGCTACGAGATTGAGGCGTGGCGTAATACGTAATATCCATATTAGTATACGGAGTTGTTGAATCAATGTTCGCATCGCTCTCCGTGATCTTTAGATCAATAGCATTGGCGAGCGGGAATCGAAACACCTTGTTGTCGACCAAACTCACACCAATAGCTGAAAGATCAGACGAGTCGAATGTACGAGCTTGAGTCTCAGCAGTAGAAGTTCGTTCACGAACTCTAACATTGAGCACGTTTCGATCATCAACACCGAATGACACGGTCGTATCAGCAGTGTTGTTGACCAAAGGCTTGAACACAGCCGTATTATCGCCTGTATCTGCTGTCAATCCTGTGGTCGTGATTACACTATCACTGATACCAGTAATAGTGTAATTACCATCGTTAGCTGTTGTGGTAGCGTTCGAGACAGTTACGTTACCGCCAACATGATAACCTTCATCACGCCAACTTCCGCCATCGTTTCTTGTAATGGAGGTTGTTGTGAAATCGAATCCGCTACCAGTATCGGGGCCAGTCTGCTGAATAGTGAGATCACCATCTGCTGAATTCTCAACAGCACTAATCAAATAAGTGCCATCGTTTTCAGAATCTTCAGCCCCAATAATAGCTACTCGCCCGCCAACCTTGTAGCCATCGGTTACCCAGTTGCCACCATCATTACGAGCGATCACATTGTTGGTTGAGATTGCGAAGCCTGTTCCAGTATCGGCACCAGTGACGTAATTGTACGTTTGTACAGCTTCATTGACCGGTCCACGGAAATCGAAGTCAACTGCCGCACCAGTGTCAGTGGGGTCGTCGCCTTGCTGATAGTAAGCAAGGTCTCCATCTGTTGCGTTTTCGTCAACGAAACTACCGAGCGTAATGACTCCAGCCCACTCTTGTTCGACAACATCTGTGTCGTCGATCTCTTTCCAGCCTCCTGTGCGAATGAGCTTTCTAGTTGTATCGTTGATGGGTGCCCAGTTCTCGATGAACTCGAATTGCTCAGGCGTAATCGCGATCATCGGAAATGGATATGGAATCAAATTGCTGTCGCTTTTCCATTCTTCCTTGAAAAAAGAGTACAGCGCCTGCAAAGTAACACCATCGTCACTCAGATTACCAGCAGTGCTTAGAGTAATCTTACGAGTGGAAGTGTTGATTGTGACCTCTGTTCCTTGATTGAGATCATCGGGGTCGGTGATAATAGCCATGCGTTACTCCTATCTAAAAATGGTGGCGTTTAGAACTGCACCACCAACCGCTTCAATGAATCGTAATTGGGTGAGGTCACCAACAAAATCAAGCGTCTCGCCAGATGCAATCAGCATACCAACAGAAGAAGTTGGATTAGTGCCATCTGCTCGCCAACGAATAGCTTGAGTCTCGGCTTGAAGCAATGCGCGGCGACCAATCGTTGCTTTTGGCAACGTAACTGCTGAAGACAATGTAGACACCTGCACATAAGTTGCTTTAGATGACCCTACATCAAAACTCTGTGTGAAAGCCATGGGTACTCCTACCTGAAGATTGTAACGTCAAGGGTAGAGCTGGCAGCCGTCTGTATGAACCGCAACTTCGTTAGGTCGCCGTTATAACGAACCGATTCACCAACGGCAAGTAGCATTCCAGTTGTTGCATCTGGATCAACGCCGTCTGCTCGCCAGCGAACGTCTTGTCCTCCAGCCTGGAAAATCGCTGTGCGACCGGATGTTGCTTTCGGTAAAGAGACTGCCGAACTTAGGTCTGCAAGACGCGCAAAAGAAGTCTTTCCGCTCCCAACCTGAAATGATTGGGTAAAACCTGCCTTCGGCATAGTAGATACCTCGCAAGAAGAAAGCTCACCTCCCCCGAAGGGGAGGTGAACCTAAGTGAGTTTACGAGTACAGGACTACAGCCTGTCGCTCGTCGAGAATCGCCACACCACAGAGCAGGTCGAATGTGACCCTCATGCCCTGAGCAGACGAGTCATACTGCATTGTGACGCGCATTGCCAGGTTGTCGTATGTCGCAACAGCACTACGGGCACCGGTGTCAGCCGGAACCAGTGCCAACGGACGAACGACCAGAGCAATGGCATTGCGATGGAACGCCACGTTGACGCCACCAGCCGGACCCATGAAGGCCAAGTCGTTATTCGCAATAGCAGCCTCAAGCGGGCGGTCCAGAAGCACGTCAGCGTCGGTACCATTGTCAGTAACTGCAACAATGGTGTACGAATGACGAGCTGTGGTTAGCCCGAAGGAGACCCACTGACCAACCTGCGGAGGATTGGTGTAGCCATCGAGATTGATGCGCTTCGACCAACCAGCAGCATAGCCAGCCGTCAGGTTCACGGCATAGGCGTTGTACTTGACGCACGCACTGGAAGCCGCAACATCGTGCTGAAGACCGCCGTAGACTGTAATGTCGGCATCACCGGCATCATCCGTCACAGTCGCGATCTCGTAGGCTTCGCCGTCGCCCTCGAACACAACGTATTCACCAACCTGAGTCGTGGTCGTTGTGAGCGTGGTATCGATGGCAGTTATCGTACCAGCAGCGTAGGCAGTGCTGTCCGTGACGCCAGCCTCATAATCCGTGTCCGCAAGGGTCACGTATGAGACATTCTGATCCATGAAGGCATCCATACCATACACACGACCGAGAGACGCTTCACGAAGGGCAGTACCAGCATCGCCGCGCTTCTCAGTGCTCACGAAAAGATCAGCACCCAAGCACGCCTTTTGGGCGCGAGGACCAAGGACCAAATTACGACCAGACTTGGGGACACGGTTGATATCCAACTGCGTGTTCACGTCAAGAACAAAGTCAGTCGCATTGGTCTTGTCCATCTCGCCCAAACGACCTTCCGTATAGTCAGTCAGGCGAACGGCTTGACCACACAAAACACGGTCAATGCACTCAGCCATTTCGCGAGCAGCGGGCTCCATGTATCGCTCGACCAAGTTCGGGAGAGCCTTTGACATCTCGCCGTCCTTGATGACGAACGTAACGTGAACGTGCTGATCGAGCGGGACAGGAATATTGACACTCTCGGCGTCCTGTTCAGTGACGCTGTCGGAGTCAGTTTTCCGTTCCGCAGTGAAATCGGCGGGACGAGACGTGTTGACCACGTCACCATAGCTAGCAACCATGGACGAGTAATCTCGGTTCACAAGGTTGCCCATGACCATGTTGGACATGAGAACAGCCAGCGCTTCGCGAGCCCACAGCTCAGGAATAAGCGCATCGTTATCATTTGCCCAACACGTCACTTCCGGCTTGCTGAGCAAGAAGAAAATGTCGTTCATTGGTGTTTCCTTTTGAAGAAACCTAGTTGTTGAAACCAAAACCAACCCGGTATACCCGGTAAAAGACCCTGCCAAGTCGCAGGTGGGACGTTGGACCTCTTCTACCAAGTCATGTGGCACGACACTTCTTGATTTCGGAGTAATATCGTGGTCAATCACGACTATCCCGCAGTGGGAAAATACCTGCTATTTTGTCATGATTGGTTAGCGAGACAAACCAACTTGACGACGAAACGAACCTGGGTCTTTCTTTCGCATTGCGAAATACTCTTCATCACTAATTCGCTTCTGATCAATCTTCCCTGTCATTGCCGATTGAGTGCCAGGAGCAGTGCCGCCTCCTACACCAGTGGCAATATTTGGTCGGAACATGTTGCCGAATTTGTCAACATCTTCCTTCATTCTTTCGACGGCTTCATCAGGCGTCAAAAGTACCTTTTCTACTGTCCCATCTTCCTTATTGACATTCCAGTGGATTCGCGGCACAAGTTGACCAGTTTTTTCTCCCTTGCTATCGAGTTCCTCAATTATCTCGGCTTTTGGTCCAAGCAAGGCAATAAATTGGTCGGAGTCCCATCCTTGAAATTTCTGCTGAGCATCGGAAATAGCGCGATTGATCGTGCTAGACTCAAATCTGAGCCGATACGCATCTCGCTCTTCCTCAACCAGCTTCAATCTTGCCTGATATTCCTGCTCTGAACGCTTCTTTTCAGCCTTCAGTTTCTCTTCCTTAGTCATCATCTGCGCTCGAACATCATCCAAATCCTTTTCGAGCTGCGCTCGCATCTCAGCAGACATTCCTTGTTCCTTGAGCAACTTCTGATAGTTACGTTCCATCTGCTCAAGTTGTGCTTTGACTTTCTTGTTGCGTTTCACAACAATTTCATCTACATCCTTTTGTGTGAAAGTCTTTCCCTTATTTTGCTGATCACCATCGTCTTCGTTTCCAGAGACGTTGGTTCCATCGTTCCCCTCTCCACCATCCGTGCCACTGTCGTCGTCGCCACCTCCGTCATCTCCCTCTCCATTGTCAAATGCAATAAGTTCAGGGGCGGAAAGCAACAGTTCAAACAATTCCTTAGTCATTTCTGTACCTCAATCTAAGTGAGTGTCCCAAGCGTTGAAGGCCCGCTCGGTCAAGCCATTACATCTTCTTGATGAGAAATCTATTTCGCTCACGGAAAAATGGCTTCAATAAATTGAAAGCCTGTGGGCTAGGAATCAAGTGAGCTTGATGTTCCAAAGTGTTTCCACTTCGATCATACCCAGCTCTTGCATCAGCAAATCCCATAGATTTCATTGGAAGAGCCTCTAAATCCTGTTCAGGATCGCGACCATCCAGTAATTTCAACGCAATCAAATAGGTTGCGTGCTCAATATCTGTTGGCACAGTGCTATCAGTGCCACGCGGAAATTGATGTTCCTGGGAGGCTTCAGCCGCTTGTATTTCATCGTCAGTAGCTTCTGGGTCTGATTCAAGAAGTATGGCAACAGCATACTTATCATTCAAGTAATCAAATTGATCGACATACTCAGTTGCTTGGTTGAGTGCTTTCACGCGATCATCGCCTGTAGCATTGTCCCAGGCAAATGAATGAAGCCTGTTCTCAAAGAACGAAGCAGCTTCAGCAAGCGTACCGTAATGATCTGAGGTTGCCATAGTTACTTCTTCTTCTTCTTGACCCGTTTGGGAAGTTTCTTACCTTTCGGAGTGTGAGCAGC
>Ga0209536_100012401_pt1 | contig 12395 bp, 12 predicted proteins | sample DeeMarSeWOR28_12_FD_187461 | JGI IMG/M metagenome (GOLD analysis project Ga0209536, IMG submission 187461) | Marine sediment microbial communities from White Oak River estuary, North Carolina - WOR-2-8_12 (SPAdes) (version 2) | ecosystem: Environmental > Aquatic > Marine > Intertidal zone >...
TCAAGTACTACGGAGGCGAGCCCGCGAACTTCCTCGATGTCGGCGGGGGCGCCAGCCAAGAAGCGGTGACCAAGGCCTTTCGCATCATCCTTCAGTCGGAAGCCGTGCAGGGCATCTTCGTCAACATCTTCGGCGGCATCATGCGTTGCGACACCATCGCCAACGGCGTGGTCGCCGCCACCAAGGAGCTCGGCTTGAAGGTGCCGTTGGTCGTCCGGCTCGAGGGGACCAAGGTCGAAGAGGGCCGCAAGATCCTCGACCAATCGGGGTTGGCCATCACCTCCGCGGCCACCATGGCCGAGGGCGCGCAAAAAATCGTTGCGCTGGCAAAGGGATAAGGAACGATGTCGATTCTCGTAGACAAGGACACCAGGCTCGTCGTTCAGGGCATGACCGGCAGCGTCGGCCAGTTCCACACCGAGCAGATGCTGGCGTATGGCACGAACGTCGTGGCCGGCTGCACTCCAGGCAAGGGCGGCACCTCGCTGATGGACGTGCCCGTGTACGACACGATGCGCGAGGTCGTGAAACATACTGGCGCCAACGCCTCCTGCATCTTCGTCCCGCCGCCGTTCGCGGGCGACGCGATTCTCGAAGCGGTCGACGCGGAGGTCCCGCTCATCGTTTGCATCACCGAGGGCATCCCCGTGATGGACATGGTGAAAGTTCGACGTGTTCTAGATTCCCAGAACAAGAGCCGGCTCATCGGCCCGAACTGCCCCGGGGTCATCACTCCGGACCAGTGCAAGATCGGCATCATGCCCGGTCACGTCCACAAGGCGGGACGTATCGGCGTAGTCTCCAAGAGCGGCACGCTCACGTATGAAGCCGTCGGTCAGCTCACCGCGCTCGGCATCGGTCAGAGCACCGCGGTCGGCATCGGTGGCGACCCGATCAACGGCACCGACTTCATCGACGTCTTGAAGCTATTCAATGACGACCCCAATACGGATGGCGTGATCCTGATCGGAGAGATCGGTGGCAACGCCGAAGAGCAGGCGGCAGCCTGGATCAAGTCGAACTTCGATAAGCCCGTTGCGGGTTTCATCGCGGGACGGACAGCACCCCCGGGCAAGCGGATGGGCCATGCGGGTGCCATCATCAGCGGCGGCAAGGGCACCGCGGATGCCAAGATTGAGGCCCTCGAGGACGCCGGCGTGAAGGTCGCGCCGACGCCGTCCGACATGGGGACCACACTGCAGAGCCTTCTCTAAGAAGGGAGAAAACGATGTCGAAGAAACCGATGCGAGTCGCGGTCACGGGTGCCGCAGGCCAGATTGGCTACAGCCTTCTCTTCCGAATCGCTGCAGGCGAAATGCTGGGGAAGGACCAGCCGGTCATTCTCCAACTCGTCGACATTCCGCCGGCCATGAAGGCGGTGAGCGGCGTCATGATGGAGCTCGAGGATTGCGCTTTTCCGCTTCTCGCAGGCATGGAGGCGAGTGACGATCCGCTGAGTGGTTTCAAGGACTCGGACATCGCGCTCCTCGTCGGCGCGCGCCCGCGCGGCAAAGGCATGCTTCGCAAGGACTTGCTCGAAGCCAATGGCGCCATCTTCACAGGCCAGGGCAAGGCGTTGAGCGACGTCGCGAGCCGCGACGTCAAGGTTCTCGTCGTCGGGAATCCGGCCAACACCAACAGCTACATCGCGATGAAAAACGCGCCGGACCTCGATCCGTCGTGCTTTACCGCCATGGTCCGGCTCGACCAAAACCGCGCAATATCGCAGGTCGCCGCGAAGACCGGACGCCCCGTGACCGACATCAAGAAGGTCACCATTTGGGGCAACCACTCCGCGACTCAGTACCCGGACCTCTTCAACGCCGAGATCGAGGGCAAGAGCGTCGCCGCCCTGATCAACGATCAGGCCTGGATCGAAAACGACTTCATTCCGACCGTGCAGGAGCGAGGCAAAGCGATCATCGAGGCACGCGGCCTCTCGAGTGCCGCATCTGCGGCGAACGCGGCGATCGACCACGTTCGCGAATGGCACTTGGGCACCTCCGAGGGTGATTGGGCCTCGATGGCGGTGCCTTCCGACGGCAGCTACGGCGTGCCCGAGGGAATCATCTATGGCTTCCCGTGCACTTGCAGCGGCGGGAAGTGGTCGATCGTGCAGGGGCTCGAGGTCAACGACTTCAGCCGAGCCAAGTTGGATGCGACGGCAGCGGAGCTTCAAGAAGAGGCTGCCGCCGTCGCGCATCTGGTTTAGGCTCCGGGGGAACCCCGCGCGAGGGGGCCCGTATGAAGAAGCCCAGGCTGGTTGAAGAGCACGAAGCGGCAGGCAAGCGGATCGTCGTAGACGGTCACCACATCTTCGTTCGCGAGGAGGGGGAGGGTGAGCCCGTTTTGCTGCTCCACGGGGTGCCTTCGAGCAGCTTCCTCTATCGCAAGATGTTGCCGGAGCTGGCGGGGCAGGGGTTCCGCGCCATCAGCTTCGACTTCCCGGGCGTGGGCCTCAGCGACAAGCCCAAGGACATCGACTACGATTGGCACGCCCTTGCGAAGTGGGTCGGGCGCGTGGTCGACACGCTCGAGCTTCCGCCGGTCCACCTGGTCCTGCACGACATCGCCGGCCCGATCGGAACCGAGTGGGCGATCCAGAACCCGCTCAAGGTACGATCCATCACGATCACCAACACGCTGATGGACGTGGCGCATTTCACGCCGCAGTTCCCGATGTGGACCTTTAGGGTTCCCGCACTCCGGCATGTCGTGTTCTCCACAATGAGCACCAAGGTGATGCTGCCTCTCTTTCGGCAAACCGGTGTGAAGAACCCGGACGCGGTCGACGAGGAGGTGATCGATAGCTACATTTACCTACTCAAGAACAACGGGGGCCACCACAGCTTCCTTGCCGTCATGGACGGCTTCATTCTGACGGAGGAGCACCGGGACTATCTTCGCGACGGGTTGCTAGCCATCGACAAGCCGATGCAGCTCGTTTGGGGCGAGCAGGAGATCGCGATCCCGAAAGCGCAGCTCCACTACATCAGGCAGGTGTTCCCTCTTCACGCCGAGCACATGGTCGACGCGCGGCACTTCCTGCAAGAAGAGCATCCTGCGGTCATATCCGCGCATATCGCCGGATTCGCCCGGGGCATTGCCCAACAGCCAAAACGCGCTACATCCGCGGCCGATTAGTCCCACAGAGCGACTTCGCCGTCGTGGGTCCCAAACGCAGAAAGAGGAGCCAAATGGCTGTCGAACGCACGCTCAGCATCATCAAGCCCGACGCCGTCGAGCAGAACAACATCGGGAACATCCTCGCCATGATTCAAGGGGCAGGTCTCAAGGTTCTCGGCATGCGCATGCTGCACCTCACCCGCGCGCAGGCGGAGGGCTTCTACGAGGTTCACAAAGAGCGCCCGTTCTTCGGTGAGCTGGTGGCATTCATGACGCGCGGCCCCGTGGTGGTGAGCGCGCTCGAGGGTGAAAACGCCGTGGCACGCTACCGGACGCTCATGGGCGCGACCAATCCCGACGACGCCGACGACGGCACCATCCGAAAGGCCTACGGTACCGACGTGGGCGAGAACGCCTGCCACGGCTCGGACAGCGTCGAAAACGGGCGCATCGAAGTCGGCTACTTCTTCCCCGAATACCTGCTCAAGTAACCATGGCCGGTTCGAGCGAAAGCCAACTCCGTCCGCTCATCGAGCAGGCGTTCGAAGACCGTTCCAAGCTCGAAAGCGCCGAACATCGAAGCGCCGTCGAACAGACCATCGAGTTGCTGGACAAGGGCAAGCTCCGGGTTGCGACGCGCGGCGACGATGGTGAGTGGACCGTTCACGCGTGGACCAAGCAGGCGATCCTCCTCTATTTCGGCATTCGAGGTATGGAGCGGGTCCAAGTTGGCGCCTACGAGTACCATGACAAAATCCCGCTCAAGAGGAATCTCGACCAGCAGGGAGTCAGGGTCGTGCCGCCGGGCACCGTTCGGTACGGCGCGCACATGGAACCGGGCAGCATCTTGATGCCGGGCTACGTCAACATCGGCGCGTACGTTGGCGCCGGTTCGATGGTCGACACCTGGGCCACGGTTGGCTCCTGCGCGCAGGTTGGGAAGGGTGTTCACCTGTCGGGTGGCGTCGGGCTCGGGGGCGTCCTCGAGCCTCCCGGCGCGACGCCCGTCATCATCGAAGACGGCGCATTCATTGGCTCGCGAGCGATCGTCGTCGAAGGCTCGCGCATCGGTGAGGAAGCAGTGCTTGGCGCCAACGTGGTCATCACTGCGAGCACCAAGATCATCGACGTGACGGGGGCCGAACCCGTCGAGATGCGAGGCTACGTCCCACCGCGTTCGGTGGTGATCCCCGGAACACGTGCCAAGAAATTCCCCGCCGGTGAGTACCAAATCCCGGTCGCGCTGATCATCGGACAGCGAAAAGCGAGCACCGACAAAAAGGTCACCTTGAACGACGCGCTCAGGGATTTTGGGGTTTCGGTTTAGGTGAGCCCGCGGCCAGCGTCAGTGCCGGGACCTTTTGGACGCTCTTTTTTCTTATCCATTGAAGTCATCAGCTGATCCGTGCTCTTATCGGCCGATGCGCAACCTTGCCCTCCTGCTCGCTCTCGGTTTTCTCATCAGCGGTGACTCGTTCACCGCGCAAGCCAGAGCCGAAGCCACCCATCAGCTTCGAATTGCCACCCTCGCGCCGCGGCAATCTCCACTTGGGGAGGAGTACAGCAAGCTCAAGACCGGGATCCGCGAGGCAACGAACGGGCAAGTGAACATGAAGATGTACTACGGGGGCGTCGCAGGCGACGAGATCACCGTGGTGCGCAAGATGCGGGTCGGGCAGCTCGACGGTGCGCTCATTACATCGACCGGCCTCTCGGCGCTGGTCCGACAGGTGCTCGTCATGGAAGCGCCGGGCCTCATCCGAAGCTACCCGGAGCTCGATGCGGTCCGCGAGGACCTCGCACCTCAGCTCGAAGAGCTGTTCGACAAAGCGGGATACACGCTCGTCGCTTGGGGCGACGCCGGAAAGACGCGCATCTTCTCCGCGCACAGGATCGTCGGACCGGAAGACTTGCGGAACGTTCGCCCGTGGGTGTGGAAGGACTCGGCCACGATGCGAGCATTCATCAAGGCGACTGGAGCCAATGGTGTCTTGCTCAACCTGCCGGAGGTCTACTCGGCGCTCCAGACCGGGATCATCGATACGATCATCGCATCGTCAGTCGGAGTCTTGGCCTTTCAGTGGCACACGAACCTCAAGTACATGGCCAAGCAGGCCGGCGGCATCGTCACGGGCGCTTTCGTGATCCGCAACGAGCACCTCGACACGCTTCCGAAGGAAGCGCGGGAATACCTCGATAGGGTGGCGGGTGAAACCGAGGATGCGTTCCGCGTACACGGGCGCAAGGTCGACGACGAAGCGGCCGTCACGCTCTCCAAGCGTCTGAAAGTCGTCAACCTCTTCCGCGCGCAACGTCAATGGGAAGAGGTGCAATTCACGGCTCGCGAATCACTCGTAGGCCGCATGTACTCCCGCGCCCTTCTGAATCGCGTGCAGGAAGTGCTGAAGAAGTAGGGGAGTGTCCCGCGCGGGCTTAGTACCCGCCGCCGCGCCGGAAGCGGTTCCAGGCTTTGCATGGGGTGCCGTAGCGCTTGTCGATGTACCGAAGGCCCCACGCGATTTGCGGCCAGGGATTGGTTCGGTAGTCGACGCCGTATGCCTTGCCGAAGTCGCTCATCTTGTTGCATGGGTACGATTGGGGAATCCCGCAGGCGCCGGTCTTTTTGTTTCGCGCGCGGTGGTTCCAGTGGCTCTCCGCCTGCCATAGCTCTTCGAGGCATTCAAACTGGGTCGCGTTGTCCCAGCGCGCGTACTCCTCGTGAATCAAATGCCGCGCGATCTGTTTGTTCTGTGCCGGCGTGTTGTCCTTCGCGCGCGCCGTAGGCGACGGGCTCGGGCTCGCGCCGCCGCACGCGCTGACGGCGAGGAGGGCGGCCAGGAGGCAAATCGACTTGGCCAGCTGCATCGAGGACTAGTCTTCCAGCGGTGCGTTGTTCTTCGCCCAGCCGTAGGCCATGTAGGACGAGACGAGGTGGCAAATCCATCCGAGGAAACCGCCCGAGCCGATCCACAGCCCCGGCGTAATGACGAGCCAGATGATTCCTCGCAAGAACTTGCCGTTGTAGAACTGGCCAAGGCCAGGAACGATGAAGGACAGGACGGCGGCGGTGCCAGGACGATCCATGTGAGAAAGGTGCGTCGGGGGTCCGGGTTGTCAAGGGGCCCGAACTCTGCCACCCATGAGGGCTGTGAAACTTTCCGCCGACCGCTTGAGCCCGCCGTCGCATCCCGTTGCGCGTCTACCCGAAGAGTGGGTCGCGCGGGTGAGCGAATGGGGCGAGCCCGCGTACCGTGGCAAGCAGATCTTCGATTGGATTCATCGGCAGGGCGTGCTCGACCCCGACGAGATGAGCAACCTTCCGAAGTCGCTCCGTGCCCGCCTCCAAGAAGAAGGAGTCGGCTGGCCGATTGCGATCGTCTCCTCGCACGAGTCGACGGACCGCACGCGGAAGCTTCTCGTCGGCATGCCCGACGGCGAGCGCGTCGAGACGGTTCTGATCCCCCAGATCAACGACGACAGTGTGGTCACCCAGTGCATTTCGAGCCAAGTCGGCTGCGCGATGGGGTGTGTGTTCTGCGCTTCGGGCGTTGCAGGGCTCAAACGTCAAATGAGCGACGCCGAGATCGTCGCACAAGTGCTCCTCGGACGCCGTGAGCTCTCCCCCGATCGGCGGGTTCGCAACGTCGTCTTCATGGGTATGGGCGAACCGCTTCACAACTACGACGCCGTCGCGCGCGCTCTCGTGTTGCTCACTCACCCCGACGGACTCGATCTCTCCAAGCGCCGCGTCACCGTCTCGACCAGTGGGTTGGTCAAGCAAATCGACCAGCTCGGACGCGACTTCGATGGCCAGGTCCAGCTCGCGATTTCCCTACACGCCGTGCGCGACCAGGCCCGCAGCGAGATCATGCCGGTGAACCGAAAGCATGGCCTCGACGAGCTGACCGAAGCTCTACGCCGCTATCCGCTCTCGAAGCGGCAGCGCATCACAATCGAGTACACGTTGATCCGTGGCGTCAACGATTCGCCGCGCGATGCCAGGGAAATGGTGGAGTTGTTGAAGGGGATTCCGGTCAAGGTGAACTTGATTCCGATGAACCCCATCTCAGCGTCGGATCTGAAGGCGCCCGATCAGAGTCACGTGCTCCGCTTTCAAGAGGAGCTGACGCGCCGAGGCCTGTCGGTGTTCATCCGTAAGACGCGCGGCGACGACGTGGCTGCCGCCTGCGGTCAGCTGGCTTTCCACGGCGAGTCGCGCCGAAGCCCACGAGCCTAGAGGCTACCGCGCGCTTTGAGCGCCGCGACGATATCCGGGCGTTCCTTGTCCATGTCGTCCGGCGTCTTAATCGGCTGGAATCGCGCATCCGGCCCGTGCCGCTCGACGCGCAGGAAAGCCGAATTGAGGAATGCCGTCAGCTCGCCCACCAGTCGCTCGAACTGAATCGCCGGTTTGCCGTCGACGGTCTTGTTGACGGCGAACCAAGTGAGCGGGAAGTCCGCATCGATCGCTGCTGCATCGAGGACGAATGTGTTGGTGTTGAACACGGGAATACGCTCTTGGTCGAAGTCCTCGGGAAAGCGGAACGCTTCGACGATTTGAGCCTTGCCGTCGACGCGCGCCGGAGCCCCGCCTTTGTCTCCGGGTTCTTTCGGAGCCATCTCTGCCGTGAGGGCGGTGCCGGCTTCCAAGTGCGCGCCGATGACCGCAGGGTCTAGCGTTGCGGTGAGGTTGTCGACGTTGGACATCATCAGTGTCTTGCCGCCCGCTTCCCGGAAGCGCTGGAGGATGCCCGAACGACGTAGCGCAAACGTCAGATCCCCGTGGCCGGGCGCGTGGGGCGAGAGCGCTCCCGACCCGTCGCGGAAGAGCTCGCCCTCGGGGGTGATGCGTAGCGAGATGAACTGGGGGAAGCACGTGATCGGACACTGCTCGGTGCTCAGCGGCTCGGCCATCTCCTGGATCGCGTCATGCGTCGCGAAACTGGTCATCAGATAGACGGGGATCCGGGCTTCGGCGCGCTTCGCCACCGCCGCGATGTCCTTGAGCTTGAGCTCGAGGAACGACTGTCCGTCGAGCACTTCAACGGCAGCCTTCACGACCCCACCAAACCGCGTTGCCATGCCGCCCGCCAGAATCACCGCGCCGACCTCGCCTCGACGCATCGCCTCCTGACCGCGCTCGGCGAAAGCCTTGCGCAGGTCTCCCCCGAGTGGCGGAAGGGGGCGAAGATCACCCTCATTCGGGGGCTCGACCTGGCCGGAGATCCTGTTTTGGTCGGCGCCGACCTGGCCCGCGAGCAGGCGCCTTTTCAGCAATTCAAAGGGAATGTCCTCGAATCCATAGCGTTGAAGAATCTCGGCCGTGCCTGCGTCAATGTCGTGTGAGCTCATTCGATCGGTCGCAAACCAAGCACTTTCCAGTCGTTCTGTCGAGCGGGCCGCGCCCGCTCGTCGCGGGCGGGGTGACGAGAGCGCACAACAGGCGTAATTACATAGGAGGAGCAATGGTTACCCTCACTCGACACCTGGCGCTCTCCGCGTGGACTGCAGTTACGGTCCTTTCGGTATCGGCGGGCGCCGACTACGAAGGCGCTTCCGGCTACGGCGCCTCGACGAGCACCCATGAGCTCGAGGTGTCACACGATGGTTATCCACGAGGTGATCAGGCAGCAGGCGGTCAAAGCCAAGCCGCCACCGAAGCTCCCAACTACGTGGTGATCGAAGTCGAAGAAGGCGTCTCTCGTGAGGTCGAGGGCGAAACGGTGATCGTCGTCCAGGAGCCGGATCCGATCGCCGCGACCGATGTCGCGCCGCCCGCCCCGCGCGAGGTTGCAGTCGAGCAACCCGTCATGCGCTGTCCCGGCGGTATTTGGGTCGATGGCTACTGGACCTACGGCGATGGCCAATACGTTTGGATCGACGGTCACTGTGTAGTCGAGCGCGTGAACTACGTGTTCGTGCATCCGCGATGGGACTTCTACGCGAACGTCTGGTGGTTCGTGCCCGGATACTACCGGCCTTGCGGGGTGTGGGTGGGCTTTGGGTACTACCGGCCCTACCACTGGTTCCCGCCGTACTACTCCCCGTACTACCGGGGCTATCGGGGTGTTCCGGTCCATCGCGGCGTTCCGCGCCACCCCACCGTCGCGCGCCCCGTGTCGCGCCCGACGGTTCGCGGCGTTGTTCCCACCAATCGGGTTCCGACTGTCGGAAGGCAAGCGCCGGACAGCTACGGACGCGCCGCGACGGTGAACCGGTTGCCCAGCCGGACCCCAACGGTCAATCGCCGGCCGCCGACGCGAACGAGCTCGGTAACACGCTTGCCGCCGACGCGAACGAGCTCGGTAACACGCCTGCCGCCGACGCGTGCACCGAGCGTCAATCGCCTGCCGCCGACGCGAACGAGCTCGGTAACACGCCTGCCACCGACGCGAACCAGCTCGGTAACACGCTTGCCGCCGACACGTGCACCGAGCGTCAATCGTATGCCGCCGACGCGGACCAGCAGCGTCCCACGCGCTCGTCCCGGTATGGTGAGTCAACCAAGGGTGAACCCGACCCCAGGCGCAAGCGGCACGCGCGGCCCGGCGCCTCGCCGGCCGAGCGCCGGTGCACGCGTTGGTGGGATCGGCAACCGAGTTTCCGCGAGCCCGTCCCGGACGGGCACCGTTCGGAGTCCAAGCGTCGGGCGCCCGTCGAGCCCTGGAGTATTCGGTCGCTCCGGCATGAACCCCTCGCGTCCCAGCATGGGCTCCCGCCCGAGCTTTGGGCGAGCGGGAGGTTTCAGCCGGCCTTCCTCCCCGGGTTTTGGAGGGGCGCGGAGCGTCCCAACCGCCCGGGCTCGCTGAGAGGGCGTGACCGCGACTCTTTGCCCTTGTCTGAGGCCAGGGTAACCTTATTAAGGGCGAGTGTATCTAGCGCCCGAGGTTGTCCGTGCGTCGTCGTTATCGAGAACCAGTCGCCATTGCCTTTGCGCTCGCCTTGATCGCATCCCTCTCGGTGCATCTTCCCGTCTATGATGTGCTCGGCGATTTGGCCGACCGCATCAAAGCGGAGGCGGATGCGGCTCGCAAGAACCGGAAGTTTGAGCCCGTCGAGGTCGACTTCGAAGTGCCCGAATCGGGCAAGTCCGAGCGCGCGCGAAAACAGGTCCGCAAGGAGCGGGACAAACCACAGAAGCAACAGCGTATCGCGCAGGTCGCCGAGCCAAAGCCTCAGGCCCAAGCCACTCCGGATCAGCGTCAACCTGTCCAGCCGCCCCTGAGCTCGCCGCAAGCTGTGCAGCAACACAGCACCAATCCCGACCTCGAGCCCGACAACGCTCGCTTCATTGCCGAGCAGAACAACCGCGTCGAGGAGGAGTCCGTGGCGCGAGTTCGCAACATGGTGCGCGATGATCAGACGCCCACGCCCGGGCGCCAACAGAAACCCTCCGATACACTCGAAGAGCTCGGCAACGCCGCCGAGCAAGAGATCGCGGAGATGCGCAACAAGCAGGGCAGCGACGCTCGCAAAGCTACACCCGAAGAAGCGCGGCGGGAGCGGCCCGACAAGGTGATCAAGGCCGATCCGATCAAGGCCGAGCGCGTGTCTTCGCAGGCGCCTGCCGGCAAGGTCGCCGAGACTTCGGGCGACCGCATGAGCCAGGAAGCGATGGAGACGATCACGATCACCGATCCGGCGGGAACGTTCAGCATCCGGCGTCCGAGCCAGGCGAGCCAAGGCGGGGGAGAACGAGCGAAGGGGCAGGGACCGGGCAGCAAGATCGCTTGGTCTCAGTTCGAAGCCGCCGTCGGCTCCGACAAGCTCGAAGAAGATCGGCGCGCGTATCTTGCGGAGCAAAAGTCGTCGCAGCGTGGCATCTCGCGCGAGAAGTCGTGGAACGAGTTCCGCGCGGCGATCGAGAACTACGTGCCCGGGGTGAAGGCTGGGAATACCACCGCCTTGAACGCGGCCGCGTCGCCGTTTGCGACATACATCGCTGCGGTGCATCGGCGCATTCATCAGGAGTTTGCGGACCGGTTTCTTCGAAGCTTGCCCATCGGCAGCCCCTATCAAGATCCGACACTCATGACGAAGCTCGAGATCGTGCTCAATCGCGATGGTTCGGTGCATCGGGTCGGTGTCGTTCGATCGAGCGGCCTCTTGCCCTTCGACTTCGGCGCCTTCAACTCCGTCCTGCGCGGGCAGCCGTATCCGCCGCCGCCTTCCTCAATCCTGAGTGGCGACGGCCGCGTGTATTTCCATTGGGGTTTTTACAGAAACCAGCGTCAATGCGGCACCTTCAACGCCGAGCCCTACATAATCCCGAATCCGCGCGGGGGTACGGGGCGCAAGGATGGACTCACCGACGCGCCTGATTGGGACACCGTCGTGCCGTCGGGCGCCAAACCGACGTGGCGAACTCGGGGTGAAGAACCAACCGACGAGCCCAAGCCGAAGAAGTCGCCTCCGAAGTCCCCGCCTGCGCAGCCGAGAGAGGGAGAGGAAGAGGCGCCCAAGGTTCCGCCTGCGCCGCCTGGCGCCGGCCTCGGATGAAGCCCGAGCGCACGCTGAACGAGCGGGTCCGCGCCGCCGCAGAGGAAGCGGGGTTCTCAAGTGTGGGGTTCGCCGAGGCTCAGAGGCTCGAGGAGGAAGCGGCGCATCTCGATGCGTGGCTGGCTGCCGGGCGTCAGGGCCAGATGTCCTGGATGGAGGAAACCGCCGAGGTGCGGAAGGATCCGCGCGACCCCAGAATGCTCGATGCCGCCAAGAGCGTGATCGTGATGGCGGCGCCCTATCGTCACGCGCAGGGCTACCAGGGACCTCCGCCCGCACGGATTGCGAAGTACGCGCTTGGACGCGACTACCACAACGTGCTCACTAAGAAGGCGCGTCGCGTGGCGAAGTCACTACGCGATGCCGGTCATCTGGCCCGTGTTGCGGTGGATTCGAAGCCCGTGTTCGAGCGCGCGTGGGCCGAGCGAGCCGGCGTGGGATTCGTTGGAAAGAACTGTTGCTTGATCGTGCCGGGGATCGGCTCTCACGTCTTCCTGGCGTGCATCGTGACGACCGCACCACTCGAGCCCTCTGCGCCGATCCCACGTCGTTGTGGGAGCTGCACCGCCTGCCTCGATGCCTGTCCGACCAAGGCGTTCGTCGAGACGCGAACGCTCGACGCGCGCAGGTGCATTTCCTACCTAACCATCGAACAGCGCGGGCCCATCCCGGAGTCGCTTCGACCGGAGGTCGGGCCGTGGTTGTTTGGCTGTGACGTCTGCCAGGACGTCTGCCCATACAACCAGGCCGCGGGCGCGACGCCACAGTCG
>Ga0209536_100012402_pt1 | contig 12391 bp, 9 predicted proteins | sample DeeMarSeWOR28_12_FD_187461 | JGI IMG/M metagenome (GOLD analysis project Ga0209536, IMG submission 187461) | Marine sediment microbial communities from White Oak River estuary, North Carolina - WOR-2-8_12 (SPAdes) (version 2) | ecosystem: Environmental > Aquatic > Marine > Intertidal zone >...
CAGAATGCCGCGCGGGACTACAGCTATTGCCGGCCCGGCGCGACCCTGCTGCGCCTGTTTCGCAACGTACCGCGCGCCGACCTGGAAATGCTGTTCCCAAACACCCAGGTGCGCATGCGCCTGATCGACAAGCTGCTGATTGGCGTGCCGGCGCTGGTCAGTGGCGGTATCGTGCTGACGACCAAGCTGGGCGCATCGCTGGTGTTGCTCGGTTCGCTGTTCGGCTACTGGCTCGGTCTGCATTCGCAACCGACCGAGTTGAACCAGGCGCGCGTGATGGTGTTGCTGGCCGGTGCCGCGGCGCTCGGTGGCTACCTGTGGAAGCAGTTCAGTAACTTCAGGAATCGCAAGATCCATTTTATGCAGACGCTGACCCAGAACCTGTATTTCAAGAATCTCGATAACAATGCCGGCGTGTTTCACCGCCTGGTCAACGATGCCGAGGAGGAAGAGTCGAAGGAAGCCCTGCTGGCCTATTATTTTCTGCTGATCAGCCCGCAGGCGCTGGCAAAGGATGAACTGGATCGGCAGATCGAAGACTGGTTTCGAGACGCATGGAACTGCGATCTTGATTTCGAGATCGACGATGCGTTGCAGAAACTGCACTCGCTGGGGCTGGTGGAAGAATCCGCGGGTGGGCTGCGGGCGGTTGCGATCGACCAGGGAATACGCCTGCTGGATCAGCGCTGGGACAATTATTTCGTCCCTGAAAATTAATTTGCGTTAACATCGCGGACTTTGAATTTTGTCAGAGGCGAGATGTATATTCGGATAGCGGAAAATGGTCAACCTGGCTTGCAGGATAGCGACAATTTTCGTGCGTTTGCCATCGTTCGCGCGGGTCGCGCCGTGCCGCTGGTGCAACTCCTGGAAATCGCCATCGCCGTCGAGGATGATCACTACTGGCTCGATGCCGATGCGGTTGTGGAACTATCCGGGCGCAAGCATGACCAACAGTGGGTAAGCAATTTCCGCGCAATGCTCGAAAGTTCGGCGCCTTACGGCTATTTCGACATGAGCAATAATCGGGTGAAAGCCCACATGGAAACCACCGATGACTAGTTCACTGTACAGGCTGAACCTGATCGCTCTGTGTCTGCTGAGCCTGTCCGGCTGCGCCAGCATGATCAGCTCGGCGACTTCGCAAATGGCCGATAACATCAACCTCGCGATCCGCAACCAGGACGATCCCGAGACGGTCCGTGACGGCGCCCCGGCCTACATGCTGATGATCGACGGCCTGATCGAGGGCGACCCGGAAAACGTGGATTTACTGTTGGCCGGAAGCAAGTTGTACGGTTCCTACACCTCGGCTTTCGTCGTCGATCCCGCCAGGGCGCAACGGCTGGCGGACAAATCGCTGGCATACGCGAGGCGCGCGCTGTGTCTCGATCTGCCAGAGGTTTGCCAGGCGAGTAGCGAAAAACTGAACCTTTACGAGGCCAGCCTGGCCAGCGTTTCGCGTCGCGATCTCGCGGTATTTTACGCTTATGCCGTGGCCTGGGCCGGCTGGGTGCAGGTCAACGCGTCCGACTGGAATGCGGTCGCCGACCTTTCCAAGGTGACCGCCAGCTTCGAGCGTTGCCTGCAGATCGACGAAACCTATGATGACGGCGGTACGCATTTATACCTCGGCGTGCTCAAGTCGCTGTTGCCCCCGGCCCTTGGCGGAAAACCGGAACTGGCGCGCGACCATTTCGAGCGTGCGCGCAGCCTGTCCAAAGGCGAAAACCTGATGGTCAATGTATTGATGGCTCGGCATTACGCCAGGTTGGTCTATGATCAGGAGTTACACGACGCATTATTGCTCGAGGTACAAGCGGCCAGGGCCGATTACCCGGGGTATACGTTGATCAATTCGCTGGCAAAGGCCGAGGCCGATCTGCTGCTCGCGGAATCGGCGGATTTCTTTTAAACCCGGGCTAACCCGATAATCGTGAATAACACGGATAGATTTGGAACAGGAAGAATGAGTAAAGCAGTCAATATTATCGCCTTTAGTTTTTTTACGCTGCTGTTCAGCAGCGCGGTAGCGGCAAAGACGCTAAAGTTTGCAACGCTTGCGCCGGCCGGAACGACCTGGATGAACGAGATTACAGCGGGTGCCGATCGCGTCAAGCAACGCACCTCGGGTCGGGTCAAGCTCAAGTTTTACCCCGGTGGCGTGATGGGTAACGATCAAAGCGTGCTGCGCAAGATCAAGATCGGACAGCTGCACGGCGGCGCTTTCCCGCAGAGTGGACTCGCGCAGATCAACACCAACGCCCAGGCCATGGGTCTGCCAATGATGTTTCGCAACCTCGAGGAAGTCGATTACGTGCGTGAGCGCCTGGATCCGGTGATCAAGCGTGAAATGGAATCTTCGGGTTTCGTCCTGCTGGGGATATCCGGGGGCGGATTTGCGCGCATCCTGTCGAAACAGCCGATGCAGAATCTGGAGGCGCTACGCGCCAGCAAGGTCTGGATCCCGGAGGGTGACCAGGTCGGCCTGACCGCGTTCCGTTCACTCGGCATTACGCCGATCCTGCTGCCCATCTCCGATGTGTTCACCGGCCTGCAAACCGGGTTGATCGAAACGGTGCCGACCAATCCAACCTCGGCGATCGCTTTCCAGTGGCATTCGAACACGGCTTACATGACCGATTTACCGATTACCTTTCTGACCGGACATCTGGCGCTTACCAAGTCTGAATTCGACAAGCTCGAGACCGAAGACCAGGCTATCCTGCTCGAGGAAATGGGCGCCGTGTTCAAGCGTCTCGACGAACTCAACCGCATCGACAACGAGGCCGCGATAAAGGCGCTGCAGCAACAGGGGATAACCTTCGTGTCGCCCAGTCCAGGCGAGGCCGAGCGCTGGCGCGAGATAGCGAGACAGGCGGTCGACGAGATGGTTAATAGCGGCGTTATCTCGGCACCGATTGTCGAACAGGTCAGAAGCGACTTGCAGACTTTTCGCGCACAGCAGTAATCGTGCGGCGCTGGGTTAACAGGCTGCATCGCGTCGAGGACGGGTTGCTGGCGCTGTTGCTGACCACCATGATCGTGCTGGCCGGCACGCAAATCCTGCTGCGGAATTTCTTCGATTCGGGCCTGGTCTGGGTCGACCCGCTGTTGCGCGTGCTGGTACTCTGGCTGGGATTAATCGGCGCCACCGTTGCCACACGCCACAATAAACACATTCGCATCGACCTGCTGTCGCGTTACTTCAAGCGCAATACGCACCGCCTGATCCAGGCGCTGGTCGGCCAGGTCAGCGCCTGGACCTGCCTGGTGATCGCCTGGCACGGTCTCGACTGGATTCGGCTGGACTATAGCGAGGCGGTGACCTGGTTCGCCGATATTCCAGCCTGGGCGGTGGAGAGCATCGTGCCGCTGGCGTTTGCGCTGATCGGTCTGCGCTACCTGCTGCTGTCGATCAACACCGGGCGTCAGTACTACCTGCATCGCAGGGCGGCCGCGAGGCGAGCCACGTGAGTTTTGCTGCTCCCCTGCTATTGCTGCTGGCGATTTTGCGCACTCCCCTGTTCGTGGTGATTGCGCTCAGCGCGATGCTTGGTTTTTACAGCCAGGAAGTTCCATTGTCGGTGATCAGCATCGAGGTGTACCGGCTCGCGGAAATGCCCGTGTTACTGGCGATCCCGCTGTTCACCTTCGCCGGCTACCTGCTCGGCGAAGGCAAGGCCTCGACGCGGCTGGTCAACCTGACCAACAGTCTGCTCGGCTGGATGCCGGGGGGGCTCGCCATCGTCACCATCGTTGCCTGCGCGCTGTTTACCGCCTTCACCGGCGCCTCGGGGATAACCATCGTCGCGCTCGGCGGGCTGTTGTACCCGGCGCTAAAGCAGGCCGGCTACCTGGAAAACTTCAACCTGGGCCTGTTGACCAGTTCGGGCAGCCTCGGGCTGCTGTTTGCACCGTCGCTGCCGCTGATTCTGTATGGCGTGGTCGCGCAGCAGATGGATCTCGACCAGGCGGTCAGTATCAGCGACCTGTTCCTCGCAGGAATTTTTCCGGGATTGCTGATGCTGGTGATGCTGTCGATCTACGCGATGCTGCAGCCGCGCACGCAAATGCGCCGCGAAAGCTTCGACATGGCCAGCGCGCTGGCCGCGCTGCGCGCGGCGAAATGGGATATTCCGCTACCCTTCCTGGTGCTGGGCGGCATTTACGGCGGCGTGTTCGCGGTGTCGGAAGCCGCCGCCGTCACCGCGATCTACGTGCTGGTGGTCGAGATGTTGATCATTCGCGACATCAGGTTGCGCAGGCTGCCGGGGATCATGCGCGAGTCGATGATGCTGGTCGGCGGCATCATGATCATCATCGGTGTGTCGCTGGCGTCGACCAATTACCTGATCGACGCCGAGGTACCGACGCGAATGTTCGCTTTCATCCAGGCGCACATCGACGAAAAACTGACCTTCCTGATCCTGTTGAACCTGTTCCTGCTGGGGCTCGGCATGATGCTCGATATCTTTTCGGCGATCGTGCTGATCGTGCCGATCATATTGCCGATCGCGGTAGGCTACGGCATCCACCCGGTGCACCTCGGCATCATCTTTCTCGCCAATATGCAGCTGGGTTACTTTACGCCGCCGGTGGGCATGAACCTGTTCATCGCCAGCTATCGCTTTCAAAAGCCGGTGATGACGCTATATGTCGCCACTATTCCGTTCTTCCTGGTGCTGCTGGTCGCGGTACTTGTTATCACCTACTGGCCGGAACTCAGCCTCGCCTTGCTCGGCTAGCCGGCAATGTCGATGACGATCTTGCCGGTGTTGCTGCCGTTGTCGAGCCGCACATGCGCGGCAACGATGTCGTCGATAGCGTAGCGACTGTCGATCACCACCTGTAGCTCTCCACGCGCCAGCATCTGTAATCCGCGCGCGACGAGTGTTGCCTGGTGGTCCAGCCGCGCCTGCAGGCCGAGCAGCATCGGTGTCAGCATCATCACGTTGTGTACCGTCAGGTTTTGCACGTAGGCGGTCTCGTTGTCGTCGTCCCCGGGCATACCCATCAGCGTAACCAGGCGGCCATAGGGCGCCATGGCGCCAATGGTTTTGCGAAAAACCTCCGCGCCCAGGTTGTCCAGCGCCACGTCGACACCGCGGCCGTCGCTCCATTCGCGCGCGACCTCGGTGAAATCCTCGCTGCGGTAGGCGATCGCGCGCTCGGCGCCGAGTTTTGTCACCAGCTCGATTTTCGCCTCGCTGCTGACCGTGGTCGCGACCCGGGCGCCGAGCACGGCTGCCAGTTGCACCGCGATGTGTCCGGTACCGCCGGCGCCTGCGTGCACCAGCACCGTTTCTCCTCGGCCGACCTGCGCGCGCTCATAGATCGACTCCCAGGCGGTAATGAATACCAGCGGCAATGCCGCGGCGCTGGCGTCATCGACCGCGTCGGGAACCAGCGCCAGCTGCGTTTCGGGCACCACGGCAAACTCGGCATAGCTGCCGGGCTGTGCGCCGATGCCACCGTTACAGAAACACACCCGTTGACCGGGCTGCACCCGGCTCACGTCGCTGCCCACCTGTTCGACGATGCCGGCGCCGTCGTGGCCGAGAATACAGGGACCGTCCTGCTCGACATAGGGCCCAAAGCTGCGGAAGTAGGCGTCGGCGGGATTCAGCGCGGCGGCGCTGAGGCGTACCAGCACATCGGTGTCGCTTGCCGGCCAGGGTATATCGACCTGTTTGGCTTGCAATACCTGTGGAGCGCCGGGCTCGGTCAGTACGATGGCTTTCATTTTGGTGGTCATGTATTGTTCCTGATGAAGTGATGCCTGATACGTTTGCAGGGCAGACAGTTTAACTCCCCGGGAGGGTGGAATTGAAGCGCTGCGTGCCCGACAGCGTTATCGATGACGAAAGCTATCCACTGCACGCTGCCCGGTTTCAGGGTCGAAAGTAGCTAAAGCAGTTGGGTTTGATGATCTCCCAGCCGCGATCGAGTATCTCGAGGATCGCTGGCGGCAGCGGCGCCGTTGCACAGGCCGCCATGTTTTTCTCGAGGTGGTCGAGCGAACTCACGCCGAGGATGATGCCGTCGCCGCGCTGTGCGTCGAGCAGCGAGTGATTGACCAGCCATCCCATCGCCACTTCGACCGGCTCGAGGCCACTATCCGCGCAGGCGCGCCGCAATTCCTGCAGCACGTCGAAATATTCCTGCTTCCAGTAGCGCTCCAGGTAATTGCTTTTGGCCTTGAAGCGGCCCGCGTCGGGAACTTGTTGCGGCGTCAGGTGCTTGCCGGTCAGCAGCCCGCCGGCAAGCGGGTTGTAGGCGTAAAAGCGCATGCCGTAGTTGCGCAGGCAGGGAAACAGTTCGCGTTCGACATCGCGCGTCAGCGCATTGTACATGCCCTGGTAAACCTCGGGCTGCATCCAGCCGTTGTGCCGGCACAGCTCGACCACCTCGGCCACCTGCCAGGCGGCAAAATTGCTCAGGCCGAAATGGCGAAACCGGCCCTGTTGAAACAGTTCGAAACAGGCTGCCAGCGTCTGCGCGATGGGGGTTTCGAGGTCGGGCGAGTGCAGGTAGAGCAGGTCGATGCTGTCGCGCCCGAGTCGTTGCAGTATTTCACCGAACTGGCGCTGAACTTCCGCCGGCTTCAGACCACCGTCGTTCCACGGGTTGACCTTGGAGGCGATATACAGGTCGACGTGGGACGCGGGTGTCAGTATGCGTCCCAGCATCTCCTCGGTACGGCCCTCGCAATAGGTATGCGCGGTATCGATTTCATTGTGCCCGGCGGCGGTGAAGCCGGCCAGCAGGGTTTCGGCGACGGGCTGGTCGACCTGGTCGCCGAAGGTCATGGTGCCGAGAATCAGTTTCATCTTGTGGGCGTCTCCATAGCGGGTGGTTCAGGAATCCAGTGGGCTGATGTCCACCAGCGTGGTGTGCGCGCTGCTGCCCTGGCCGATGCGCGAGGTGCCGAGGTCCCTGGTCAGGATGTTGGGATTACCCTGCGCATCGCTGCCGTCCGCCTGCAGGTCGAGCCAGGCGCCGGTGGGCAGCGATACCACGCCGGCGCGAATCTGTTCGCTGACGTGCGCGCGTGCGCGGCAGGTGCCGCGCTGGTTGAATACCCTGACCAGGTCACCGTCGCCGATGCCGCGCGCCACGGCGTCAGCCACATTGATTTCGATCGCGCCGGGACGCGCGCCGGGCAGGTCGGCCAGCGCGCATTCCATCTGGCTGTGCAGCTTGTCGCCCGGTTGCGGTGACACCAGGTGCAGCGGGTATTGCGAGGCGAGCTCGGCACCCAGCCATTCATCGGGAGCCTGCCAGAATGGATGGCCCGGATTCTCGGCGTAGTCGAAGCCTGCAATCGTCGCGGAAAAAATCTCGATGCGCCCGGAAGGCGTCGCCAGCGGCGCCGCCTCGGGGTCGGCGCGGAACTCGGCGAACGGCACCTCGGCGAATTGCGCGCCGCGCAGCGGCAGATCGATCCAGTTGCGTTCGCGCAGTTCGTCGAAGTCGGGAACCTCGATCCCGTTCGCCCGGCTCTCCTTGCGGAACCCGTCGTACATGTGCCGCAGCCACTGTTCCACGCTGCGCCCTTCGGTAAATTCCTGTTCGCAATCCAGGCGGCGCGCCAGGTCGCCGAAGATGGCGTAATCGTCGCGCGCCTCGCCGACCGGGTCGATCAGGCGCGGCATGTGAAACAGGTAGGAGTCGCCCATCGCGCGGCCGAGGTCTTCGCGTTCGTACGGCGTGGTCGCGGGCAGTACGATATCGGCGCGTTTGGCCGTCGCGGTCCACCAGGGTTCGTGCACGATGATGGTTTCGGGGCGTTGAAACGCCTGCTGCAGGCGGTTCAGGTCCTGGTGGTGGTGAAACGGGTTGCCGCCGCACCAGTAGACCAGGCGGATATCGGGGTAACGGCGGCGCTCGCCGTTGAAATCGTAAGGCTCGCCCGGCTGCAGCAGCATGTCCGCGATGCGCGCTACCGGGATGAAATCCCGGACCGGATTTTCACCCTGTGGAAAGGTCAGGCCTTCGAGCCGCTTTACCGACACGCCGACCGCGCCGATGGCGCCGTAGCCGTAGCCGATGCCGCCGCCGGGCAGGCCGATCTGACCAAGCATTGCGGCGAGAGTGGCGGCCATCCAGTAGGGCTGTTCGCCGTTTTGCGCGCGTTGCAGCGACCAGGCCACGGTGATCAGCGTGCGCGTCGCCGCCATGTCGCGCGCCAGCTGGCGCAGGGTTTCGGCGCCGATGCCGCAGATCGCGGCCGCCCATTCCGGCGTTTTGGCGATGTCGTCGGTTTCACCGAGCAGGTAGGCGCGGAAACGCTCGTAGCCGACCGCGTGGCTGGCGAGGAAGTCGCGCGCGACCAGGTCCTCGCTTTCCAGCACGTGGGCGAGACCGAGCATCAGCGCGGTATCGGTGCCGGGGACGACCGCGAGCCACTCCGAGCCCGGGGGCGAGTCGGTGATCTGCGGGCTGATGTTGATGCGGCGCATGCCGCAGCGATCGAACTCGCGGAACCAGCCGTCGGTTTCGTGATGGGTCACGCCACCCATGCTGACCTGCGAGTTCTTCGGGTTGATGCCACCGAACATCACCAGCATGCGCGTGTGCTCGGCGATCGTCGGCCAGGCGTTCTGTACGCTGCGGTACATCTTCAGAAAATTGATGCCGAACACGTGCGGAATGATCGCCTGCGCGGCAGCGGTGCTGTAGCTCGCCACCGAGGAAACGTAACCGCCGTTGACGTTCAGAAAGCGGTGCAGCTGGCCGAGCGCGTGGTGAAATCGCCCGGCGCTGGCCCAGCCGTAGGAACCGCCGAAGATGGCGCCGTTGCCGTGCTCGTCGATCACGCGCTGCAACTCAGCGGCGGTGATGTCGAGCGCCTCGTCCCAGGGCAGCTCTACCCACTCGTCGCTGCCACGCAGATGGCGCGCGCGCTCGCCGCCGTCGAGCCAGCCGCGGCGAAACGACGGGCGCGCCACGCGCGAGCTGTGGTGCACCGCGGCGGGCAGCGTATCGGGAATGTGGGACGGGTGCGGGTCGGCGGCGAAGGCTTCGGTGCCGACGATGCGGTTACCCTCGGTGAGGACGCGAAAGGCGCCCCAGTGGCTGGTGGTTACACGGGATCGGATACGGTTGGCCATGGTGCGCGCGATCGACAGGGTTGTCATTGATAAGGCCGAATACTACCCGATTCCTGCGCGCGAACGGAGATAATTCATCGTTACTGGCAGTCGCGAACATTGTCCGATCGGCGCTCTGGCTGCAGGCTCAAGACCGGCTGGTGCAATTGGCAGGTTGGGGTCAGGCGGGATTCGCGGCGGGTTGCGCCGGCGCTTCGTCTTGCTGGTAGGACTCGTAGAAGCGATTGAGGGCCTCGACAGTGCCGCAGACATAGATATCGTCATTCGCGTCGAGCACGAAGTCGTCCCCGAATTCCTGCAGCACTTTCCCGTCGCGCTCGACCGCGACGATGCGGCACTGGCGCGTATCGTCGATTCCCGAGGCAAACGGATGGCGCCCGGCAAATGGAAGCGCCGGGTGCTTGACCAGCTTGATGTGCGCCTGCTGTGACACCATCTTGCCGAGGATGTGGTGCGCCAGCAGTTGCCCGGCTACCTGGCTGACCGACAGCGCAAAGTCCGCGCCACCCTGTTGCAGGCGGTGCACGTTCTCCTCCAGTTGCGCGCAGGCAATGATCGGCACGTCGGGGGCAAAATCACGCACCACGGTCGCCGCCAGCAAGGTCGCGCTATCGTTGTCACCGGCGAGGATGACGACGCGCGCATCGGCAACCCCGGCGCGCTGCAGCACGCTGCTGTCGAGCACGTCACCGACGACGTCGACACTGGGCAGTTCGCGGCTATCGATGACGCAGACGTCTTCACCGGCATCGCCCAGCATTTCTACAATTTTGCTGCCAACGTCACCGCAACCCGCGACCACGATGCGTCCTTCCTTCTTGATCGGGCGAGCAATCTCGCTGAGGCGTTTTATGCTGTCCGGATTGCCGGCGCCGATCAGTATCATTCCGGGCAGCATCGGCTCATCCAGCGCCGGTGCCGAGGTCAGCATACCGTCGCGCCATTGACCGACGATGTGCACCCCGGTGTGGCTGTGCACGCCCGACTCGGCCAGGGTTTTGTGCGCCAGGCTGCTGGCGTCGTGAATACGCAGCTCGACCACCTCGAGCAGGTTGCCCAGCGGCTGAACCCCGGTAATCCGTGGACCAATCTGCGCGCTGGCGCGCACGGCGACGGCCGCGGCGAGCACGTGCGTGGGCGTAAACGCCGCGGTTGCGCCGGCCAGTTGCAGCGGTGCGCGTCGGTTAGGGTTGTCGATCAGTGCGACGATGGGGCCTTCGAAGCCGAGTTCGCGTGCATTCAGCGCCAGCGTCGCATTGTATTCGTCGTCACCGTTGGCGACCAGCGCGCGCGCCTCGAGCAGGGGGCGCAGATCGAGATCGCCGTCGGCGATCGATGCGTGCACCACGCGCACGCCACGTGCCAGCAGGCGTCGCGCCACCGTTTCGTCCGCTTCGATGACCACGGTGTCTATACCACGGCTATCGAGTTCCTCCATCAGCGTGGCCACTTCCGGGCCATAACCGTAAATGACCACGGCTTCCTTTACGTTGGGGAGTTCGTGCCGCAGCCTGCCGTCATAGCGCTCGTCCACCAGCGGTTCACCAAAGGTGTCGATCTGCACCAGCCCGCTGAGCGCGTCCGCCTGCGGTTGCGCCTTGCCCTGCAACAGCACCGCGCAACCCTTCAGCGCCAGCGGCGTGAACAGGTTCAGAATGAAGGCGGTGAAGATCAGCGCCGAGAATACAGGTTTGTCGATGGCCGCCTGCGCCAGCGCCAGCGACGCCAGGATGAAGGCAATTTCTGCCCGCCCGCACATGCCGACACCCACCGTCAGCGCTTCGAGCCGGGGCAGGCCCATGCGCAGTGCCATACCGCCCGCGCTAAGAACCTGGCCGATGATAACTACCGAGGTCAGCGCCAGGATGAAACCGATCGTCGCCAGGCTGATGTCGAAGGTAATCGAAAAGCCCAGCGAAATGAAAAATATCGGCCCGAGGAACGAATAGGCGATGCCGTAGGCGCGATCCTTGACGATGCGCACCAGGTTGGGATGCGCTACCTTGTCCTCGAAGAACAGGCCCGCGAGGTAGGCGCCGAGGATGATGTGCAGGCCGATTGCCTCGGCGAACAGTCCAAGCGCCAGTGCCATCACCAGCACGAAGGTAAAACCCTTGCCGCCCTCGGAACGAAACGGCAGCGCCAGGCGCGGATAGATGTATTTTCCGATCAGCACAGCGACAGCGATGAAACCGAGCAGCTTGGCGAAAGTGATGAGCAGAATCATGGGCTCGAACTCGCCACCGGTCAGTACGCCGATCACCAGGCCGAAGAAAATCAGCGTCAGCAGATCGTCGATGACGCAACTTGCGACGATCACGCGCGCGACCCGCGTGTTCTGCAGGCCAAGGTCCTTCAGGCTTTTCAGGGTGATGACGACCGCGGTGGCGGTCATCGTCAGGCCGACAAAGGTCGCCCCGACCGGGTCCATACCGAACAGCAGCGCGATGCCGAAACTGACCGCGAAGGGCACGATCGCGCCGACCACGGCGACCCCCATCGAGCGCTTAAGTGCCTGGAAGAATTCGAGCGGCTGGGTTTCCACGCCGGCGTGGAACATCAGGAAGAAGATGCCGATCTCGGCCAGCAGCTGGAGTAGTTCGCCGGGTTGAATCCAGCCGAGCACCGCCGGACCGAGCACGACACCGACGACCAGCTCGCCCATGATGGTCGGCAGACCCAGCGGGCGCATGGTAACCGCAACCAGCCACACGCCGGTCAGTAAAATCAGCAGGTCCAGCGCTATCTCGTGCATGGTGGGGAGCCCACAGGGTCCACGTGGCCGGAATTGCCATCAAGAATAGAGTGGCCATGCAGTAATGTCCACCAGGTTAGCGGTTCGTTACTGTCTGCACTGGTGAGAGGTTCGGGCTAGTTCGGCGCAGGGAATGAGCCGAGGTTACGGCGGCTGGGCTGGTGTCGAGGGGTCTTCCCGTGATGCCGATGGCGGCGGTGAAAGCGGTTATAGCGGTAAGGGTAGGCGACGACATAACGCGTGCGCGATTCACTTTTATCGATGGTCGGCTGCGGCGCCGCGCGGCGCTCGACGGCGAGAGCGGCGCGTTGCAGTTCGAGCTGCTGGCGTTGCAGCCGCTCCTGGTTCATGCGTTGCCACTGGTTGGCGATAGAGTAGTAATGATCGGAACTTGCCGCGGGCGCTGTTCTATCGCGCTCGCCGGTGCTGATGTCGAGCCGGGTGACGCTGGCCTCGGGGTCGGCCGGCGCCTTGTCGGAGTAGTGAGTCACGCCTCGCTCATCGACCCACTTGTGGATCG
>Ga0209536_100012403_pt1 | contig 12390 bp, 9 predicted proteins | sample DeeMarSeWOR28_12_FD_187461 | JGI IMG/M metagenome (GOLD analysis project Ga0209536, IMG submission 187461) | Marine sediment microbial communities from White Oak River estuary, North Carolina - WOR-2-8_12 (SPAdes) (version 2) | ecosystem: Environmental > Aquatic > Marine > Intertidal zone >...
CGGAGGCGGTGGCCCGGCTGCGGGAGATCGCCGGGGCCACGGCGGCCGCCACGCTCGACGAGACGGTGGACCGGTTTCTCGAGCGGCTCACGCTCACCACGTCCGAAGGGGCCGACGTGGACCGTCACCGCGTGAACCTGCTCACGCTGCACGCCACCAAGGGGCTCGAGTTCCCCTGCGTGTACGTGATCGGCGTCGAGGACTACCAGATTCCGGGCTACTACCAGACCGTGGACAACCGGGCACGGGAAATCGAGGAGGCGCGGCGCCTCCTGTACGTAGGGATGACGCGGGCCGAGGACCGGCTGGTGCTGACGCGGGTCGACGTGCGCGCCGGGTCGCCGAGCGGTGACAGCCGGTTCCTCGACGAGATGGACGTCACTCCCATCCGCCCGTGACGCGCGCTTGACTTCGGCGGAGTGACCTTCGAAGCTACGATCCTGGCAAACCGCAGTTCCTTCCCTATCGGAGCAACGATCACCATGCGCTCGATCCGTTCCCTGGGTGTCACGCTCTCGGCGTGCCTCGCGCTCGTCGCGGCCGGCTCGGTCCGGCCGGCGCTGGCGCAGGCCCCCGCCGTCGTCGACATCCCGTTCGAGAAGTTCACGCTCGCCAACGGCCTCACGGTCATCGTACACGAGGACCACAAGGCACCGATCGTGGCCGTGAACGTCTGGTATCACGTGGGCTCGAAGAACGAGAAGCCCGGCCGGACCGGCTTCGCCCATCTCTTCGAGCACCTGATGTTCAACGGGTCGGAGAACTACGACAACGACTACTTCGCGGTGCTCGACCCGATCGGCGCCACCGACCTGAACGGCACGACCAACGAGGACCGCACCAACTACTTCGAGAACGTGCCGACCTCGGCGGTCGACGTGGCGCTGTGGATGGAGTCCGATCGGATGGGCCACCTGCTGGGCGCGATCACGCAGGCGAAGCTCGACGAGCAGCGCGGCGTGGTACAGAACGAGAAGCGCCAGGGCGAGAACGAGCCGTACGGGAAGGTCTGGAACGAGATCAGCGAGAACACCTACCCGAAGGGCCACCCGTACTCGTGGAGCGTGATCGGCTCGATGGAGGACCTCGCCGCGGCGAGCCTCGACGACGTGAAGGAGTGGTTCCAGACCTACTACGGGCCGTCGAACGCGGTGCTCGCGATCGCCGGCGACATCGACGTCGCGACCGCGAAGCAGAAGGTCGAGCAGTACTTCGGCGACATTCCGCCGGGCCCGCCGATCACCAAGCACGAGACGTGGATCGCCAAGCGCAGCGGCGAGCACCGGCAGATCATGCAGGACCGCGTGCCGCAGGCGCGGATCTACATGGTGTGGAACATGCCCGAGTGGAAGTCACGCGACGCGCAGATGCTCGACCTGGTGTCCGACGTCCTGACGAGCGGCAAGACGTCGCGGCTGTACAAGCGCCTCGTGTACGACGAGCAGATCGCCACCGACGTGGGCGCGTTCGTGGACACGCGCGAGATCGGCGGCCAGTTCGTCGTGATGGCCACCGCGCGGCCCGACGCGGACCTGGCGGACGTCGAGCGCGGCGTGCGCGAGGAGATGGCGAAGCTGCTGGCGGAGGGACCCACGGCCACCGAGCTGCAGCGGGTGAAGACGCAGGCCCGCGCGTCGTTCATCCGCGGGGTGGAGCGGATCGGCGGGTTCGGCGGGAAGTCCGACGTGCTCGCGCAGGGCGAGGTCTACGCCGGCGACCCCGAGTTCCACAAGACCCGCCAGGCGCGCATCGCCTCCGCGACGACCGCCGATCTGCGGGACGCGGCGCAGCGGTGGCTGGCGGACGGCGTGTTCATCATCGAGGTCCACCCCTTCCCCGACTACGCCGCGGCCGCCTCGCAGGTGGACCGCTCGACGGGCGTGCCCGAGGCCGGCCCGCCGCCGGCGGCCGAGTTCCCGGCGATCCAGCGCGCGACGCTGTCCAACGGGCTCGAGATCGTGCTCGCCGAGCGGCACACGATCCCGGTCGTGCAGTTCCAGTTGATGGTGGATGCCGGCTACGCCGCCGACCAGTTCGGCAGGCCCGGCACGGCGAGCCTCGCGATGGACCTGATGGACGAGGGCACGCAGCGCCGCACCTCGCTCCAGATCAGCGAGGAACTGGCATTGCTCGGCGCTTCGCTGGGCACCGGCGCCGGCCTCGACGCCGCCACCGCGTCGCTCTCCGCGCTCAAGGAGAACGTCGACGCCTCACTCGACATCTTTGCCGACGTGGTGCTGCACCCCGCCTTCCCCGAGAACGAGTTCCAGCGGCTCAAGCGGGAGCGGCTGGCGCGCATTCAGCAGGAGAAGGCGCAGCCGATCGGGATCGCGCTCCGCGTCTTCTCCACGCTGCTCTACGGCCAGGGCCACGCGTACGGCAACCCGCTCACCGGCTCCGGGACGGAGGCGTCGGTGGAGGGCATGACACGGGACGACCTCGCGCAATTCCACACGACGTGGTTCAAGCCGAACAACGCCAAACTGCTCGTGGTCGGCGACATCACGATGGCCGAGATCCAGCCGAAGCTGGAGCGCCTGTTCCGCGACTGGCGGCGCGGCGACGTGCCGCAGAAGAACCTCGCCACGGTGTCGCAGAAGGACGCCTCGGCCATCTACATCTTCGACCGGCCGGGCGCGCTGCAGTCGATGATCATCGCGGGGCACGTCGCCCCCCCGCAGAGCAACCCGGACGAGATCGCGATCGAGGCGATGAACACCGTGCTGGGCGGCGAGTTCACCGCGCGCATCAACATGAACCTGCGCGAGGACAAGCACTGGTCGTACGGCGCGCAGAGCCTGTTCTGGCCGGCCAAGGGCCAGCGCCCGTTCTTCGTGTACGCGCCGGTGCAGTCGGACAAGACCGCCGAGTCGGTGGCGGAGATCCGCTCCGAGCTGGCCGCCATCGGAGGTGACCGGCCCGCGACGGCGGAAGAGCTGGACCGGGCGAAGGCATCCGAGACCCTCACCCTGCCCGGGCGGTGGGAGACGGCGGGCGCGATCCTCGGCTCCATCGAGCAGATCGTGGCGTACGGCCTGCCCGACGACTACTTCGCGACGTATCCGGGGAAGGTGCGGGCACTCACCCTGTCCGACATCAACCGGGCGGCGGGCGCCGTGCTGCACCCCGACAAGGTGGTGTGGATCGTCGTGGGGGACCGGGCGAAGATCGAGCAGGGCCTGCGCGACCTCGGCTTCGGGCCGGTGCGCGAGATCGACGCGGACGGCAACCTGAAGTAACGCCGATCGGACCGTGTGCGGCGGGGACGCAGTGCGTTCCCGCCGCACGCACCATCCCACCCGAGGCTGCGGGACGGAGACGGAACGCGCGACGGCCGGACGTCGCGGTATTACGACCCGCCGGCTCCGTCGCCCCCGGCGGTCCAGTCCCCCCGCTGCAGCCGCCGGACCCGCTCCGCGGGCCCGAGCACCAGCAGGACGTCACCGTTCCGGAAGGTGTAGTCGGCCGGAGGGGACGTCGTCAGGCTCTGCTTCCCGTGCGCGTCCGAGTGCCGGACCATGAGCACGCTCACCCCGTAGCTGCGGCGCACGTCGACCTGGGCGATCGACTTCCCCGTGAACGCCGCCGGCACCGGCAGCTCGGCCACGACGGTGCCGCCGGCACCGGGGAACACCTCCATGCCGGTCTCGGGCCGCACCGCCGAGGCCATGCTGCCGGCCATGTCGCGCATGAGGACCTCGGTGTTGTACCGCTCGATCACGTCCTCGGGCCAGATGACGCCGACCAGCCTCCCGTCCTCCATGACCGGCACCTCGCCGCGGTAACTCTCCATGAACTTCATCACGTCCGCGAGCGAGTCGTCGGGTCGGACCCGCGGGATGTCGTCCGTGACGCAGAGATCCTCGGCGATGACGAGGACCTCGAGGGCCGAGGGATCCCGCATCACGGGACGGATCTCGTCGGCGGTGATGATGCCCTGCACCAGGCCGTCCTCCCCGATCACGAACAACGTGCTGCCCGGGTGATCGATGAACTTCGAGAGCAGCGCGGGCAGGCCGTCGTCGGGGGCGGCCGTGGCGAAGTCCGCGCGCATGACCGCCCGCACCGGCACGTTCTGCAGCACGTTGAGCGCCTTGCCGCGGTGGATGTCGATGCCGCGGCGCAGGAGCTTCAGGGTGTAGATCGAGGCACGCTGCATCCGCGTCGCCAGGAGTGTCGCGATGATGCAGCTGATCATGAGCGGGAGGATGATCCGGTACTCGCCCGTCAGCTCGAAGATGATCAGGATGGCGGTGATCGGGGCGTGGGTGCCGGCGGCGACGACGGCCCCCATGCCGACCAGGGCATAGGCGCCCGCCCCGGCCGTGCTCGCGGGCCACAGGGTGTGCACCACCGTTCCCACCGCGCCCCCGAGCATCGCGCCGATGAACAGCGACGGCGCGAAGATGCCGCCCGAGCCGCCGGAGCCGATCGTGATCGAGACCGCCAGGATCTTCGCCACCACGAGCAGCGCCATGAACTGCCAGACCAGGCGGTCGTGCAGCGCCTCGTTGATCGCCTCGTAGCCGACGCCGAACACGTGCGGCAGCCAGATCCCCATGACCCCGATGAGCAGTCCGCCCACCAGGGTGCGCAGGGGCGGGAAGATGGGAAGCCGATCGAAGAAGTCTTCCAGCCCGTACAGCGCGCGGATGAACGCGAGGGCCACGAGGGCCGCCAGGATACCGAGCCCCGCGTAGGCGAACAGCTCGCCGGCGTGCACCAGCGCGTAGGCCGGCACCTCGAAGGCGGGGAAGTCGCCCAGGTAGTGCTGGCTCACGACCGTCGCCGCGACCGACGAGATCACGATGGGCGAGAACTGTGAGACGCCGAAGTCGCCCAGGATGATCTCGACGGCGAAGAGGGCGCCGGCCACGGGCGCATTGAAGGTGCCGGCGATGCCCGCCGCGGCGCCGCAGCCGACCAGCGTGCGCAGTTTGCGCTGGTCGATCCGGAGCCACTGCCCGAGCGTCGAGCCGAGGGCGGAGCCGATCTGCACGATCGGCCCCTCCCGGCCCACCGATCCGCCCGAGCCGATCGAGATCCCGGACGCCACGAGCTTGGCGAGCACCACCCGCGGCCGGATCCGGCCGCCCTGGAGCGCGACAGCCTCCATCACCTCCGGCACGCCGTGCCCTTTGGCCTCGCGCGCGAAGTAGTGGATGATCAGCCCGACGACGAGCCCGCCCGCGGCGGGCGTGAGGATCTTCCACCAGAAGGGCAGCGACTGGATGTACTCGAGAGTGTACGGGCCCTGGTGCCACGCGACCCGGTTGACGAGCTGGATGAACTGCCGGAATCCGACCGCACACAGTCCGCCGAGCAGCCCGATCACCACGGCCACCAGGACCATGTAGATCTGCTCGGTCTGGCGGACGTTGGCGTGGAAACGCCGGAGCGGCTGGAGGAGGGTGCGAATCACGGTTCGCACACAATGTACGCGATGGGCCGCGCGGCCTGCATCCTCCGGTGGTGTGGACGGGCCTCGGTGGCGTCCCGCTCCTCTTGCCCTCTCGGCGTCGCCGCCGTTGGTTTCCGGTATCAGGAACCGCGCGAGGCGATCCCATGACCGAAGCCCGCGACGCCCAGGCAGCCGACGGACCGCGAGGCCAGGACATCGACGTCTTCGGCCTCACCGATGCCGGCAAGGTCCGCGAGCACAACAACGACCACTTCCTGATCTGCTCCCTCAACAAGCACGTCCGCGTGCACGCGACCAGCCTGCCCGAGCCCGAGCGGCTGCCGCACGAGGGCGAGCCGCTGGCGTTCCTCGGCCTGGTGGCCGACGGCGTCGGCGGGTCCGAAGCGGGGGGTGAGGCGAGCCGGCTCGCGACCGAGAGCCTGTACGACTACGCCGCCCACTCGCTGCGCTGCTACTACACCACCGATCCGCACCAGGAGATCGCGTTTCTCAGCACGCTGCACGACGCGGTGATGCGGGTGCACGGGAGGGTACTCGAGGAGGGCGAGAGCCGCGGCCTGCCCGGCACGATGGCCACCACGCTCACGCTCGTCCTGACGTCGTGGCCGAGGGCGTACGTGGTCCAGGTGGGGGACAGCCGCTGCTACCGGCTGCGCGGCCCCGAGCTGACGTGCATCACGCGCGACCAGACCATCGCCCAGTCGCTGTTCGACGCGGGCGCGCTGACCCGCTCCGAGGCCGACCGGTCGCACATGAAGCACGTGCTCACCAGCGCGATCGGCGGCGGGGAGGGGAGTGCCGCGAGCCCGGTGACGAGCGTCCTCGACCTCGCGTGGGACGACGTGCTCCTGCTGTGCAGCGACGGTCTGCCGCTGCACGTCGAGGACGACGAGATCCGCGAGGTGCTGCTCGCCGGCGGCTCGGCCGAAGCGGCCTGCCGCACGCTCGTCGGGATGGCGCTCGAGCGCGGCGCACGGGACAACGTGACGGTGCTCGTGGGCAAGACGCGGAGCGGCGCCATGCGGGAGTGAGGCGCTCGGGAACACCGCCGCAGGTCACGCTTCCCTTTCGCACGCAACCCTCTGCGCCGCATGGGTATCCAATGGGTATGACCCCCAGACGATCGCTGTTCCCGACGCTCGCCGTCGCCGCGCTCCCCCTCCTCGCCGGCTGCGGCAGCGAAGGGCGCGCGTCCGCGACGTGGACCGGCACGATGGACACTCTCGCCTCCGGGCAGATCGTCGTGCACAACACCGACACGCCGATCCTGACGCCCGAGACCGCCTGGCAGGTGGTGGAGGAACTCCGCATCGGCACGATGGAGGGGAACGGGCCCGACCTCCTCGGCGAGGTCCGCTGGCTCGAGATCGACCCGGCGGGGCGGATCTGGGTGCTCGAGGGTCAGGCGCAGGAGATCCGGATCTTCGGGCCCGACGGGAGCCACGTGAGGACCGTGGGCCGCGAGGGCGGCGGGCCGGGCGAGTTCAGCTACCCCCTGCACATCCAGCTCGGGCCAGACGGCAACATGTGGGTCGTGGATCCGCAGAACAACCGCGTCTCGGTGTTCGATACGGCCGGCACGTACCTCGAGGGCAAACGGATGCCGGGCGGCTTCGTGATCATGCCGTGGCCCGGTGGGTTCGACGACGACGGGTATCACTACGGACCCGTCCCGCTTCCCAGCGACGACGAGACGTTCCGCATGGGGCTCGTGAAGTACGACAGGTCGTTCGAACCGCTGGATACACTCCAGGTCCCGACGGACCCGGTGGAGCGCGAGTATTTCGAGATTCGACGCGAGGACACGTTCTGGCGGCAGGGGATTCCGTACACCGGGGGCTTCGACTGGCGGCTCGCGCGGTCCGGCAACCTGTGGGGGATGTTCTCCAGCGACTACCGGCTGTTCGAGCTGACCCCTGACGGCGATACCGTCCGCACGATCACCCGCGACTTCACCGCGCTCCCCGTCACCGAGGCCGACATGGAGCGGGCGCGGGAGCAGATGGAGTCCTTCATCCGGAACGGCGGCAAGGTCGACTGGTCCAGGATCCCCGGCACGAAGCCGGCGACCGAAGAGATGTACGTCGACGACGAGGGGTACGTCTGGGTCCGGCTCGTCACGGCGTACGAGGACCGCGGCCGCGCGTTCGACGTCTTCGACCCCGAGGGTCGGTTCCTGTGCACGGTTCGCACCGCGTTCTCGATCGCGCGCTTTCCCCCGCCGGTCTTCCGGGGCGGGGTGATGTACGCCGTCAGCGAGGACGAGCTGGAGGTGCCGTACGTCGTGCGGGCGCGGATCGTCAAGCCGTAGCGGACCGCTCCGGTCCCGATTGCGCGTGGCCCGCGGGTGCTACAGCGTTTTGAGCCGTCCAGGTATCCAAGAAACCGAGGCACCACGGAGAACCCCATGAAGGACGGCAAGATGACAGCGCTCGCGATCAGTTCCACGGCCCTCGGTTTCGTGCTCTTGGCCACCCACGCCACCGGCGTCGGCGTCGCGCTCGACAAGGTGCGCGCCGCGGCGTTCGGGCACGCCCCTCAGGACCAGCAGCAGCAGGTGATGCTCGAGCAGACGTTCCCCGTCGGCGCGGGCGGCACGCTGGTGATCGACGTGCGGGACGCCGACGTCCGCGTGACGACGGCGGCGGGCGGGCAGTCCTCGGTGACGGTGCTGGCCGAGGCGCGGGATCAGGATTGGGCCCGGCAGGTGTTCGAGCGGATGCGTTTCGAGGTCGGCGTGTCCGGGACCACGCTCACCGTGCGGGCCCACGACCCGGACATCCGCAGCGAGGAGTGGCGGGAGCACCGCGGCGTGTCGATGACCGTGCGCGTGGCGATCCCGAACCGGTTCGACGTGCGGATCACCACCGCGGACGGGGACGTCGAGGTGGGCGACATCGAAGGCGCCGTACAGCTCAGGACCTCGGACGGGGACGTCCAGCTCGGCAACGTCACCGGATCGGCGAGCGTCACGACTTCCGACGGCGACGTCACCGCGGGCGACATCACGGGTGGCGTCGAGTTCCGGACCTCGGACGGCGACGTGCACGTCGGCGTGGTGAGCGGGCCGGCGATCGTCCTGCAGTCGTCCGACGGCGACATCGACGCCGGCACGCTCGCGGCGGAGAAGATCACCGTGCGGACGCAGGACGGCGACATCGTGCTGGCGAGCGTGGCCGGGGAGCTGGACGCGGCGGTCGGCGACGGCGACGTGACGGTGCGCTTCGCGAAGGCGGCGCCGGCGAGCATCACCGCGGGCGACGGCGACATCGCCGTCTCGGCGGACGGTGCGTTCGGCTTCGATCTCGACCTGAGCGGCGGCGACGTGAGCGTGCCGCGCGGCATGGTCGTGCAGGGCGCCGTCAGCTCGCGGGGCGCGCGCGGCACGGTGAACGGCGGTGGGCCGCTGATCCGGGTGCGCTCGGGCGACGGGAGCGTCGTCGTGAACCTCCCCGGGGCGCGATAGCCGCCCACGGACGGGCGCGCCCACGCAGCGCAACCGAACGACAGACGAGAGGGGCCGGCAGTGCCGGCCCCTCGTCGTTCAGGCGATGCCGCCGGACCGAGGCGTCAACTCCGGTCGATCCCCTCCGAGTCGAGGCCGTGCACGGCGAGGAAGGCGCGCTGCGACTCGTGCATCGCCGAGCGCCGTCCGTAGACGGCGACGCGGCGCCCGCCGAGCTTCGGCACCCAGAAGAGATACGGCCCGTCGAACTCCCGCCCGTCGGGGACCGCGAGCTTTCCCGCCTCGGGGTCGAGCACGATCCAGTCGTCGTGGTCGGTGAACCACTGGTACGCCTTGTCCGGGTAGCGGGCGGCGAGCTGCCAGAAGTCGGGCGGGCGGCGCCGGAGCACGAACCACCAGAGCAGCAGCGAGGCGACGAGGGCGAGCGCGAGCGGCCCGACCACGAACATGAGCGGGCGCATGGGGCCGGCGGCGGGCTCGACGGCGACCTCCGGCTCCTCCTCGCCCTGCATCGCAATGCAGGCGCCGAAGTCGCGCACCTCGGCGGCGAGGACGGCGGCGAGCGCGGGCGCGGATCCGAGCGGGATGTCCGGCGTCGCCTCGGCCTGGCACAGGAGGTCGAGCGTGCGGTCGGACTGTCCGACCCAGAGGAGCATCGTGGCCTTCAGGGCGCGGGGCGATGTCACTTCGACCTCGGCCCAGGCGTGGGTCGTGCCGCGCTGAGCGAACGCCCACGCCGAGTCGGCGCGCACGGGGCGGCGGACGCTGCGGGCGAGCGCGTCGAGGAAGACGGCCTCGACGTCGGCGCGGGTGAGCGGGACGGTGTCCGCGCTCAGCTCGAACACGATGGCGACCGGGAGCGGTGCGGCGAGCGAGTCGCAGGCCGGTCCGATCAGGATCCCGGCGCTCGGCGAGGCGCAGCGCGGCACGGAGGCGGGCTCCTGGGCCGCGAGGCCGGTGGCGGCGAGCAGGCAGGCGAGCGTCGTGAGCGCGAGCGGCGTGTGGGTCACGATGTCGAATGTCGTGCCGGGGGGGAAGATGGGGCAAGGGACTGAACGTCCCATGGCCGATCCCGCCAACGTTCAACACCCGACGGATCGCTCGGCCGCTCAACCGCCGGCGCCGTATCCAAGATCCAATCCCGTGAACATCCAATACCCGAGGGTTCCACCGCTCGAGCGCGAGGCCCGAGCGAGTGATTCGGATCCCGGGTGCGGCGGCGGGGTTGGCGCCTGGGGGGATCGGGCCGGATGGTGGGGGCGGTGTCGGAGCGACTCGTGTCCCAGATCCGGCGGGCGATCCGGGCCCGTCATTACAGCCGGCGGACGGAGCAGGCGTACGTGCGGTGGGCGCGGGAGTACGTCCGATACCACGGGTTGCGGCATCCCGCGGAGCTGCAGGAGGACGCCGTCACGCGCTTCCTCACCCATCTCGCGGTCGACGAGCGGGTGAGCGCGTCCACGCAGAACCAGGCGGCGAGCGCGCTGCTCTTCCTGTACAACGAAGTTCTCTCGCGGCCGATGCGGCGCGCGGCCGAGATCGTGCGGGCGCGGGAGCCGACGCGGGTGCCGGTGGTGCTGACGCCGGCGGAGGTCTCCTGCGTGCTCTCGCGGATGGAGGGGACGGACCGGCTGGTGGCGTCGCTGCTGTACGGCTCGGGGCTCAGGCTGCTGGAGGCGCTGCGGCTCAGGGTGAAGGACGTGGACTTCGCGCGCGGGGAGATCGTGGTGCGGGACGCGAAGGGAGGGCGGCAGCGGGTGACGATGCTGCCGCGGCGGCTGGCGGGGGAGCTGCAGCGGCACTTGGCGCGAGTGCGGCTGGTGCACGACCGGGACCGGCGGGCGCTGGGCAGCGGCGAGGACGCGCCCGAGCCCGCCGCCGGGACCGAGCGGTCGCGCGGGCCGGGGCACTCCGCGCCTGGCGACGGCGCCGAGGGCGTTTGGCTGCCGGGGGCGCTGCCGCGAAAGCTCCCGCACGCGGCGGTCGAGTGGCCGTGGCAGTGGGTGTTCCCGGCGGCGCGGCGGCGGCGGGAGCGGGTGGGGAGCTGGCGGCGGCTGCACCGGCACCCGTCGAACGTGCAGCGGGCGGTGCGGCGGGCGGTACTCGAGAGCGGGATCACGAAGCGGGCGTCGTGCCACACCTTCCGGCACTCCTTTGCGACGCACCTGCTCGAATCGGGCTACGACATCCGCACGGTGCAGGAGCTGCTGGGCCATCGGGACGTGCGGACGACGATGATCTACACGCACGTGCTGAACAGAGGGGGATTGGGAGTGGTGAGTCCGATGGACCGCAATATCCAATAGCCAATCCCGACAGCAATATCCAATAGCCAATCCCATGAATACCCAATATCCAAGGAACTGCGGGGTGGGCGGTGAAGCGTGATGCGTGAGGCGTGAAACGGGACATGGGACGAGGGGAGGCGACGTGATCGGTCGGGCTGCCGGAGTGGAGCGGCCTCGCGAGACGCAGGCGAGTGCGGACGGGACCGGTGCGGAGTCGGTGCGGGGTTGCGCGGCATCGGGTGGTGATTACCATGTAATTACACTCGATTGGGCGGCACCGATGAGGACTCGGCTGGTACGGATCGGCAATTCGCGGGGCGTACGGATCCCCAAGCTGCTGCTGGAGCAGGCGGGGCTGGAAGACGAGGTGGAGCTGCGGGTGGTGGAGCACGGGATCGTGATCGAGTCCGTGCGGGCTCCTCGCGCGGGCTGGGAGGAAGCGGCGCGTCTCGTGCGGGAGCGCGGGGAGGACGGGCTGCTCGACGAGCCCACGCCGACGCGATTCGACGAGACCGAGTGGGAGTGGCGGTGACTGGGCCGCGGCGGGGCGACGTGTACCTGGTCGCTCTGGATCCGACGAGGGGACGGGAGATCCGGAAGACGCGTCCTTGCGTGGTCGTCTCTCCCGACGATCTCAACGCCAACCTCCAGACCGTGCTGCTGGCTCCGATGACGACGGGCGGGCATCGCTATCCCTTTCGCATTCCGTGCCGGTTCCGGGGCCGTGACGGGTTCGTGGTGCTCGATCAGATGCGGACGGCGGACAGGGGCCGGCTGGTCCGTCGTCTGGGCAGTGTATCGGCCGCCGCGCAACAGACGATCCTTGCCACGCTCAGGGAGATGTTCGCGGACTGAGGCCGCTGCTCACACCGTCAATTCCCAGACGCAAGCCGCAAGGCGATCGGACGACCCCAAACCCGACTGACGCAGTCCTGCATGCCGCCTGTAACATCGGGCGGCTGTTCGGCATCTGAGGGGTGGGAGGTGCCGAGGCCTGGCCGAGTGTGTGGCGGTCAGGGGTGGCGCAGCGGGGGGGGTGGCGGCCGAGGCGGTTCACACAAGCTCGGGATGGCCGAGCACTGCGGCGTACGCACACATACGGCGGAAGCACGCCACGCCGCATGCAGCCACGATAACGCCGGCGGCAAGTCATGGCCGAGTCGGGGATCGGGTTGCAGATTGGCAAGTGGAGGTGGGAGATGGAAGGCAGGGGA
>Ga0209536_100012404_pt1 | contig 12390 bp, 8 predicted proteins | sample DeeMarSeWOR28_12_FD_187461 | JGI IMG/M metagenome (GOLD analysis project Ga0209536, IMG submission 187461) | Marine sediment microbial communities from White Oak River estuary, North Carolina - WOR-2-8_12 (SPAdes) (version 2) | ecosystem: Environmental > Aquatic > Marine > Intertidal zone >...
CCAGAACGACACCTTCCGCATCCTCTTGTGTGCACGCCAGTTGCCGGCCATCGGCGGAGGCGCGGATCTCTCTCAAGCCCGCGAGCTGCGCCAGGTGCGGCGGCGTGATGTCCTGCCCTTCCAGTGTGATCTGGTGCAGACGCCCGTCGAGGCTGGTGAAGAGGAGTGTGGAGCCGCTCCAGGTAGCCGATTTCACCTGCTCGTGGAGCACGAACGCTCGAGACGGGGAAATCAAAGGCGACTTGAAGCGGTACAGGAGGGCCCGCGGCCCCACGGCGGGCGCAAGGGCCTGCACCGTTTCGAGACGCCCTTCGGCGGCGGAGAAGGAGGCGTCGTCGAAGAGGGGGCGCAGCTGCGGGATCATGCCCAGAACCTCGTGCTCCAGGAGCAGGAGGTGCGTCGCACCCAGCGTCACGAGGGAATCCATCGTCGTCAGGTACGAAGCCAGGGGAACCCGGGCGAAGCCGGCGCCAGCGTAGTAGGGCACGATGGGGAAGCGGCAGGCGACGCGGTCTTCGAAATGCAGGTGCGGGCGCAGGGAGGCGCCGAGCGCCCGATCGTAAGGAGTCACGATGCTCGGCTGCTGCAGGGAGCGAAAGACGGCCCCCGCGCCCCAGAGCACGAAGGTGACCCCCGCCCCGTGCCAGAGGCCGCCCAGGACCATGGTGATCAGCAGGTTCGCCGCCGTTCTCGACGCGGCCCCCCGACTCCCTCCCAGCGGGATGAAGAGGTAGTCGCGCAGCCAGGTGGAGAGCGTGATGTGCCAGCGCCGCCAGAAGTCCCGCAGGCTCGTCGCCAGGTAGGGCGAGCGGAAGTTCTCGGGCAGCTCGATGCCCAGCAGCCGGCCCGAGCCCCGCGCGATGTCGGTGTAGCCGGAGAAGTCGCAGTAGATCTGGGCGCCGAACGCGAGGGTGGCGACGACCACGTCGACGCCGCCCGCCAGCGCGGGGCTCGCGTACACGCCGTCCACGTAGACCGCCAGGTTGTCGGCGAAGACGGTCTTCTTGACCACGCCGTAGGCGATGAGCTGCAGGCCGTGCAGCGTCCGGGTCGCGTCGAAGGCGCCCCGTCGGCGGAGCTGGGGAAGGAGCTGGTGCCCGCGCGCGATGGGTCCGGCGATCAGCTGGGGAAAGAAGCACACGAACAGGGCGAAGCGCAGCGGTGAACGCTCGGCGGGACGGCCGCGCCGGACGTCGAGCACGTAGCCCAGGATCTGGAAGACGTAGAAGGAGATGGCCAGGGGCAGGACGACCACCGGCGTCGGCTGGAGCGTCGCTCCGCTGAAGGCGCTCCAGACATCGAGCGCCAGACCCGAGTACTTGAAGGCGCCGAGGACCCCCAACAGCCCGACCACGGCGCTGGTCACGAGGGCGCGGGTGCGGCCCGCGCGGGTCCGCTCCCGCTCGAGCAGACGGCCGGCCACGTAGCCGAAGGCCACGCAGGCGAGCAGCAGTGCGAGGAAGGGCACGCTCCAGAAGGCGTAGAAGAGCAGCGACGCCGCCAGCAGCACCCCACTCGCCCAGCGCGCCGGAAGCCCCCAGTGGGCGACGAATGTCAGCGAGAGGAGCAGCGCGTAGTCGAGACTCGTGAAGACCACGCGAGCGGTGCGCTCCTTCCGGCAGTCGAGCCCGCGCGGTCGGCGGCTCGGATGCCCCTGAGCTTACCCGTCGGACCCGCGCCCGAAAACCCGGCGGATGCCGGGAGCCGACCGCGGCCTACTGCGCCGAGGCCGCGGGAACCTCTCCGCCGGATGCGCTCACCGTGACCTGGAAGGACTGGGTGGTCTCGAGTCGCGACGAGTCGCGCACCACGACCGAGACCCGGTGGACGCCCGTCTGCTTCTCGCCGGGACGCCACTCGATCTGGCCCAGGACCTCGTCGATCGACATGCCCTCCGGCGCCTCCGCCAGGCGGAAGCGCAGGCTCCGGTCCCCATCGGGATCGCGCGCCTCGACGGCGTAGCGGAACACCCCTTCATCGGTCATTCCGGGCGGCGACGAGACGATCTCCGGGTGCGCACTGCCCACGATCACGTCGGCGCTCTCCTGGGCCCGGCTCTCGCTGCTGCCGTCCGTCGCGACGACGCGCACCCGGATCCGGTCGCCGACGGAGAGCCCCGCCGTCGAGAAGGAGCGCCCGTCGCCGTCCGCGGGCTCGCCGTTGACGAGCCACTCGAACTCGAAGTCCACCGGGTCGCCGTCCGGGTCCGAGCCCGTAGGCGTGACCACGACCGAGTCGCCCGGGTAGACCGTGTCCGTCGGCTGGATCGCGATTCCGTTCAGGACCGGCGTGCGATCGATCACCGAGGTGGTCTCGACCACCTCGTCGCTCTCGGAGCGTCCGTCGCTGGCCTTCACCACGACCTCGATCCGCGCCCCCTTGTCGGCGTTCGCGAGATCCAGCTCCGCCCCCTCGACGGCCGCCGGCACCCCGTCCACCCGCCACTGGTAGACGAGCTCGACCGGGTCGCCCTCGGGATCGTGAACGCTCACCACGGCCCGCAGCCGGCCCCCCTGAACCGGCTCGAAGGGCTCCAGACGCACGGCCCGGATCACGGGGGCCTGGTTGAGGGCGCCCTCCTCCCGATGCACGGCCAGCGGCGCCAGCGACTCCAGCTGCGAATCGTCGGAGCCGCAGCCCGGCAGCACGAGAGCTGCGGCGAGTGCGGCCTGGAGGCCACGCCTCGCGCGGCTCCGCATCCCTGTGGCGAGTTCCCGCTGCATCCTCTTCCCCTCCAAGAGCGCGCGCCCCGCACTCAGTTCGCGATGATCGATCCCGTGCCGAACTCCACGCGCGAGACGGTCCCCCCCGGCGCGTTTCCCTGGACCCGAACCCGCCAGAACTGCATCTGGTAGGCGGGCACGCCGTTCTGGGTCGGCTGCAGGTTCATGCCGGGAACCCCGCCCACCCCCAGCCCGTCGACGGTCGAGGCCGCGGTGTTGTCCACCCCATAGGAGGGCCTTCCGTGGGGATAGAGCGAGGTATCCGCCAGCGACGTGGTCGGCACGGTGGGCGTCCCGCTGACGCTCAGCGTCTCCATCGCCTTCGCCACGCCCGCGTCGGCGGCTTGGAGCGAGGCCCGCTTGCGGTTCAGGAAGCCCGCGACCTGCTGGTCGCGCTGCACCGTGTCGAGGCCCGCGAAGGCGAGCGAAGCCAGCATGATCAGCAGCAGCACCGTCATCAGCAGGGCGAAGCCGCCCTCGGAGCGCCGGCGTGCCGGCGGCGTGGTCTGCATGGCATTCCTCACGTCGCTGCGAAGCGGGTTCCGACGTTCCGCAACCGGATGCGCGTCACCATTGCGCGGCGCCGGAAGCCGTCGTTGGCGAACGCCCCTCCGTCCCGGTTCTCGAAGGCCTGGGGCCGTCCCCGGGTGAACTCGTCGTCCTCGAGGCGCGTGCGCGCCACGATCGAGACGCGCAGCTCCCGCAGATCGGCGTGGTCCTCGTGGGTGGTGCCGGGTGTGGCTCCGGTGGAGGCGTAGGCGGTACCGCCGCCCTGGCCGAAGATCTCGTCGGCGTCGACGATGTTGTCGCCGTCGGTGTCGAAGATCCAGGCCACCTGGAAGTCCTCGATGTTTCCGGCCAGCACGATCCCATTCCACTGGATGTCGTTCCCGACGAGGCGGTACTCGTTGGCGGGAACCGCCACATAGGGGCCTGTGCCGTTGGTGATGCCACCCTTCAGCACCGCCGTGACCTGCCCCGCGCCCACGTCGATGGCGGTGATGTGCCCGCAGGTCGTGCCGCGATTGGGGTTGGCGGGCTCGTAGATGATGATGCCGCCGTCCACCCGGAAGTCGCTGTCGTTGACGTTGTTGCCGTCGAGGTCGTAGGCCCCCCGCGAGGGCGGGGACGGCTCGATGATGAGCGAGCTCAGGGTCAGCGTGTTGGTGCCAGCCGCCACGCCCCCGGCGGTGATGCTGGCTCCGGAGTATTCGGCCGTGTCGTCGTCGGGATCGATCGCCGAGCCGTCGGCCAGATAGAGCGTGTCCGGGCCGGTTGTGCTGTCCACGCCACAGGCGGAGGCGCTCTCGGGCATGAGCAGCGCGGCATGCCGGATGTCCCGCTCCACCAGGTCGAGCAGCGCTCTCAGGTGCTGCTGCGACTCGGAGGTCTGGTCCACGGCCTGATAGGCGCGCTCGTTCGCCGACAGGGCCTGACCGATGTAGATCGCGAGCAAGCCCACGAGAAAGGTCACGAGCAGCAGCTCCACCAGGGAGAAGCCGTGTCTGCGCGTCACGGCTAGAGGCCCTCCTGGTTGTAGCGGATGGTCGAGAGCGCGTAGCTCCTTCCGGGGCGTCCCTGCTCGTCCCAGTCGACGCGGATGTCGACCGAGCGGGTGACGCCCGCCACCAGGTCGGCGATGCGGACGTAGACGTCGAAGGACTCCTGGGTGTAGGCGACGCCGGCACTGTCCTGGACCTGCACGTTGACGGTGGTCGGTCCCGCCCAGGCTCCACCCGTGGGCTGCATGGACCCATCGGTCCAGGTCAGGCGCTGGAGCTGCTCCATCTGGGTCTGGGCGATCGCCGAAGCCTCGGTCATGTGGCGTCCGCGGCTGCCGTACTGCATCACGAGGAGCTGGAGCGCCGCCAGCGACAGCACTCCGATCGCCATCAGGGTGAGGGAGAGCATCATCTCCAGCAGGGTAAAACCCTGAGATCGCTTGTCATTTACGCTCTCCGCTGCCTCGGGGGCAGCGCTCCGCCTCAGCTCGTCCACGCGTTGCCATCCCATGCATGGACCCGCACCGAGCCGAGCGGGCTCAGCACGATCCCGTAGTCGCGTCTGCCGTTGGTGATGTAGAGGGCCCCGCCCCCGGTCCCGGTCACGCCCACCGCTCCGCAGTTCACGCCCGCCCCGTCGAACACCACGGGCATCCCGTCGGGCCGGAACATCACCCAGTTACGGGCCGTGCCTCCCGGATCCGCGAATGTGTGGCCGCTGCTCTGGGGCGGCGCGAAGGCGGCCGTCCCGTTGTCGTTCGGCGCCCGCACGGTGGCGTTCGCGACGCCCCAGGCCACGCCCTCCGCGGCCGGAATCGTCTCGAAGTCCTCGTCGGCATTGATCCGGCAGTTCGCCGTCGCCACCGCGCCGTCGGCCAGGGCCAGCATCGGCGCGTACCCGCCCTCCGAGTTCTCGATGTCGGTGCCCGCCGGGTCGGTATTGCCGGGCGGGCCGAAGAAGACCACGTACTGGTTGCCCGTCCGGATCGCCTCGCTGCGCGCCAGCAGCAGCAGGTCCGCCGCCGACCGGGCCGCGCTCTTCGCGCGCTGGTCGTCCTGCCAGCGGGTCATCACCGGGCCCGCCAGCAGCATCAGCACCCCGACGATCCCCAGGACCACCACGATCTCGATCAGCGTGAGTCCCGACTGCCGGCGGAATCCCATGCCCTTCCCCTACCGCTCTCGCCAGTAGAGCAGACCACCGGTCAGATCGATGTCCTGCTCCTCCAGGCTCTCGAGGTCGGCACCGCTCTTCTCGATGATCACCCGGTTGTTCTTCCCCCCGACGCCGACCGAGACCTTCGGGTCCGTCGGCAGGCCCGAGCCGATGTCGAGGCCCCGGGTGGGGTTGCTCGACGCGTCCTGGAAGAAGCCCTCGCCGTTGGTGATGTCGAAGATGTAGAGGGTGCCGTTGCCGCGCGTGGTACACGGATCGGTCCCGGGTGCCGAGGGTGTGAAGGTGGCTGCGATCACGTGGCCGGCGAAGATCTCGAAGTTGGTGACGAACTTCTCGCCGTCCCCTACCCCGAAGAAGTAGCCCGACTTGGTGAAGACGGCGCCGTCCTCGTCGCCCGTGAAGTCGTCGAGCTCCGCCTCGGTGAGCACCGTCGCCGAGGTGGCGTAGGGGCTCACGTCCTTGATCACGTAGAAGCGGTTGTTCTCGTCGTCTTCCCCGGCGATACCGCCGAAGGGCAGGTTCCGGCGCTCGCCGCTTCCGAAGGCGATGAACAGCTGTCCCCCCACGAAGGCGCCCGCCGGCGGGAAGTAGAGGTTCTTGTAGTAGTCCGTGCCCTTGATGTTGGCGACCGGCGCCGTGAAGAAGAGCTGGAAGGGCCAGTTCGGCTGGGTCCGCAGGCTCGTCCCGTCGTTGACGCGGTCCTCGCCGATCGGGTGGATCACCCACTTGAAGACCTGGCCGCCCACGTCCACGAAGTAGATCACGTCGGCGTGACCGTCGTAGTCGAGGTCGAAGACCGCCGGCGCGCCCACGATCGAGTAGAGCATGTTCTCCGTGCCGTCGCTGGCGGACGCATCGAAGCGCTTCTCCGCCAGCACGCCGCCGGTCTGCAGGTCGATGATGTAGAGGGCGCGACCGCGCTCGGCCGTGGCGTCGTAGGTGGCTGCGCCCTTCAACGTCACCTCCACCGGGTTCGGGTCGCTGGGCTCGCTGTAGCCGCCGGCCACGATGGCCACGTGGCGCGTGTAGCCCCGGCCGCCGTTGTCGTCGCCGTTCACCTGGACCCGGATCTTCGTGAGGATGGGCCGCGACCAGGTCTGGCCCATGAAGGCCAGGTCGCCGCCGGCGTCCGCCTCGTCGGGAAACTCCCAGAGGTAGGCCGGATACGGGATCGCCGCCTTCGACGCGTCCACGTTGGCGATGCCGTTCGGGTTGGTCACGTCCAGCGAGTAGTAGTGGTGACCACCCTCGCGGAGCGATCCCACCAGCACCGTGTGCCACTGGCTGGCGAACCGGGTATCGCTGGTGGGGTTGCTCGTGTCGTAGAACCACACGTCTGCGGCCGCCGTGTCGCCGTCCACGTAGTGGGTCCGGCTCGTGGCCGCGTCGACCGGCAGGTTCTTGATGTTGGTCCGCGGCTCCCAGGGCATGAAGCCCCAGAGCTCCTCGCCGGTCCCGGCGTCGTACTTGCCACTCACCAGCTCGCCGGCCTGGATGGCCTCGAGGAAGCCGCCGTTGGTCCCGGCGTACATCACGCGCTTGCGGCCGGAGTAGTGGGCCTTGAAGTCCTTGTAGCTCTGATCCGTGAGCGCGAGGCCGGGGCGCCGCACCATGACCGGGTTCGAGTGGAAGATGTCGCCGAGGCGTGCGGGGCGCGCCAGGCACGGCCCGGGCGTCCCCACGTCGCCGCTCTGGACCCCGGTACCGAAGAAGCAGCCGCGGGCGTAGGCCACGACCTCGTCCGCCAGCCCCTCCTCGTTGATCGCGGTGCTGCCCTTCACCGGGTAGAGGGCGGAGTTCGGTGTCGGGTCGCCGGCGACCGCGAAGGGGTCGATGGAGAGGTCCGCCGCGGTCAGGGTGAGGTCGAAGGGCGGGGGCGTGGCCCCCTTCGTGGGCGACTTCGAGACGAAGAGCTGGCGGTTGCCCGCCGTATTGTCGGTACCGGGCGGAGGCACCTCGTCGGCCGCGTCCCAATAGAACTCGGCCGACTCCTTGAAGGGGCCGCTGTTGCACTCGCCGGGGGTGGGGTCCTCGAGGGCACACTGGTCGTTGGCGTCGTAGATGTCGCCCGCGGCGGTGATCTGCCAGGAACGGATGTGCCCCTCCCAGAAGGCCGAGGCACCGCGGGGGAAGAAGTAGCTCTGGTAGAAGTCGGCACCGTCCGTCGTCCGGGCCGAGGGGACCGTGGCCGCGGTGAAGGAGGCCGACTTCTCGATGATGTCGTTGAGGGCCGCGATCAGCGCGAAGGCCAGCTCATCGCCGTCCTGGACCTCGTAGGCCGTGCCGTTGCCGAGCTCGGCGGCGCGCTTCAGGTAGGCATTGGTGGCGTCGTCCGCCGCGAACCCCACCGCGTAGGTGTCGATCGTCTGGTCGTCGGGCAGGTCCGGACGGAAGTCGTTCTCGAACATGTACTTCGCGATGTCGTCCAGGTACCAGCCGGTCTCGTCCGCATCGCCCGGCACCTCCGGGGAGTCCGGGTCGATGTTCAGCAGCGTGTCCGGATCCACCGGGGCGTAGTAGTCACCGATCAGGTCGGGGAAGTCGGCGAAGCCCTGGGCGGTGTCGGCCGGGTCCTGGTCGAAGTCGTCCCGGGTCGGAAGGCCGTCGGTCACGACGATGACGAAGGCCTTCTCGCAGGTGTACTTCATCGGGTCTTCGAGCCACTGGTTGCTGTTGGCGGGCTCCCATTGGCCGAACTTGTCGTAGTAGTAGGCGGGGAAGGTGCTGTCGATCAGGTCGCCGTTCTGGTCGTCGGTGGGGAGGTCCGCGAGATCGCGGCTCATCCAGAACGAGTAGACCTGGAAGAGGGTCTCGGCGAGGGGAGAGCCCTCCCCGACGACGTTCAGGTTCTTGATCGCTGCCTCGAGCTCGGCGGCGTGGTTCGGATTCGAGCGGCCGAGGTCCACGAGCACCGGGCCGCCGTTCGGATCCTCCTTCGCGGCGTCCGCCGCCTCGCGGAAGGCCGCCGCACCGAAGCGCACGTTCTTGGTCTCGGCGACGCAGAGGAGGTCGAGCAGTACCTGCTTCTGGGCCTCGAAACGCGTGCGCCGGTACTTCTCGGCGAAGGGCTCCGCGCCGCCCGCCTTCGTGCAGCCCTCCACCGCCGCCTCGGCGCTGGCGATCTCGTCCAGGATGGCCTTGTCGCCGGCGCTGGTCTTGTCGAGGCCGAAGTACCAGTTGAGGTAGCGCCCGCTCCAGTAGGTGGGGTTCTGCGGGCCGTAGATGGTGCGTTTCCCCGATCCACAGTGGTCCTCGTCCTGATCGGCCGTGAAGACGTAGTTGGTGTCGTTGTCCCAGGCGTCGCAGCCGTAGGCGGTGAGCGGATCGCCGGGCGCCTCGGCGTCGAAGTCCGGGTGCCACTCGATCTGACTCATCGACTCCGAGTTGTCCATGATCAGGATGACGTTGGGCGCCACCGAGGTCGTGATCAGGAACAGGTCGTCGCCGAAGGCGTCGATCGGAGGAGACGGCGTGGCGTTCGGGGCCCCCGGCGCGTTCCACGGCGCGAAGAGCGTCGCGACGAGCGCGACCGCGGCGAAAGACGTTCGGGTGATGGATGAGTTCGCCATGCTTTGGTGCCTGCTCCACCCCCCCGGGTTGAAGGATCGCTGCGGGCCGCAGGCGGACGCCCATCCCTCCCGGGCCGGTCCGGACGAACGCTCGCGTCCAGGACCATCGGCACCCGAAGAGCTGGGGTTGAGCCCCGCGAGCTCGGGATTTCCGTCTCGGGCGGACGCGCTCCGCTGGCAGCGGAGGCCCCCGCAACGGGCCGGCAGCTTCGGGACAGATCGAGTGCAGCACGTAAAGCGCCCGCGTCGAACCGCCGAAGACGGGGTCGCGAACGCGCGGGGTGCGTCCTCGCACCCACAAGGAAGAGGGATCAGCGTGAGCGCGCGAATCTCGACACGAATCGTGAGCGGCCTGGCCGCGCTGCTGCTGGCCGGAACGGCCCAGGCGGCGCCCATCGCCCTCGACGGACCCACCAGCGACTGGTTCGCCATCGACTTCGGCGGAGCCTCGGATCCGGACGACGCGGGCAACCCGGAGGCCGAGGTCGTCGGCGACGCCATCCACTCGGCGGTCTACTACTACCTCGACGACAACGGCAACGCCTCGACCACCGACGGCACGCTCTACTTCCGCATGCGGGTGGGCAAGGACAACGGCGGCGCCGGTTTCAAGGCCATGGCCGTGATCGGCATCGACGCGGGCCTCGACAACGACATCGACGCCCTCGTGATCGCGGACTTCAATCCGCCGGGCGCGGACAGCATCCAGGTGCGCCAGGTCTCCGGGACCGGCGTGAGTCCCGCCACCACGAACATCTCCACGTCCGGCTACGACGTGCCCGCGACCAGCGCGAACTCGAACTGGAGCCCGGTGAACGCCACCACGGACCCAGGGGCCAACACGGACCTGAACGGCGACGGCACCGACTACTTCATCTCGTTCTCCGTGGACTTTGCCAGCGTCGTCCAGGTGATGTCGGACCTGGGGATCGGCGGATTCGACGACACCAGCCTCGTCAACTTCGTGGCGGGGACCTCCACCAACGCCTCCTCGTCGATGAATCAGGACATCGCGGGCACCGACGGCAACGTGGGCTCCGCCACCGACTGGGGCACACTGGGAGGCTTCACGCCGCCGATCCTGGTTCCGGAGCCCGGGACGGCCCCGCTGCTCGGCCTCGGGCTCGTCGCCCTCGCCCGCTGGCGGCGCCGCAGGGCCTGATGCCGGAAGGCCGGGAGCCCCCACCGCACTCACCCCCCGGTGAGGAACGCGACCATTGCCGGACCCGATTCAGAGCCTCTCCCGGGCGGTGGTGCCGCGAGCGCTGCGGTCGCCGCTGCGACGCGCCGTCTACTACGGCCACCGCCATCGCTGCCCGGTGTGCGAGAGCCGGGTGCGCCGCTACCTCGCCGAGGGCACCGACCTGCCCGTCCTGCGCGAGCTCGACGTGGTCGGCGCCGGCCGGCGCGAGCGCGCCCTCTGTCCCGTCTGCTGGAGCGGCTCCCGCACGCGCCTCGTCTGGCTCTACCTGCAGCGGGCCAGCCGCCTGCTCGAGGGACCCGGGCGGGTGCTCCACGTCGCTCCGGAGCCCGGACTCTGCCGGCGATTCAGGGTCGCTCCCCACCTCGACTACTTCACCGGCGACCGCTCGCGGCACCGCTACGCTCACGCTCCCGGTCTCGTCCAGCTCGACCTGGTCGCCCTTCCCTACTCCGAGGGGAGCTTCGACGTCGTGCTGGCGAATCACGTGCTCGAGCACGTGGGAGACGACCGGGCCGCGATGTCGGAGATCCTGCGCGTGCTGCGGCCCGGTGGCCTGGCCCTGCTCCAGGTTCCCCTGGCGCTCGGCCTCGCGACCACGCGCGAGGACCCCACGATCCGCACCCCCGAGGCGCGCGAGCGGGCCTACGGTCAGCGCGATCACCTGCGGCTCTACGGAAGGGACTACCCGGAGCGCCTACGCACTGCCGGCTTCGAGGTGCACGCCTGGCACCCGGAGCCCGGTGCCGCGACGCACTTCGACCTGGACCCGCGGGAGCGGCTCTTCCTCGCTCGACGCCCCCAGCACGAGGCGGCGGCCCAGCGAGCTGCCTGAGCCGATCCGAACCGGACTCAGGAACGCAGCTGTCGCAGGCCGGACGGCTCGACGACTGGCGCCGCCCCCGCCTCGAGCTCGCGCCAGAAGCGGAGCCGCTCGGCGAAGGGCGACTCGACGACGCGCGTCTTGCGCGTGAAGAGCATCGTGGGGGCCTTCTCGGCCTCGAAGCGCGGCCACTCGGGCAGCTCATCGTGTCGGGGATCGCCAGAGCGGGCGAAGGCGACCCACGACCGCTGCATCTGCTCGCTCAGCCTGCGGGCCTGGGGCGCGAAGGCGGTGAGGGGCCGCAGCGCCGGATCCCTGAGCGTGCCGAAGACGAATGGGATGTCGAGACCGTGGCACGCTCCCATCCGCTGCCGCATCGCCGGCGGCGAGTAGCCGAAGAGGTAGCTCCAGGTCTTCGTCTCGTGAACGCAGTGCTCCTCGGCGACCCGCATCGCAGGGTAGTGGAAGATGCGATCCGACTGGAAGGCCTCCCAGATGTCGGTCGGCGTCACCGGGTGCCGCCCGCCCGCCAGCGCCGCCTGGTAGTGCTCGAGGGCGTGCTGTGCGAGGGGCCGACCCTGCTCCTCCCGGTCGGGAAGCGCGCGGGCGAGACGGCGGCGCAGGGAGTCCTCGGAGAGACTGCGCGCGCTGGTGTCTGCGAGCATGAAGAGCTTCCACTCGTCTCGGTTCGAGCCGACCATGACCGGCACCCGACGGGCGTGCCCGTTCGCGATGGCGTCCATCGGCTGCTCCGGAATCAGCTCGCCATCGACGCTCGGCTGCCAGGGCAGCGTGCCGAGCTCGATGCCGAGATGCATCGTCGTCTTGCGCTGGGCGGCGAGCACCGCCGAGACCGGAGCGCGCTCCAGCAGCGAGAGATTCGCCCCGCCGAAGAGCTCGAGGAAGGTCTCGGCGACCCGCGTCGCCTGGGCGGGGGTCGAGACGTTGTGCGCCGCACCGCTCTGAAGGATCGCCCGGTGGAAGAGCCCGCGAGCCGCGGGGATCCCGAGCAGGGTCCCGACGCTCATGCCCCCGGCGGACTCTCCGAAGATGGTCACGTTCTCCGGATCCCCGCCGAAGCCGTCGATGTTGTCGCGCACCCACTCGAGGGCGGCGATCTGGTCCAGCATGCCCGGGTTGGCGGCGGCCTTGCCGGGGAAGATCTCGTTCAGGTTCAGGAAACCCAGGGCGCCGAGCCGGTAGTTGATCGTCACCACCACGACATCGCCGCTGCGAGCCAGCTGGGAGCCGTCGTAGAGGCCCGCGGAGCCGGACCCCAGGATGAAGGCGCCGCCGTGGATCCAGACCATCACGGGCCGGCGCTTCCGACCCGCCTTGGGGGTCCAGACGTTGAGGTAGAGGCAGTCCTGGCTCTGGTTGCTGCCCCCGACGCCG
>Ga0209536_100012405_pt1 | contig 12390 bp, 10 predicted proteins | sample DeeMarSeWOR28_12_FD_187461 | JGI IMG/M metagenome (GOLD analysis project Ga0209536, IMG submission 187461) | Marine sediment microbial communities from White Oak River estuary, North Carolina - WOR-2-8_12 (SPAdes) (version 2) | ecosystem: Environmental > Aquatic > Marine > Intertidal zone >...
AGCCAAGCCTTGGCGCCCTGCACGGCCGCTGGCAGCGGCGCCCCGAAAGCCAATCGAGACGCGATCGCCGCAGAGAGCGCACAGCCGGTTCCGTGAAACCGGCCAGGGACCAGCTGGGCGGCGCGGAGCAGCTGCACCCCTCCTTCGTGTAGGAGCAAATCGGTGCCTCGGTCGGCGCCTTCGAGGTGACCCCCTTTGACGAGAACCGCAGAGGCCCCAAGCGCCGCGATCCGCTCGGCCGCTCGGCCGGCGTCGTCGAGGGTTCGCACCGGCATCTCGGCGAGCAGGGCGGCCTCCTGCGCGTTCGGGGTGACCAACGCTGCACGGGGGATGAGCGTGTCCTTGTAGGTTTCGACCACGTCTCCCTTCGACAGCGGCGCGCCCCGGCTCGGAAACCAAACCGGGTCGATCAACCAGCCGAACCTGGTGCCCTCCATGATGGAGCCAAGAAGCCGGGTCACCTCCGGCGAGCCGAGCGCGCCTGTCTTGGCCGCGGCGGGCTCCATATCCTCGAGCACGGTCGAAATCTGCGCCTGAATGAGATCCGCGGGGAGGAGCTCGACCCGCTCGACCCCGCGGCTGTCCTGCACCGTGATCAGGGTCGGCACCGCTGCACCGTAGGCGCCGTGCTGCTCGATCGTCTTGAGGTCTGCCTGGAGCCCCGCACCGCCCGAAGGGTCGGAGCCCGCAACCGTCAAGACGATTGGCGGCGCCGCGGTCATGATCGTTCGAGGGCCTCGCGACATTCGAGAAGGGCCAGGCGTGCCGCTTCGTCGATCCTCGGATATCCCAGGCCGAGACTCTGCAGCGTCTCGCGGACGATCCGGGCTACCTCGAGGCGCATATAGGGCTTGCTGTCGGCGGGGATCGCATACCATGGCGCCCAGGGACGCGAAGTTTCGTTGAGGGCGTCTTCGAACGCGCGCATGTAGTCCGGCCATCGCTCTCGCTCTTTGACGTCGCCAGGATTGAACTTCCAATTCCGACTCGGCTTGTCGATTCGCTGAAGCAAGCGGTCTTTCTGCTCTTCCAAAGAGACGTTGAGGAAGAACTTCACGATGAGCGTGCCATTTTCGGCGATGTGCTTCTCGAAGTTGCGAATCGATTCGTAGCGTTCGCTCCATAGAGTCTCGAGATTCGGGTTGGGTAGCCGCTGGCCACCGAGGAGCTCGGGGTGCACTCGCACAACCAACACTTCTTCATAGTGGCTACGATTGAAGACACCGATCCGCCCGCGCTCGGGCAACTGCGCGGCGACCCGCCAGAGGAAATCATGGTCGAGCTCCTCGTCGGAGGGGGCTTTGAAGGATGAGACTTGAAAACCCGCAGGGTTCACGCCGGTGAACACGTTCCGAATCGTGCTGTCCTTCCCACCGGCATCCATCGCCTGGAACAGGAAGAGCGCGGCGTATCGATTGTCCGCGTAGAGCTTCCTCTGAAGCTGGCCGATCTCGGCGGTGTCCTGCTGGCGCGCGGCTTCTGCGGCGTCCTTGTCGACTTTCCCAGGAGGGGTCGTTGGTGCCTCGGCGATTCGAAAGCTGCCGTCGAAGGGAACCAAGTATTCGCTCGTCGGCGCGCTCCATTTGCGGGTCGCGGTCATTCGTCGGACTATACACCATGAGTGCCATCTCAGCCGAAGACCCCCACCCGAGAAAACGCGTGGCGGTCAAAGACAGCGAGATCTGCTACGTGGACACGGGCGGAGACGGCCCCATCGCGGTGTTCCTCCACGGCAATCCAACATCGTCCTACCTATGGCGCAACGTGATCAAAGAGGTCGCTCCGATCGCGCGCTGTCTCGCCCCCGATCTCGTCGGCATGGGCGAGTCGGGTGAAAGCTCGAGCGGGTATCGCTTCGTCGATCATCGTCGCTACCTCGATGCTTGGTTCGACGCGGTGCTTGGCGACACACCCATCTTCCTCGTGATTCACGATTGGGGCTCGGGGCTCGGCTTCCACTGGGCCCACCGACACCCGGATAGGGTCTTGGGCATCGCGTACATGGAGGCCATCGTCCGCCCGCTCCGGAGCTGGGACGAATGGGCCGAGCCCGCACGAAAGATTTTCCAAGCGATGCGATCCCCCGCAGGCGAAGAGATCATCTTGCAGAAGAACGTCTTCGTCGAGCGCATCCTGCCGGCCTCGATCATCCGAACGCTCAGCGAAGAGGAGATGGACCGCTACCGCGCGCGCTTCGTCGAGCCCGGAGAGTCACGTCGACCCACCCTCACCTGGCCGCGGCAGATCCCAATCGGCGGTGAGCCCAACGACGTCCACGAGATCTCCGAAGACTATTCAAGGTGGCTGCAATCGAGCGATTCACCGCCGAAGCTCTTCATCAACGCCAACCCGGGCACCATCTTGATCGGCGAACAACGGGAGTTCGCGCGCCAACTCCCAAATCAAGAGGAGATCACGGTGGAGGGGCTTCACTTCATTCAAGAGGATTCGCCCGCCGAGATCGGCGAAGCAGTGGCTGCCTTCATCCAGCGAAACGACTGAGCGCTAAGGAAGTGCCTCTGGGCTCACCCATTCGTCGGGCGGCCGCTTGCACTGGGGTCGCCTGCCGGCTTTCAGGGCCTTTTCGTATTCCTTCATTGCCTTGGGAAGGTTGGCGCGGAGACGTTGAATGCGAGTCTCGTCCGAAGGGTGGGTGGACTGCCATTGAGCCGGCCCCTTGCCACCCGACTGCGCCATCGCCTGCCATAGCGTGATCGCCTCGGCTGGGTAGAAGCCAGCCTGGGCCATGAAGATCTGCCCGACCTCGTCGGCTTCGCTCTCGTGCTTTCGGCTGAACGGCAAGAGCACGCCGAACTGGGCGCCGACCCCGAGCCCACCGACGATCAGGTCCTGGTACTCGGGCGTGGCCGCGCCAGCCGCGATCGAGGCGGTGTTCAAGGCAGTGTCCGCGAGAATGGACTGCGACATGCGCTCGTTGCCATGGCGCAACAGGACATGGCTTACTTCGTGGCCGATCACTGCGGCGAGCTGCCCTGGTGTCGTTGCCACGTCGAGCATTCCGGTGTGGACGCCGATTTTACCCCCGGGCAGCGCGAACGCGTTGGGAGTGGGGTCGTCGAAGACCAGGACCTCCCAGCGGCCATTGCTGGGGCCGTGCTCCTTCGGCACGACCTTCACGATCGCGGCCGCGACGCAGCCCACGTACGCGTTGAGCGCCTGATCGTGGCTGAGCTTGCCTTCCTTTTTCAAGCTGGCAAACGCGGCGATGCCCATCGCGTCCATCTTGTCGTCATTGATGAGGGTGAGCTGCTTGCGCCCCGTCATCGTCGTCGAACAGGCTGCAACCAAGAGCGACACAGCCAGCGCCAAAACCCCGATTCTCACGCACGGGTTCTAGCACCATGCTAGGCTGCCCGCACGCATGACTCAGAACGCTCAATCGGAGTTCCCGCGAACTCGCATGCGGCGAAACCGCCGAAACGACTGGCTGCGCCGCCTCAGCAGAGAATCCAAAGTCAGCCCGGATGACCTCATCTGGCCCGTGTTCGTCCAGGAAGGCAAAGGCGCACGCACGGCGGTCCCGTCGATGCCTGGGGTCGAACGACTGAGCAGCGACCTCGTAGTGAAAGCCGTAGGAGAAGCCAAGGCTCTTGGAATTCCAGCGGTGGCGATCTTTCCGGTAACGCCCCCGGAGCTCAAGAGCCCAAATGGCAAGGAAGCCACCAATGCCGCGAATCTCGTGTGCCGCACCGTCCGCGCCATCAAGGACGCGCACGACGGCATCGGTGTGATCTGTGACGTCGCACTCGACCCGTACACCACGCACGGGCAAGACGGCATCGTTCGCGATGGCGAAGTTCTGAACGACGAAACCGTGAAAGTGCTCTGCGAGCAGGCCATCGTCCAAGCCCACGCCGGCTGCGACGTGGTCGCCCCAAGCGACATGATGGACGGTCGCATCGGAGCGATTCGGAGGGCCCTCGACGCGGAGTCCCTCGAACAGGTCAACCTGCTCGCATACTCGGCCAAGTATGCCTCGGCGTTTTACGGCCCTTTTCGCGACGCGGTCGGCTCGGCGCAGAGCCTCGGCACCGCCGACAAACGCAGTTACCAAATGGACCCGGCGAACGGCGACGAGGCGCTCCGCGAGGTCGCACTCGATGTGGCCGAAGGCGCCGACATGGTCATGGTCAAACCGGGGATGCCGTATCTCGATATCGTCCGTCGTGTAAGAGAAACGTTCGGGCTCCCGACCTACGCCTACCAAGTCAGCGGCGAGTACGCGATGCTTCGCGGCGCAGCCGATCAGGGCTGGCTCGACTGGGAGAAGGTGATCTTGGAGACCATGCTCTGCTTCAAGCGCGCCGGCGCCAACGGGGTACTGACCTACGCGGCCCCTGAAATCGCGAAGCTCCTAGGCTGACGCCCGCCCGCTTGCCCGGGCTCGACCCATGTGCCAAACCGCCCGCTCGCAGAACGAGGAGTCCCTGAATGTACCGATGTGAGCTTTGCAATCGAGTGTCGCGCCCCGGAGAGCGGGCGACGAAGGTGGTGACCGAGCGTCGTCCCACCGAGTACCCGAGCCGCAGCAAAGCACAGCGAGCACGCTCCGGCCGCCGGTCGAAGTTCCAGGACGATCCGGGCGGCGCGGGCTACGAAATCGCCAAGGAGGCGATGGTCTGCCCGACCTGCGCCCAGGAACAGCTCGCGAAGGAAGCCGCCCAAGAGGCGGAGTCGTTCAACATCTAGCCGAACCGGAACCCGCCCGAGTGTGGTAAGCCCACTCGGTGCTCTGGCCGATCACCATCGTCGTCGTGTCCGTGGCCGCGGGCGCCGCGTTGGGGCTCGTCGCGCCGGGCCGCGGGCGCTGGCTCGACGCGATTCGGACCTTTGCCGTCGTCTCGGCCGTCGCCGTCGTGGTCGGTCGCCTAATCCCCGATGCCGTGAGCGCCGCCGGTCCCCGGGTCCTGGTCGCAGTGGCGCTCGCCTTCCTCGCGCCCTGGTTGATCGAGCGAGCCGGAAAGGAAGACCCCGAGCACGATCATTCGTCGACGAAAGGGCTCGAGCTCAGCTATTGGGGCCTCATGCTGCACAAGCTCGGGGACGGCCTGGCCCTCGGAACGTTCACCGGCAGCGCACACGCCGGGCATCACCATGGGGACACCCTCACCGCAATTGCTGCGCACTCGGTGCCCGTGACCGCATTGATGACACTGGCGTTCACAGCGGCCCATGGGCGCAAGAGCGGCATTCGTCGCGCCCTCGGGTTGGCGCTCGTGGGAACGCTCGGGGTGGTTCTCGCCCAACAGACCTCGCTCGGTAGCTGGAGCCGCGGAGAGCCTTGGATCGAGGCGGCGGTAGGCGGCCTTCTATTGCACGTCGTCACCCACGACTGGGCGCACGAGCACGAACGGCCCGCGCTACCCGGTTGGCCGCAGGTGCTCGCCATCGCGGCAGGCGTGGGCGTGCTGCTACTCGGCCGCTAGCGGCAGCGAGAGGCCCGTCGGTAAAACGGCGCCGACCGGCGCCAGCTCACGGTGCCTCCACGCCAGCGTATTGGATGCCGGTGAGCTTGGCGATGTCGGCCTTCCAGGTCGTCAGGTCGTGCACACCGAGGTCGCGCAGGTGATCATGTCCGCAGGCGCGCGCGAGCACTTTCATCAGCTCCACCGTCGCCCCGAAGTAGCTTCCAAGCCGCTCCGCTGACGCGTCGATTTGAAGGCGCGCACGCAAATGCTCTTGCTGTGTCGCGATGCCGACAGGGCAGTTGTTGGTGTGGCACGCACGCATGCCGAGGCAGCCAATCGCCTGAAGCGCCGTGTTCGAAACTGCGATGGCGTCAGCACCGAGCGCCAGCGCCTTCACGAAGTCGCTTTCCGTGCGAAGCCCTCCCGTGATCACCAGGGTCACGTCGGAGCGGCCCCGGTCGTCCAGGTGGCGCCTTGCGCGCGCCAGCGCAACCATCGTCGGCACCGAGATGTTGTCTTTGAAGATGTTGGGTGCCGCACCAGTCGCCCCGCCACGTCCGTCGAGGATGATGTAGTCGGCGCTCGCTTCGAGCGCGAAGTGCAGGTCGTTCTCGATGTGCTGCGCACTCATCTTGAAGCCGATCGGAATGCCGCCCGTCGCCTCGCGCACCTCGTCGGCGACACTCCGAAAATCCGCGGGCGTATCGAGATCGACGAACGTCGCGGGGCTGATGGCTGCCTGCCCGGGACGAAGCCCACGCACCTCGGCAATGTCCTTCGTGACCTTCTTTCCTGGAAGGTGTCCTCCCGTTCCAGTCTTCGCGCCCTGCCCCGCCTTGAAGTGAAACGCCTGACACGTCTTCACCTTGTCGAGGCTCCAGCCAAAGCGGCCCGATGCGAGCTCGTAGAAATACCGCGTGTTGTTCGCTTGCTCTTCGGGAAGCATCCCGCCCTCGCCCGAACAAATCCCGGTGCCTGCGAGCTCCGCCCCCTTCGACAGCGCGATCTTCGCCTCCTTACTGAGTGCGCCGAAGCTCATGTCGCTGACGAGCAGCGGGATCTCGAGCCGAAGCGGCTTGTCGGCATTCGGACCGATGACCACCTCGGTTCCGACAGGCACGTCGCCGAGCAGCGGCTTCCGCGCCAACTGAGCCGTCAAGAGCAACACGTCGTCCCACGAAGGAAGCTCGGAGCGCGGCACGCCCATGGCCGACACCGGCCCATCATGGCCCACGTTCTTCAGGCCGTTCCGGGCCAGCTCCTGGATGTGTTGGTTGAACGGCTCGTCGGGCGTTCCGTGCACATCGGCATAGAGCCCAAGATAAGTCTTGCGATCGTAGGGCTGCGGAAACTCCTCGCTCCAAGCGCGAATCTGGGTTTCGTCGACCAGCACGGCGTCGGCATCTGCGTCGACGCGAGCGTAGAACTTGTGGAGCGCCTCGTCGTTGTTGTAAGCGCTGACGCCGGAGTCACAGCGATAATCCCAGCCGTGCAGGCCGCAAATCAGGTTCTCGCCCTCGACCCGACCGTCGGCCATGAGCGCGCCGCGGTGCAAGCAGCGTCCGTACAGAACGGACACCTGGTCGTCGTACCGAATGACGACCAGATCGACATCGGCGACCAGCGCATAGGCCGGCTCTCGGTCCTCGAGCTCGCTCCACTTGGCTATCGGAATCTCATTCATGGAACCCGCCCCCTCACACCAGCATCGGGTTCGCGAGGATTTCGACGGTGGCAGGCCCCTCGTGGGCCAACGCTTCGGACAATGCTCCTTCGAGCTCGGCGGGAGCCGTCACGCGAATGCCCCGAGCCCCGCAGTTCTCGGCATATTGCGCGAAGCTCGGATTGTGGAGCGAGGTCTGCCAGACGTCGTAGTCGGCGCTCCTCTGCTCCTTGCTGATCTTGCCGAGCTCGCTGTTGTTGAGGAGCACGTGAGTGATGTCCATGCCGTACTTCACAGCAGTCGTGTACTCCGCCATGTATTGCGCAAAGCCACCATCCCCTGTCACGGCGATCACCTTGCGGCCGCGAAAGCGAGGGTCTTCTTCCTGCGTTGCAGCCCAGGCGCCCATCGCCGCCGGATAGCCAAACCCAATGGACCCGAGGTAGCCGCTCATCAGCACGGACTGACGCTTACACTCGAAGTATCGTCCGAACGAATACGTGTTGTTGCCGACGTCTACGGCGATGATGGCGTCGTCCGGCGCGACCTCGGTGAGCGCGGCGAAGATCGCTGCCGAGTGAACGCCGTCACCATCGCCTTCGGCGAGACGCTTCGTCTTTTCTTCGCGCCAGATGCGCCAGCGCTCCTCGACGTCCGCGCGTTGATCCTCGGCGCTCGTGGACCCGAGGCGTTCGTGCAGAAGCTTCGCGGTCATGCCGATCTCACCCCATACCGGAACGGTCACCGCGTGAAAACGCCCGAGCGTCATCGGGTCATAGTCGACTTGCACGATCGGCTTGTAGCTCGTGATCCCGGTGTGATTGCTGAAGCTTGCACCAAACACGATCAGCAAGTCGGACTCGTTCATGAACCAACTGGCCACCGGGGTTCCGCTTCGGCCGAGGACCCCGCAGCCAAGCGGGTGATCATCGGCGATCAGCCCCTTGCCCTTGAAGGTGGTCAGCACCGGAGCGTTGAGCTTCTCGGCAAGGCCAATGACCGGCTCCATGACGAAGCGCGCGCCGTGACCAACGATGATCACGGGGCGCTTCGCGCCGGCAATCTTGCGGAGCGCTTCGTCGAGGGCGGCCGGAGGAGGCGCGATCTCGGATTGCGTGAGGCGACCGTCAGGCGACCCGGCCTTCGCATCCTTGGTTTCGACGATTTGCACGTCGTCCGGGAACACCAGGTGTGAAACCCCACGCTCGACGATCGCGTGTTTGCACGCGAGGCTCGCAATTTCGGCAAAGTTCGAGTCTTTGGCCGGAACCCCCGTATAGGTCGCGACGCCGCCGTACGCCGCCGCGAGATCGACTTCTTGGAACGCGCCCCGCCCGATCAGTTGGGTCGGCACCTGTCCCGTGAGTGCGAGGGCAGGCGCGCGATCGACATGCGCATCCCAAAGGCCAGTGAGCATGTTGGTGGCGCCCGGCCCCGCGATTGAAAAGCAGGCCGCCGGCCTACCCGTCAGCTTGCCGTACGCGGACGCCGCGAACGAGGCGGCGCCCTCGTGGCGAATCCCGAAGTAACCGAGCGTGCCTTTGGCCTCTTGCCGCCGCATCGCATCCGCGAAGCCCAGATTGGAGTGTCCGACCATGCCCCACACCCATTTCACGCCCCAGTGGACGAGTGTCTCCACCATGACGTCGCTCGACGTGCGCGCATGAGGCTCCTCCTCGGCAAAGGCGACGTAGACACCGTCTTCACGCACTTCGACCGGGAAGGTGTCGACGCCATCGTCGAAATCTCCAGGTGGTTGGCCGGTCAGTGGATCGAAGTCCCAGCCGTGCCACGGACAGCGAAGCAACCCTTTCTCGATGGAGCCCTCGCCGAGCGGTCCGCCTTGGTGCGGGCACCTGTTGTCGAGGGCTGCGTACTGCCCATCGTAGTGCGTCAGGCAGAGGGTTCGATGCTTGCAGGTGACAGGTTTCACCCTACCTTCCGGCAGCTCGTCTCGCTCGAGCACCTTGAGCCAGATGGCTTTTTCACTGCTCATTCACAAGCCTTTCCAGTGAGCCTGCGCACGGGACGCAGGCGGAGGACGACACTCCATCATCGTGGGGTCGATGTAAAGGACGTCCAGACCCCGTCGAAGTTACAGATTGCTGGCGAGCCGATCGAGCTCTTCCGGATCGGCTGCATCGTGCGCCACGACGTCTTCGACGTCTTCCTCCCGAAGCCGGATGACACCGACGTTCTCGGGGCGGAGGCCCTGCTTACCGCTGTAGAAGGCCCGAATCCGATCCATGTCGGCGGCGATGTCGCCGGTCATCTTCAACGCTGGGCCGATACCACCGACCTTCTTGCCGAAGTCGAGATACGAAAGAACGACCGGAACGTCCGCACCACGAGCGATGTGATAAAAGCCAGACTTCCAGTAGTCCACATGCGAACGCGTGCCCTCGGCGGGCACCATGAGCACTAGGGACTCGTTCTCGTCGAACGCGTCGATCATCTGACCGACGACCCCGCCCGGCCGATCGCGAACGATCGGCATGCCGCCGAGCCACTTGAAGAAGGCCCCTTTGGGGCCCTCGAACAAGGTGTGCTTCCCCATCCACCTCACCGGGATGTCGTAGATGAACGCGAACGCGAGCATGAACGGCATGTCCCAATTGGACGTGTGCGGAGCAGCGATGATCACGTAGCGATCCACAGGAGGCCGCTCGCCTTCGACTTTCCACCCGGCGACCCGCAGGAACGCCTCGCCAATCATGCGCTTCAACATCGGGCTCTGCCGAATGTATGGCAGACCACCCCCCGGGTTACGAGAGAACGGGGCCCTAATGACACAACTTTTACAATCGGCGCCCTGGGTGCCGATTTGGCGGCGCGGACGCTGGCGCGGACGCTGGCGCGGACGCGGACGCGGACGCTGGCGCTAGGGCTGACGCTGGCCCTAGGGCTGACGCTGGCGCTAGGGCTGACGCTGGGGATCTACTCCGCCGGGGTCACGTCGACCCAGATCCCGTTGAGCTTCGCCATGCCCGAGAAGTGCTCCAAGTGCTCCGGGCCATCTGCTGCGAGCAGATTCACGTTCGCCCCCGTCGTCGTGCTTGCGACGCTCAGCCCATCTGCTTGCTGATGGCCCCAACCGTGTGGCAGCGCCACCGCGCCAACCATCATCTCGTCGGTGAGCTGCACCGGCAGGGTCACGGAGGCCACACTGCTCCGCACCTCGACCATCGCGCCCGACGAGACCCCTACCCGTTCGGCGTCCGTGGGATGCATGTAGAGGTAATTCGTCGAGCGCTTTCCCTCGACGAAGCGCGGATGGTTGTGAAGCCAGCTATTGTGGCTCAGTTGCTCGCGCTTGCTGATGAGCTTGAGCCTGTGTCGTTGCGCCCGCTCGGTCTCGAATGTCTCTTCGAGCTTTTGCGTCGCGGCCACGAGATCCTCGGGCGCCAAGTCGACGAGCCCGTCGTCGGTCACGACGCGCTTCCCGAGGAAGTCGCCCCCCTGGTGCGGCTCGAGCAGTCGCCCGTGTGGCTCCTTGCGGAGGCCGTCGAGCGAACCCAGGCGAAACGCCCGCGCCATCAATGCCAGGAACCGCTTCGGCGTCAGCCCGAGCCACCGACCAAGCAGCGGCAGCCTTCCAAGGCTCATCCAGGCGCCGAGGAACCCGTTGGCCGTCCTCGATCCAAAAAGCGTCGAGCCACACGCGCGCGCGAGCTGCAGCAGAATCATCGTCTCGTCGCGCTGCTCGCCCTCCATCGGAACCAGCTCGTCGGTGTACTGCGCGTAGGGGATCGGCTGCACCCCCATCAACGATTGAAACACGAAGGGCAAATCCGGCCGCTGAAACGCACTCGCACCGGGAAGGATGTAGTGGGCATGATTCGCGGTCTCGTTGCGGAAGATGTCGATGACGACGAGGAGCTCGAGCGCTCGCAGCGCCCTTTCGAGACGGCCATCGGTGTTCGGCACGGTCAATAGCGGGTTCCCGGAGAGGCAGAACAACGCGCGGATCTGCCCGTCTCCGGGCGTGAGAATCTCGTCCGCCATCAAACCTGCGGGAAAGGTATCGACGACCGAAGGGAGCTTCCCCACTCGCGAGAGGTCCTTGCGCATCGTATGGCCGCCCTTGCGCGCGTGTTTCGGGAAATCCTTCACGAAACCATGGCCGACGAGTGTGCCGCCCCGGCGGTCGAGGTTCCCCGTAATGGCATTGATCGCTTCCTGAATCCAGAAGGCGAGCGTGCCCTGGCTGCCTTGATTGACCCCCGTGGAGAGGTGGAGCGCGGCGCCGTCGGCCTGCAGATACGCCACCACCATCGATCGAAGCAGCTCCGCCGGAACGCCGGTGACGGGAGCGGTACGCTCGGGCGGCCACGGCGCGGCGACGCTTTCGAGCGCGTCGAAGCCCCGCATGGTTCGATCGACGTGCTCGCGTGCCGCGCCGCCTCGGCTCACCACTTCGTGCAGGAAGCTCAACAGGAAGTAGACGTCGGTGTCGGGACGAATGAAGACCTGCGTGCCGAGCTGTTTGGCCGTCTCGGTGCGGCGTGGATTGACGTGATACACCTTGCCGCCTCGCGCTTCGATGGCCTTGAGGCGCCGCACCGGATCGGGAAGCTGGATGAAGCTGCCGCGCGACACCGCCGGATTGGAGCCGATGATGACCAAGCACATGGTCCGATCGACATCCGGAAACGGCTGAATGAAGGGAAAGCCATACAGTCGCTCAGCTGCGGCGAACTTGTTGTTGCAGTCCTGCGACCCGGTTTGGAAGAGGTTTCGAGAGCCGAGCCCTTGCAAAAAGGCAGCGATGAGAATTGGCGGCAGGAGGCTGAACGAGATCGGGTTGCCGAGGTACGCCGAAACAGAATCGCCGCCGTGGTCCTCGACGAGCCGTCTGGTCTTTTCGCCGATCTCGTCGAGCGCTTGCGCCCAAGTGATTTGCTCGAACCGGTCGCCCACGCGCTTCAACGGCACGCGCAACCTGTCCGCGGAATGGTGAATCTCGTGATAGCGGAGGCCCTTGATACACGAGTAGCCCCTGCTGACGACGTGATCTCTGTCGGGCTCGAGCGCGACGACGCGGTCGTCCTCGATGGTCGCCTCGAGGCCGCAGGTCGCCTCACAGATACGGCAAAACGTGTACTGGGTTCGACTCGACACCGCCGAGAAGGTGCCAGGCGCGCCCCGAGCCGACAAGCCCGATAAGACAGGCGCAGCGGTTCCTGCTAGACCGCGGCCCAGGCGAGGTGATGGTGAACAAGCTTTTCTCGATGCTGATGATCGGTGCGATCGCAGTCGGCTGCGGATCGAGCAGCGACGGAGCTGGCGGGCAAGCCG
>Ga0209536_100012406_pt1 | contig 12389 bp, 10 predicted proteins | sample DeeMarSeWOR28_12_FD_187461 | JGI IMG/M metagenome (GOLD analysis project Ga0209536, IMG submission 187461) | Marine sediment microbial communities from White Oak River estuary, North Carolina - WOR-2-8_12 (SPAdes) (version 2) | ecosystem: Environmental > Aquatic > Marine > Intertidal zone >...
GACGCGCTCCACTGGCGCATCCTCACCCAGTGCAATTAAAAGCACATCCTGATCGGGCAAACGCTCGGCGACCAGGGCGGCTGCGCCTTTTATGGTATTATAATCTTTAAAATTTTTTCCTCTGATTCCAAGGGCTGCAAAAAGAAGCACCTTAGCTTCCAGAGGAATATTTAGCGAAGATCGGACCATTTTTTTGTCGGCAGGATGGAAGGTGGAGAGCTTCACACCATTGGGGATCACACGACATTCAATAGCGTTGGGCATCAGTAAAGATTGCTGCACCTTGTCCATGAGCCACTGGGAAGGAGTCGCAATGTATAGGGAAGTAGATTTGCTGATTCGCTGTTTGCGTCGCCAGTTAAAGGCTGTTGAATCTCGCCTAATTGCTGGATAAATAGTGAGGTCAGGGCACTGTCCACACCCTATTTTCCAGCGGTCGCAATCGAAAAAATGAGAACAATGGCCGGTAAGTAACCAGGTGTCGTGAAGAGTTACTACGATGGGAAGCTTCTGGTTCAGCCAAGGTAGGGCACGTAAATCGAAGTAACCTCCATGGAGATTATGGCAGTGGAGGATGTTGGGTGGTTCGGGTATCAGTTCAAGCAGTTTCCAGGTTCCGGGATGGTTGAAGTCTTCAACCCCCCTGAAAGCATCTAAGAAACGTTGCGGTTCAGCAAGAAGACAGAGAATCTCTCGAAGCAATGATATTGGTCTAGTACCACCGCTCAGAGAATCGAGATTGCTAGCGATTTTGAGTAGATTCCGTGCGTAGAACGGCTTTGTGGCACTATTCGGAATTTCAACCACCTGCGGGACATCCCTGAACCTGTAACCCACAGCCATCCATGCGTTTTGGTTCAGTAACCCGTAGGACTGGTGCAAATTCCAAGTCACTTGAGATGCACCACCTCGGATATCCCGTGTATTAACTTGTAAGATACTCAAGTCATCTCTGACCATCTTCGGCAAATTTCCTTTTAGCACTAGGCAGGTAAGTACCCTAACGCTCTAAGCATAGCACTTTTCGTATCAATCGACTGGAAAACAAAGCCGTGTAATTTTTCCATCTATCAAAGGACACAGCTGCTTTAAGCCCGAAGCGCCCAAGACGATACCACCAGGATGACAAAAGCCGGTCTACGTCATGGGTCTGACGAAGCTCGACTTCTATCCGCTCTGCTTTTATGTCGGCAATCAGTTGTTGGATCACCGGTGGGTGATTGCCTTGAAACGGCTCAAGCCAGCTAGGATGACCATAAACATTATGAACTCTGAAGGGTTCTTTCAAGTGAAGGTAATTGCGGTGTGCCCATCTCTGAGCTAAACTGGCGTGCGTGGCCCATTCAGCTTTACTGTAGTAGTTACATTTGTCCAGTACTTGTTTAGGAAATACCAAACCGTAATGATATAATAAGATTCCCTGGCGAGCCAATTTATAACCGTCTATCCATTTTATTCTTCGTAGATCACGTCCTTCTTGGTCATGCACAGTGGGTGGACGATGGGAAACATACTGATGGCCGGGCTCCCATTTGAACACCCTGTGAAATATTTCCGCGCCACGCTTAAGATACCAACCGTCCGTAATACAATCGAACCCCCCCCAGAAGGCAATCTGTTTGAAAGAAACCGCGGTGATCTGATCATCATGGCTGAGCAGTTCAACAATCGACTGCATCTCTTCAGGCTGGTAGAATTCATCAATATCAACCTGCCAGAGATATGCTCCTGTCGCACTTTCGGCATATGCCTGCGACATCTCGTCTTTCTCACCCCAAAAACCTTCTTTGGTAATGATTTGGACCTTGTCTTCAGGATCCTCTTTTGACTTAAACCGATAGAGGATCTCCAAGGTTCCGTCAGAAGAGTGACCATCAGGAGTGGAAACTGCTGCTGCAGTGCGGCAAGCACCTTCAACCACAATGATTTCATGGGCAAAAGGATACAGGGCACGCAGGCAGTACCGCGTAAAGGGCTCACCGTTCAGGACAATGATTCCGAAAGTAACTTTGGGAAGATCCAGATCCCTCATTTTAACCTTCTCACAATAAAATACGCTCTGCGCAGCTCACCCCAGAAGATATCAAGTTCACGACAGCCTACAGCCACGCCCCTGCGGGGGCAAGATCCCACGTTCCAACCAGAAAAGATTGTGAGGCCAATGATAATAAAGGTCGATCCGGTGATCGAACCAGGCCGGCGCATGCTTGCCTCTCTTGTATACCGATTGGAATAGCTGCTTGTAATAGAGGCGATTGATCCACAACCCCAGATCAGCCAGGAACTTGGGTAGTAAGATCATTATCCACTCCTTACATCTTCATGGCCAGAAAGGTCGCGACTTTCGCTCCCATTAAATTTGCGACTCAATGATACGCCAGAGGTTAACCATGCTCTCCTGCATGGAAAACTGAGCGCAGATCCGCTCTCTGGCCGCTCTGCCTAACCGCGCCGCCAACACCGGATCCTGAGCCAACTTGATCATGCCCTCAGCCATCCCCACTAGATCGCCTTCACCCACCAGGAATCCAGTCTGGCCGTCCACGACCACGTCGATAATGCCTGCATGGCGTGTTGCCACCACTGGCAGTCCACTCGCCCCGGCCTCAAGAACAGCCACGGGTGTACCCTCGGAATCTCCGTCAATTGCGCGCACGGAATGCTGGACAAACATCCGTGCCTTTCTCATGACGGCAGCAATCTCAGCATGAGGTCTTTGACCCAAAAACTCTATTGCCCCCTCCAATCCTAATGCACGCGCCAGTTGCTTGCACGACTGCCAAAGCGGCCCCTCACCAATCATAATGAGACGGGCATCAGGATAATTGCTGACAACTTCTTTGAAAGCCAGCACAGTGAGGTAAGGAGCTTTCTTGTTTACAAAACGCCCAACAGCCACACAAACAGGGCCGGCATGAGCAGGATCGGCTCCAGAGAACAGCGAGGTGTCCACACCACAACTGTTGTAAAAAACTTTCTGTTCCGGGGCGCCAAGGTCGTACAATCGCTGCCTCATCTCATATGATACGGTGATGAGTGCCCTTGCAGCGGAGAACATCCGTTTGTATTGGGAGCCGTATTGCTCCAAGGTTGCCCGATGGTAGACGTCAAAGCCATGAAAGTGGACTACCAAAGGAACACCGGCCTGTAGGCAAGCATCCATTACGGCCACCCCCGTCGGCCCGTACTCAGCAAGCACCACCTCAACATGATGTTTCAACAAGAATCGTTTTAGTCCAAAGTTGGCGACCTTGACGGGCAGGGAACCGCACACCCGCGGGAAAAAACCCATTATCTTAACAGCAAGATCCAACAACCGGGGCAGCAATGGTTCGCCATCAGCGCTGCGTTCCGGGAAATAACCACCATAGAGAACTTCCACCTTTGCTGGCAGTTGTTCTATGTGAGCCCGAATAAAGGTCTCGGAGTAAGCGTTCAGGTTCGGGAAGATAATACAAACAACAGGTTTTTCCCGAATCGGGAGAACAAAGCCCTCTCGCGTCACCCGTACTTGTAAACGGGCACGCAGGCGACGTGCACGGTCCCGCTTCGACTCCAAGACAATACCACTTTTCTCCTCCTTGCTTTGATCACTGCTGCCCAACTCAGGGTTCCTTTTGATCGCTGCGTGGACATAGTCATTGTCATGCCAGATTGTCACGTGTTTCAAGCTAATGACTTCGCCATCTATGTCCTGGGCCAATCTGTAGATGTCCTCCATGGCCACATCTTCATCTACCACCTGCAATCCGTCCGGTTCATGGGCGCGAAGATAATTCTGATGAGATATGCTTGGGAATGTCAGGACAAGGTGCCCTTGTTTCTCCAGAGCCTGGCGCAATATCTGGTGCACCCTACTTCTCAACTCCCTTGGTATATGCTCGTAAACATCAAGCATAACAATCGCATCAAAGGAAATCTCCAGCAGCCCGTCCCACTCGGCAATATCATGGACGGCAAATTTTAGCTCGGGGGCTGGGAATAGATTTCGGCTTATTCGTATCATCTCGGCACTGATGTCAACGCCAAGGACAAAGGCCTCCGGGTGGTTACGCTTAATCTCCCAGGTGGACCATCCTATGCCGCAACCCACGTCTAGAATGCGCTTGGCATCAAGAGGTATCCAGTGAACTGCATGCTCTATAGCAGCCTTCAGGCGTGGGTTCCCGAAGGCATAGTCTGCCAGCAACTTTTTGGAGAAGGTGTCATAGAAGGTCTGCTGTTTTTCCTGAAATGAAGCGTCGCCCACCATCGTTTCCTTCTTCAGCTCTTAAAACAGACTGAGACAAACAAACACGCATCTTCATCTCTTTCAGCGGAAGAGTGAATCTTGTCCAAGAGCGCAATAAAAAGCTGAAAAACTCCCACAAATAAAGGTCTAATAAGGGGTGGAATTCGCGGTATGAGTGCATCTTGAAAAAGCTGCATCCCCGTGGGAGCTAGTCCTACTAAACCGTGAATGCCTTCTATACGAAAACCCGATTCAGCCAAAATTTTTCGTAGTCCGCCGCTTGTCCATCGCCAATAGTCTTGGGGATCGGGGTGGTACACCCAGCAGCCATGAGTAGATAAAATAAGGATTCCACCTGGTTTAAGAGTACGATAACAGCAGTCAAGATATGCCAGAGGTGTGTCTACATGCTCTAATACTTGCGTCGAGAGGACGATATCTGCATAATTTTTGGGCAGCTGCAGTTCATAATCTGGAGAAATTATTAGATCAGCTTTCTCATTACCTGGCAGATCTACACCAAGATAACTCGCCACATACGGTTCAAAAAGAGATCGATAGGGCATAGACCCGCAGCCGAAATCCACGAGAACAAGATCCTTTTTCTCCCGCAGATATTTATTGACAACAAACTCTAAATGGGATCTCAATTTATTTAGGACATAGTAGCGGCCGCTGGACCTGGATGGATAAAGGCGATCACTTGGAGTACTCGCATTAAATTGAGATAGGTGCTTCTGTATATGCAACATCAGCTTACTACCTTCCAGCAAACTTTATTCCAGTGAACACTTCCCCAAGGGCGATCATGCCAATGGATAATTTTTCCTTTCTCGGCGATTTCGAAAAGTGGCAGATCCTGTATGACATCGTAGGCAGCCGCATTGGGCGATTGATTGACGCCAATATCAACAAAATAATGGCCTGGAGTCAGTGGCAGACCATCAATCCCCAACTCGACCACATGAATTCCAACTTCAAGCGACAAGGAAAAATCATTATCCCAGGAGAAAAACAGGGCGGCACGGCGACCTTGAATATCTTTTAGGACTACTGTAAGATTCGCTCTCTTAAGTTGTTCTCTTACCTCTATCTCAACAAAAATGCTGAAGTCCGCCCCCATCTCAAGGGTGGGTATCGCTTTGGTCTGATCATTTACCCATATCCTTGTTAGTCGAGCTGGAGAAGAACTTTGAATATCACGACGATAGAAATCAACTTCCGCGCGAGCGTTGATCCTTTGCTCTGAAATATCATCTAAATATTGGTTTATAATTTGCTGCGTTTTAGCATGTCCTTCTATTCTCCCGCTTTTTAAATAGATACAACTTTTCGTCAGTGAATGAATCGCCCCCATATTGTGGCTAACAAACAAAACCGTCCGACCCTCCTTGACCACATCCCCTATCTTCCCCAAACACTTTCTCTGAAAAGCTGCGTCCCCCACCGCCAGCACCTCATCTACTAGTAGAATCTCTGGCTCAAGGTGAGCAGCAACAGCGAAGGCCAGACGCACGTACATGCCGCTGGAATAGTGTTTGACGGGCGTGTCAATAAACTTTTCGATCTCGGCGAAATCGACTATCTCGTCAAATTTCTGCTCAATTTCGGCTTTCCTCATGCCCAGGATGGCGCCGTTTAGATAGATGTTTTCCCGCCCTGTCAGTTCAGGATGAAAGCCGGTACCCACTTCCAAAAGGGAGCCCACCCTACCGTAAATCTCGGCTTGTCCTTTTGTTGGTTCCGTAATGCGGGAGAGAATCTTGAGAAGGGTGGTCTTGCCCGCCCCATTTTTCCCTATAACTCCCACCACTTCACCACGCTTGATTTCGAAGGAAACGTCTTTGAGGGCCCATATCGTTTCGTTCATGTCGGCTGCACCATAAGGCTGCCCACGAAAAAGTCTTCTCGCTCGTCGAAAAGGCGCCGCAAAGGCATCGGTCAGCGTATCGCGGAGAGTCCTGTACCCATTATGCCTGATGCCGATGCGGTACTGCTTGCTCAGACCATCTGTTCTTATGGCGATGTCACGCATATGCTAAATAACGTCCGCGAAAGTTTTTTCCATCCTTCTGAAGTAAAACCCGCCTCCCACCAGAAGCCCCAAGGCCACCAGCGAAGAAACAATGATAATTGGTCCGGGAGCGGTGTCCGCACCAAGCAGTGCCCAGCGAAAACCCTCGACCACACCGACCATTGGATTGATACCGTAAATCGTGCGCCAGGGTTCCGACAGCAAACTGCTAGGATAAGCTATTGGCGTTGCAAACAGCCAGAATTGAGTTAAAAACGGCACCGTGTAGCGCACGTCGCGAAACTGAACATTCATTGCCGAAAGCCAAAGCCCTACCCCCAAACCGCTGACCAAGGTCAACAGCAACAGAAACGGTAACCAGACGATGTTGATTGTAGGGAATATTCCATAAACCAGCATCATTCCAAGTAACACGATAAAGGCGAGGACAAAGTCCACCAAGCCTGAGATGACACTTGAGATGGGAACCACCAGACGAGGGAAATAGACTTTCTTGATCAGGTTTGCATTCCCCACCAGGCTGTTGGATGACTGGTTCAGGCCATTGGCAAAGAAGGTCCACGGCACCAGAGCTGCATAGGCGAAAATAGGATATGGCAATCCGTCCGACGGCACTCCAGCAAGTTTTCCAAAAAAAATGCTGAAAACCACCATGGTGAAAAAGGGCTGGATAATGGCCCAGGCAGCACCCAACACCGTCTGCTTGTAGCGGACCTTGATATCTCGCCAGGCCATGAAGTAAAGAAGTTCACGGTACTCCCACAACTCTTTGAGTTTGAGTGAGATCCACCCCTTTGAGGGCTTGACGACAATTACATGAGAATCAGATGGCACCATGATCGTCTCTTGTCCTGATAATTACCACCAGACCTCGCGCAGTCTCCGACCAACTGCGGTCAGGCTTTTTGGGGCAGTTGAGGCTTCCCACCGCAAACTTATATTAAATATGGATATTTGTGCGAAAATCATGCCATATCATTCAGTAAAGTTGGCCCGGATTATTACTGCTTATCTTCTCTGTTACTCATACCATAATTTGCAGGATTTTTTGGAAAGCTTGACAACGGCCTCACTTCAAAACGAATTGGTCAATTTTGATATCGGAGGGACTGTTGTGGTTCCGTTAACCCGGAAATTTCACGAATTTTCGTCGCGAGACCGTGGAGAAGAGTTTGCCACTGGGCAACCGTCCCGCGGTACCGCGGGATTGGATCCGAGGCGTACTTAAACAGTACGTCGCAGGGTCCGACACACCCGAGGACGCCCGGCTTCCGGCTCGTAGAGCCTACAGCTCGGAGAGAAGGACTGGCCTATCCGCGGTCGGAGCAGGCAATTCGTTAAATATCCGGGTTAAGGGAATAGAGAGTAGCATCTCACCATTTTGCACAACCTTGGCGGATAGGCGATCAGGCAAAGTCTTTTGGCTGACATCCTGGACCATGTCTAACCGCGCCACCATCAATGAACATTCTAAAACCATAAAGTTTCCTCCGCAGGTCGTCCACTGTCCGAATTGCCTGGGCCATTTCCAAGATCTGCTTCGGTCGTAAATAGAACTCTTTGAGTCCTTTGTCGATGAGTTGGTCTATCTCTTCCTTGCTCAGTCCGGGGTAGTTTAATACAGTCACCTGCTCCCAATTGTCACCCACCCACTCTCTCCAGGTTCTAGGAACAAGAAAACCTTTCTCTGTTGCCTCGCTGTAAATTTCAGAACCTGGATAGGCGCAAATCCCTGAGAACTGCACCGTATCCATAGGTAAAGACTTGGCGAATTCAATGGTCTTCAGTGCCGTCTGCCTTGTCTCGCCTGGAGCGCCGAACATGAAGCAACCGTGCACCGTGAAATCCAGCTTTTGTGCCTCATGGGCCAGCCGTACGGAATGCTCCAAGGTCGTTCCCTTTTTCACCGCGTCTAATGCCTCCTGAGTTCCGAACTCGAACCCTACCATTAGCATGCGACAGCCCGCTCGTTTCATCAGAGGAAGGAGTTCAAGGTCCACGTCTGTGCGACAATTGCATGACCAGGTAAGTTTCAGATTCCTTTTTAAAATCTCTTTGCAAACGCCTTCTACATGACTTGGCGAGGCTGTGAAGGTGTCGGTCTCGAACATTACCTCATTTAGATAAGGAAAAAGGGCGAGATCATGTTGGATCTCATCGACGACCAACTCAGGATGCCGCATCCTGAGTTTTCTTCCCTCCATCAAGGGAACATCTCTGCAAAATGTGCACCGACCGAAACACCCCCTGCCAGAGAGGAGGGTGATGAAGGGAAACCGCTTGCCAGCGTCCCGATACCACCTGGGGTTTATATGCTGCCAGGACGGAAAGGGCAGCTCATTCACATCCAGATAGGGCCTTGACACCGTGTGCACGGGCTTGTCTTCATTGTCGAAAAAAGAAATGCCCAAGATTTCCGAAAGCCGGGACGAGTTCCAGTTCGAGCTAGCCAGATTCGCCAATTCCCTCAAAGTGAAATCGTATTCCCCTCTAACTACAACGTCCAAACCCCCCTTGGCTCTTTTCAAGGTATCTTCCGGTTCAGCGGTCACATGAGGTCCCACCGCAACAGTCCGGCAGTGGGGGAGAAGTTCTTTCGCCAGAGAAGCATAGCCCAGGTCAGAGTCTATGGACGGAGTGGTGGTGTGCAGAACCAATAAATCAGGCCTGCTCTTCTTCAGGGCAGCCACCACTTGCTGCCTTTCAAGATCCATGGCCGGGCCATCCAGGAAGTTTACCCTGAACCCCGCCTCCTCAAGGACGGCAACCGAAGTGAGCAGCCAGTCTGGATGACGTTGTACCCGCCCTCTGGATCTGGCGGCCCAGCGTGCAGAGCGGCAGAAATCCTTTATTACTGGCGGGTTGAGTACGAAAACATCGGCCATTGAACCATAACCCTTCTATGGGACCTATCACAGTGCCATTACAAGCAAAACCTATGCCGGTGTTCTCAGGGGTCCTTTGCCTTGAAGTATGGACTCTAGACGACGAACCTCCTTTTTGATTCTCTGTTTCTCTTTCTTCTGCTTCAGGCCCCCTAGATATATCTCATACCATTGAATGGCTGTATGGTAATCTTCTCGCAGGGTTGCAATGGCGGCCAGGGCCCTTGCCGATCCAGGTGAAGGATTCCCACCGAGAAATTTCTCAGCATAACCCAGCATAGGTCTATCCAGACTCTGTCCCATGTTGGCCTGCAGAAAAGAGAACTCCTCTGAATCTGGCCCTACACCCAACATTTTTCTGACAAGCTCAAGCTGTTTTTCTGAATAGCCCAGATGGCCGTAACATTTGATCAGGTGGAGAGATATATCGAGTGAAAAAGGATCCACTGCCTTGGCATGTTCCAGGTGCTCCAGGGCTTCACGGAAGCGCATATCTTTCTCTAAGATTATGGCTAGATTGTAGTGCGCTTCCGGGGACAAGTAGTTTTCTTCCAGAATCTTGACAAACATCTCCGCAGCCTGTTCATTCTCCTCCTCCAAATAATGGATCTGCCCCAGCATCAGCAGGGAGGGAGTCCGCCCTAATTTTCGCTCCGTCTCTCTGGTAAAATAAAGTTTTGCTCTAGTAAAATCGTCCAATTCGTAGAAAGCCTTGCCTCGATGGAAATCCACCAAGGGAAACCTATCCGGCAACTGAGTCATCTTTTCGGCAAGCTGTAGCGCTTTGTCGTGCAAGCCCATTTCCTGATATATGGTGAGAAGTTCAACATAGGCAGAAGGATAGTTGAAACCGCGATTCAGCTTAATGAGCCGTTCCAGATAGACTCGGGCTTCGTCCCACTGCTCAAGTTCCTTGTAGCTGCGCCCGAGTTGGTATAGGGCAGGTTTATAGTTCTGTCTTATTTTGATCGCTTCCAAATCAAATCCGATGGCGCGCTGATAATCCCCTTCCTCAAAATAGGCAAGGGCAAGATTGTGCCAGGGCACTTCCCATTCCGGGCTGATTTTATTGGCAACTTCGAACTCCCTCTTGGCAGCTTCGGTCATGCGCATCCCAAGCATATAAAGAGCAGTGCCGTAGTTGTTGTGTGGTCTCGCCTTGTTGGGAGATTTCACCACAGCATCCTTCCACAGTGACAAGCTACTCACCCAGACTTCATTGCGAGCGTGGGTAATGGTGGTTAGCCCCAACAGTACCGCGACCATCGATGTGGCGAGAGCAATGTAATGGCCGCTGAGAGAGATCTCCTTTACTTTCTCGAGGCCCCAAAAGAGGACTTGAACACACCCCATAGCAAGAAAGGCCACGGCGATATACATGCGGTGTTCAAAGATCACATCATGCAGGGGAATGATGCTTGAGGTTGGGGCCAGGGTTATGAAAAATGCAGCGATACCCAGGGAAACCAGTCGATATCTCTTGTAGGCAAGCAAGGCCAGGACAATAAGTGCAGCCAGCAACAGAAAGGATGAAATGGTCTTGAGTGCAAAAAACTGGCTGGCCAGGGGGTAGTCCCAGTCTAGGTTCTGATTGACAGGCCAGAAGTACAAGCGGATATAGGTGAGTAACACACTCAGCTGCGTCAGAAAGTATTGTTTTCTGGTGTGACCAATTCTCGGATCGTAAAAGAAATCTTTCCGGATCAGAGGTGCTAACTTGAAAAATAGGATGATGGCAACCGGTACAAGAAACAGGAGAACTAACTTCTTGCGAAAGAGGTCTCTAATTGAGGTATTAAAAAGGAAGAGCTCATATGTTACGATCATGGCAGGCAGTGTCATCGCGGTTGCCTTTGAAAAGGCAGCACCCAAAGCTCCACCCCCAGCAAGAAGGAAATATCCGAGTGCGATGTGCCGCTTCCCTTCCAGGCGCGCTCTCACATAAAAATAGAGGGTGGCCAGATAAAACATACCGGCCATGCTCTCTGTCCGCTGGATTACGTAGGTCACGGCTTCGGTCTGCAGGGGATGAAGCAAGAAGATCCCAGCCGTTACCAGGGCGGCTAACTGCTTTGAAAATTTTGGGGCGGCATCCTGCATAGCTGGGGTGTTCCAGGTCTCTACGCAAAGGAAGTAGAGAAAAATCGCGGCAGTGTAATGAATAAAGAAATTAAAAATATGATAGCTTAAAGGATTTAACCCACCGATCTCATAATTGATCGCCAGGGTAAGGAAGGGCAAGAATGATTCCCTGCCGTAAGATAAGATCGCCCCAATATTAGACAGATCAACAATGGCTTCGTTTTGTAAAATGTGGCGAAGATCATCGAGATAGAAGGAGGCTAAGAAGCTATTTTCATAGGCAATGAGGCCTAATACCAGAAGCGACAAGACGTAGGTCAGATCAGAACTGATGCATTCAGATAATCTTTGTCTGGGCCCTCTCATGCTTTTGGATTTTGCCGTACCTTTGTTGATTCAGAAATAAAACTCATAAAAAAATCTTCCAAACCAAACCGTTTGGGTTCAATGGTATAGAGTTCTAAGCCCATGTGTAAGCAAGTTCCCAAAAACTCGCTGAGTTTCTCCTTGTCAACCTCCAATTCCACTCTATCCTCGTAAGTTTTTAGTGAGTATCTTTTCTCTTGCAAGGACTGCACCTGATGCGGCTCAGGATTTCTAAAAACAACCTCGTAAGAGGAGAAACTTTCGGAAATCACTTCTGCCAGGGTTCCGGAAAATTTTAGCTTCCCTTCGGCAATGATGCCAATGCGGTCACAAATTATCTCAACATCGTGCAGAATGTGCGTGCTGAAAAAGATAGTCTTTCCCTGAGCGCGAAGGTGAAGCATGAGATCCTTGACCAACTTGCGACCAACAGGATCGAGCCCGGACATGGGCTCATCGAAAATGACCACAAGTGGGTCATGTATGAGAGAGACGGCAATGCCCAGCCTTTGGACCATTCCTTTTGAATAGGTGCGTAAGGGTCTATGGGCGGCTTCGTTCATATCCAACATTTCCAATAGGGACTCTCCACGTTCACGAATCCTGCTTTTGCTCTCCCCGTGGATGGTGCCGTGAAACTCCAGAAGTTCCCATCCGCTAAGAAAAGCATAGTAATTGGGGTGCTCGGGGAGATAGCCCATCTGGCGTCGAGCTTCCGGCTGTCTGACGTCTCGGCTCCTAATGGATGCTTTGCCGTGGGTTGGACGGATAAGATCACAGAGAATCTTGA
>Ga0209536_100012407_pt1 | contig 12389 bp, 17 predicted proteins | sample DeeMarSeWOR28_12_FD_187461 | JGI IMG/M metagenome (GOLD analysis project Ga0209536, IMG submission 187461) | Marine sediment microbial communities from White Oak River estuary, North Carolina - WOR-2-8_12 (SPAdes) (version 2) | ecosystem: Environmental > Aquatic > Marine > Intertidal zone >...
GTTGTAGTACTTCTGGTTCAATCGCAGCTAAAACTTCATCTGCTGTCAGGGTCCGTTTGTAGCCTACCAAAGTGAATGGAGTACCATCAGGGGCATTAGGCTTGGGCTTGGTATAAATCATCTTGTTCTGCATTTCCACCACTCTGCAGCTCAAGGGTTGATCGTCCCCAACCACCAAATCACAAGCCTCTTCATCTACCTCATCCGGATTAACCCCCATGATATTTGCGATCATGGCTTTGATATTGCCCAAGAAAGGGTCTTTGTCCGACATAAGAAGATGGGATAATTGCTCTCCTACCCGATGGGGATCAGGAACACCTTCCACATTAATGCATTTGAGACACACCTTTTCAACAGCTACAAACTCAACTCCCTTACGGGTCTTGTCAAGTTTGATCCGACGAATAAACATATAGTAATGTCCTTCGCGTTCATAGTTAGCTCCGAAGTTAGCTTTGGCTTCTCCAACGCCTGAGAATACACTTCTTGCCATTTGAGATTTCCTCCAAATGATTTAATGAGATATAAAATTAAACAAACGCCAACCACCAACGGTTGCCGTCCGTAGCCGCCCCCATGATGCGCTTGCTCTTGGAATTCTGGTTCACAAAATTTACCAGCTTCAGCATATCATCGTAAGTGAATTTCTCTTCGATGGGGAGAAGGTAGTCCTTTTGCTTTGTTTTCAGGCCCCTCTTCTTATTGACACTGCCCTTGGGTCGGCCTCTCCCCACCTTCTTTTTCGCAGAAGGCTTTTTCTTCTTTGCTTTTGTTACCTTCTTTTTCTCGGTCATAAAATGCACTCCTTAGATTTAAAAGAAATTTAAATAAACCCATCTCAACCTTTTTTTATTTTTATAAGGAATAGAGCCAGAGGGATAACTTTAGAGGAAAGGGGAAAAGAAGAAGAAGAAGGGGGAAAAGTTTTACAAGGTAGCCTATGAAACCTCAACCCTCCTGGCTCTATTTTTTCAATCAACTTCCTATTCGATTAGAATTAAAAATTGTTCAAATTGAATTATGCTACCTGGAATAAGATCTACTTTTTGTTTTGAAAAAGTTTCTTGAACCAATTCTGTATCGGTTTCAAAAAATTCTTCATAACCTATTGGTATGTTGAATATCAACCAGTATCCATTTTCGTTATCATAACCGATCCAGCTATTTATATCGATTGACATAAAATAACTTTTTGTACTGTTTAGTATTTGATAAATATTATCATTTGGATCTAACAGATACTCGGTTTTTCCTCCTTGAAATTCCATGGATAAAATACTTTGAAATCCGTTTGAATCGTATCCCGATATGATATCTGTAAACCGTAAGAAAATGCTTTTTTGTGGTCCATAATAAGGCATGGCTTCATCTGGATCAACATCAACACTTATTTTAGGTCCAAGTTTCGGAGATGGAATCCATACATTGCTCATACTCGGCAAAAAAATGTCTGGCAATCCATCTGTATCGGATGCATAAGCTATTGAAAGAAGAAATAGCATAAAGAAAAGAAAAATAGACTTCATCTTTCTTACCTCCAGTTATAGATTCTAACGAATCAACTCAAAAAACATAGAAAGAAAGTACCATAACTCGAGCAAAAAGCCAATAAAAAATAAATTTATCTTGACCGTTTATATGCTTAAAGTTATGACTATAATACTTTAGTTCCCCAATAAAGATCATATTTAAGATTACGAAGCCGTTCTAAATTCTTTTGTGACATATTCATAGCATGTAAAGCTACTTCTCGTTCTTCCGGATCTTCTATTTTTAATATACGTTCCATAATTAAGTTATGAAGCTTCTGCAATAAAGCTTGCCTTCCCGTCATTGAACCCTCCGAATCTCTCTCTAAGATCTCGTTTTTGTTGTAATGTCAAAGGTCGATTTTCCATACCTCTTTCTCTCAAAAATTCAGGTGAATAGATCTTAGGCATGGGATTCCAAGTAGCGTAGATTAGTTTCTGTCTGATAGAAGTTGTCTGTTGGATATAGAGTGCATCACTAAGACAAGCAGCTAAAACAATATCATCAAAATGAAGAGTATTATTTGTTCTAATGACAAGTTCATCAGCTTCTTGTCCATTCCTATGTACCCTTCCAAGTATCTGTTCAGCTCCCTTAGCATTGCGGGGCCATTGAGCAAAATAAACATGCTGAAAATGCTGGAGATTTTTACTCTCGCCATGTGCAGGCCAGGAAGCAACAAGTATTCTCTTACCGTTTTCTGGTGCTAAGATCGAAGCATTATGAACAGCTCCTGCTTCACAATATAAAGCATCGTCTATACCAGCTTCCAACAATCCTTCATGAATCCATCTGCCCATTTCTTGATGGTAGATCCATATAATACCTCCTTTGTTTTTAAACTTCTTTTTAAGATCCATTGCCCACGATACAGCATCATCTCTCTTATAGGGACATACTCTAATCTGAACAGAATCCCGAATCGGCATCCCTTCAAATTCCATACTTTTAACAATCTCCCAAAGACGAGCTAATTTCTGCCCTACGTTTTTAGCTCCATTTCTGGCAATCTCCAGCCCTACCAGAAGGGGGGAATCGTATCCTGGTTTAGCACCTACAATGAGAAAATTTCGCAATTCTTTAGTATATTCCTGAGATGCTGCATGATGTTCTTTAGCTAAAGCTATGTTTCTGGTAGCTTCTCGAGTAGATATTTTCTTTCGTTTTGCATAGATTTCAGGATCGGGCCAAACAAGATTATTATAGAATCCAGAAGATAATTCATATAGCCATTTGAAAGTATGAATGGCATGGTCTATTTCATCTCCCGCTGGAGTTATATAATCATCCTGAACATTAGAAATCAGCTCTGAAAGTAGATCCCAATTCTCTGAATTTTTATAGTCCTTTACCCGTTTATTTTCTAATACAAGAGATGTTCCTATCTCTTCATCTGAAGTAGCTACTACTCCAGGTGCTGTTACCAATCGTTTCTGAAAAGCTTTTCGTATTCCAGTAGTATTTTCATAGTACTCTTCTTCTGGAAAAAATCTTCTTGCCCATGAAAGAAGAGGTAGCATAGGCTTCAATTGTTTAGTTTCTAAAAAAACAGCATTGGCATTTATAATACCAGCCCAATCTCTTGCAATCATAGCAGTAAGCGGGACGGGCGCTAACTCATGTAAACAGGCTCTAATAACATGCCAATAATCTTCTAATCCTTTTGAAGTGATTGTACCGCTGACTCCTACTACTTCCGGCTTGTGTTCATGAATGAAATTAAAAAGTCGTTTCGTTCTTACGGCTTTACGATTCTTGACAAGATGAACCTCATCACAAATTATTAATCCTGGATTAATTTCATTGAGATTATCAATAGCATCCACAGTGCTAAGAAGGGAATATGGAAAAATATAACAACCCGGCCTGTTACTTTTAGCAAGTATCTTTCTTCGCTCACGATTCAATTTCCCCATAAGATTGAAAGGAACAGCTAATGTGGTTTTAGTCCTATAAAAAGGAATATCATGTTTAGTAAGTTGATAGTAAGCTTGCGGCGGTATCAGAAGTAATATTTTCTCTATGCCTTTTTGGTAAGCAAAGTGAGCTATTTTTAAACAGATAAGAGTTTTGCCCCATCCAACTGCAATGGGACCAAACAACCCTCCAAATTTAAGATAAAAATCAAGCGCATCTGCTTGGATAGGGAAAAGACGCCAGCCCATTTCAAATTGGTCGGCCAGCACAACCCTTTTATTAAAATCCTCAAATTCTCGGGACTCTAATCCGAACATGAGAGGAAGGTCACAAATGCGCTTGATTTCATTGCGTTCAGGAGATGGTTTTATGTTAGCTTTAAGCTGTAGATGGAGATCTTCTTTGCCTTTGATACGATCTTCGTACCATGCTTTACCCTCTTGGATCTTCCGTTCGGGGGTTTTAGCCAGCTTTTTCAGTCTCTCCACCAGACGGCTCATCTGCTTTTTTCTCCTGAAGATGTTCAGAAAGTTCCTTGGGAACTTCAGGGACGCCTATCATTTCTTCTTTAGGCTGGTCACTACTCCCCGGTTCAATGCATTCCATGGCTGTTGCTGCTACCTGCGACATCCTCATAGCCACAGTATAAAGCCGGTCTGCATTCTTTCGAATCGTTGAGAAATAAACCAACGCCAAATCTTCCTTAATAGGCGGTGCGGTTAGCAGATATTCCAGTATTTCTTTCTGAGAAGGAAGTAAAGCTATCTGTAACCGAGACAATGCACGATAAGGAATCTTAGAATCTCTCAATCCCATTAATGAAGGCCCTCAATAACTGTCTGAGCATAGCCTCTAAAGGCTTCCAGACATGCCTTGTAGTCCAACCCATTGCCGTTAGGATTGGCTACGACGAAAACAGGACCAATGGCGTCAATGGAATGAGAGACAGCCACGGCAAGCGCGTCTTTCCGCTTCCATTGATCCTGTTCGTAAAAATCCCCGCCCATGGCCTTACCTACCTTTTCCTTCATCTCCTGGAAAATAGTATCCATAGATACTACTTCCCTCGATCCGAAAGAAGTAGGCGCACATGAGATACAAAGCGTTATACCCGCCGGTGGTCTGCCCTTCTTCGACGTTGCCTTGCCCTTCTTTTCTGGTTGCTTAATAGTCTTCTCTTTGGATTCATCCTCCTCTTCCGATATTTTTTCTTCATTTGTAGTCTTCCCCTGTTTTTGGAGCAGGGCTTTTTTCAAGCCGGTGTTTTTGATCTTGCTTGGATCAACAGTATCCAAGCTTTCTTTTTTCTCTTCCTTTTTTTCTTCCTTGGTAGGAATGGCATCGTCAGCCAGAATCCAGCCGTCCAGATCCGGTACGAAAACGAAATCAGAAGAGATAGGAAGACCCTTGGCCTTGGCTACTGCATCACAAATACGACAAGGAGTTCCCTTCGTATTCAGTCCAGCGCCAGTACAGGCATTGCAGTTTTCTTGCGCCCAAGGCGGTGTCTTGAAAACTTCCTGCTCTCCAGCAGGAGCAGCTTCGGCTTTCTCTTCCTTGGCAGGAGCAGAATCTTTTTTGTTTTTCTTCAATTGATCAAACAGGCCCATAGATTTTTCTCCAATAGGTTCACCAATATTATTCAAAATACGATTTATTCTTTTGCGGTAAAAGTCCGGAGTTTCAGTCTTCCCGCATATCCGAATAAAAGGACATCCTCCATACTTATTGCAGATATTTATATCTTTCGGCCCTGGTACTTTTTCCCAATTCTCTTTGGCAGTAAAGCGCCATTGGTCCATTTGATCTGCAATCTCTTTACAACGTTCCCAATTCTTATCAATTTCATTTATGGTCACTTCAGCTTCAGTAAACTTTACCCTTGGAGTACCCTGTTTCTGAAATTGATTATGTCTAAGAATAACTTTTGGAAGTTCTTCTCCGTATTTTTCCATATGCCGAATCACCAGCTCTGCAGCATAGATCAGCATTTGAATATCTTCTTTTAAAGCAGCAGGAGAAAGAATGTATCTGAAATCTTTTGAAGTTTTATGGTCTGTTACGGTCCTTTCATGAGGAAGCAACAAATCAATATAGCCGATCATCCTTGTAGTACTGGTTAGAAGACGATCCATTTTAGTTTCTACTTCTCTACCTTGAAACTTTTGAAAGATCCCTTCTTCTATTCCAAGAGAAATTAGATTTTCTATCCATTCTCCATCGGCTTTGGTTACTATCCCATCATCAGTTTCAAGCCAACCTTTCGGATAGAGATCGACCGGAGTTCCATTTTCATCTTTCCCGGCATCATCACTCTTTAGGTATCGAGCGCAGACAGCATGAAAGACAATACCATAAGCAAAGTGATACCCCTTGTTGACGGGAAGTTTTATAACATATTCGAAAAACCATTTGCGGATACAGTCTATAAACTGCCCGATCTGAGTAGGCGAAGTATAGTTCATGTCTTTCATGGTCCACCTTTCATTTAGTTCTGAGATCTATGATCGTCTTTAGAAGCTATCAGTCTTGAATTAAATCTTCTTTTCGTTTTTTATCAAGTTGTTTTTTATAAAGATCTTCAAGTTTCTTATGCCCAATTCCATTCTTAATTGCTTCCTCTAAAAGTAGATGAAGGTCTATCTTCCTCCAACAAAGATTATCCGATTTTTTCCCCTTTGGCAAGTCCATTCTGCCTTTAAATTGCTTGATCGTAATGTTATTCAGTACCTTACGTAAGGCATGACCATTCAATCTAAACTGAGGAAAAAGCCCCTTAAATCGGTCTGCTACTCCCTTATTTGTAACCCAAACATTACCCTTGTTCTGGATGATAGCCAGTCCTCCTATGGTCTGAGGAGCATCATGTTCTATCATATTAATCAAGGTTTCTACCACTTGAGGAGATATACCAGATCGAAGTTTCATTTCTGTCATAATATCCGAATCAAGACTACCCTCAACCAAAAAACGCCGTTGTGGTGGATAGTTCTTTCTCTTGTTTAAATAAATCCAAAGGAAGTGCCGAGCCACTATGTATTCGCTCTTTTCTCCTGCATCTCCTCCGATCCATCCTGCAGTATGATAAATTCCTCCAAGACTAAGAAGATAATTCGTCGCATCTTGTTGAGCATCCAAATGTAGTATTCGTAAAGCTAAAGCTTCTTGATCTTCTTTTGTCAATTCTCTATGACCGGCAAGCGCCTGAACTACATCTGAATTATTAGAAGTAAAGATGATTCGAATAGGATTCCGAATAGTTATAGGAGTTTTATATTTCTGCTCAACCTGAAGGGGGTCCCCTGAAACAAAATGCCGGAATGTATCCGCTACATCCGGCACCCCTTGTTGTGGTTTTGGTAGTCCTTCATCCACCACCAAGAAACACGTTCGTAGTAGTGTCTCTCTGAACCGTCCAAATTCCCGCGCTGTTGCATACTCTCCCGAAGTGATACATTCAGCCAGCCCTTGACAAAAAAGCTTCTTGCCGCACCCCGGAGGTCCTGCAATCGACAAGGCGCAAATAGGACCTTCTTCAAATGACAAAGCCCACGCTATCCACGCTTCCAATGTTTCATAGTTTTCAGGAGTAACAAAACTTCTTAACCATCTATCCACTTCTGGATGAAACTTAGCAGTCTTTAAAAGATCTTCACGTAAAGAAAAGAGATTAGTTACAAGTTGCATTCTATCACTCCCTAAATTTTCAATGTGCATTCCCTTAGCTGCTATCTTTCCAACCATATCTTTTACTTTGATTCCATGCCGAGCCAGAATAACAGGTCCGGAAGCTAAAGTTTCATGTCCGTTTTGGTAATCCAATATCTGTATTAAATCATCCATACCATATCTTCGTACTAAAGCGGGAATTTCATTTATCTTTCCTGTTCCGATATTATGATAGTAACCTGTCCCTGTCATTACGAAGTATTCATTAGGCGTCATTGCTATTAGATGGGATGCAGCAAATAGCCTTTGAGTATTTATATCATCAGAATGCAAGTCCGGATGCTCGGACCATCTCTGCATGGATTGTATTATCTGGTCTAATTTATCTTTCGCTCCTTGTTCCCTGTCCTTTTCTTTTTCTGCTTCTATTTCTATTCGTTCTGTTTCTTTGGTCCATATTCGTAAAACAGAAGACCATAAAACATCTGTCCAATCTGGAGTATCTTCGTCCGGCTCGAGAAGCAAAACCGAATTGAGAAGTAGGGCATAGATCTTGTTAGGGGAGGCTCCAGGAGTTTGTATCAGCATGGCGGTGCATTGTCCTACAAACTCCTGGATTGTATTATCTCTATGCCCTACTTCTGCAATCGGTATATCTTCAAAACATGCCGAAAAACATTCTCTATTTTTTAAAAACTTTTTAGATTGTTTGTACCAATTGGATTGAGTTCCCTTTTCCGTATATAAAATTAAAGCCACTTCATTTAAAGTAGGCTTTGGTATATCTGGAATATTAAGCGAGGAAGTTGGTTTAGATTGCAGAGGTCCCATCGGTTGTATCTTCGACGGGTCCAATCTACAGTCCACTTCCTCATGATAAATAAACCAATCTTCCTCCCAAGTCTTAATGCCATCTCTTATAACATGGGGACAGCGGAAAACCCTGTCCCAATTATAACATTTAAGATCTACTTTTAGATTCCCATTAAAATATCTGGAATATAAATGGGACAGTCCCCTATGAATTCTTTCCCCTTCATCAACAGGAACCGGATTAGTTAAAGCGAATATAAACCTTGCACCATGTCTTGTAGTATAAAAAATTGTAGGAGGAGGAAGATTGAATTCAATTTTAGCATAGGTATCTGAAAACTCTTCGAATGCTTCAGGCGTCCAAGGTTTATGTCCTTCGAGGTCTGCATCTATGGCAAAAACTTCTGTCAATAGGTCCATGTTCTTATCCCTGAGAAGGGTAAGAACATTCTTAGCAAGCGCCGGAATCTCTTCTTTCGTATTGATCCAATAGCATAAGAAATGGGCATCAAAGGGATAGTGTGTCCTGCAAGCTTCAAGTAGAGAGATTAACGGTCTTTCTACAATTCCCTCTTCAGGGTTGCATTCTAACAGCTTGGCCCTCTTAACTACTTGGCTTTCTTGGATTCCTACTACATGATTCATTCCGTTTCCTTTGTAAGTCTCAAGAAAAGAGACACTACAAAAGACCTATCCCCTTGGCAAGTACCTATTAGAAAAAAATTTTAACCTATCCCGAACAGTACCCTAACCTTCCATAACTTCTACTACTCGAACATGCCAATACCATAGAGATTGATATTCTTCATACGTCCCGGCGTTTTGGCAGTATTCCATGTAGTGTTTTTTAGATAATTTCTTCTTTATTCGTTCTGCATGTTCAAAACTTTTTAGATTAACTGCTTCAACAGAATCATTGCAACAAATAACATAAGCTTTCATTTTTTCTCCTTTAAATAGTAACCAAGGGACCGTAGGCATGAGATTAGGACCCTATCTCACTACAAGCAGATAGGCTTTTTTTGGAGGTCCTACGGTCCCCTGGAATAGTTTTAGTTTCTATGCCGTCTTGCTACCTTGCAGTCCGGACATTCACAAGCCGGACCATGGCTTCCTTCTGGTTCAAATGGAATATCGAATTTTTGTAACAGAGAAATCAGATCTCCATTAGTATGATCGTACCATGGATTAGAGATGAAAAGTTTCCCGTCTTTTTCTCGAACATGCATCTTGCATGATCTTCCTCTAACGTAGTCCATGGAAAGCCGGATTCCATTTCCGGACGGTTTTACCAATGAAGCGGCTTCATCATCCGATAAAGGAGTAGGAGTAAAATGAAGCATTCCAAGCCCTTGAGGTCTGGAAAGATCATAAACGGCTTTTGCGAATTCTTTCAAATCAACACCAGTAATTTCAATCTCTTGCATAGTTCCACCTTTCTAAAATAAAATTTACTTACTGGTAATGGGCATAACGATATAAAAGCTTCCATCATCTTTTATACTCGAACTTTCTACCCTAATTACAGATGTATAATCTTGTATAAAAAATTCTACATCTTCCGAATCGAGTACTTTTAAATAGTCTGTAAGAAAGTCCGGATTGATAGTCAGTTCTTCCTCATAAAAATAATCTTGTTTTGTTACCCCTACGTCTACGCCGTCCCTAACTTCCGTTACTCGTACTGCAGGAACATCCCCATGGGATACAGGTAGTTTAATAGAAGTACCGCCTATTCCTTCTTGATCTGATGATAGTACTATCTTGAAATCCTTTGTCAATCGGATGTTTACGGATCTAACCTCATGTCCTGCTGTAAGACCGCATGTATCAAGAGCATCTAACATTTCAGCTCTTTTTATAATGAGATCCAAGGATTTTGTATTGTAGTCTGGAATGGCATCTCGAAAACTTGGAAAATTTCCTTCCAGTACTCTTACCATAACTTCGAACCGCCCAGGAAGGGCAAACTGGATCGGATTCTTATAGTAATCAATGTAGAGATTCGAATCATCTTTCGGCTTTTTAATCATACCTAAAACCAGATTGACGGCTTTGATTGGTACGATATGAGATTTCGTATCAGAAGTCTTTGTTTCTTGAAAATCCCCGAAAATGGCCAATCGTCGTCCGTCAGTTGCTACAAAAACTAATTCTTTTTCCGGTGAGATCTCCAGTAAAAGACCATTGTAAGAATAGCAAGACATATCCTTAGCTACTGCAAACAAGGTCTTATTCATTCGATTAACGAAGTTCTTTTCGGAGATTTCTATAAAATCCTTTCCGGCTTTTATTGGAATAATCGGAAACTCGTCTGGATCATCCAACAAGAGATAAAATGTTTTTGTTCCTTTCTGAATATATAATTTGTTTTCTGTTACCCATAAAAGTATCTCTTTTTGTTTCTTTAGTTTCTTTATGATTTGATGTAGTTTTTGAGAATTAACCACAATAGATCCTTGTACAACAGAATCTTCATTTAATACCGATCCCGATACACCTTTGATAAAATATCGCAAAGTTACTTCCAAATCGGTAGCCTCTAATATTAAAGTCTCATTAGTCAATTCCATTCGAACACAATTCAGAATCGGTTTTACAGTCCTGGTTTTTGTAAGCTTCAGAACATGGGAAAGTCCGGTATGCAATTCTGCGGCATCGATACTAATACTCATTTTTTGTACTCCCTAATTTTTAAAATAGTTTTAGCTATCCTTGGATGCATGGCGCATACTTTTAGCCAACATTCATAGCAAAGCCGTTTTCCTAACCATTCAAGATAGGATACTTTCTCTTTGCAGTCCGGAAATTGACAACTATCATCTTCTGTCATAGTACGATATTATATTCCCCTTCATTCCCGAATTGATCCATCCACATAGACACAAAAGAAACCCCATCATTCCTTACTCGGAGTTTCCATCCCATATCCTTAACTTTAATCTTTTTTCCTTTTTTCTTTCGAATGGTTTTCATAACTTCTCTATGGGTTTTAAACAAATCTTCCCTTGTATAGATGGATACCGCACTATTCATTTCTTTTTATCTCCAATTGGTACGCTTGAACACAGATCGGATTTCCGTTTTGATGAAGATTGTCTTTTTGATTGGTCCCTACTAATAACCAAATAGGGGACATCTCCTCTAAAAGTCCTGGAGATAGTCCTAATTCCCTTGCACCATGGATGGATCGTTTTATGATCTCTTCATGGTTTTCGGCTTCTGTTTCGGTCCATCGTCCGGTTACAGGTTCCTTTGGATTTTTAACCATTTGAATTAGAAATTTCATCTTCTGTTAGTTTCCCTTCTATTATATCCTTGGAAAAAGTACCGTTCCATTCCCATAAGGTTACATCTTCCTGATAGTATTCTCCTCCTCCTGCTCTCGGATAGTCCTTCCATCTCCAGAATGTTATCGTCTTTTTCTTGCCGGTTGGTTTCAAGTCCTTGTGCGCTACAAGCGGAAGAGGTCCTCCTGAACAGGATACATATTCCCCATGTTCAGAATATTTGGATGCTTTTCCTTTGAAAGCGGAGTATGCAAAACAAATAAGACAGGTCTTATCATCGTACCAATGCCCGTCAATAATTGCTATTTGTCCTTTCTTTACTCCGATATAAGGTTCATCTGCAGTATAAAGAACGGCATCTCCAGGTTTCGGTTTCATTTATCAAGTCCCCAATTCTACAAAAAATCCAATGCCTGTTACAAGTCCCGCAGATATCGCACAAACCCAAAGTAAAATTTTTCCCCATAAAGGAACTTTAGAAATTTTAGAAAAAACTATAGCTTGCCAAACCAAAGCAAATACAATCATCAACATCATAAAAAGTTCGATCATTTTTCAGTCCCCTAAATGAGTCCAGGAATAAAGTCCTTCCAATTATACCCTATATCATACCCTTTGATGAATATCTCATAAACTTCATCGTAATTTAGTTTATATTTAAACCTTAAAAGATCTGCTATTTTTCCTGCTAATTCGTAATTCCCCTGATAAACGGCTTTTTCTATTGCTTCTTTTACTTTCATTTCTTCAATTCCTTAATATTTTCTAATGCCCATTGTCTCATTTCCGGTCCTTCACTTCCTGCAGAATTCCAGCCGCCGCCTTTATTCCATTTTTCTTTTAACCATGCAGGAAGATATACTTTTGCTTTTTCGTATATGTCCTTATGAACACCTAAAATCAGCCCATCAGAACCATAAGAACCGGAAACAGTAACCGATTGTCCGTATATTCGAGCGGTCCCCATCATCCAATGCCCTAATTGTCTTAATGATACTTTTCGGACTATTGCCTTGATAGGAAATTTTAGTCCTTCTGTTCCGGATGGCTGAATCAACATTAGAAAATCTTTTGAGTTTTCTTTTAGATACATTTTTCAGTCCCCTAAATTAGTCCAGGAATAAAGTCCTTCCAATTATACCCTATATCATACCCTTTGATGAATAT
>Ga0209536_100012408_pt1 | contig 12389 bp, 5 predicted proteins | sample DeeMarSeWOR28_12_FD_187461 | JGI IMG/M metagenome (GOLD analysis project Ga0209536, IMG submission 187461) | Marine sediment microbial communities from White Oak River estuary, North Carolina - WOR-2-8_12 (SPAdes) (version 2) | ecosystem: Environmental > Aquatic > Marine > Intertidal zone >...
AAATACCGTCTTGGTCATATGCTGGATGAGGATTTGTAGCTTAATAAAATTTTGTCCTCTTTTTCGACGATATATTAAAATATCAATTTAAGTTATTAAAAATGAGAATGAAATCCTTATATACTATTACCAGATTATTATTGCTAATGCTTTTATCAGTTTTAATTGGTTGTGAGCAACCAAGACAACCTTTAGAAATCCCTCCAAAGACAGATAATACCGATAGCAGTCTCTCCTTTTATATGCGTTATATCCCTGATAAACTCGATATTATGCCATTGACGGAATTTGTTGTCTCCGACAACACTCGGCAAACTAGAATTAATATTTTCGTTGGTTTAATCGATCAATTCGGCTCCCAGGTGAAGTCGCCGGGCATGTTTCGTTTTGAGTTGTATGAGTACATGCAGCGGTCGTCTGAGCCGAAGGGAAGAAGGGCTGTTATTTGGCCGGATATTGATTTAACTGATCCGGTTACCAATAATGACTTCTGGCGGGATTTCCTACGGGCATATGAGTTCAGCTTTCCTTGCGAGCAGGCCAAAAGACGGGATTACATACTCCATGTAACGTGTATGTGCCCGAATGGAAGACGTCTATCATCCGAATTCATTCTCAGGCATACAAAATAAAGGTCTAAATTCAGTAAATAATACACCATTAGTTCTTCTTGGAATTTCAGGGGCATAGCATCTACGAACTACCCTCAATTATTGTCAATAACTGCCCTACGGCGACTTTCTCGAACAAATCGATGCCACCACCAATCCAACGTACCTCGATCCGATCAACTTGGTCATGATTTCCCAGACCAAAGTGAAGACGTGTGCCGTAATGGCTTTGATATCCTCTTCCGCTATGTACTTCATCGATTAATGTCAGATCGCCGGCCTTCAAGATAACATGGGCTCCTACAGCATCACGTTTGGCGTTTCGAGTTTTAAGTCGTATCTGCAGCCAGTTGCCTTTCTTTGTTGAATCATTGCGAAGGATAGTTGGTTTGGCTCGGGAGTTGAGCACTACTACATCTACGTCACCATCGTTGTCCAGGTCATCGAATCCGACACCACGACTGCTCAGCTTCACCTGCATACCGGAACCGCTGGTCCGGGAAACATCTTTGAAGGTACCCAGGCCGGTATTGCTAAGCAGGATATTACGCTGAAGGTAGCTGCTCACATCGTCATACTTGTCGATATTATCCTGCAGATGACCACAGGCAATAAAAAGGTCGCGGTCGGAGTCGTTATCGAAGTCAACAAAACCAACACCCCAAGTGACCATGGGCAGGGTACCGGCGGCTGCGCCTGTCTTCTGAGTTACATCGTCAAAAAAATCGTCTCCGAGATTTTGATAAAGGGTTGAGAGTTGCTGCTGATAGGATGTAACCTTAAAATCCAGCAATCCATCATTATCATAATCCCCGCAATCAACACCCATGCTGGCACTGGGGCTGCCATCTACGGTGAAGGCTATTCCCGTGATAAGCCCCACTTCTTCGAACACGCCCTTGCCGTTGTTTTTGAACATGAAGTTTTCTGCTACGTCGTTACCGATGAAAATATCCGTATCACCATCATTATCGTAATCTGCACAGACAATCCCCATGCCCCACCCGGCATGTTTTGCAATTCCGGCCTCCTGACTGATATCCGTAAACGTTCCGTTTCCGTTGTTGCGATAGAGTATGTCAGGGAGCGGGCGATTGTGAACGGGTGCTCGATAGGTCATGTACCCGCCAAACAGTGTGGTCTCATGTGTGTCGTAAGAGAACTCCAGATAGTTGGCGACATAGAGATCGAGATCGCCGTCGCCTTCAATATCCAGAAAGCAGGCTCCGGCTCCCACTTGGTGTCCTGCATCCACGCCGGCTGTTATTGTCACATCTGTGAAGGTGCCATCTCCATTATTGCGATATAGAACATTCGGCCCATAGTTGTTGAGATACACATCCGGATCTCCATCATTGTCATAGTCGCCAACAGCCACACCTAGCCCATAACCAGTATCGCCCAGTCCAGACAGCATGGTTACATCTTGAAAGCGCCAACGTCCAAGGTTACGATAAAGTGCATTTCTGGGAGATATTGATACTTTGGTCCCCTTCAAGGGTGACCCGTTTAGAAAATATATGTCAATAAGGCCATCCTGGTCATAATCAAACAGAGCCAGGCCGGCAGTGACTGTTTCGACAATATAGTGGCGACCTGAACTTCCGTCCGTATGTTGAAACGTGATTCCTGACTGCTCTGTAACGTCTGTCAAACAAATATCACCAGCGACAGGTGCTACGGTGATGGCCAGTAATGTTCCTTGTATAAAGACTTTCATGATAAGTTGTTTCATGTTACTCGCCTGAGGTTAGTTGGTTATAAGTCTTTTGATATGTCTGGTTGCCCGGATCTAATTGAATGGCGTGTTTCAGAGCATTGATCGCGGAGGATTTGTCACCATTTTCGTGATGCACCAGCGCCAACACATAGTAGTTGGCGGCAGTTGGATCCAAGTGTACAGCCTGCTGCGCCAGGTTTTGGGCTTTCGGGAGATTCTTGCCGGTTTTAAGATAGATTTTTGCCAGTTCGTGATAGCCTGCTGAGAGCTTCGGCGCCAATTCGATCATCTTCTGATATGCTGACTCTGCTCTTGTATAGCGTCCCATTCGCATGTTTAAGGAGCCAATCAGCATCTGACAGATAGGATCATCCGGTGTAAGTCGGGCAATCTGTTCACATTCATTCAGGGCTTCCGGTAGTTGGCCTAAAACTTGATAGCGGGCAGCTAATCGTTTTCGGATTGCCAAATTATTGGGATCAAGAATAATTGTCCGCTTCAGTAATGCCAGCTCTATGGAATCCTGATGGGCGGCCTGGTATAGATCGGCGGCATTTGCACAAAGCCCCGCCAAGGTCTTTTTGGCCTTGAGCAGATCCTCCTGCTCCGTATAACCGTAGGATGCTCCTGCTTTGTCTTGTTGTTTACGCTCACTAAAAAATTGCCGATAATGCTGTGCCTCTTCATGTTGGCCGCTTCGCATGAGAACTGTGGCAAGCTCGTAATATGCTTCAGTCCAATTAGGATCTAATGTGACAGTTTTTTCGTAATGGGTAGCAGCTTCTTTGAAACGCTTCTGTTGTGAATAGGCACGCCCCAGCAAATAATGTGTGCGCGCCGATTGCGGGGAAATCTGCATTTCTTCGTGAAGCACCTCAATGGCATCATCCCATTGTTTCAGGGTCATGAGCGTGTTGGCCATGCTATCACGTAAACCCGGCAGAGTAGGTTTGAGCGAAAGCACTTTCTTCCAATGGTCCAGTGCCTGTTCAGGTTCTCCCTTTTCCTCTGCAAGGATAGCTAAGTAGATATAAACATCTGCGCGTTGGGCATCCAGGGCCAGGGCCTTATTCCAACTGTCAACCGCTTGTGTTGATTGTCCTAACTGCCTATAGGTATTTCCGAGCAGTACGTGCGACTGGGCCTGTCGGGGAAACTCGGTAACCAGACGTTGGCCCAAATTGACAGATGCTTCACGAAGTGCAGCTACCTGCTCTTTGACGGTCGATCCGTTTAATTCAATAGGAGCAAGGTGTTGTACCATTTTTGGAGGTACAGAGGGAGCAAGCGAAGGGCTTTCTGAATTATTAAGCACCATCCACAGAATCCAGAGGCTCCCGATTAAACAGCAAAACAGGATAATCCCCCATATCACAGAAGGAAATCGAGCTTTATGCCCCGACTTATTGGAGATTTTAGCCGATCTTGCTCTGCTGCGTCGTTTTCTCCTGTTCGATTTTACCACAGAAGCATTTCCTTAATGAATAAACAGACGAACAATTGCTTCCGACAATGTCAATATCCAGGATTTTGGATACATCGTCATAAACAAACATTCTTCATGCTATAAACTCAATATTAACACAATATCAAGTTCTGTTTCAACTCTTCCAAAGGTTAAACACACTTCTATATCTTTTTTTCAGATTTTCTTTGACAAAAAAGCTTATATTTTGTTATAAAATTTATAGAACGAACAATCAGCAAGGCCTATCCTATACAATAAGCCTCTGCGATTGTTGCCAAAAAGTTCGTATAGGGTTAAATCATTGGTAATAAAGCTTTTAAGGAAGCAGGTGATGCCAATTCGAGGGGGAATATTTACTGAGTTACGGGATATAATTTCAACACAAGAGAAATATTATAGGTCGTTTAATGTTTATATATTCGAAGGAGGACTCCTATGCGCAAAAAAGGCTTTATATGACTTATTTATGTCATTAAATAGACCGAAATAACTCAAATTACGGTCTATATTTTAAATCAATTGAGTTAAGTCCTTTCGGGATTGATTTTAAGGAGAAAATATTATGAAAAAAGTAGTATGGTTAACTGTTCTGCTGTTTGTTTTAGGCATCAGTACAGATGCAGTTCTGGCGGATTTAATTGCCTATTGGCCATTCGAGGAAGGTCAGGGAACCACAACCGCTGACATCACAGGAAACGGTAATGATGGGACATTTAACGGTGATGTAGAATGGGTAGAAGGCTATATCGGCTCGGCCGTGAGTTTTGACACCGCCGGTGAAAGAATTGTGGTCGGCCCCATCGACCCATCGGGAGAAACTAATGCAATGACATTAGCCGCCTGGATCTTATGGGAGGGCGAGGGTCATACTATAGAACACCAGGGCATCATTGGCAAACGCCTGGGCTGGACTACTGATGGCGCCACTATCAAGTGGTTCTGGGAAACTACACCAAACGGTGATCTTGTTTTTCGAGCCGATTATGATGGAGGAGGCACAGGTTTGTGGTGGGGTAACGGTATTCTCGCCCCCTACGCGAACGAGTGGACTCACGTAGCACTGACCTGGGATGATGGTGCCGCGATACAGTATATCAATGGTGAGGAAGTTTCGACGGGGAATATTGATTTTAGGGATTCCGCAAACGAAACCCCTGTGACTATTGGCTGCGTTGATTCAACTAATACTGAAACCTTTGTAGGAAGCATCGATGAAGTACGGATATTCGACAATGCCTTGACTGTGGATGAAATTCAGACTATTATGATAGGCGAGTTTCCAACTGCTTACAATCCCAGTCCGGCTGACGGTGCAATGCATCCGGATACATGGGCGAGTCTTTCCTGGACGCTGGGCAGTGCTGCAGTCTCACACGATGTTTATTTTGGGGAAAACTTTGACGATGTGAATGATGGCACTGGTGATACTTTCCGGGGCAATCAGGACATGGACTTCTTTATTGTTGGTTTTGTCGGATATCCCTATCCGGATGGCCTTGTTTTCGGTACGACATATTACTGGCGGATAGACGAGGTAAATGACGCCCATCCGGACAGCCCATGGAAAGGAGATGTCTGGAGTTTCACGGTTCCACCGAAAAAAGCTTACAATCCGGTTCCGGCCAACGGCGCCAAATTTTTAGAGCCGGATGTGAAACTGAATTGGTCTACCGGTTACGGCTCGAAATTGCACAATGTGTATTTCGGCGAAAATTTTGATGATGTCGATGCCGGAACAGGTGGCACTGCAAAAGGCCCTGCTGGCACACCATCCTACACTCTCGGGACTCTTGAGCCGGACAAGACTTATTACTGGCGAATCGACGAGTTTGACGGATTTGAAACCCATAAAGGTGATGTATGGAGCTTTGCCGTAGCGGGCCTTGGTGGAGGTATTCGGGCGGATTACTATACAGGGATGAATTTTGAAACTCTCGCACTGACCCGTACCGATCCTCAGATAAACTTTAACTGGGGCGATCCCGGCGGGCCCGATCCGGCGGTTGGCAACGATAACTTCTCGGCTCGATGGACCGGTGAAGTAGAAGCGGCATTCACTGAAACCTACACATTCTATCCCAGAACCGATGATGGTGTACGTTTATATGTGGATGGTCAACTGCTTGTTGATCGCTGGGTAGATCGCGGAGCCGCCGAGGACAAAGCGACGATCGACCTTGTCGCGGGTAATACTTACAGCCTGGTTATGGAATATTATGAGAATGGCGGTGGTGCAACAGCAGAGCTGCGATGGTCGAGTCCACGGACACCGAAGCAACTAATTCCACAGGCGGCACTCTCACTGCCTCTCAAGGCGAGCAGTGCGTCTCCACGCAGCGGATCAGTTGATGTCAAGCAGACAACGGACCTTAGCTGGGGCGCAGGAGATGAGGCCACTTCTCATGAGGTTTATTTCGGAACAGATGAAGATGCCGTGAGGAATGCCACTCAAGCTTCGCCGGAGTACAAGGGCACAAAAGCACTTGGTAATGAAAGCTATGATCCCGGCAATCTGGAATGGGCCGCTACGTACTATTGGCGAATTGATGAGATTAATCCTGCAAATCCGGAAAGCCCGTGGATTGGTAACGTCTGGAACTTTACAACGGCCGATTTCCTTATAATTGACAATTTTGAGGCCTACGATGCCGCTGAAAACCAAATATGGTATTCTTGGCACGATGGACTCGGATACGGCACAATCGGAGTTGATCCTTACTTTGCCGGTAATGGAACCGGAGCGGCCGTTGGTGACGAAAGCACACCTTCATTTACCGAGGAAACCATCGTACATGGCGGCAGTCAGTCAATGCCCTTGGTTTTTGACAATAATAAGCAGGGTTACTCGAAGTATTCGGAAGCAGAGCTGACATTGACCGACGTGCGTGACTGGACCGAAGGCGATGTTGCAAATTTAACGCTGTGGTTCAGAGGTCAGCCTGGATCCGTCGGCAGTTTTGTTGAAGGTCCTGTCGGTACATACACGATGACCGGTTCCGGAGCAGATATCTGGGCGGTTAACGGCGTTGAAGCTGATGAGTTTCATTTTGCTTATAAAATGCTAACCGGCGCAGGCTCGATTGTCGCTAAAATCGAGAGCATAGATAATACGAATAACTGGGCGAAAGCCGGCGTAATGATTCGAGAAACGCTCGCTCCGGAATCAGCACACGCGATGGCTGTCGTTACACCCGCCCAGGGCGTTTCGTTCCAGCGGCGTCCTGCTACATCCGACACGAGTGTTGGTGATACTGTTACCGGAATTACTGCTCCTCACTGGGTGAAAATTGAGCGTAATATATCCGGCAACTTCACAGCGTCCGAGTCCACTAACGGCACGACATGGCAGCCGATAGGAATACCGGCAAATATTCAGATGAGTGCGAATGTCTATATAGGTCTTGCGTTGACATCACATGATGCTGCCCTGACATGCGAGGCTGTATTCTCCAATGTCTCAACTACCGGAAATGTTACCGGTCAATGGACAAACCAGGACATCGGTATCGCCAGCAATGATGCTGAGCCGTTATATGTCGCCGTCTCCAATGTAGCTGGCCAATCGGCAGTGGTTGTTCATGACAATCCCAACGCAGCACAGATCGATGTTTGGACCCAATGGCTAATTCCGTTACAGGATCTGGCAGATCAGGGTGTAATCCTCACAGATGTTGACAGGATTGCTCTGGGTTTGGGCACCAGGGGCAATACGACAGACCCAGGCGGTTCCGGCAAGATGTTCTTCGATGACATCCGACTCGAACGCCAGCCTAATTAAATTCTCTCATTAGTAGGAATTTCAAGAGAATCTTAAAAAACGATGGGGCCTATGTCAATCAATTCGGCGTAGGCCCCTTTTACATTCTAGATTTTATGCCATAGTTCGCATAAAACACGTCTAACTCTTTACTTCTGTTCATTTATTATTATTTTTTCTTTGACAAATGAGCGTCTGTTTTGGTATAAGAAATAATAAAGAGTGTACAAGAAGCCGGGCTCGCTGGACGCAAGAAGCCTGTGCTATTGAAGTAGAAAATCTTGTATTTGATAGTGATACAAGTGTTGGTTTATAAAGGATGCAGGTGATGCCAATTCAGGAGTGAATCGTTTATAGCAAACGTAGATATAATATTGTCAAAATATATTTATTATAGGTCGTTTTTCGTGGAGGACCTTTATGCATAAAAAAGGCTTTACTTGATTTATTGTATTATGTAATTGGCCGAAATAATTAATATTGTGGTCAATAATAGAAACCATTTTATCAAGTCCCGCGGGGACAGAATAGTAAGGAGAGTATTATGAAAAATCGATTAGTGTGGTTGATAGTATTATTGTTGATAGGATTTATTGGACTGAGTCCAAGCCGCGCACAGGAAGGTGTAAATCTCCTACCCAACGGCGGCTTTGAGACCGGTGCTGTAGCTCCATACGGCCATTATGGTGCCGGATCCGTTGAAGTCGTTACGAATTGCGACGGTGCTGCAATTCCCGATGGTCCAATTGAGGGAGAATACTGCTTACACCTCGTGATTCCGGGAGGAGCAACAAACAACTGGGATAGCGGCATGACGGATGGAAGCTTTACCTTCGAAGCAGGCAAGAAATACACTTTTTGTGCCTTTGTCAAAGCGAAGGAAGGTGAGCTCGAAATCCGCCTTAAACCGGAACGAGGAGAAGATCCATGGGAAGGTTATGGGGAACAGGTTTTCACAATGACCGAAGAATGGCAGGAAATCTATGTAACTACTCCTGTCTTCACTGAGAGCGTAACTCCAGCCAGCCCTACATTCCACTACTCATTTACTGCCGAGGATTTTTGGATTGACGCTGTCAGATTGTACGAAGGCGACTATGTTCCACCTGCCTTCAGCAGTTTTAAAGCTCGCAATCCAAATCCAGAGGATGGCGCTACACATCCGGATACATGGGCCAGCCTCTCATGGGAAGCAGGCAACGAAGCAGCCTCACACGATGTGTACTTTAGCGACAATTTTGATGACGTAAATGAAGGAAACGCAGATGCCTTCCATGGTAATCTGAGCTTGGGCATGGAATTTTTCGTTGTTGGTTTTGCCGGGTACCCTTATCCGGATGGCCTAACCTTTGGCACAACATATTACTGGCGTATAGATGAGATCAATGATCTACATCCGGATAGTCCCTGGGTAGGCGATGTCTGGAGCTTTTTAGTGCCGCCTAAAAAAGCCTACAATCCGGTTCCGGCCGACGGCTCCAAATTTTTAGCAACGGATATGAAACTTGGCTGGTCTGCCGGTTACGGTACTAAAATACATAATGTTTACCTCGGTGAGAATTATGATGACGTCGATGCCGGCACAGGCGACACAGCAAAAGGTCCCGCGGGCTTGCCATCCTTCACTCCCAGAAATCTTGAACCGGGTAAAACTTATTATTGGCGAATCGACGAATTTGACGGAATTGAGAACCATAAGGGTGATATATGGAACTTCACCACGGCAGGTCCCGGTGGCGGCGTGCGAGCGGATTATTATAAGGGGATGAATTTCGAAAACTTCGTCCTGTCTCGGACAGATCCTCAGATCAACTTTGACTGGGGCGATCCCGGTGGACCTGATCCGGAAGTCGGCGATGATAATTTCTCCGCCCGATGGACTGGCGAGGTGGAAGCGGTGTTCACCGAAACCTACACTTTCTACCCCAGGACCGACGATGGTGTGCGTTTGTATGTGGATGGTCAACTGCTTGTAGATCGCTGGGTTGACAGGTCGCCTACCGAAAACAGGGGAACAATTGATCTTATCGCCGGCAATACTTACAGCCTGATTATGGAATACTATGAGAATACCGGCGGTGCAGTGGCAGAGCTTCGCTGGTCGAGCCCCCGGACGCCGAAACAGATAATTCCGCAGGCGGCACTAGCACTGCCCGTTAAAGCGAGCAGTCCTACTCCACGTAGTGGTTCGGTCGATGTCAAGCAGACCACAAAGCTAAGCTGGGGCCCGGGAGATTCCGCAGCTTCACACGAGCTTTATTTCGGTATTGATGAAGAGGCCGTAAGAAATGCCACTACAGCTTCACCAGAATTCAAAGGTACTATAGCGCTTGGTAACGAGACCTATGATCCCGGCAAACTGGAGTGGGCCACTACGTATTATTGGCGAGTGGATGAGATCAATCCGACACATCCGGATAGCCCGTGGACAGGTAACGTTTGGAGCTTTACAACGGCTGACTTTCTTATCATTGACGATATCGAAAGTTACAATTCCACCGATAATCAGATATGGTTTACATGGCACGATGGTCTTGGTGCTGGTGCACCCGGCTCACCTGAATACCTACCCGGTAACGGTACTGGTTCTGCTGTTGGCGATGAAACTACGCCTTCATTTACAGAGGAAACCATTGTTCATGGCGGCAGCCAGTCGATGCCTTTGGTTTATGACAATAATAAGCAGGGTTACTCGAAGTATTCGGAAACAGAATTGACGTTAACTGACGTGCGTGACTGGACCGAAGGCGATGTCGCACACCTGACGCTGTGGTTTAGAGGCCTGCCAGGATCCGTCGGCAGCTTTGTCGAAGGACCAACCGGTACATACACGATGACCGGTTCAGGTGCCGACATCTGGGCAGTCAACGGCGTGGAAGCGGATGAGTTCCACTTTGCTTATAAGATGCTTAACGGCGCCGGTTCTATTATCGCAAGGGTCCAGAGCATTGACAACACGAACACATGGGCCAAAGGCGGTGTTATGATTCGCGAATCGCTCGATCCTTCCTCAGCTCACGCGATGGCCGTTATAACGCCCGCAGAGGGTGTGGCGTTTCAGCGTCGGCCCTCAACTGCCGGTGTGAGTGTAGGCGATACCATCACTGGCGTAACTGCTCCGCAATGGGTGAAGATAGAGCGTACTATATCCGGCTCTTTCACCGCTTCCTATTCTGCTAATGGTACTACATGGACACCTCTGGGTACGCCACAGAACATCCAGATGAGCGCGAATATCTATATCGGTCTGGCATTGACATCACATGATGCTGCTCTAACGTGTCAGGCTGTATTCTCCAACGTCACAACTACCGGTAACGTTACCGGTCAATGGACGAACCAGGACATCGGAATTGCCAGCAATGATAATGAGCCGTTATATGTGGCCGTGTCGAACAGTGCTGGCCAGTCGGCGGTCATTGTCCACGAAAATCCCAATGCGTCACAACTTGATTCCTGGACAAAATGGGTGATTCCGCTACAGGATATTGCTGATCAAGGCATCAATCTGACTAACGTTGACAGGATTGCTATTGGCCTTGGTACCAGAGGCAATACGACGGTCCCGGGTGGTTCCGGCAAGATGTACTTTGACGACATCCGACTTGAACGTGCCCCGGAAGGTGGAGGTGATAATCTGCTGACTAACGGTGGCTTTGAAGATGGTGTACCTGACCCGTGGACTATGTACGACAATACCGGTAGCGCTTCTGTCATAGAAGTTGTCACAGATGATGTGGTTGAAGGCAACTATAGTCTGCATATTGTAGTTCCTACAGCAGGAGCAAACTTCTGGGATGTCGGTTTACAGAATGCAGGACATGTCTTTGAAGCGGGTAAGAATTATACTCTTTCTGCTTTTATGAAGTGCAAAGAAGGCACGTTGGATGTTAATTTCAAGCCGGAACGTGCAGCAGATCCCTGGGAGGGCTATGGTGACGCAGTCATGACCATAACCGACCAGTGGGTCGAATACAGTGTAACGACACCTGTTCTTGATTCAGATGTCGATCCGGCGAGTATTACATTCCACATTGGCTTTGCTGCCGGTGAAATCTGGGTGGACAACGTGAGATTCTACGTTGGAGACTATGTCCCACCTGAATAATGGAATTTAAGTAGATTTTGAATAACAACGGGGCCTATGCCTAATTGAATGGTATAGGCCCCGTTTGCATTTCGTATTTTCATGTCGTATTTCCGATCATTTATACCTGAAGAGGCACGAAATTCATCCGCTCATTGGAATTAGATTGACCGAAAAGGGCGAATCTGCGATTATGTTCCGGGGTATAGCTGTATTATTGCTGTGCTTTTAATAGGAACTTTTTGTGCTTTTATTGGTCTAATTTAGGAGAAAAGCTGTGACGGAAGCGGTAAATCCGGAAATCCGCATCCGGCAGGTTTCTAATATGCATGTTAATATTAGTGATGCCGTACTGATTGAGCAGTACCGAAAAGGTGATTCTGCTGCTATAGAACAGCTTGTGCTCAAGTATCAGAATCGCATCTATAACGTTATTCTGAAAATATGCGCAGATCCGGATGATGCTGCGGAACTAACTCAGGAAACGTTTGTCAAAGTAATAGAGAATCTGGATAGGTTCGAAGGCAGAAGCGGCTTTTATACGTGGACATTCAGAATAGCCGTCAACCTGACCCTGAATTACTGTCAGAGAAATTCGAAGTTGGCGTTTAAATCGCTCGATGCAGAGCAGGAGCCGCAAGACGATAGTAAGGTTAAGCAGGTATTGAAAGATTTTCTCAGCGACGACAGCTCGCCGGATCCTGCGGTCGAAGTACAGAGCAAGGAGCTGTACCAAATAGCGGCCA
>Ga0209536_100012409_pt1 | contig 12388 bp, 9 predicted proteins | sample DeeMarSeWOR28_12_FD_187461 | JGI IMG/M metagenome (GOLD analysis project Ga0209536, IMG submission 187461) | Marine sediment microbial communities from White Oak River estuary, North Carolina - WOR-2-8_12 (SPAdes) (version 2) | ecosystem: Environmental > Aquatic > Marine > Intertidal zone >...
ATGAAAGGTGTCATCGCCTTCAACAGTTTCGGCAAGAATATCATGCGGGAGCTCAGGCGGTGCTATCCCGAACCGGTACTTCTTTTGGGCAGCACCGGTTGGGGCAAGTCGGTGATCTGTCGTGAAGTGTCGCGGGTCATGGGAAAGGATTACATCAGCATCAATGCCCACCCCGGGATGGACATGGGCCTGCTGGTCGGCATGTGGCGGCCCCAAAGCCGGGATGGAAGCGGCATCGAGGTCGTTTGGGAAGACGGACTGTTGACCAAGGCCATCCGAAACGGGGCTGTTTTTTTCTTTGAAGAACTCACCCGGGCGCCACAAGAAGCTGTCAGCCGGCTGCACGGCGTTCTGGATTCGGCCAACCGATACTGGTCTCTCCCGGAAGCCGGTGAAGACAATGTTCCGGTCCATAAAGATTTCTGGTTTATCGCTACCGCCAATCCCCCGAGAGCGGGCTATGGGGCTCAGCGAATCGAAAAAGCATTGCAGTCGAGGTTTATTGCCCAGTTTGAGATCGACGAACCCATGGCCGAGGAGCTGGCTGTCGTCCAGTCTATTCTGGACGATGAAACTCTTGCGCTGAAGCTGATGCGGGTCATGGAGGACGCGCGCCGACACGGCGACACCCAAGTTCCGACCAGAGATCTGGTCCAGTGGGCGGTGATGGTCAAGAAGGGGTTTGCGGTTGACAGGGCTTTTGAACTGGCTGTGACCCCGAAGTTTCCCGAGAAAAAGGATGGGCTGCGGAAAATCGTTTACGCTCACTTTTAGCGGTATCCCGGCTGAATCTATGAAAACCAGATTAAAAGAAGACTTTTCCCGGCCAAAAGATATTTCCGGAAAAAAAGAACAAGTCGGGCGGGAGCGCACCTGCTGGGAAGAATTTTTTACGATTTATTCAGGTGATCGGGCGAAGCTGCGCTTTAAAAAGAATACGCCGGCCGATATGGGCGCTGCAGGTAATGAAGAAGCGGTCATAACCCTCGGAGAAGAGGAATTCCTGAGCAAAATCCTAAGCGATGCCTGGCAGTTGAAGGACGCGCTTCCGCTTAAAGATCTGCGTAAAATGCCCGAGCTGTCGGAATTTTTGAATTTTCCTTTGGTGGTCGAGAATTTTGAAATCCTGCGAAAGGCCCAAATCGACTGGCATGCGACCCGCTGGTTCGACAAGGATGTGTTCGGGGCGCACGCAAAGGAATTGCGGCGGCGGCTGGGGAAAGAAAGGACGGTTCAGGCTTGCCCGGTCGGGGTTGCCAATGCGGCATACGAGGTCAACCTGCCGCTGAAGCTCGATGCCGTGACGGCGACGGCGCTTCGGCTCTGCTATTACGATATCATTCAATCCCGTGAGTCCGACGACAAATTCGAGCCTTTATGGGCGGCCATTAAGATCGGAAGGGTGTTAAGAGATCTCATAGAGTCGATGTCTTCGCATGAAGAAAATCAAAAGCGCCGGGGAGAACATAAGGCAAGATCAGTTGAAATTAAGCTTGTGGAGAGGCGGGGCAGAGATGAAAAACAAGTTGAGCCTCGCCCCGAAGCGGATAACGCTGCGGTCGATGCCGGGCAGGAAGAGGCGGACGGGCAGGTCCACGACGACCTGATGGACAAGCTTGAACGGGCCAAAGAAAAATATGACAAACCCGGGCCAAGAAAACCCGATGACGGCTGGCACCCGCTTTCACCCTTTGCAGATCTTGGTGAAGCGGAAAGCGCCAACAGTCATGCTTACAGGATTGAGAATCTCAAGCTTGTGGGAGATATTGAGCTCCGTACAGCTCTCAAGCGAATGGCGGGCGAAATTACGGGCAGCGACATAACGGCCCGGGGGGCCAGGTCCGGGGTGGTGACGCCGAAAGCCTGGAAAATCAACTTCGGCGAAATTAAGGTGTTCACCAAGCCGCCGTTCTCCTTGAGGCAGGTATTGGTGATGGTCGATCTGTCCGATTCGATGGGGTGCTGGTGCAAGAGCTGCTGTGAACAAAGCGGCTTTGAAGAGGGAAAGTCTAAAGCCTGGATGGCATTGCAGGCTGCCACCGCCATCGGGAGAGCCTTTCCGGATACCACCGAAATTTTCGGTTTTGCCAGCGACAGTCGGCACACCTATATCTATCCTCTCGAAATCGGCAGGGAGCCCATGTGCAGGCGCCTGTCTCCCATAGGCGTGGGGACGCCGCTGTGTGTCGCCCTTATGCGTCTTGAGGAAATATCCTTGAGCCTGAATGCCACCATGGCCGTGTTGATTACCGATGGCGATCCCGGCACACCGGCCCCCTTGACTTCGGAACATATGCGGATGCATACTGAAATGTTGTCGCAAGATTTATATTTAAGAGGCCTGAGATACTGTACCGTCATGATCGGCACGGAGACGCGCACTCGTCTGTTTCCTTCAGAAACGCTGGTGCGCATCCGGGTACCCTCCGAGCTCTATAAGCTGCAGGAAATTTTGACCAAAATGAAAGAACGCAGGAATGACTGAACAATTTATATATCTGCATCCCTGCTCAGAAAACCAATACAACGCTGGCCCCTTCATCGGCGTAGGCCATCGCGATGGATCTCCCCAAACCCCGGCCGGCGCCGGTCACAATCGCTACTTTGTCTTTTAACTTGCCTGCCATCGTCTCACCTCTTTATCCTGTATACATGAAATTGTTTGCACGGCTTTCCGATTTTCAGGTAGCATCAGATTCAGGCAACCCTTGTTCAAGATCTGCGGGAAACGCCATCAACCGGCCGGGATGGTAGGCGCGGAAGCGTGAATGCGTTTTCATGCAAGCACTGTTGTATATTTCGACTATTATTACAATAGATTATATTAATTATTTAGCAACCCTCGACGGTTGCATGCTCCCTTGGGCTCAGGGCGCCGATATTTTTTATATGCAGTATCTTAGCCGACCAGGGGGGTTGATTTTAGAGCGATAATCGGATAGAAAAAAAGCCTCTACCGAATTGGAAGAAGCCAATTTAATGGGATTCAGCAGAGGCTTTGAGCAAGGAAAACTGGAGGCAGCACTCCTTGAAACTCAAAAAGAACATAGCAACAAAACCGGGGAGGGTCAATTCAAAACCCCCCGGGGAGACGGGGACGCCCTTGGACACATTAAAATCAAGACCCAAAGGAAAAAAAAGGTTTGTTCCGGCCGTGGTTGGATTAAATTTTCTGTTGCTGTCGCTGATTCTGCCCTGTTCGATTGCGGCCCAGGCGACTGAGACGATTTTTGGCCTGCAGCGGACCATTGAAAGCGCCCTTGAGGCCAATTTGGAGCTAAAATCCTCCAAAGAGGAAATCATGGCCGCGGCGGCCCAGAAAAAAGCCCAGCGAACGAATTTTTTTCCAACATTCAGTGCCAACTATCAATATACGCGCCATGATGAAGAGCGCCAGCAAATCGGCATCGGGGTTATCCGACCGGAAGATGAGTATTCGTTTTCCGCTTCGATTAAACAACCGATTTTTACCGGCTTTTCGCTGTCGAATCAATACCGGATCGCGGCGCTTGGCATGGATGTGGCCAAAGTCAGAGAGAAACTCAAGCGGCAGGACATTATTCTGGAAGCCAAAAGGGCCTACTTCTCGTTGTTAAGGGCGCAAAAGCTGAAGAAGATCGCTGAAGATACGGTAACCCAAATCAGCGCTCAAAAGGAAGTCGCCAACAATTTTTATCAGGTCGGTATGACGCCCCTTAACGACCTGCTGCAAGCGCAGGTTGAACTTGCCAATGCCAGGCAGGAGTTGATCGTTGCCAGAAATAATCTGGAAAACGCCGAGTCAAATTTCAATCTTCTGCTTCGCAGACCGATCGAACTGCCGGTGATGGTCCAGGACATTCAGGGCTATACGCCCTTCCGGCAAAGTTTGGCGTACTGCCTGGCCGAGGCCGAGAAAAATCGCCCGGAAATCGTCGTCGCCAAGCTGGATCTAGAACGGGTTGAAAAAGAAATCGAGCTTGCCCGCAAAGATTATTATCCGACCGTTACATTGAACGGTACCTATTATCGCCAGGGGGTTGAATGGTATACGGATGGAGGCGAGGGAATCTCGGCTCCCGACGGCTGGGATATTTCCGCTGTGGCCTCGTGGAATTTCTGGGAATGGGGCCGAACGACCTATGGTGTAAAAGAAAAACTGTCGCGTCAATCGCAGGCCAAACTGAAGATGACCGATATCGTAGAAAAAATCCGGCTGGAGGTTAAACAGGCCTATTTAAGAACTCAGGAGGCCGACCGGGCCATTCAAACGGTTGAGGAAGCCATTGCACAGGCCAAAGAAAACTTCAGGATCAACGAAGAGCGGTATAAAGAGCAGGTGGCGACGTCAACCGATGTGTTAATCGCCCAAACGCTGCTTTCCAGAACCATGACGAACTATTATACCGCGTTGTATGAGTTCAAAACGTCAAAAGCGACCTTATACCGGACCATGGGCCAGGAAATTATGGAATGAGTGAAGCCATCGACAAAAGCGCCCTTGTTCGGATGTTTCATGTCCATAAGCGCTATGGGGCCAAAAAAGCGTTGGTTGATGCCAGCCTGGATATTTTCAGAAATGAGTTTCTATTTATCAGCGGTCCCAGCGGGGCGGGAAAAACGACCCTTCTTAAACTTCTGTATCTTGGAGAATCGATTACCGAAGGGCAAGTGCTCCTCGACGGTATAAACCTGGCCCGGATCCCCTCCAAAAACATTCCTTTTCTTAGAAGAAAATTAGGCATAATTTTTCAGGATTACAAACTGATTCCCACCAAAACCGTATTTGACAATGTGGCCCTGGTTCTTGAAGCGCGGGGGCGAAAAAGAGGTCTCATTCGCAAGAAGGTCAACAGCGTACTCAGAACGGTCGGCATGGAAGACCGCAGCAATGCTTTGCCGCCAAGCCTGTCGGGCGGCGAGCAGCAAAGAATTGCAGTGGCCCGGGCGGTGGTGGGCGATCCGAAGATTATCCTGGCCGACGAACCGACCGGCAGCCTGGATGCCGAGTCGGCCAAGATCATTCTTGAGTTGCTGAAAGGGTTTCACGCCCGCGGGGGTACCGTAATTGTGGCCACGCATGATCAAGAACTCATTCGAAAAGCGCGAGGTCGAACCATCCAGCTCAAAGAAGGACGAATTGTGCAAAGTTGACACCCAAGCCTCCGAAAGCCGGATGAGCGCACCGGTTACCGTTTTTTAGGGTCGAAATAAAAGAGTTTTAATCGCTCATGATGTTGATTTTTTATAAACGCGCCATCAAGGATATTTTTGACAATCGGTTTTTGAATATCGTGACCATTATTACCATTGCGATTTCGATTCTGATCGCCAGTGCGTTTTACCTGTTCTTTATCAATGCCAATGATATCGTAAGCTCCTGGAAAAAAGGCATCCGTTTAATGGTGTATCTGAAGCCGGGAACAGATGAGGCCGGCCGTATCGAATTGAAGCGCAGGATCAAGGGCGTTTCGGGCGTTCAGGAAGCGATATTTATATCCAAAGCAGAGGCTTTGGCCGGCTTGAAAGAGCAGATGCAGCGACAGGCTTCTTTATTTGAAAACTTAAAGGAAAACCCTTTGCCCGACGCTTTTGAGGTTCGAATGGAGCCCGCTTTGCAGGAGGAGGCAGCGGTTGAAAAGGTCGCGAGGCGCATCGAATCCTTTGCCGCCGTCGATGAAGTAGAATACGGGCAGCTGTGGTTCAAAAGATTTACCAATATCATCAATCTGTTCAGGCTGACCGGCTATGCGCTGGGCGGCCTGTTTTTTATGGCGGCGGTATTTATCGTCGCCAACACGATTCGAATCGTCCTTTATTCCCGGCGTGAGGAGGTTGAAATCATGCGGCTGGTCGGTGCAGCAGACGGTTTCATTAAAACCCCCTTTTATATCGAAGGCATTATCCTGGGCGCCTTGGGCGGAATTATCGGGCTCATGACCCTGCTTATCCTCTTTATCTTTGTCGTTTTAAATTTCCAGCAAAGCCTTGCCGGCGGTATTTTTCAGCTTCGATTTCTGCCCTTTGGATTTACAACAGGAATTGTTCTGGGAAGTATGTTTGTCGGATGGCTGGGGTGTTATCTTTCGCTCAAACAGTTTTTAAAAATATGACCGCCTCAACCAATTTTCATACCACGCAAGAACCCGACCGCAGGCGGGCGGAAAAGTACCCGCCGCACGGCATTTCTCTTGAGAAAACAAGTCAGACGTTTTTGCCGGAACGCATATTCTTTTTGGCTGCCGCTTTCCTCCTGTTTCTGTCGTGGGCGCCGGCCCGCGGCGCTGAACCCCATGACATGGGGATTATTACAACGCCCAGGCTGCATATGCGAAGCGCACCGGATAGAACTTCGCGCTCAATGCTGATTCTTTATCGGGGGACCAAGGTAAACATTATCGGCGGTGATGAGGAGTGGCTTAGAATTGAGTACCAAAACCGGATCGGCTATATTCGAAACCGCCAAAAATACATTCAGATTGTCGTGCGGCATGGTGGAAAAGAAACAGGGAAACGACCGGCCGCTGCGCCGCAATCCGCCCGAGACGCCCAAAATTTAGAAAAAAAATCAAAGGCCATCGACCGTGAAATAGAAAAGCATCGTGCGGAAGTGCTGACTTTTACCCGGAAGGAGACAGCGGAGGTCGAAGGCTTAAACAAAATTGACCGCTCCCTTGACCATGCCCGAAAACAAATTGCCAGATATAAAAGAGAACTGGTTTCCATCAAGAACAATATCGATCAGACCACCAGGGCCGCGTTGGGCCTGAAGAGAGAAATTGAGTCCGGCGAAGTATATATGTCGGGACGCCTTGTCGCGCTTTACAAGCTGAGCCGGCTGGGCAGGATTCAGATCCTTGCTTCGGCTGAAACCATGTTTGAACTTTTTCAGCGAATCGCGGCTTTAGAACGAATCCTGGAACATGATGAAAAAATTAGAAAAAAACTGGTTTCCCAACGGACACGTTCCGAGCAGGTCCTATCCCAGCTCAAGAAACAGCAAAAAGAAAAATCGGTCATTGAATCAAAGTATCAAAGCCAGATTATAACGATGTCCCAGGATAAGGCGCGCCGATCAGAGCTTCTGGCGGAAATTCGAAACAAAAAGTCCCTGGAACTGGCCGCGATTGATGTGCTGAAAAAGGCCGCCCAGGCTCTGGACCGGACCATTCAAATGTTGAATGTCGAAAAATACACGGCCCAGGAGGAAATAAAAGCAGCGTCAAAACCGTTTGTTGAACTTAAAGGCTTGCTAAAAATGCCGGTGAAAGGTAAAATAGTAACTAAATTCGGCATATTCAAGGACACCCGTTTTAATATTGAAAATTTTAGAAGCGGAGTTGATATTCAAGCGGAAAGGGGGGAGCCCGTCCGTGCGGTCAGTGCGGGAAGGGTGCTCTATTCCAGCTGGTTCAAAGGTTACGGCAACATGGTGATCATTGACCATGGCAATAACTATTACACGGTTTATGCCCATGCGGAGGAGACGTTTAAATCAAAAGGCGATAAAGTAGACACGCGCGAGGTTATCGCAACAGTAGGGGATTCGGGCTCTATGAAGGGACCCGGACTTTATTTTGAAGTTCGCCATCATGGTAAACCGCTGAATCCGATTGATTGGATTGAAAAAGGTTAGGAGGAAAGACATAATGAGAAACGGCAAAAAGATTCATATCAAGCTTTGGATGGCGGCAGCAATTGCGGTTATTTTATGGACCGTAGCGGCTGGTTTTTACCGTGATCTATCGGCGAACAATAAAGAGACATACCAGGGGTTGAAACTGTTTTCAGACGTGATCGATTTGGTTGAAAAAAACTATGTCGACCCCGTTGAAACCAAAGATCTCATTCAAAAAGCGATCCAGGGGATGGTTCGCAGCCTGGATCCTCACTCCGCCCTTCTTCCACCTGAGGCCTTTGAGGAACTCAAGGTGGACACCAAAGGAGAGTTTGGCGGCATCGGTATTGTGATTACCGTTCAAAAGGGAATTCTCACCGTGATTTCACCGATCGAGGGGACCCCTGCCCATAAAGCCGGTGTTCTGGCCGGGGATCAAATTATCAAGGTCGACGGCGAGTCCACCGAGGAGATGGCGCTCTGGCAGGCGGTAAAAAAGATGCGCGGGCCCAAGGGGACCACGGTTGAGATCACGATCAAAAGAGAGGGGGAAGCCAAACCGATCGCGTTTAAGCTGGTCAGGGACATTATCCCCATCGTCAGTGTCAAATCCCATATGCTGAAACCCGAATATGGCTATATCAGAATAAGCAACTTTCAAGACAATACCACGGATGAGCTTTTGGAAGCTTTGGAGGAAATGGAATCCGGAGGGACAAAATTAAAGGGGCTGATTCTTGACCTGCGCGACAATCCCGGCGGATTGCTGGACCAGGCCATCGCCGTGGCGGATGTCTTTCTGGAGAATGGTGAAATTGTGTCTATCAAGGGGCGGCATAAACGGCATACCAAAAGTTATAAGGCGCACGCCAATGAATCTAAACGGGAATATCCCATCGTGCTGTTGATCAACGGTGGCAGCGCCAGTGCATCGGAGATCGTTGCCGGCGCGCTCCAGGACCACAAGCGGGCGCTTATTTTGGGGACGTCCTCTTTTGGCAAGGGGTCGGTTCAGACGGTTGAAACGCTTCGAGATGGTTATGGGCTGAAATTTACAATCGCCAGGTATTACACGCCCAGCGGAAGATCTATACAGGCCCAGGGGATCGTGCCGGATGTGAAGGTCAAACAAAAATTCGTCGATTTAGAAGAGATGAATAAAGGCGAAGAGGGCCTTTTAAAGGAAAAAGATTTAAAAAACCACCTGGATGCCGAAGTGCTTGATGAAAAGGAAAAAGAAAAAGCACCCGAAACAAAAGAAAAAAATGAAGACCTGTTAAAAAAACGACAGTCAAGCTATCGGCACGGCCCCTTGGATCCGGAAGTTCTGCGTTCAGACAGTCAGGTTATACGGGCGCTGGAAATTCTCTTAAGTTACGACATTTTTAAAGATCTGAAAAGTTAGCTGTTACATGGCAAAAAAAAAAACGGGGCGCCGGAAAACTCAAAAAAAGAAAAAAACCGGGCGCAGCGGGACACCTAAAGCGGGCCTGAAAAAAATTTTTATGGGAATTGCCGTCCTGGTAGTCGGGGCGGCGGTTATCGGGTTTCTGGTTCATGCGCTGCTGAAATCCGGGAAGCTGAAGCCGTCGCCGGCGCAGGTCGAAAAAACGAACAAAATCAGTCAACCCCTCGCTGAAAAACCGACGTTTGAAATTTACCCCAAAATAGATATTCCCCTGCGCCAACCATTGCCTGAGCCCAAAGCCGATACGATAGGTAAAAAACCAAAGGTTGCAATTATCATCGACGATATGGGCCATGACTATGGTATGGCTAAAAAATTTTTCGCCCTAAATGACCATCTGACCTTTTCCGTGCTTCCCTACAGTCCCTTTCACCGGAAAGTTGCAGAACAGGCCCATGCCCGGAGCCTGGAGGTCATGCTTCACCTGCCGATGGAGCCGCTTGAATATCCGGCCGTCGATCCCGGCAGCGGGGCGCTTCTGACTGCGATGACTCCGGACCAGCTTATTGCGCAGTTGAATGCCAATCTGGATGCGGTTCCGTATATAAAAGGGGTAAACAATCATATGGGCTCGAAAATGACGACCGTATCAACCCAGCTGTATCAGATTTTTTCGGTTTTAAAAAAAAGGGATCTTTTTTTCATCGACAGCCGAACGACCAATGAATCCGTCTGCAAAGCTTCCGCCCGACTTTTTCAGATTCAATTTGCCCAGCGGGATGTTTTTATTGATAATGTACAGGATGCCGAAGCTGTCCGCAGGCAGATCGAAAAACTGATTCTCATCGCCAAAAGTCACGGGGAGGCGGTCGGGATCGGGCATCCCCACGGCGTGACTTATGACGTTCTGCGCCGGGAACTTCCAAAGATCGAAGCACAGGTCGAACTGGTGCCGGTCTCGAGGCTGGTCCATCGGGCCGGTTAAGCGCCAAAGCGTTGCCGGAACATGGCTGTGCGATTTTTAATTTTGATTCAAGCGTTTTCAGGACAAACTTTCAGACCGCCGGCTTTTTTTCAAGCCCGGCAGCATTTATACCATGACAAGGAGGTTCCATGGATTGGCCTGAAATGGCTTTAATTAAACAAAACTTTGACGCCCAGCGCCTGGCCGATGTTTCGGGCGAGGTCACCCGTGAGATAGAGGGGCTGATCCTGGCTGAAAAGATTAAAAAAGGAGATTCGGTCGCCATTACCGCCGGCAGCCGGGGGATCGCCAATATCGATGTGATCATAAAAGCGGTGGTCGAGCACGTGAAGGGCCTCGGCGCGCACCCTTTTATCTTTCCGGCCATGGGGAGCCATGGCGGTGCAACCGATCAGGGACAGGCCAAGGTTTTGGAGGGATTCGGGATCACGGCCGAGACCATGGGGTGCCCGATAAAGAGCAGCATGGCGGTCGTTTGTCTGGGAGAAGCCAGCGACGGCTATCCGATATATGTGGATAAACATGCCAGCGAGGCGGATCATATCGCGGTCGTCAACCGGGTGAAGGCCCATACCAAATTCGAGGGGCCGATCGAAAGCGGCCTGATGAAGATGATGGCCATCGGGATGGGAAAGCATAAGGGGGCGGAGTACTATCACAAAGCCGCGGTTCAACTGACTTTTCAGAGAATCGTCGAACGGGTTGGGCTGGAAGTGATCCAGCGTAGCCCCGTGCGATTCGGCCTGGGCGTGGTTGAAAACGCATATCACCAAACCTGTTTGATTAAAGCCCTTCGACCCGAGGGAATTTTTGAGGGCGAAAAACGTCTGCTGGCGATTTCGAAAGAACGCATGCCGCGGTTGCCCTTTGATGAGATCGATATCCTCATAATCGACCAGATCGGAAAGGACATATCCGGGACCGGGATGGATACCAATGTGACCGGCCGAAATCGGGATATTTTGGGAGATTTTACATCCAGCCCCCGAGTCAAACGCATCTTTGTCAGAGACCTGACCGATGAAACCAAGGGAAATGCGATCGGGATCGGCTTCGCCGATTATACGACCACCCGCTTGGCAGACAAGATCGATCGCAAAAAGACCTATGTCAACTGCCTAACCGCCATCAGCCCGGAAAAGGGCGCCATCCCCATGCATTTTGACACCGACCGGGAGGCCTTGGACGCCTGCCTGAACACCATCGGCAATATTTCAGCCGCTCAGGTTCGTTTGGTTCACATCAAAAACACGCTGGCGCTGACCGAGATTTACGTCTCCCGGGCCTATGAAGCCGGGATTGACCAAAACCGGGCGCTGACACGACTCGGCGACTGGCGAAAAGTGAAGCTGGATGAAGCGGGCAACCTGGTCAGCCCCTTTGACTCATGAGCCTGTCGATCGCTGCCGTAATGCGCTGAAGCGGCACCATTTTGCCCGGCTTGGATCGCCAACGAGAAAGACTTTTTTTGAATTCGGTTATAATTTTTGCGGTTATCCATAAAGTCCAAGTTGAGTCGTTCAGCCGCCTGTAAATATTCGGTTTGGCGCCGGCCAAAACTCGCGCTCAAGGTTCCGTAGGGCCAGCCGCCGCCAATCATTCTTAAATACGTTTAATGATAAAAGGTGTTTATCCGTTTAGACCGCTTTCGTCAGGGCGGTTGACCCAACGCTGCCTGAAGAGCTCAGGCAGCCGCCCGGCACCAAACCGAACACCCGCAGGCCTCGATGCGCATGGACGCTTGAGTTTTTTGGATAAGCGCGATAATTTAATTATGCTTAACCCGGGGGGCGTAAAATGATATCGCCGGGCAGATCCGCAGCGACCCCACCGCCCGGATGCATGCAGGCGGGCTCGAAACGAAAGGCCGGGCGATTTTTACCGCAAGCGATCTTGCAAAAGTCTTTTGGCCCAACCTCTGCGCTGGGACCTTGCTTCAACCCCCCGACATGCGCGAGTATGTCTGCGGGTTTTAGATGGCTTCTTAAAAACAAACCCTTGCCGGATTGACGGTTGCTTTTTCTCCCGGTGAAACAGAAAGACCACCTGTCGAATGAAACAGGATGTAAAAGACAAGCTGATCGAGATCGTTGGGCGCGGGAATTTTACCGAAGCCCTCATCGATATGGTTTCTTATTCCTATGATGCTTCGGATCATGCCCAGCGACCGGCCGCCGCAGTTTGGCCCGCGGGGGCCGAACAGGTCGCGCGGATTCTTCAGCTGGCCAATCAGCACCGGTTTTCTGTGATTCCCCGGGGTGCCGGCACCGGTTTGACCGGGGCGGCGGTGCCAAGCCGGAAGGCGAAGAGCATCGTCATGGATTTGATGCGCATGAATAAGATTCTCAGCGTCAATATCACCGATCGCCAGGCCGTTGTTCAGCCGGGTGTCGTCTAC
>Ga0209536_100012410_pt1 | contig 12388 bp, 6 predicted proteins | sample DeeMarSeWOR28_12_FD_187461 | JGI IMG/M metagenome (GOLD analysis project Ga0209536, IMG submission 187461) | Marine sediment microbial communities from White Oak River estuary, North Carolina - WOR-2-8_12 (SPAdes) (version 2) | ecosystem: Environmental > Aquatic > Marine > Intertidal zone >...
AAGCGTACGCGGCACGCCCCCTCACCATGAACAAGTACATGTTTCGCGGCACGTTCTCCGTCGACGTGAAGCGAACGTTCGTCGACCCGAACACCCGTATGCTGGCCGACCGTCCGCTGGTGTCCCTCGACTTCGGCGCCTCATTTTCCCCGCTCGAAAACCTCGAGCTCGGTGTCAGCAACTATCGCGTCGCTTCGAGCGGACCGGTAACCGGTCAAGGCATGTTTCCGATCGTCGTCTCGCCCACGGGAACCTTCGGCGACATGCCGCTCTACGTGCGTTACAGCTTCATGCGCAAAGACTACGTCGAGATGGCCGCCGACCTCGTGTTGTCGATCCCGTCCTGGACTAATCTATCGGCAACGCTTGGTCTTCCAATTCGTGTGCGTGTCCGAGACACCGTCACGATCGACACCGGCACGGAGCTCGTGATCCTCAGCAACGGCGCAGGGCTCAACGTCGAGGTGCCGTTCAAGTTCACCTACAACCCGAAGCCAGCAGGCTTCATCTTCGCGGACTCGGGCTTTTCGTTTCAAAACCTAGCGCGCAACGTAACAGGCGGGAGCTATCTCGATTCGAACCTCGCCTTCCCCATCGGCGCACGCAACCAGGTGTTGGTCCCGTTGGCGGTCGGCGGAGGCTACACGCAGGTCGTCAAAGACATCGTCATGCTCGATATCTTCGCGCGCGTGGGCTGGAATCCCTTCATCTACATCAACCCCCCGAGCGGCATCGGCGCCGTACCCGCCCGTGATGCTTGGGTGCTCTCGGTCGGCATGCTCATTCACACGAGCCCCATCTTGCACGAGTGAATCAGGCGGTCGCGCCCGGCGCCGGGAACACGCCGTCGACTTCGAATGCCTGGCGCTCGAAACTGGTGCGCGAGCGCATGACCGCAGGGCCTGGTTTGAGCTCGACGCGCTCTCGGCTGGCGGTGCAGATCCACTGTTCGGCGTTCAAGGGCTTTTTGGTGGTAAAGACCGGTTCGAAGAGGCCGAGGTTGACGCCCTTCGCCGGGTCACGCGCCGATTGAAACCGAAACGCGGCGAGCCCAGCTTCGCGCAACGCGGCACCAAGAGGCTGCGACGCGCGGTAAGTCATCGGCGAAGAGATGTCATCGATGAATCGGTCGAAGGGCGCCGCGGCGAGGTCCGCCCCCTTCTTCGTCGAGATGCGAACCTGAAACAACGTCAGCGGCCGCGTCAGCGGTGTGATGTCCGCTTCGGTGCCTTCGAGGAAGAGCAGCACGTAATAGGCCTTTTCCGCGAGCACCTTGCGCTGCGTCTCTGCGCAGTAGAAGATGCCGCGCTCGCGACGCGTGCCGAAGCGCGAGCCATATCGAAGCGGCGGATGACGAAACGGGGTCGCAAGCAGGTAGTGAAGCCCCTCGAACCGCCGCCCCAAAGGCCAGGGGGGCTTGGCGGTGTCGATCAACCCTTCGAGCAGCTGTTGCTCATGGTCCGAGTCGACGAGCTTCCGCGTCGACGTCACGTGCTGCGACTCGACCGCGCGCCACGCCGGCCCGGCAAGCCGCGTGGGCTCAAATCGTCCCGCGCATTGCGTCCAGATACTCGGCGACATCGACTAGGCCTTCGATCTTCTTCATGCGCTGAAGCGGCACGCCGCCGACATGATGGTTCTCCGCCGTGAGCCACGCGCGCGCGTGCACCTGGTTGCCGCCGACAAGCGCGTCGAGGCTCCAAAAGACACGGAGAAACAGCAAGGCGAGCTCGCCCTCTTTGCTCTGCAGCGGAATCGGCCCGCGCTTGTGATTGCGAACCCGAGACAGTGTCGACTCGCTGGCGCCGACGATCGCGGCGAGCTCCGCTGACGAGAGGCCCAGGGCTTCGGCCGCGCGCAACAACGCCTTGGTCACGACAGCGGCTTCATCGACGGCAATCGAGGCGGCAACCGGCATGCAGGCTCCTTTCAATAGCAATAATAGAGCTAGAATCTTGCTATTGCAAGAGGAGAGCCGGTTTCGGAATCGAAAAATCGCGTGTTTTCATGCATGTTCCCGGTGAAACCGCCCCTCTCATCCTGCGCGCGGACTTCGGCACGATCGACGCCATCATCGAGTCGAGGGGTTGCGAAGCCCAGGCGAGAAGCGTCTCGGAGCTCTCCGCCGCGAACACGAACGCGTCGTCGCCAAAGGGCACGGCCAACTTGGCCCCTGCATCACCCGCCCGGTTGATCTCCTCGCTGAGAAGCACGGGGCTGGCTGCGTCCTCAAACCGCACACGCCACACGGCAACGACCTCGTCTCCAGTTTCATAGATGGCGAGCTCGTCCCCGACCCAGCTCAGGGCGATGTCCCAGGCTGCGTCGTGTGCCATCCCCTGCCGCCGGAGCGTGCCGTACACGTACCAAGCGCCGACACGGTTCTCGACAGCAAGCTCGTGCCCCTCCACCGGAGCAGGATGCGCAGCGCCGGGGAAGTCGACCTGAGGCACACCCATGCCGTATCCGCGCATCACTTCCGCGCCGGTCTCGGGCGGCGCCCCGAAGGCCACCGTGCGCCCGGCCAGGCCCTCGGCCAACGCAAGGTTGGTCATGAACTGAGTCCCGTACGAGTATGGAAAGCTCGATGCGGTGTCGATGAGAGCGACCTCCGCGTCGGCGGCACGCTCCTGCAAGCGTGTGGTTCCCTCCTCGTGGAGCCCGCTCCAGTCGATGTCTTCCGGCGCGTACCCATTCGTCTCGAAGTACCAAGCATACGCGCTGTGATTCGCATCTCCTTCAATCACGCTGCGCACGCCCATCACGCGGTCTTCGGTATCGGCGCCGCTCCCGACCGTATTGAGGTTGAATTGACTGTCCTGAATCGAGTGAACGAACTCGTGCGCAAGAATGAACTGACCGACGCCCGGTTCGTAGTCGCGATCGATCACCGTAACGCTGTTGCTGCCGCGACTGTAGTAGGCGGCGACCTGCGTGATCCAGTAGTCGGCTTGCGTTGCGGTGAGGCTCTCGGAGGCGGGAAGAATGAAGCCCATCAAGCGAAGGCCGCGGGTCTCGGCATCTTCACCGGTGAGGTCTTCGAGATCGAGGCCGCTACGAACTTCGTCGGCGTGCTGATCGACCGAGATGGTCCGGATGCTCGGCATGAGATAGCCGCTGGCGTCCAGCATGGCAGCCACCGAGTTGTAAATGCCGCGCTGGCACGGACTCGTCGTGATGTCGCAGCCCACCAAGTCCGGCGTCGCCAGCGGTGCAGGGGCGGCGTCGTCACCACAGCCACTGGCACCGGCGAGCAAAGCCAAAGTCAACGTGACAAACGGGCGGCGGGCCCGTCCCCAATCAAGCAAGCTCGGAATCCCCATCTCTTCAATATGCGGCCGAAGCGGCGAACGGCCAAGTCCTATCAGCCGCCTCCCTTGACCAACTCCGCGAGCCGCGGCACCAGTGCGGAGTGCAGCGGATCGTGCCGAGGGTCATTGCTGCTCATGGCGCGGAGAATGCCGCTCTGGTCGACGAGGTGGAGCCCTGGAATTAGCGCGCGTCTGCGAGCTGATGAACCGGCGGTCGCCGATGAGCAGGTATTGGTTCTCGTGGCGATCGAGCTGGACGAACACGATCTCGGGATGGTCGAGCGAAAGTTTTGCGTAACCGCTGGTGAAGCGTTCGATTGACGGAAGCCCCGGTTGCGGTTGGATGCTGCGGAAGCGCGTGGCACCCCGTTTGTTGCGAACGGAAAACACGCGACATACCCCGCTCGTGGCGCCGACCAGCTCTATCAACACCAGCTTGCCCTTGAAGTCGCTGATCACTACGGCTGGCCCGCTTTGATCCCTGAGCACGATGTTCGGATAGAGCTGCCCGACAACCGGTAGCCAAGCGCGAAGCGGCACGGTGGGCTTGTACGCGGCCTCGATGCGGCGGACTTTTCCTCCGCGCTGTGATCGGATTCACAGAAAAGCGCGAGTGATCCGGGTACGCTCGGCGTTCATCTCAAACCACGCAACTTCCCGCCGGAAGTGTCGATAACCAGTTCATCGACATGTCACGCCTCCTGCAATTGCATCCACGGCGCCTGTTGCGCCTTCCCTTTTCCACCGCAGCCGCTCTGGTCACGCTTGGCTGGTTGGCGGCAGCTTCTGGCTGTGGTGGCATTCCCTGCCCCGCGAGTTTCGGCAACGTTGATGGCGTGTGCGTCGCGGTTGCTCCTCCCAAACCCGACGAGCCCGACGCAGGCATGGTGGAGCCGTCGCTCAGCGAAGAGCGCTGCGACGGCGTCGACAACGATGGCGACGACGCGGTCGATGAAGCCTGGCCCATGCTTGGCTCGTCGTGCGGCGAAGGCGGGGGCCGAGGCGAGTGTGTGTTGGGCGAGTACGTGTGCGCCGCGAACGGGCTTGGCGTGGTGTGTAAAGGCGCCGTCGCGCCAACGCTGGAGGTTTGCGACGGCAAAGACAACGATTGCGACGGCATCGAAGACAACGGCCCAGCCGAAGTCTGTGACGGCGAGGACAACGATTGCGACGGGCTGATCGACGACGGCGTGTTGTCGGTGAAGCAGGAGCACTTCTCCGAACACGCCACGGTCACCGCGGTCGAGGGCGGCTTCGTCGTCACGCGGGCCATCGCCGACATGCTCCGAATCGAGACCTATCGGACCGACGCAACGCGGACGGGGCATCACGACGACATCGACAGCCCGAGCCGCGAGCGCGCGTTCCTCGAGTCCGATGCTTCAGGCGGTCGCGTGCTCGTTGCGCTCGGGCAATACCGGTTCCACGTCGTCGAAGCGCGTGTCGATGCCGAGCTCGTCCCGATCATCACCGGCACCCAAGCGCTTCACGACGACTGGAATCAAGGGATCGACTGGGGCATCTACGACCCACCCTTCCATCCACGTGTGTCGGCCTCACCACCGAGGTTTCTCGGCCATCGTGACCTCATCACGTTCGCGCTGAGCCCGTTCGGGTACGATGGGCTCCTCGATTTGGCTGCCGTGCCGACGGAAGCCAGGGGCGTCCCCTACCATGCGCACTTCGACGCCACGGGCGCATTCGCGGTATGGGAGCAATACGACAACGTCCGCGCGGGATGGCTTTTGGATAATGGCGCATTTCTGCTCGAGATTGACGTCGCGCGCGGCGGCAAGCCTGCGGCCGCGTTGCGCTCAGGAGGCCCCGGCGTCGCGTACCTCGACCGTGGCGCGCTGCACCTCAGCGAGCTCGCGGGTCTCACGCTCCAGTGTGCCGAGGGGCACTTCTGTGGCGCGCAGATCGACGCCGGCCCGATCGAAGAGTCGCCGAAGACAGCGATGGGGCTCGCGTACGACGAAGCCACCGACAGCTGGGTGATCGCAGCAAGCGAGCAAGTGCTGGTCGTCGGCCGCGGCGAGAGCGGGCCTGTCGTCAAACAGAGCCTTCGCAGCAGCATCGGCGACGAGCCGCCCACGCGTATCGATGTGGTGGTGAGCGGCGGCACTGCGGCCATCGTTCAAACGGGCGAGCACGGCAACACCGCGCTTAGCTTCATGGGGTGCTTCTAAGGAGCTTCATGCGCTGGTTCGAGCTCGTCGTTGCCGCAGCGCTCGCGCTGTCTCATGGGCCGTCTGCGCAGGCGGAAGCCAGCGAGGCGCGTGCACCGGCTGCTGGCGAGCGCTGGCTTGTGCTTCCGGTTCATGGCGCGGAGGCTGATTCCGAGAGTGGGGTGCGCATCGAGACGCTGCACACCGAAGCCGAATCGCTGCGCCACGAGCTCTCGCGGCGCGGCAAGGAGGTGTGGCGCGCGGACCGAGCGTCCGAGCGCTTCGAAGCCGTCGGCTCGGCGCCCGCCCCGGAGGTGAGCCAAAGCGACATCGATCGCTGGGTCGAGCGTTCGCGCGCAGCGGTCCGGCATCTGGCGCGCGCCGACTACAAAGCGGCGCGCCGTGAGCTCAAGGCGGCGCAGCGCCTGGCCGACAGAGCCGCCGAAGAGCTCAATCGCGAAGCTGCCCGTGCGCAACAAGTGCTCGACACCTGCTTGTTCATGGTCCGGGCCTACGTGGAAACGAAGAACAGCGTCGAAGCGCGAAGGCAAGCCAGGGAGTGCCGTCAGTTGGTGCCGCGCGTGGAGCCGAGCGCCTTTCGGCACACACCGGAAGTGCGCGCAGTGCTGGCGCAGGTCGACGCGGAGATCGCGTCGGAAGCGCCTGGCACACTCGAGGTCACGAGCACGCCGCCTGATTGCCTCGTGCGTATCAACGGGGTCGAGCTCGGGCGTACGCCTTTGTCGGGCATCGAGCTTCCGGTGGGGTTGTATCGCTTTCAGATCGAATGCGAGGATGGCGTGCGCGGGCGGATTCACCGAGCGGCAGTTGAGAGCGGTCCCAACCTATTGGCGTTCGACGGCGGCTTCGAGCAAGCGCTGCGTACGCGTCCGGTGCTTCACCTCAGTTATGGCTCCGCTGAAGCGTGGTTGGAGCGCATGGATCACGCGGCCGAGGTGGGCAAGGTTCTCGGCGCGGCCGGGGTGGTCGCCGTCAGCGCGCTGAGCCCCACGGAGGCGCGAGTCGACTTGCGAGCGGCTGGGTATGCCCCGGCTTCCGCCTGGGTAGCGGTGCGCGATGGCGTCATCGACTCCGAAGACGCGCACCGCTTGTTCGATGCCTTGTTCGAGGGGCGCTCAGTCGACTTCAGCGGGCCGAATCCCCTCGCACGCGGGAGTTGGGCGGCGGTGCCTGCGCCAAGTGCGGAAGTCGCGGCGTCGGCGGCGCTCGTCGAGCGCGCTGATGAGCCGAGAGCGGGCAGGCCACGGCCGCGCAATCAGCGGATTGCGGGTTGGTCGCTGTTCGGCGCGGGCATCGCCAGCATTGGCGCGAGCGTCGGGCTCCAGGTCTGGCGCGGCAAGCTCGGCGAGCGCTTCAGCGCGATGCCGGCCAACCTCGACGCCGCCCAGCAGTGGAACAACGCGCGCATCGGGGTCTGGACGACGGCCGCGTTCGGCGGCGTCGCCAGCAGCGGGGCGATGCCGCTTTCGCTCCCCGACCACGAGCGCACGCCCTGGTGGGGGTGGATGTCGGGGGTGCTAGGCCTCGGTCTCAGCGGCTATGCCATCTACGAAGGCGTCACGATGACGAGCTGCCCGGAGCCCTTCATCGCAAACGAAGCCGCCGCGCGGGCTTGCGTGCAACGCGGCCAGGAGTCGGGCCGGGTCGCCCTCGCGCTCGCAGGGGCCGCGCCGTTGCTGACGATCCCCCTCGTGTATCTGATTCGCCCGCTCCGCGCGGAGCCGTCGGTTTCCGCGAGCGGCTCCGGCGCCGTGCTAAACCTTCGCAAGGCGTTTTGATACGAGCAGGGGGGCAAGTGGATCGGAAAAGCCTGGGTGGGCGTGGGGCAGGAAACGCCGGCAGCGAGCCCCTAGCATCGCTTTGCACCCCCGCGGAGTTGACTTGAGGCTCCGGTTTTGAAAAAGGGAAGATCATGAGGTGGGCTTCTTTCTTGGTTTTCTTTCTGCTGCTCGGGGCCGCGTGCCTCGTGGAAGACAAGCAGCTCGTCCCCCCGATCGAGGGAGGCGTCGAGGCTGGCGTCTGTGTCTTGTGCCCGTTGGACAAGCCCATCTGCTTGAACGAGACCGAGTGCGTCCAATGCACGCTCGAAGAGGGGGGGCAGGCATACTGCACCGCGCGCGACCAAGTCTGCGACAACGAGACCCACGAGTGCGTCGACTGCCTCAGCAACGCGCAATGCACCGCAGCGAGCGCGTCGCGGTGCAACAGCGATGACAACGAGTGCGCGCCATGCGAAACCAACCAGGACTGCGATGGCGTCGACGGCCTCGCGGAGACTGGCAACGCCTGCGATGCGGACAAAGTCTGCGTCGAGTGCACCCCGGAATCGGAAGCAGACACCTGCCTCGACAACAAGAGCTGCGACCCGCGGACCAAGACCTGTACGGAGACGAACGTCGGAAGCCGCGGAGTATGCGAAACCTGCGTCGCGGATAGCGAGTGCGACGATCAGGAGGAACCGCCGGGCGACTATAGGTGCGTCCCAATGTACTACCCGAACGGCGAAACTCGGTTTCCGGATGGCCAAACGGGCTTTTGCCTGAAGGTATTCGCGTCGGGCGGCTGCGAGCAGCCCTACGCCATCCGAATCAGCGAGCGGCCGAGTCTCTCGGACCCCCAGCTCGGAAGCTACTGCGGCATCAATGAAAGCCTGACCACATGTCCGGCCGTGCGGGCACTGGTGGCGAACCAGACTTGTCCGGGCGGTGAGGATGCGGAATGCCCTAGCGGCGGACTTTGCCGGGATGTTGGCGGACTCCCGAACCGGTGCACGTATCTGTGTGAACTGCCTGCGCAGTGCCCAGCGGACGCGCCGGCCAATACCTGCGACTCCTGCGGTTCGGGCAGCGGCGACTGCTGCGGCGGCTAGAACGCTCTTGAAATGAGCCCTTGAAACGGGCAGTCTCGCCACTCACCCGTTTCGTCCAGCTGATGAGCTCTGCCGGGGGGCCGCCCTACACCCGATGGGTGTGGCAGGCGAAGCTGTCTCATTTGTGACATCGGCCACAATTCGACAGCGCAGGCGCCGAGCGCTGTCCGTATAACTATCTATTTTCCTTTACTTAATTTGAAAACGTGAACAAAAATCACTCTTTGCTGAGCCGCTGTTCAGCGGAAGCAAGTGCCTCCTTCTGTATACTCGCTCTCCCCCGTTTGTCTTATCAGCCCGGGCTCCTGAGGCCCCCGAATGCCTTCGAATTCGACCCCCCACAGCCCCATCGCGATTATCGGCCTCGGTTGCCGTTATCCGGATGCCCGAAACCCAAGGGAGCTCTGGGAAAATATCCTCGCTCGGCGCCAGAGCTTTCGGCGCATGCCCGACGAGCGCCTTCCCCTCTCCGAGTACGGCGACCCGGACAAGAACGCGCCGGACAAGACCTACGGCACGCGCGCGGCGGTCATCGATGGATTCGAGTTCGATTGGGCTCGGCGCCGCATCCCGAAGCAGGTGTTTGAACAGACGGACATCACCCATTGGTTGGCGCTCGATGTCGCGCTGCAAGCGCTGACGGACGCAGGCTACGCGGCCAACGACCTCCCCCGCGATCGAACCGGCGTCATCGTCGGCAACACGCTCACCGGCGAGCAGCAGCGCGCGCACCTTCTGCGGGGACGCTGGCCCTTCGTCCGGAAGACCATTCGAGCGGCAGGAATCAAGAAGGGGCTCGATGGCGCGACGCTCGAAGAGCTGGTGGCGGAAACCGAGCAAATCTACAAGTCGTTCTTCCCGGCGCCGAATGAAGACACGCTCGCGGGCGCGCTCGCGAACACGATTGCCGGACGTATCTGCAACTACATGGACCTGCGCGGCGGCGGCTACACCGTCGACGGTGCATGCTCCTCGTCGCTGCTCTCGGTTGCTACCGCATCGAACGCGCTCTGCGCTGGCGATATAGACGTCGCGCTCGCAGGTGGCGTCGACGTCAGCCTCGACGCCTTCGAGCTCGTCGGCTTTGCCAAGGTCGGCGCTCTCTCCAATTCGGAGATGAAGGTCTACGACCGTGCCGGTAACGGTTTTCTTCCGGGCGAAGGTTGCGGCTTCATCGTCATGAAGCGGCTCGAAGACGCCAAGCGAGATGGCGACTACATCTACGCGGTCCTCGGCGGCTGGGGTGTTTCGTCGGATGGAAAGGGCGGAATCACGGCGCCCACGGCCGACGGCCAGGCGCTCGCGCTCCGGCGCGCCTACGATCGCGCGGGTTACTCGGCGCACCAATTGGATTTCGTCGAGGGCCATGGGACTGGCACAGCCGTCGGCGACCCGATCGAGCTCACCGGGATCTCGAGCGCCATCGACTCGTTTGGCGAGGCGGAGCCTCATCAGTGCGGCGTGACCTCCTTCAAGTCGTTGGTCGGCCACACGAAGGCCGCAGCGGGTATCGGCGGCTTGCTAAAGGCCGTCGCCGCCGTCAACCGTCGCGTCGTTCCGCCCACCGCTGGATGCCACGAGCCGCACGAGGTCTTCAACACCAAGGCCAAGAACCTCTACCCCGTCCGAACGGGAACTTGCCACGACCCGTCGCGGACCTTGACTGCGGGCGTATCGGCAATGGGCTTTGGTGGGATCAATAGTCACGTGACCCTGAAGTCGGGGGCTGCACCCTCGATCGACCTCGCACCCGAGCTCGACGAGCGTGCTCTCTTGGCCTCGAAGCAGGAGACCGAATTGTTCGTGTTCGCCGAGGCGAGCCTCGACGCGCTTTCGCGTCGCGCAACCGAGCTATTGGATGTCGTCGCGCGAATGAGCATTGGCGAGATGCCCGACCTCGCAGTCGACCTTGCAAAGCGCGCCGACCAGAGGGCTGTCGCTCGAGCAGCGATCATCGCGCACAGCCCTGACGATTTGCACACGCGCCTCGAAACGCTGCTTCAGGCAATCGACAAGGCGCCCGGCGGTGACGACGAGGTCCGTTTCAGCACCCCGGATCGCCGCGTCATGCTGAGCACGGGCACGAAGACCCCTCGCGTCGGCTTTCTCTTCCCAGGTCAAGGCTCGCAGCAGCTCAACATGGCGGCCGTGCTCGTAGAGCGATTCGCCTGGGCGCAGGAGCTCGTCGCCAACGCGGACGCCTGGTTGGCAGAAGTTGGCGTCCCGCCCGTGAGTCCATTCATCTATCGGGACACCGAACGCGACCTCAGTGGCGAGCAACAGAAGAAGTGGATGCACGAGCTGACACAGACCGAGGTCGCGCAGCCCTCTATCTGTCTTGCGAGTCTACTGTGGCTGCGGTTCATGGAGCGCTTGGGTGTGAAGCCGATTGCCGTAGGCGGTCACAGCCTCGGAGAGCTGACCGCCTTCCATGCAGCCGGCGCGCTCGACGAGAAGTCGCTAATTCAGCTCGCCGGCCTGCGCGGAAAGCTGATGGGCGACGTCGTCGCGGAAGGCTCGATGGCGAGCCTGGTCTGCGATCCGGATGAAGCCCGAGCGCTACTACAACGCGTGGACGGCTATGTCGTGATCGCCAACATCAACAGCGCTTCGCAGACGGTCGTCTCTGGCGATCGCGCGGCCGTTGCGGCGACGGTGGAGCTGGCTTCGAAGAACGGCATTCGGGCGCGCGAGCTTCCGGTGTCGGCGGCCTTTCACTCGGCCCATTTCAAAGACACCGTGGCCGCGCTTCGTGAGACATCGGTGCTCCGCGGGACGGGAACGCCGACCCAAGCGCGGCTCTACAGCACGATGACAGGCGGCGCGCTCGAGGGAGCTGTCGACCTCGCCGACCACTTCGGTGAGCAGGTGGTCCAAGCGGTGAACTTTCGCGCGGTCGCGCATTTGGCGACCCACGAGTGCGACCTGCTCGTCGAAGTGGGCCCGGGCGCCGTACTCTCCGGCCTGAGCAACGAGACTTCGGGCATCGACGGCACGCTGTGCCTTCCAGTCGAAAGCAAAGCGGGCCGTGACCGGGACCTCAACACGGCACTCGGTCATCTCTTCGCGCAAGGCGCGAAAATCGACCTCGTGAAGCTCTGGGATCAGCGATTGATCCGCCGTTTCAAGTCCGCCGCAGAGCTATCCTTCTTCGTGAACCCGTGCGAACAGGACTTGTTAGATCCGGCGGCCAAAGCCCATCCTGCTGCAACGGAAACGGACAGAAGGGAGCCGGTCACCGCGATCCGTCCGATCGCAGCGGGGCTCGATCTTCAGAAGCACGAGAGCAGTCACCCAGGCGCCTCGAGCATACCGCCGTACGTCGACACGCGCGCGATTCTGCTCGACGCGATTCACAAGCAGACCGGCTTCCCAATCGACATGCTGACCGACGACCTACGGATGATCGATGACCTGCACATGGACTCGATCAAGACGGTTCAGGTCGTCGTCGACGTAGCCGTTGGAATTGGATACGCGGGCGACTTCGACCCGGCCCAGATCGCCAATGCGACCCTGGCCGAGATCGTCCAAGAGCTCGAAACCCGAATCGCGAGCGCCAACGAGGGCCGTTCGGGCAGCCTTTCGCCCACTCGGGCGGCGGAAATCGCGAAGAACTATTCCGGTTGGACGCGGAACTTCGTCATGCGCTGGCAGGACGCGCAGTTGCCTGAGGCCCCGGAGGACTTCTGGAACGGTCGTTCGGTGTGCATTCTCGACGACGGCTCCAAGGTCGCGACCGATCTCTGGGAAGCAACTCGAACGAACGGCGCTGAGGTCGACGTGTTGCCGGCCAGCGCGACCGCCGACATCGAGGCCGACGTCGTGATTGCCGTTCTCTCCGATGAGGCAATGGGTGCGGACACCGCGCAGCGTTTTGAATCGGTGACCGATCTCTTGGCCTCCATTGCACGAGGCCTTCCCCTGTCCACGAGCTCCGAGTCGCCGCAAACCGTCATCTTCCTACAGCGGCGTTCACCGCAGAGCGACTACCTCGACTGGGGCTACGACGGGTTCGC
>Ga0209536_100012412_pt1 | contig 12387 bp, 7 predicted proteins | sample DeeMarSeWOR28_12_FD_187461 | JGI IMG/M metagenome (GOLD analysis project Ga0209536, IMG submission 187461) | Marine sediment microbial communities from White Oak River estuary, North Carolina - WOR-2-8_12 (SPAdes) (version 2) | ecosystem: Environmental > Aquatic > Marine > Intertidal zone >...
GCCGTAAGTCCCGCCGGCCCGGCGCCGACGATAACAACATCGTTTTCGAGATGCTCGGTGAGCTTGCGGTAATATTCGGCTGTGATGACTCTGGAAATTTCTGTCTCTATCACTTTTGTTCCTTTCATTTGTGATGAGCTGTCAGCTTATCTTAATATCATTATTCTTCTAAAACAAAAAGCACCCCTGCAAAAGAGTGCTTCAAAACGATTTTGTCAGCCTTCCTTCGCGGGCATTATCCCGAGCAGGTTCGTAGGGTCAGCCCTGCACCATAGCGGTACAGGGTCAATTCTCAGCTTCAGGCCGAATCCGGTCTTATGCTCCCCTGGCCTATCCAGATTTTTCAGAGCGGATTTTAATCTGTTGCTTCAGTCGCGGCAAGATTTTTTTCGGTTTTAGCAATAAACACATGACCTGTTTATTGACATAATTTATTATTTGGCCTATCATACGAATATTAATCATATTATGGAAGGATGGCATAAATTATGTCGAGTAAAGGATTTACACATCTACACTTGCATAGTCAGTATTCGCTGCTGGATGGCGCTATAAAATATGATAATCTGCTCAAGCGTTGCAAGAAGCTCGAAATGGATGCAGTGGCCGTTACCGACCACGGCAATATGTTCGGGGCCGTCGAGTTTTATACGAAAGCTGTTGCCGTCCATATTAAACCAATACTCGGTATCGAGGCTTATATTGCACCCGGCAGCCGCTTCGACAGGACTAAAACCAGCATCTCCGATGCTGCGTATCATCTGATTCTTCTTGTCGAAAACGATATCGGTTATCAAAACCTGCTGAAGCTCTCGAGCGCCGGCTATCTTGAAGGCTTTTACTATCGGCCGAGAATCGATAAGGAAATCCTTGCCGAGCTGAACGAAGGTTTGATTTGCACTTCGGCCTGTATAAAAGGACAGGTTGCAACCGAAATCGCCAATGGCGATGAAAAAGCGGCACGCCTTGCGGTGGAAAGTTATCTGAAAATCTTCGGGCCTGAGAGGTTCTTTATCGAGATACAGAACCATGAGGATGACAATCCTGGCATCCGGGAAGGATTAATTGACCTGGCGAATAAGATGGGCATCGGCCTGGTGGCGACTAATGACGTGCATTTTTTAGAAGAGGATGATCATGAGGCACATAATTGTCTTTGTGCCATAAGCACCGGCAAGAAATTCGATGACCCCGACCGTATGATTTATCCATCCGACATTTATTTCAAGAGTCCCGCTGAAATGCGCGAGCTTTTTGCCGGGACGGCCGAAGCCTGTGACAATACTCTGGCAATAACCGAGCGCTGTAATGTCGAGCTTGATTTGAAGACTCGCCACGCACCTCATTTTGAGCCGCCGAATGATTTGACGCCGGAGCAATACCTTACTGATTTGTGTTACAAAGGCGCCAAAGAGCGCTATAGCGAGATAACCGAAGAAGTCAAAGACAGGCTCGATAGGGAATTGAATGTCATCGAATCGAAAGGCTTCTCCAGCTACTTTTTAATCGTTTGGGATTTCTGCAGGTATGCACATGAAAACAAGATACCCATCGGCGCCAGGGGCAGCGGCGTCGGTACACTGGTCGGGTACTGCCTCGGCCTGTGTGACGTCGATCCGATACACTATGACCTGCTCTTCGAGCGGTTCATGGACCCTCACCGTAACGAAATGCCCGATATAGATATCGATATTTGCCAGGCGCACCGGGCAAAGATAATAGATTACGTCCGGCTGAAATACGGTCACGTCGCTCAGATCATAACGTTCGGGACAATGAAGGCCCGCGCTGTTATCCGTGACATCTGCAGGGTACTCGGCGTGTCGCTGGTGGAGGCGGACCGACTGGCGAAACTTGTACCGTTCTCTCTCGATATGACGCTGGAAAAAGCACTGAAGACCGAGCCGGAGCTGGAAGCTGCTTACAAACAGAGCGAGGAGACAAAAAAGGTCATCGATATCGGCAAAAAACTCGAAGGTCTTGCTCGTCACGCGTCCGTTCATGCCGCTGGTGTAGTAATTGCCGATGAGCCGCTGACCAATTTCATTCCCTTGTATAAAGCGCCCGGCTCCGACGACCTCGTAACTCAGTTCGAAGGGCCGACGGTCGAGAAGGTCGGGCTGTTGAAAATGGACTTTCTGGGCTTAAAAACTCTCAGTGTTTTAGAGCGAGCTTGTCAACTGGTTAAGGAAGTTCACGGAATAGATATCGACCTTGAAAAGCTCGATCTTACGGATGCAAAAGTTTTTGAGTTGTTTTCAGCAGGCCAGACAAAAGGTATTTTCCAGTTCGAGTCCGGCGGAATGCAGAACCTGCTGATGAAGATGAAGCCTGACCGGATCGAAGATTTGATTGCCGCTAACGCACTTTATCGACCGGGGCCGATGATCCTTATCCCGGATTACATCGACCGAAAGCACGGCGCCAAGTGGAGCCTGCCGCACCCGATTATGACCGAAGTCCTCGAAGAGACTTACGGCATTATGACTTACCAGGAGCAGGTAATGCGCATCTGCAACCGCCTGGGTGACATCCCGCTGCGTGAGGCTTATACTCTTATCAAGGCCATAAGCAAAAAGAAGGCCAAGACTATCGCCAAGGAGCGGGAACGATTCATTGCAGGTTGTGTCGATAAAGGTCTGAAGACCGAGCAGGCCGAGCAGATTTTCGAGCTGATCGAGCGGTTTGCCGGCTACGGTTTTAATAAGAGTCACTCGACCCGCTATGCATTCATTGCGTATCAGACCGCATATATGAAAGCCCATTATCCCGTTGAATTCATGGCCGCTCTTTTGACCTACGAAATGGACAATACCGACAAGATTGTCGATTATATCGCCGAGTGCGTGCAGATGGGCATCGAAGTTTTGGCTCCCGATATCAACGCCAGTGGAGTTGATTTTACGCCGCTCTATGAACAGCAGGAGGATGGGCAGATGAGTGCCGGTGTCATTCGTTTCGGATTGGCTGCCGTAAAGGGTGTTGGTGAAAAGGCGGTCGAGCAGATTATCGCCGCTCGAAAGCAAGTCGGCAGGTTCCAGAGCCTCTTTCACTTTTGCGAAAATGTGGATTTGAGGGCTGCTAATAAGCAGGTTCTTGAGGCACTGATTAAAGCCGGTGCCTTCGACGGGCTCGGCGGGGGCCGGCCACAGATGATGGCGGGTCTCGAAAGAGCCATGGAAAGTGGGGCGGGACTGCAGGCCGACAAGCAAGCAGGGCAGATGAATTTTTTCGGCCAGATGGCCGGGGGAAACGATTACTCGAAGGACCATAAACGCCTACCGGACGTCGCTCCCTGGCCCGAGCCGCAAATGTTGGCCTACGAAAAAGAAGTACTCGGTTTTTATGTCACCAGCAATCCTCTCAGCCATCATGCCGAGACGATAAATATTTATTCGACGCGCAACAGCTCACAATTAGCCGAAGCCAACGGCGAAAAACAAATCGTCATCGGCGGGATGATAACGAAGATCAGATACAACCTGACGAAGACGGGGCGAAACGCCGGCTCGAAAATGGCCGTCTTTACGCTTGAAGATTTACAGGGGCAGGTCGAAGTGGTCATGTTTCCAGATGTGTTGAACGAATTCAGCGATGTTTTGGTTCAGGATGCTGTGATTTTTGTAAAGGGAAAGCTCGATTACAGAAGGGAACGCCCCAACATCCTGGCTACAGAGTTGATACGCCTCGAAGATGTTCGGGAGAAACTGGCCGCCAAGGTCAACATAGGACTTGATGCCAGGGAAGTCACCAAGGAAAAGGTGGCGATGATCAAGAGCATCTGCCGGCACCACAAGGGTAGAAGTCCTGTCTATGTCGCCGTGCGTACCGACAAAGGCAAAGTTTACGCTGCAGCCGACAAAGAATTGAGCGTTAATCCCGACCTCGACTTTTGCCGGAAAATGCGCCAATTGGTAGGCGAGGAAAACTTCCAATTGGCAAAATAATATTTGGTGATGGAATTGCCGTTCGAGAGACAATGTAATGGAGTGATTAGGTTTTTCTTACGGCGATGGTGTAGATTGGTCTTTTGTCTTTGATGTATTTTCTTTCGAAATTTGTGCCGACCCATTCTCCGGATTCGGTGCCGGCGGGTTTGATAAAATCAATCTCTTCAAGCACGTCACTCCGAGCGGTTAAAACCAACTTTATCTGCTCAAAGTAATCGGCGTGGTCGGTTGCGATACGTAATTGTCCGGCCGTCTTCAGGCAGCGGATCAGATGCTCCAGGTTGGCAGGGCAAATGAAGCGTCTTTTGTGGTGACGTTTTTTGGGCCAGGGGTCGGGGAAGTAGATGTGGAAACAATCGACCGAGTTGTCCGGTATTGAATCGGTTATGAAGCCTGCGGCATCGGTACGGATTATTCGTACGTTCTTAAGTCCCCATCGGCCAATGCGATCTACTGCGTAACGATAGTATTTGCGGGCCCATTCGATACCGAGGAAATTGTCACTGGGTTGTGCCGCGGCTTGGCCGAGCAGAAAGGTTCCTTTGCCGGAACCGATTTCTATATGAACAGGGGCGGGACGTCCGAAAATCCGGACAAAATCAATTTTACCGTCCAGATTTTCGGCTTTCAGCGAAATTCCGGGATAGTCCTGTAAAATTCGGGCCATTAGAAAATCCGTTATAAACAACACACATAAAAATAGTAACGAGCATCGGCGGACTCTATTATACCTGAAAACGTGTGTTTGAGTGAAGATAGAAACATTTTTCCAGTCTTATTGTGATTAAAGTGCTTGCCGGGACTGTTCGATAAGATGATGTGAACTCAATTGGTGGCCGATGCGTATTCATTATAAGACAGAATCGCAGAAGCTGGGGAAGGAAGTCTGGAAATGATTTTACAATTGGTCAAATCGCGCCGGAAACAAATTGTAATTGATATAGATACACAAAGAGACTTTCTGTTAGCACAGGGCAAGGCCTGTATAAGAAACCATAGAAGAGTTCTGGCGCATATTCGCAGGGTGATGGCCTGGGCGAGAGCTCATCATGTCCCTATCATCTCCACCGCCGAGGTTTATCCCAACAACAACGGTGATAATAACGTTGGCTACTGCATCGACGGTACAGACGGCCAAAAAAAGATACGGTACACATTGTTTAATGACAGGGTAAGTTTTGCCGCCGACGGTAACACTGATTTGCCGAGGGACATGCTCAGGCAGCACAGGCAAATCATTCTCCACAAGCGTTGCGTTGATCCGTTCGAAGAGCCTCGGATCGACAGGCTGCTGAGTGAATTGCGCGCCAGTGAGTTCATTCTGGTCGGTGCAAGCCTCGAAGGCGCCGTTAAGATGACTGCACTCGGATTACTGCAAAGAGGCAAAAAAGTCACCATCATAGTCGATGCAGTTGGTACACATAACAACAAAGATGCAAAGCTGGCGCTTCGCAAAATGGAGACCAAGGGAGCGAAGCTGGTCGAAACCAAAAAGCTTGCCGGCACGTCCCATCTAAGGCAGGTTGGGGTGTGTAATTGCGAGAGCTGCCGGGGCATAAACCGGAAGGCATCGGCCAATAATGGCGAGAATAATTAACATCCGGTCTTTTCAATTACTGTCACTCGTATTTCTCATGGAACAATCAGTCATTTCGGCTTTATAGACATAATATAATTATTGCACGCCCGCGGTTTTGCATATCTTAATTTTTATCTAAGCATCAATTCTTCCACCATTTTTCATTATTGACAATATCGATTGTGCGCAATATTTAAGGGAAGTTTTTCAGAAGTTATTTATAGAAGGGGATGATTATGGAACGATACTCGACATTTCGATTTTCAAAACAACGCGAATCTGTAGTTATTTGGACGAAACATTGCAGTTATCCTGTCATGATAATGTTGTTAGTGATGGCGGTATTTACAGGCTGGGCGGAGAATGCCGGCGCTGAAAGTCCTCCGGTTCAGGTTAACGGCGTGTTTCCTAATCTGACCGTGATGGCAAAAGGAGTCGGCAGCGATTCTGAGGCCGGCATCGGTGCACTGATTCCCTGGGCAGAAAAGCTCTGGGCGGTCGGATACGTTGCACACATCCGGGGTGAAAGTCTCGGTCTCTATGAAATCAGCGATGATATGACTATGCGGCGTCACCCGGCTGCAGTGACGGGGACCTTTGCCAACCGGATGGCGCACTGGCCATCCGGGCAGGCATTCATCGGGCCGCACGCGATTGATGCCGAGGGCAACGTCCGGACGATTGAATCGCTCAAGAAGTACCGCCTGACCGCCACAGTATCCCACCTGACCGACCCGAATAACAAAGTATATTTTCTCGGCATGGAAGGGCGGTTCTGGGAAGTGGATGTAAAGAGCCTCGAATCGAAACTGCTTTTCAATCTCGTTAAAGAACTCGAAATAAAGCACGCTAAAGCACATTTCAAAGGTGCCTACAACGCCAATGGCCGAGTCGTTGTGGCGAACAATACTTATGATGAGAAGGAATTCCTGGGCCAGAGAGATGCCGGACGATTAGCTGAATGGGACGGGGGAAAATGGACCATCATCGAACGCAATCCATTCGTCGGTGTAGGCGGCAGTGCCTCAGGCAGCTCTTACGGAGGGCATACCATCTACGCGACCGGCTGGACGAAATCATCCGTTGTGCTTCGCGTATTCGTTAAGGGCGAATGGCAGCGTTATCTGCTTCCCAAAGCCAGCCACTCCTGGGATCACGCCTGGAACACAGAATGGATGCGGATACGTCACGCCGTGACTGAACGCTTGCTGATGGACGTTCACGGCATGTTTTACGAGCTTCCGGCACTTTCTTACGAAGGCAAGGTGTGGGGCATCCGTCCGATTTGCAGCCATCTTCGCGTCGTCCCCGATTTCTGTCACTGGCGCGGGATGTTCGTGATGGCCAGTGACCAGATAGATCACGACCAGGGCCAGCCCCAGTCGGGCCTGTGGTTCGGCAATATCGACGATTTGTGGGGCATGGGCAAGCCCACTGGCTGGGGCGGACCATGGTGGGAAACACCTGTAAAAGCCGGCACGGTTTCAGACCCGTTCCTGATGACAGGTTTCGATAAAAAGGTAGTACATCTCGCTCACGAATCAGATCGGGAAGTGTCGTTCATCATCGAGGTTGACTTTTTAGGCAATGGAACATGGAAGACATACGCATCAATCAGCGTGCCGGCAAAAGGTTACTTTCATCACGAATTTCCAGACGGTTTTTCCGCCCATTGGGTGCGAGTCGCCGTAGATAAGGATTGTACAGCAATGGTGTACTTCATGTATAATTAGAACCAATGACAGAACAGTCCGGAATAATATAGGAGTAGCGAATATGAAAAAAACAATGCAAAAACGACAAATCACTGTTATGTGGGTGGCGCTTTTGTTCTGTGCCGTTACGGCGGTATTGCCGAAGCAGGCAATCGCTCAGGACTTGGAGCAGTTCGAGAAGCGGATGACCGAATTCACGCTGGACAACGGGCTGAAATTCCTTGTCCTCGAACGGCATGAGGCGCCCGTCGTCTCGTTTCACACATATGCCGATGTCGGAGCCGTCGATGAAGTCAGGGGAATTACAGGTTTGGCCCATCTGTTCGAGCACATGGCTTTCAAGGGGACAAAGACCATCGGAACAAAAGACTACAAAGCTGAAGCCAAGGTAATGGCTGAGATAGACGAAGCATTCCTGGCGCTGAAGGCCGAGCAGAGAAAGGGCGACCGGGCGGACAAGGCCCGGCTGGAGCAGTTGCAGAAACGGATGAAAGAGGCCCAGGAAAAAGCCCGGCAGTATTTGGTTCATGATGAGTACGAAGAGGTATTTTCACGTGAGGGCAGCGCCGGTTTCAATGCGTACACGAGTCAGGATGCAACACAATACATCGTCAGCCTCCCGTCAAACAAGGTCGAACTCTGGATGATGATGGAGTCCGACCGCTTTGCCAATCCTGTACTCAGAGAATTTTATAAGGAAAAGGATGTAGTCATGGAAGAACGGCGGCTCGGCGTAGAGAGTCAGCCCGTGGGGCGTTTACTCGAAGAATTCATGGGAATCGCGTACAAAGCCCACCCGTATGGTGACCAAGTCGTTGGTCACATGAGCGACCTTGAGACAATGACCCGTGCCGAAGCTAAAGCCTTTTTCGAGAAGTACTACTCCCCGAGTAATTTGACGATAGCGATCGTGGGAGATGTTAATCCAGAACAGATACAAAAGCTTGCGGAGAAATATTTCCGCCGGATCCCCAGCGGTGCTAAACCCGATCCGGTGGAAACAGTCGAGCCTCCGCAATTGGGGCAGCGACGTGTGGTTGTTGAAGATCCGGCTCAGCCTTTTGTCTTGATTGGATATCACAAGCCGGATATTCACCATCCGGATGACGCAGTGTTCGATGCTCTGACGGACATTGTCGGTATGGGCCGGACGTCACGATTGTACAAAAGCCTCGTAAAGGAGAAAAAAATAGCGGTTTATGCTTCGGGTTTTCAGGGGATGCCCGGCAACAAGTATCCGAGCTTGTTTCTGTTCTATGCTGTGCCGGCCCGGGGACATACAAACGAGGAATCAGAGGAAGCAATCGACTTGGAAATAGAAAAGCTCAAGAACGAGTTGGTCACGCCGGAGGAATTAGCAAAAGCTAAAACGCGGGCGCGTGCGGGCTTGATTCGTCAGCTTGCCTCCAATTCGGGGCTGGCGGCGCAATTGACATTTTACCAGGTCGTCACGGGCGATTGGCGCAACCTGTTCAGGCAGCTCGAAAAGATCGATAAAGTGACGGCTGATGACATTCAGCGTGTTGCGAAGGAATATTTTACCACCAAAAATCGCACAGTAGGCATTATTAAAACAATGGAAGCGACGAATTAAATCGAAGGGAGCATCACAATGACAGTTCATAGATCATTGATTATTAGATTTGTGCTTTTCTCATTCCTGGGATTGGTTCTCTTGTGGTCCGGATGTAACGGGCAGCAGGCCGACTATAAGAGTCTGAAGTATCCAAAACTGCGGGACATTAAGGTGCCCGGGGTTGAGCAGGTGACGCTGAGTAACGGAATGCGCTTGTTCCTGCTGGAAGATCACGAGCTGCCGCTGATTAATATTTCGGTTACGATTCGTACCGGATCGGTGTATGAGCCCGCTGAGAAAATCGGGCTGGCGTCAATGACGGGCGAAGTGATGCGCACAGGGGGCACAATGAGCAAGACAGGCGATGAGCTTGACGAGGAATTGGAGAGCATCGCTGCTTCGGTAGAGACCGGCATCGGACTCAATTCCGGCTCGGCATCGATGTCCGTGCTTAAGCAGGACCTTGACAAAGGATTGTCGATTCTTGCCGATGTCCTTATGGATCCGGCGTTTCGAGAGGACAAGATCCAGCTTGCAAAAATGCAGGCTCACAGCATGATTGCCAGGCGCAATGATTCCGTGAATGCAGTTGCAGGGCGTGAATTTGACAAGTTGATTTACGGACCTCGGAGCGTCTATGCCCGACACATCGAGCACGCTACCATAGCTGGCATCAGCCGGGAAGACCTGGTTAATTTCCACCGGAAATACTTCGGGCCAAACAATGCGATGTTAGCTGTCTGGGGTGACTTCGATACGAAACAGATGATCGAGAAGATCGAAGAAGCATTCGAAAGCTGGAAAAAGGTCAACCTTCAACTGACCGAGGTGCCGAAAGTTCGATATGAATTCCGCAAAACGGTTAACGTGGTTCGCAAAGATGATGTCAATCAATCAAACGTCTATATGGGGCACATCGGCGGCCTGCGCAGCGATCCCGATTATTTCGCGTTGATTGTGATGAACAAGATTCTGGGCGGCGGATTCACAAGCCGGCTCTTCAGGAACGTTCGCTCACGCGAAGGACTTGCCTACTTGGTGTTCGGAGCCTACTCGGCCAACTATGAGTACCCCGGCGAATTCTATGTCGGCTGTCAGACCAAATCGGAATCGACCGTATACGCCATCCGGGCGATGATCAGAGAAGTTGAGAAAATGAGAGAAGAAGAAGTAACCGACGAAGAGCTTGCCATAGCCAAGGATAGTTTTCTTAATTCCTTTGTCTTTAATTTCGACACAAAAGGCGAGGTTGTCAATCGTCTCATGACTTACGAGTACTTTGGCTATCCGGCAGATTTCCTGCTGAGAATCAAAACCAATGTCGAAAAAGTCACGAAAGCCGATGTCCTGCGGGTCGCCAAAAAGCATTTGCAGCCGGACAAGCTGCAAATCCTTGCTGTCGGCCGGCCCGATGACTTCGACGAGCCGCTCTCGGTGCTCGGCCCGGTCAATGAAATCGATATCACGATTCCAACACCACAAGAACCGTAAACAGTGTGATTCGAAATGCATCTCGCATAGGGTTGTCGAATCCTGCTTGAATAGCGCCTTTGTGCCTTACTTTGTGCCTTGAGTCTTGACATTATGAGCCGGGCGCAATACACTCCGGAATCTTGTTTTTATTAAGGAGAATGACTATGGGCAAACGAACCAGGAGAGAATTCATTAAGATGATGGGTCTTACGGCAGCTTCCTGTTTGCTGCCGGGCTGTAATAGTGCTGTCATGATGACGGGAGGACAAAAAAAGCGTCCGAACATTATTTTCATTCTGGCCGACGATTTGGGCTACGGCGACTTAGGCTGCTATGGGCAACAGACAATCAAAACGCCGAACATTGACGGATTAGCCGAAGAAGGGATGCGCTTCACCGACCACTATGCGGGCAGCACGGTCTGCGCGCCGTCGCGCTGTTGCCTGATGACCGGTTTCCATTCGGGTCACGCACTTGTCCGCGGCAACGCCCGCGTGCCGCTACGGCCGTCGGATGTGACCGTTGCTGAGCTGCTAAAAGAAGCCGGCTACAGCACAGGTATCATCGGCAAGTGGGGCCTTGGCGAGCCCGACAGCACGGGCATACCTAACCGGCAGGGCTTCGATTACTGGTTCGGTTATCTCAACCAGAGACATGCTCATAATTACTATCCGGAGTATCTATGGCGTAACGAGGAGAAGGTAGAACTTCAGAACGAGGTCAATCACGTCATTGGCGGACGGGATCGAACGCCCGGCGGCGTTGCGACTAAGCGCGTGGAGTATTCACATGATCTGTTTGCCGAAGATGCTTTGAGTTTCGTGGAGAAAAACAAAGACAATCCGTTCTTCCTGTACCTGGCGCTGACCATTCCGCACGCGAACAACGAAGCGGGCAATGAGGGGATGGAAGTGCCTTCGTACGAACCTTACGCTGATAAGGACTGGCCCGAGCCGCAGAAAGGACACGCCGCTATGATAACGCGCATGGATGGTGACGTTGGCGGGCTAATGGCGAAACTCAAAGAGCTTGGGCTCGATAATGATACATTAGTAATGTTCTCCAGTGATAACGGTCCGCACAAGGAAGGAGGGGCGGATCCGGCTTTCTTTAACGCCTCCGGCCCGCTGAAAGGGTACAAGCGTGCCCTCTATGAGGGCGGCATTCGTGTGCCGATGATTGCCCGCTGGCCGGGAAAAATAGAAGCCGGTTCTGTTAGTGATCATATCTCTGCGTTCTGGGATTTTCTGCCGACCTGCTGTGAGCTGGTAGGTGTTGAAGCTCCGGAAGGCATCGACGGCATCTCTATGGTTCCGACCCTGCTGGCCCGGCCCGGCGAGCAGAAAGAGCATGAATATCTCTACTGGGAATTTCACGAGCAGGGCAAGAGGCAGGCAGTAAGGATGGGTGATTGGAAGGGAATTCGGCAGAATGTCGCAAAGGATCCCAATGGGCCTATCGAGCTTTATAATCTGAAAAACGACATTGGTGAAAAGAAAAACATTGCCGTCCGGCATCCGGGAATAGTCGCGAAGATTGAAGCATATATGAAGGCCGCCCGAACTCCGTCGGAGCACTGGCCACTGCCGGGACAGTAGAATGAGCACGAGAAAGAAATACCCGATTATTGTTTTGTTCGAAATCATGTTCGGTTTAACTGTTCTTTGCGGAGTTGCACCTGGTGAATCGACGGTATTGCTCGATGATGATTTTAACGGATTACGGCCGGGCATGTTCTCGGCGGGCGTCATCGGCGCTCATGCCGAGTACCACTATGTCCGTGAAACAGCACCGCAGGGTAACTGGATTGTCTCCTGTTTTACAACGGGCACGCCGGAACAGCGAGCCTGGTGGGTAATCGAGCAGGACGGTGACGCCATGCTCTCGCAGACGATTTATAACAGGCGGAATTACTCACACCCTATGGTTTGTACGGCCACAAAAGGCGGTGAGTTCTGGAGGGACTACACGGTTTCCGTGCGCTTTTGTCCCCAGTCCGACAGAGGACAGAGCGGCGTTGCCTTTCGCTATCGTAATGACCGATGCTATTACTTTTTCGGTGTCAAAGGCGGCAAGGCGATTCTTAAAGTGGTT
>Ga0209536_100012413_pt1 | contig 12387 bp, 12 predicted proteins | sample DeeMarSeWOR28_12_FD_187461 | JGI IMG/M metagenome (GOLD analysis project Ga0209536, IMG submission 187461) | Marine sediment microbial communities from White Oak River estuary, North Carolina - WOR-2-8_12 (SPAdes) (version 2) | ecosystem: Environmental > Aquatic > Marine > Intertidal zone >...
CGACGAAGGCGACCGGGACCAGGTCGCGCCGGGGTTCCCGCCGCCGCGCTTCGGCAAGGAACGCGAGGGCCCTGCGCTCGTACTCCTCAGGGTCCCCCTCGAAGTCCGAGCAGGCGACCAGCCAGAGGTGGTTCTCCTCCCCGGTCACCTTCCCCTCCTCCCAGGTGAGGCGGTCGATCTCGAGGGCCGCCTGGCGGACGCCGTCCAGTTTCCGTTTCCACGTTTCCGCCCGCTCGACCGTCGTCCCGAACCGGCGGCCCAGCTTCCGGATCTCGAGGGCGATCGTCCGGTGGTCCCTGTCGTACGGGAAGGAGAAGGGGGTGACCTTCACCCCGCGGTACTGGAGGACCTCCATGAGCGCCTGGGTGAAGCTGCAGTCCCCCTGCGCCACACCGATCACCTCCGTCACGCCGTGCCGGCGCACCACGCCGTAGATCCCCTTGACCCAGCCGCAGCTGTTCCGGGGGAAGCCGTCGGCCTCGGCGAGGCGGACATACGCGGAGGGGTTCGGGGAGGCGATGAAGAGATTGTTGAGGTCGACGGGGACGTGCCCTCCCGCGAACAGGACCTCGACCGGGATGGTGGTGGTGAAGCCGACGCGCGAGATGTCAATCTCCCCGGATGAAGAGGAAATAGATCACGATGACGATGACGACGAAGGAGCCGATGGAGAAGAACAGAAGGTTCCGGTCCATGGTCGCCTGTCCCTCGGCGACCCTCGAATATTGCGCGACGGCCACCAGGGCAGCCACCGCGAAGAGGGTGAGGGCGAATACCCTCCACTTGAAGAACAGGGAGACGATGAAGAGGGCGGCCGCGGCGAAGATGACCCGGGGATCGGTCAGGAAATCCATGACCTGCGCGTTGACCAGGAAATCGATGATTCCACTCACCGTTCACCTCCGGGAAAGGGCGTTCGGTTGACAAGGATACGATAGCGTCTTAAGGTAGGAAAATCAAAGAATTAGGAGAAGGCGTGGACCGGCCGGTCGGGGTGTTCGATTCGGGGGTGGGCGGGCTGACCGTCCTGCGGGAGCTTGCGCGTGCCCTTCCCGGGGAGCGGTTTCTGTACCTGGGCGACACGGCGCGGGTCCCCTACGGCACGAAGTCCCGGGAGACCGTCACGCGGTATTCCATCGAGATCGCCAACTATCTCATCACGCGCCACGACATCAAGATGCTGGTGGTCGCGTGCAACACGGCCTCGTCGCTGGCCCTCCCCGTCCTCCGGAAGATCTACAAGATCCCCGTGGTCGGGATGGTCGACCCGTGCGTGCGCCGCGCCGCCTCCCTTCCGAAGAGGCAGCGCATCGGGGTGATCGGGACCTCCGGCACGATCCGGTCGGGCGCCTACGAGGAGGCGCTGCGCGCTGCGGTCCCTGGGGCCCTCATCGACAGCAGACCGTGTCCCCTTCTCGTCGCGCTTGCGGAGGAGGGGTGGATCGGGGCGCCCGTAACGACCGCCGTGATCGCCGAATACCTTGCCCCGTTCCGGCAGGATCCGCCCGATGCCCTCATCCTCGGGTGCACGCACTACCCCGTGCTGAAGGGGGCGATCCGGGAATTTCTGGGGGAGGCGACGGTGCTGATCGATTCCGGGGAGGAGGCGGCCCGGGTCGTGGACGTCCTTCTTTCGGAGAGTGGGTGGAAGCGGGATGGGGGAGGCCCGGAAGTCGCTTTCCTGGTCACCGACGACCCGGAGCGCTTCCGGAGCGTGGGGGAGCTGTTCTTCGGTGCGGGGATGGACCCCGTGGAGATGGTCTCCCTGTGACCGGCCGCAACTTCTCCCTTGCATCCGGCCAATCGCGCGGAGAGGATGATAGGAACGTCCCGCATCGGGCCGCAGGCAACCGGGGACAACAGGGGTAACAGGAGATGGGACCAGCGCAGTTCCGGATGCTTTCGGGGTTCAACCACAACCTCAAGTACAAGGGGAAGACCTACCACATCCAGACCGAGGACGGCGGGCGGGGGAACCCGGTGATCATCACCCACGTCTTCCTCGGCGGGGTCATCCTGTCCACCGTCCGTTCGTCCTACCAGGACCTGCTCTCCCTGCCGGGCTGGGAGGATTCCGTGCGCGGGCGGATGAAGGTGCAGCACCTCGAGGAGATCCGCAAGCTCTTCTCCGGAGACTTCGACTCGCGCGTGCAAGACGCGATCCGGGATGATTGAGGCGTTTCGCGTCGGGGCCGTCTCGCGGGGCCGCACCCTCTGGGAGGGAGTGGATCTTGCCGCGGGAACCGGGGAGCTGTGGGTCGTGGCCGGTCCCCCTTCCAGCGGGAAAACACTCCTCCTGCATATTCTCCGGGGGGAGAGGCGTCCCGACTCGGGGGATGTCGTCGTCGACGGGGAGTCGCTGTACCGGGGCAGCCCGGAGCACAACCGGCGGTTCCGCGCCCTCTCCGGAGTGGTCCCGGAGCTCCTTCCCGCAGAACCGGGAAAGACGCTGGAGGAGCTGTTCCTCCTCTCCGCGCTTGCCCTGGGAGGGCTGACGGACGGGGAGAGAAACGCGCGCATGGGGGATCTGCTTTCGCTGGTGGGTCTCTCCGGTGCGGAGAACGTGGAGGTCTCCTCCCTGTCGGTGTCGGAGCGGGCCAGGGCCGCTTTCGCGGTGGAGCTGTTCCGAAGCCCCCGGTATCTGTTTTTGGACATGTTCCTCGCGAGCGCGGGGAGGGAGTGGGCGGACCGCATGGGTGCGCTGCTCCGGGCGCTGGCGAGGGAGGAGAAGACGATTCTCATGATGGAGCGCCGGCTCCCCGACGAATGGCAGGCGCAAAAAGCTTCATCCCCTCTCTCTGCGGGACCGTTTACCCTCTACCGGGTGGCCGCCCCGCCCCGGGCCCCGAAGGAGAAGGGGAGGGAGCGGCAGTCGCAGGCTTCACCCGTTTCGGATTCGGCGGAGGGGTAGGCGGTGAGCGGTCCTTCCCTGTGGTGGATCGACTGGAGCCTTCACCGCGGACCGATGCGGCGGGAGACCGCGGGCAGGTTCCTGCTCTGCTTCCTCGCGGCACTCTATTTCCTGGCGATGCTTCTGTCCGGGGGGGTCAACCGGTTCCTCTCCGGGCAGTACACGATATCCGCCATCCTCCACGTCGGCGTCCCCGACGACGAAGGGACGGGGATCGCCGGGAAGGTGGCGGCGCTGCCCCCTGTCCTGGAGGCGAAGTACCAGGATCCGGAACAGGCATGGGCGGAGTTTCTGGCGGCGTACCCCGGGCTCGAGTCGCTCCGGGGCGAGGGGGAGAATCCCCTTCCGGGGTACGTGGAGGTGCGTCTTCGCCCCGGGTGGATGACCGACGAGGGAATCGCGGAAGTCCGGTCGGCGCTCGAACCGGTTTCCCAGGTGGAGAAGATCCTCACGGGCGGGGACGTCATGCGGAACCTGCTGCGGATGAAGCGGTGGGCCAATGCCCTGCTCTGGTCCGGTTTTGCCCTGGTGTGCGTCGTGTTTCTGGCCTTCCTCGTGATGCAGGAGAAAGCCCGTGCGACCAGGCTCCTGCCGGAGGTTTCCTTCCTCGCGTCCAGGGGGGTCCCGGAAGGGCAGATCGCCTCGATGCGCACTGCCGGGGCGGTCGTCGCCGGGGGCTTCGTCGCCCTTCTCGCCACCGGCCTGGCATGCGCCGCCCTCTTTCTGGCCGCCCGCCATCTTCCTCTCGTCCGCGTCACGGTGGGAAGCGCGGAGGAGCTGCTCGACGCGAAGATTCTTCTCCCCGCCTGCCTGTTCCTTCTCGGTGCCGCAATGCTTCAGGGTCTGGCGTCTCTTGCCGGGTGGCGCGCAACGATTCCGAAGGGGCGATGACGGTTTTCCGGGCGCTGGCCAGAACCGGCCTCTGCGCGGCGATGATCGCCGCGCTCCTGCTTCCGCCGGGAGCCTCGCACGCCGAGAGCACGCAGAGCAGGCTCCGCAAGGAGAAGGCCCGGCTGACCGAGATGCGCAAGCAGGCGGAGAAGGCGGCGGCCGAGCTCGACCAGGCTCTCCAGCGGGAGCAGACCTCCCGGCACAAGGTGGACGAAATCCGGAAACAGCTGAGCGGGCAGCGACGCCTCATCGGGCGGATCGACAAGAAGCTTTCCTCGCTTGCCCGGGAGATGGAGAGGGCGGAGTCCGAGGTGCGGGCCATCGAGCAGGCGCGGGCGAGCACGCAGCGTGGCCTCGATCGGGCGGCCGCCCTGGCGTTCCTGGAGGAAAGGGGAGCGGTGGGACTTTTCCCCGTGGAGGCCGGCGGGGAGCGGCTCCGGTACTTCACGGAGCTGGTGCTCGCCTCGGAGGCGGAAAGGGTCGACCGCCTCGCGGCGGACAAGGAGAAGAAGGAGAGCGCGCTGTCCGGGATCGAGCGCCAGTTCAAGCTGTCGGAGAAGAGGATATCGAAGGAGAAGAAGGTGGGGGAGTCGCTTCTCACCCAGCGGGAGAAGGAGGCGAAGCGGCTCGCGGAAATCCAGAGGGAAAAGAAAAAGAAGGAGAAGGAGGTCAAGGCCCTCCGGGCGCGGGTGGCGCGAATGGAGGCGCTCGTCTCCCGGATCGAGCGCCAGGTGCGGGAAGCGGAGCGGAAGCGGCCCGCGGGGGAGAGGAGGGCAGGCCCCTCGAAATTCTCGGGCATTCCCGGAGGGGTGGTCGCACCCGTCCGGGGCAGGGTCGTGGGGCCGTTCGGAAAATACCAGGACCCCGTCTTCAACGTCGAGGTGGAGAACCACGGTGTGGAGATCGAGGCGTCCTCCGGGGCCCCCGTGCGTTCCATAGGAAAAGGGAGCGTCGTCTTTTCGGGAACCGTCTCCGGGTTCGGAAAGGTGCTCATCATCCAGCACGGGACCGGCCTCTTCTCCGTCTACGGGAAGGCGGATTCGTTCAGCGTCGCCCAGGGGCAGAACGTCGGGCCCGGACAGAACATCGGCCGCCTTCCCCAGAGCCCGGACGGAAAATCGGTGCTATACTTGGAACTCAGGGCCGCGGGGACCGCCATCGATCCCACGGCGGTGATTCCCCTTGGCCGCTGAGAAGCGGGCCACCGGTGTTTGCAAAGGGTCCATCGCACGTTTCAAAGGAGGAGATTCATGAAGGGGAAGAAGGTTTGGGGGCCTGCGGTCGTCATCCTGGTCTTTTTCGCGGGGGTCCTCTCGGGTGATCTCATCGTGGATCGCCCCACGGCCCAGGCGAACGTCGTATACGAGAAACTGAAGATCTTCGGCGACGTCCTGTCCGCCGTCCAGACCAGTTACGTGGAAGAGCCCGACATGGACAAGCTCGTGGAGGGGGCCATCAAGGGGATGCTCCAGACCCTCGACCCGCACAGCTCCTATCTGACCCCGGACATGCTGAAGCAGGTGGAGATCGAGACGAAGGGGGTATTCGGGGGCCTGGGGATCGAGATCGGCATCAAGGACGGCATTCTCACCATCATCGCCCCGATCGAGGACACGCCGGCCTTCCGCGCCGGGCTGCAGGCGGGAGACAGGATCATGAAGATCGAGGACGACTTCACCAAGGACATGACCGTGATGGACGCCGTCAAGCGGCTTCGGGGGGAGCCCGGGACGACGGTGAAGATCTGGATCGCCCGGGAGGGGCTCACGGAACTTACGCCCTTCACCATCACCCGCGACATCATCAAGATCCGGAGCGTGAAGGCGAAAGACCTGGGGGAAGGGATCGGCTACGTCAAGCTCCTGCAGTTCCAGCAGGACACCACCGCGGAGCTGGAAAAGGCGCTCCAGTCGCAGGTGAAGGAGAAGGGGGGGCTGCGGGGACTGGTGCTCGACCTGCGCAACAACCCGGGAGGGCTGCTGGACCAGGCGGTGAAGGTGGCGGACACGTTCATCGATTCGGGCCTCATCGTCTATACCGACGGGCGCATCGAGGCCCAGAAGTACAAGTACACCGCGCACAGGAACGGGACGTACAGCGGATTCCCGATCGTCATCCTGGTGAACGCCGGTTCGGCCTCCGCGTCGGAGATCGTCGCGGGTGCGCTTCAGGACCACGCGCGTGCGGTCGTGCTGGGGACCCAGACGTTCGGAAAGGGATCCGTCCAGACGATCCTCCCCCTGGAGGACGGCTCGGCCCTCCGCCTTACCACGGCACGGTACTTCACGCCCAAGGGGCGGTCCATCCAGGCCAAGGGGATCGAGCCGGACATCGTCGTGCGCGACGGCAGGGAGCCCCGGGAGGGACACCCGGGGGCGATCCGCGAGAAGGATATCCAGCACCACCTCAAGGGCGAGGGGGAGGAGGAGACGGGGGAGCCCCCGGGGGGAAAACCCCCTCCCGCGGATGGCAAAAGGATGAAAAAGGAGGAGCCGGAGAAAGGGAAAAGCGGGATGCAGCCCTCCGCGCCGGTCCTGGAGGGGAAGAAGGGCGAGGAGAAGGACATCCAGCTCGAACGGGCCGTCGACCTGTTGAAAGGGTGGGAGATCTTCAAATCCCGGTTCCTCGACAAGGCCAAGGCGTCCTGATGCGGCCTGATCCCGGGCAGGGATGAAGCGACGAAAGGGCGGAAGGAGAGAAGAGGGGCCGGGCAGGAAGTGGCGGTGGGGCTCCCTGATGCTCCTGTCCTTTTTCGCGGGACTTCTCACCATCGGCGTGGCGGTCCTCATGCCCGGTGGGGAAAGCACGAACGTCTCCGGACCCCCGGCGCAGGGAGAGCCCTCCGAGCCGCCCCCCGTTCCCGGGGAAGCAGGGGAAACTCCCCGGGATGCACGGGAGACGACGCCGGTGGAGAAGCCGGCCCCCCGCCTCGCCATCGTCGTCGACGATTGCGGGTACGACCCCACAAGGGACGCCGAGTGGCTGAAATTCCCGGAAAAGATCACGATGGCGGTCATCCCCTTCGGCCCCTCCTCCCGCCGGCTCGCCCGGACCGCGCACGAGCGAGGCTTCGGCGTGCTGATCCACGTCCCGATGGAGCCCGAGAGCCCCGTCTCGGACCGGACCGAGGGGTTCAGGCTCCGGACGGGGATGTCCCCGGAGGAAATGGACTCCCTGCTCGGCCGGATGATCGAGGAGAACTCCTTCGCATCCGGCATCAGCAACCACATGGGATCCGCGTTTACCGCCGACCTCGAGTCGATGGGGACCCTCGTCTCTCTTCTCAAGTCCCGGGGACTGTTCCTCCTGGACAGCGTGACCACCCCCCGCTCGGTCGCCGTCCTGGCAGCCCTGAGGGCCGGGGTCCCGGTGGCCAGACGTGACGTCTTCCTCGATACCGGCATCCAGCCGGAGGAGATGCGCCTCCGGTGGAAGCAGGCGATGGAGATCGCGAAAGAGAAGGGGAAGGCCATCCTCGTCTGCCACGGGAGGAAGGAATCGTTCCGGACGATCCTCGACCTCGTCCCGGACCTGGAGGCGGAGGGGATCCGGGCCGTAACGATCGACGAACTGCTCGCAGGGAGGCGGCAGTGAGCGGCGACCCGCAAGGCCCCCTCTTTCCGCCCGCGGCGCCTCCCGCCGGGGAGGACTCCCCCCGGGGGGTCGTGAGCGTCACCGAACTGACCGCACGGATCAGGGGGTGCCTCGAAGGGGCGTTCCGGTTCGTCCGCGTGGAAGGGGAGGTGTCCAACCACAGGCTCTATCCTTCCGGCCACCGGTACTTCTCTCTCAAGGACGAGGGGGCCCAGATCCGCGTCGTCCTGTTCCGGGGCAGGGAGCGGTTCGTCTTCGGGGATCTCCGGGACGGTCAGGCGGCGGTCGTCACGGGATCCGTCGGCGTGTACGAGAAGAAGGGGGAGTATCAGCTCTACGCGCACTCCGTCGAGGTGCGCGGCCTCGGGGACCTTCTTCTCGAGCTCGAGAGAAGGAAGCAGAGGCTTGCCGGGGAAGGCCTGTTCGATCCCGCGAGGAAAAGGCTCCTCCCTTCGTTCCCGGCCCGCATCGGGATCGTGACATCGAGGCAGGGGGCGGCCCTGCGGGACATGATCCGCGCAGCCCGTCGGAGGTGGCCCCCGGTCGGGATCACGCTCGCCCCCGCGCTGGTGCAGGGGGAGGGCGCGGCCGCGGACATCGCGGAGGCGATCGGGGTTCTCGCCTCGCGCGGCGGAGTGGACCTGATCATCGTGGGGCGGGGAGGCGGCTCGGTGGAGGACCTCTGGGCGTTCAACGAGGAGGCGGTCGTGCGGGCGATCGCGGCCTCGCCCGTCCCGACGATCAGCGCCGTCGGTCACGAAACCGATTTCACCCTCGCGGACCTGGCCGCGGACCAGCGGGCGTCGACGCCGACGGCCGCCGCGCAGATGGCCGTTCCCGACCGGGTCGAGGTCCGGGAGCGCGTGGCGGCGCTGGCCCTGCGCGCCGGGAAGGCGGAGCAATACGGGAGGGAGACGCTTCGCCGCGAGTGGCGGATCGCCGCGGGGGCCCTGTCCGACCCCCGCCCCCTTCTCCAGGCGCGGCGGTACGCGGTCGTGGAGCGGACCGACGCGCTCGCGGAGGCCATGCAGCGGGGAATACGGGACGGGCGGGAGACGGTGGTCGCCCTTGCCGGATCGGTGCGCATTCATTCCCCCGGAGCGTGGGTTTCCCGCAGACGCGGGGAGCTTGCGGTCCTCGTGGGGCGGGCCGCGCGACAGGCGGACGCGAAGCGGGCGGCCGTCCGGCGGGCCCTGGAAGTCCTGCAGGGCAAGCTTGCAGCCCTCGACCCGGAATCGGTCCTCACCCGGGGATACGCCATCGCGACGCACCGGGGGACGGGGCGCGCGGTGCGGTCCACCTCCGAAGTCGTGCCGGGCGACGCGGTGGATGTCCGGGTGGCCGACGGGGCGTTCGGCGCGGTCGTGGAAGGGCGGAAGGGATGAGGGCGGCCGTTCTTGTCCTTCTCCTGTTCCTTCCGTTCTCTCCGTTCGCCTTCGGGGGCGAAGGCGATCCCGGGCTTGCGGCGGAGAGGCCCTTGCCGGTTCGGCTCTCCTCCAGGCGGCCTGCCCAGGGGGAACCGGTGTTCGTAGATGTGTCGCCGCTGCCCCGGGCGGACAACGTCGTGATGATCTGGAAGGGGCAGGAGATCCCGATGAAGGAGGATGGGCCGGGGCGATTCCTGGGACTGATCGGGATCGATCTCCTGGAGACGCCCGGCAAGGCCGTCCTTTCGTTCCGGGCGATGGGGGAGGGGAAGGCGATCCGGTTCGACGTGGATTTCGTGATCCGGGAGAAAACCTTTCCCGTCCAGGAGCTCACCCTCCCGAAGGAGATGACGCAGTTCGACCGCGCGACCCTGGAGCGGATCGACCGGGAAGCAAGGAGGCTGGCGGAGCGGTTCTCGCGGGTCTCCTCTCCCCCGGTGTGGAGCTTCCCGTTCCTGCCGCCGGTGGAAGCGTTCCAACCGAAGGGGTTCGGTTCCCGGCGCGTCATCAACGGGGAGCCGCGCAGCCCCCACGCCGGGGTGGACGTTACCCTCCCGGCGGGAACGCCCGTCGTGGCGACCGCGGACGGCACCGTGGCGTTCGCGGGGGAGCAGTTCTTCGGGGGGAACTCGGTGGTGCTCGACCACGGGGGAGGCGTGTTCAGCGTCTATTATCACCTGCGGGAATTCGTTGTCTCCGAAGGACAGAAGATCGTGCGCGGGCAAAGGATCGGGTCGGTAGGCGCGAGCGGGCGGGCGACGGGTCCTCACATCCACTTCAGCGTCCGGGCCGCGGGAGGCCGGATCGACCCGTCGCTTCTGATGGGCCTGCCTTCGCGTTGACCGTTTCCCGGGGGAACCAATATAATGAATCGTTTGTCGGGGGGAGAGCATGCGGGCGAAGGGGAAAGACCCAACATTCGAGGAGGCTCTGAAGAGCCTGGAAAGCGTCGTCGCGAAGCTGGAGTCGGGGGAGACGAAGCTCGAGGAGTCGATCCGGCTCTTCGAGGAGGGGATGAGGCTGTCCGCTCTCTGCCAGAAGCGGCTGGACGACGCCGACAGGAAGATCGAGCTGCTCCTGCGGAAACCGGGCGGGGTCGTCGTCAACGGGACGGAAGACGAGGCCGACATCCTCCGGGATGAGGAGTGACGTGCTACCGTGGGGGGAAGCGGAAACCCACCGGGATATCGTCCGGATCGTAGCGACGAGGAGATCGTGAAGTGACCAGGCAAAGTCTGCTTTCGACGATTCAGTCCCCGCGGGATCTCAAGAAGATCCCGAGGGAGAAGCTTCCGAAAGTCGCCGAGGAGATTCGCGGGACGATCGTCGACAGCGTCGCCCGCACGGGCGGCCACCTCGCGTCGAGCCTGGGCGTCGTCGAGCTGTCGATCGCGCTCCACTACGTCTTCTCGAGCCCGCACGACCGGGTGATCTGGGACGTCGGCCACCAGGCCTATGCCCACAAGATCCTCACGGGGAGGAGGGAGATCTTTCCCACCCTGCGTACCTATGGAGGGGTCTCCGGCTTCCCGCGCATCGCGGAGAGCCCGTGCGACGCGTTCGGGACGGGGCACTCCGGCACCTCGATCTCCGCCGCCCTCGGGCTGGCGGTGGCGAGGGACCTGAAACGGGAGACCCACAAGGTCATCGCGGTGATCGGCGACGGGTCGCTCTCCTCCGGCCTCTCCTTCGAGGGCCTGAACCAGGCCGGACACCAGAAGCGGGACCTCATCGTGGTCCTGAACGACAACGAGTGGTCGATCTCCCAGAACGTCGGGGCGCTCTCGGGGTACCTCAACCGGATGATGACGGGGAAGTTCTACACCGCGTTCCGGAAACGCGTCGAGACGCTGCTCAAGTCGATGCCCCACGGGAAGCTGCTCGCCCGGATCGTCAAGAGGGGCGAGGAGCTCACCAAGGGGTTCATCGTGCCGGGGCTGCTCTTCGAGGAGCTCGGATTCACCTACGTCGGCCCCATCTCCGGCCACAATCTCGATGACCTCGTGAAAACCTTCCAGAACCTGGAAAACCTGGAGGGTCCCGTCCTCGTCCACGTGGTGACCTCGAAGGGGAAGGGGTACCCGCCGGCCGAGGCCAACCCCGAGCGGTTTCACGGCGTGGGGCCGTTCGACCCCGTAACGGGGAACGGCGCGGAGGGAACCCCCCTCCCCACGTACACGGACATCTTCGAGTCCGCCATTCTGGGGATCGGCCGGGAGAATCCGGACGTGGTGACGATCACCGCGGCCATGTGCGGCGGGACGGGCCTGGAGAAATTCCGCGACGCCTTCCCGGACAGGTTCTTCGACGTCGGCATCGCCGAGGCGCACGCAGTGACGTTCGCCGCGGGGCTTGCCCGGGAGGGGAAGATCCCCGTGGTCGCGGTCTACTCCACCTTCCTCCAGCGCGCGTACGACCAGGTCGTCCACGACGTCTGCCTCCAGAACCTTCCCGTCGTCTTCGCCATCGACCGCGGCGGGATCGTCGGCGCGGACGGGGCGACGCACCAGGGGCTGTTCGATCTCGCGTACCTGCGCCACATCCCGAACATGTCGCTGATGGCGCCGAGGGACGAGGCGGAACTGGTCCGGATGCTCCGGACGGCCGTCGGGGCCGGGAGGCCCGCCGCCATCCGATACCCCAGGGGGCCCGTCCTGGGGGTCGACATCCCCCCCCATCCGGAGCCCGTTCCATGGGGAAGGGGGGAGCTGCTCGCCGTCGGAAATGAGATCCTCCTCCTCGCGGTCGGCTCCACGGTGGCCACGTCCCTGGCCGCCGCCGAGGAGCTCGGGAAGCGGGGCATCTCGGCTGCCGTGGTGGACGCCCGTTTCGTCAAGCCGATGGACGCCGCTCTCATCGTCCCCCTGGTGGAGCGCATCGGGCGGGTGCTGACGGTCGAGGAGAACGTCCTAGCGGGAGGGTTCGGGAGCGCCGTCCTCGAAATGCTCGAGGAGCACGACGTGCACCCCCAGGCGTTCCGGCGGATCGGGATCCGGGACACCTTCGTGGAGCACGGGTCGCAGGCCGAGCTGCGCGAGGAGTACGGCCTTTCCGAGGATGCCGTGGTCGCGGAGGCCGCGCGTCTTTGTTCCCAGGGGCGGAATCTGCTCCCGTCGATCTTCAGCGGCATCCGCGCCCGGCTCGAAAAGATTGTCTGATCCCCCGTCCCGCAGCGGCCGGACCTCCCCGGGAAGGAAGGGGAGGGGAGACCGCCTGGACGCGGAGCTGGTCGCCCGGGGTCTTGCAAAGACCCGGGCGAAGGCGCAGGGACTGATCCTCTCCGGCCGCGTCCTTCTCGCAGGCAAGGTCGTCACGAAGTGCGGAGCGCCCGCCAGGCCCGGCCTCGATATCGCCGTCGCCCCGTCGCCCCGGCCGTTCGTCTCGCGGGGCGGAGAGAAACTCGCCGGGGCGCTCGATGACCTGGGGCTTTCCGTTCCGGCGGGTACCGTGGCGCTCGACGTGGGAGCATCCACGGGGGGGTTCACGGATTGCCTCCTCCGGCGTGGCGCCGCGCGGGTGTTCGCGGTCGATGTGGGGGAATCCCTCCTCGACGACTCCCTCCGC
>Ga0209536_100012414_pt1 | contig 12386 bp, 7 predicted proteins | sample DeeMarSeWOR28_12_FD_187461 | JGI IMG/M metagenome (GOLD analysis project Ga0209536, IMG submission 187461) | Marine sediment microbial communities from White Oak River estuary, North Carolina - WOR-2-8_12 (SPAdes) (version 2) | ecosystem: Environmental > Aquatic > Marine > Intertidal zone >...
ACAGCAGGTGCACTGCATGTCTTCATCGACATCAGCATCGATCACTTCCTGTAGAGTGATGAAATCTCGCTTATTGCCAATAAAGCCTTCTGTATAAAAAGAATGATCCCAGGTGAAATCAAAAAAGCTGGCAATCTGTTGGGTAGTGCGGGTCGATAGTTTGTAGGCTTCAACCATCTGGCTGCCTGTATCCCCGGGAAACCTCTGATTAAAGGCATTCACAAAAACAGCGTCACTGGTGGTAGGATCATATAATAACCTTCCCCACTGTTTATAATAGAGCCACTGCCGTTCAAAGGCGTACTTCCAGTTCACATGTGGGTGGTTTTGCTTGTGGTAAATATCCTTGGCAGGTATATAACATTCAGAACCGACAAAATAGCCACCGACATAATCTTGTCCGTTGACTTGAATGTGTTCTCTGATGAAATCAGGTTCTCCCCAGCGTAGTCTGAAGAAATCTTCATTTCTTATCATCCAGGCCATTTTATGGTGAGTCGGTGCGGGATCTGTCCAATATTCACTGCCTGTGCCACCCCCATGGGCTTTTACCAGGGTAGTGGTTGAGTGCCCATGAGACCAGTTAAACTTCAGCTCCACAATAATGGGACTTTCCGGTGTACCCAGGCCGCAATTGTCAATGGCATCACGATGTGGATTATGATCCCCGTCAAGCGCTGCGCGGTATATGAATTTAACCTTTCGATCAGCCGCTCTTATCCCGGCAAAAAAGGTCTTTACCATCCATTCGGTTTCCTGCTCGCCAGACCAACCTTGCATCGCCTCGCCCATGGTGATTCCAAGTCCCGTCAGGTCAGGATATTCGTTGATTAGCTGGGTAACTGTTTCTCTGGTGTATTTCTCTATTTGCGGTGAGGTATAACCATCGGCCCATAATCCGGTATTGCCTTCTCCGTAATGCTCGCGAAAGCTTTTAGATACAATAATATTCCAGTTAATGATGTAAGTATCAATCCCTCTCTCTTTGGCCATTCTAAAGAGTGCAGTCCAGAATTCCTTCCACTCAGCCAACTCTGAGTCAGAAAAAGGTGTAGCCTTCGGAAAGTTTTTGGCTTTAATAAGGTATGGAAAGGGGTGCAGGCTCCACAATGTGAGCGCATTGAACCTGTTCTCAGCCATCATATCGAGAAAGGCCCTCCACATGTTGAGGTCTTTACACAGCTCACTATTTACTTGGAGCGATTCGTTCTCCCTGTAAGATACCCAAGGTAGGTTAAATTTTATCGCACGGAACTGAAAACGTGGATTTACAATTTTTTCTCTAATACTGCTAGGCCCCTTCTTCATTTCGATTTGCTCTGCCAGGTCCATGAGGCCATACATGGCTCCGGCATTGTCTATGGCAGTCAACATGTATGTGTTATCTATTTTGCTGATACGAAATCCCTCTTTCCTAATTTCAGTATCCTCAGTTGGACTCACAATAGAGAGCCTGATTTGCTCCCGACCAGTAGTGGCTGATTTATCTATAATCTGAGGAGTTAGGCTCAAACGTCGGAGAGTCTCTTCAATTTTGGAGGCTCCAAAAACTTCCATGGGTGAATTTTTGTCAATGGCGATTGAAACTTGAGAAATTTCATAAGTGATTCTCGCCTTACGTTCACTTATGATTATGTTGTTCTGACTGAAAGTCAGGCAAAACAAAAAAAACAAACTTAAGGCAATTTTTAAGAAGGACAATTTAATCACTCCTTTCTGTTAGTTTGTATTACTTAACATTGGGATATGTAAGGCAAATGAGCGCTAATTCGCATTTCTGGCTATTTCAATATCATTTTCCACTTCTTTCTCCAAAGCATCCCAGTCAAACAGGCCGTTAAAAGCAAGTACCATCTTGTTGTATTGAGCATCCAAAGTGCTGGCGTAGTCCTTCCAATGTTCAAGAGACTCCTCTAAATAACGCACAGCGGAAGTTTTATAGTGACTGCCCTTACCTTTCCGGTAACGGGACAGGTCAACAGCGCCGCGGATTTTCTTTGCGTAGTACAAGCCGAGGTAAGCCTGAGCTTTAATATCACCTATGGTCTCTTTTAGTTCCATGTTGCCGCCGTCCGATATGAGATCAATTTTAGCAAGCGCATCCTGGGCATATGTCTCTATCTGGCCAGCTGCTTCTAAAGGGGAGGTCCCTGAATTGTCACCATCCGCGAAACTGGAAATACTGGTCATATCGTTGCCCGGCATGGTTCCTATATCGATGAAATCGTTTATATCATGGTAACCGTCAATAGCACCTGCAACGCCCGAGCTGATACAGGCCTCAACCCACCACAGATAGTCCCAGTCCTTCCAGTGGACCTGATTCACCAGTGGAATGGTACGGGACGCGGCTTGCCAGGCGTCAAAAAGCACATCTGCTGAAACGGTTGGAAACCGGTACTTTATTAGCCCTTTTAGAAGAGGGATTGGCGTGTCGGGATCGTACCCCAGCCGTCCCCATAGAAGGAAGCTGTACCAGTGTTTTTCGTTCTCAAGCTGCCTTGGCGATAAAGGATGTTTGCTGATGCTTTCCCGTGCCCAGGTATAGCGGTCCGATCCCATGTAGTATCCCGCAGTGCGATCCAAGGGAAAGTGCAATATGAATTGTCTTACAAACTCGGGGTCCCCCCAGCGCAGATTGTAGATGTCATCATTTCTGACATTCCACCAACACAACATGCCATCTGGCAGCTTCGGGATCAGTTCATTTTCCGCAAAGTGGGGATCGGGCCTGGAATACATATGGGCCTTGATGTATTTATAGCTCATGTCGTATCCGTCAGGTAACTGCCCGAAACGGCTTTCCAGTTTATCAAAGCTGGTCTGCCAATATCGATGGATAAAGCGGATACGCCGGTTCGGCTGTTCTTTTTTCACATCCATAACACCCTGTCCATAGGTGTCCCACAGCCAATCCTCTTTATCGTCATCGCTCATTTCCCACATATTATTCTCCCCGGCAGTTACCCCGATACCGGCAAGAAGCGGGTAAGTCAGAAACAACTGCTTAATAGACTTGCGTGTATAATCCTTGGTTTCAGAATCCCTGAAATTGTCTTCAAAGCCGTATAAATGATTGATATCACGATCACGACTCAAATGAATATTCCAGGTAATGATGTAGATTTCGATGCCTCGGTCCCGGGCCATTTCCATTACCTTCGTCCAGTGCTTAATCTTGTCATCGATGGGGAGATTTTTAACCTTCACTATATTATTGTCGTAATCCTTACCTGGCCTTCCTGCCTTGTAAACATCATCCAGAGCTGCCTTGGGATAATCGTCCAGTTTTACCATATGGGGGAAGGGGTGCTGGTTCCATAGAGAAAATACATTATATCTTTGCCTTGCCAGTACATCCAGATATTCGGCCCAGAAATTAATATCCCACATATGCTCGATGTTTAACTGCGGCCCGGTTCCCCTGTCATCATGAGTGCGATTGCGGTAATCCAGAGGGATATTGAATTTCAACCCCCGCTTGGTTATATAGGGAGATTGATCTTCGTTCATAAACTTTTTCAGTGATCCGGCGGCAACGATTTCACCGATATGGATACCACCATACATGGTGCCAACGCGATCGCCGCCTATAGCCCAGTAGCCCTGGGTGTTTCCACTTCCGGTGACTCTTAGAGCATATGACTGCCTCCCTAGTGTCCCAACAGGCTTACCTCCTGCTGCCGTAAGTCGGGCTTGGAGACCGGCACTATTATTGCCAATAACGAAGTAAGTGCCTCCAGGCGTGTCCGACAGGCCGCTTAACGGTTGTATCGTGACGTTGCTCCCCATGTTTTTGAGAATCTTTGCAAGATCGTCACCTGCAAAACCAATGGTCTTTTCTTCTTTATCGCAATACAGTGTTGCTTCAGTAATACGGTCACCGTTTCGGCCGGTCAATACACGCGTGTTTTGAGCTGCCTGACCATATACTGAGAACATCAAAAATGCGACAATAAAAAAAGACGCTCTTGCATTCTGTATCCCCGTAAAGCACGCTTTCATAATCCTTGTACTTTCTCCTTTAAGTTTCCCGTCGGATTTGCTATCCGATGGTTACAAACGATTCAGGTCCACCGTCTATTTTTCGTTTTGCGCGATCATGAGATCTTTTTCAACTTCTTGGGCGATTTTATCCCAATCAAATACATCATGCCCGGCAAACCGGACTTTTTCATAAGATGCATCCAGTTGTGCTGCGTACTTTTTATAGGCGGCCAGGGCTTTTTCCAGGTGAGCGATGGCGTTTTCCTTGTGTGTTACGGTTTTGTTCCTTCGAAAACGCTCCAGTTCCACTCCTCCGCGAATCTTATGGGCCCAGTAAAGACCGAAATAGGCCTGGCTTCTAATATCACCAAGGGTTTCCTTGAGTTCAATGTTACTGCAACCTGTCATCTCAGCAACAGCAGTAAGGGCTGCATTACCATTGGCTTCTAGACTGTCAGCAATCACCAAAGGTGAAGTACCGTAATTATCACCCTTCACAAAATCTTCGATACTGGTATAGATATATTTGTCCTGGGGCTCGGTGCTCATGTCTTTAGATTTATACTTAATGACGGCATTGATGTTATGGTAGCCGTCGATATCGGAATATGAATTGCCTGTGCCTTTTTCCACCCACCACTGATAATCCCAAGACACGTAGTGGAACCGGTTGACCATGGGGATCACTCTGGATGCAGCCTGCCAGGCAACAAAAACCTTAATGGCATCCACTGTTGGGAATCGGTATTGTATGAGCCCCTTTAACAAATCTTTTGATGTGTAAGGGTCGTATCCCAACCTTCCCCACAGCAAGAATTTGTACCAGTGTTTTTCATTCTCTAGCTGCCGAGGTGTTTGGGGATTCTTGCTCATGCTTTCACGACCCCAGAAATATCGGTCCGAACCCATTACATAACCGGCCGTAATACAAGGCGGCCTGTTACAACCGGCTCCTTCATTAGGAAGGTTTAGGATGAAGTCTTTGACAAATTCAGGATCGCCCCAACGTTGAATAAAGATGTCGTCATTCCTGAGATTCCACCAGCTCGCTTTGTCATTGGCGATCTTGCCCAGTTTCTTGTAGGCGTGAGGTGGATTTGTCGAAGAATAAAGACGAGCCTGCGAATATTTCAATGAAAATTCAAATCCATCAGGCAGCCGGTCAAAGCGACTCGCAATTTCGGCATAGTCACTCAACCAGTGACGATGCACAAAACGTATTTTTCTGTCAGGATCTTCACGCTTGATCTCCATCACGGCTTCGCCATAGGTATCCCACAGCCACTGTTCCCGTATGTCGTCGGGCAGTCCTTCATCATCTTTATCTCTCATATTTTCCCCGGCCGTTATGCCTATACCCGCCATTCGAGGATACGTACGGAAATACGCGAGAACTGATGCTTTAAGGTAATCTTTATAACTTTCATCTAAATAGGGTTCATCCTCATGTTCCTGACTCCAGCCGTAGTCGGTATGCTCGGTACCATGCGTGTGTATATTCCAGGTAACAAACCAACACTCAATCCCCCTGTCATAAGCCATCTCCAATACCTGACGCCAATGTTCAATTTTTTGGTCGATCGTGTAATGATTTATTTTTTTACCACCATCTCCTTCTACACCATCATTAAGCGCTACATCCTCATAGCCAGGAACCTTTACAATTGAGGGGAAAGGGTGTCTTACCCACAGAGAAAGCACGTTAAATCGTTGTCGGGCAATAACGTCAAGATATTCCTTCCAGAAATCTAAATCCCATACGTCATCTCTATTGGTCTTTGCCGATGTCCCTCCATCGTCAAAGCTAGGGGTGCGTTTATCGAGTGGGATATTAAATTTGAGCCCCCGTTTGTGAATATAAGGGGTTTTATCTTCGTCCTGGAAGTTTGCCAGTGATCCAGCAGCAACTATTTCACCAATATGAATTCCGCCATACATGGCACCTATACGGTCTCCTCCTAAAGCCCAATACCCTATGCTGTTTTCACTTTTGGTCACCCTGAGAGCGTAATCTTGTTCTCCCAATTTCCCAACAGATTTACCGCCTACAGCCGCAAGTTGGATTTGTAGATCGGTATTTTTTTTGGCGATGACAAAGTAGGTTCCATCAGCCATATCCGAAAGTTTGCTCAGGGATTTCAGCGTTGCTGTTATCCCCATTTTGTCGAGAATAGTCGCTAGGTTCTCGGCGGCAAATACAATAGCCTTTTCTTGAGTGTCGTAATATACATCAGCTTCGGAAACCGGACTGCCAGTGTTGTAAGCCTGCTGGCAATTTATGGAGACCAACAAGAGAGCGATGAGAAAAAAAGATCCTATTAAATTTCTTGGTACTGAAAAAAAGCGACACATAATATTTTCTCCTGATTATATATTGTGGCAATCCTCCCACAGATTTGATTTCAAAATTTTAGTATTGCCTTGCCGAGCAAATCGTTAATCCATAATTCCAATTTCCGTGTTATTTCAATTTTCATCCATTTTCTTAACCTGCTCTATCTTAGCATTCCGGTTCACCTTCACCGCCCAGCTCTAATTAATCTTGCAAATCATCCTCCTCCTGATCATGCGAGCTGACAAAACTCAGATTTCGTTGCAAATCAACAGCACTGTAAAACTCATCCATAAGATTGGTATAATTTTTCCAAAAACAATACGCAGTGCCAATGGCATGCCGTTTCAATTCCGTATTTGAATCATAATCGATAGTCATGTTATTTCATCGTTTTTCCCTTTCTCACCTGGACTGCTGCGATCTTGTAGTAGTTCTCCCCATCTAAAAGACCGGGATCCAAGGCCAACAACACATCTTTGTTTTCATCGTTTGAATAGAGTTTAAGTTTCAAATCGTATTGACCCGGTGGTGTTCCCTCGGGAACAGTCACTATGTATTTTTCTCGATGAATCCCATCCGTAGAAACAGGCATCCACTCACGATTTCCAGATTCCAACTCAAAATCCATCGTCTTGTGGCCAACAAGGCGAACCTTCAAAACATACGGATAATAAGCAGGAGCTACACCGCGGTTCTCCCAAAACATCTGTAGAGCACTTCTTTGTCCAATGCGTAGGGGATCAGGAACATTAATTTGATGCAGGAAAAACCAATACCCGCAGCGGTTCAACAATTCAACCGTTAGTTTTGGATTGTCCGTCAGCCAGTCATGAGCATCCCCGTGATAACCGATATAGGTGGCATGTAACAAATCCAATGCCCCCCGAAAGAAGTCCGGCCCGGTTTTTCCAAGAGCATATCGGGAGATTGCCGATTCTGGTTCTGCGGTCCAGTTCCCCTCACTTTTCACCTTGTGATAGTGTTCCAGTTCAAAAACCGTGGGGGCCGTACGATAAGTGTCTTCGAAAAATCCCGGACTGCGAACCGTATACTTATCAGCATATCCCTGGAAATACCCATTTACCATCGGGCTGTCATCACGATACGATATCCCCTGTTGCATGACATATTGGTGCAATGGTTCGCGATTCCCTGGATTCTTAATGCTATAGACAAAATCGTCAGTGACAATCAGTTGGGTTTTTTTAAAATACTTGTGGTATAGATCAATGTGGATCTTCTTTTGATCTATCGTATAGTCAATTTTGCTACCAGACCAGGTGTGCCCTTCGCCCCAATCACCGATGCTTCCGATATCGACATAGCGCAGCCATGGTTTACCGTCATATCGCGCGGCAAATGCCCGCAGGAAATTCTCAAGTTTCTCTAAAAAAACAGGATCGTCAAATACAGGCTCCCATGGGCCATCCGGTCCAACTTTCTCCCCTCTTCTATAATAATCCCCTTTTGCTCTGGCTTCCATCACCCATTTAGGTGTTGCGAATTGCTGCTCTATCCGATCCGTACTTGTCTCCTTGCAACTGATGCGAAAAGATATTTTAAGTCCTTTTTCAGTCCATTTATTTATAATATCGTCAATAATAGCCCAATTAAATTTGCCTTCTTCAGGTTCCAGATAGGCCCACGACAAGCGTATATATATATGGTCCATACCAGGAAAATCGAGCAAATGGGAATCCTCACGGATTATGTATTTATTGATATGGTTATCCGGAAAATGATGGTACCACCCTTTATGCGGATTCGCTAAAGGAATTTGGTCATTCCAATGCTTTTTCATATCAATTTCTCGGCAGAAAGCCGAGTTGTTAATGAATGCTATCAGCAATAATAAAAATGCGGTCAATACTTTATATGGTTTTAGCAAAATAACATGATTCATGTTTAGCACCTTTATTGCATTTGAAACTTGAGGAATACAACACCCTCTGCCGGGAGGGTGAATGTGTGTTTATCTTCGATTATGATGGTTTCGTCGGACCAGATATCTTTTAACTGAAAACGTTGGCGTGCAACAGTCAGGTTGTAGCTTGCTTCAAAGGCGACAAATCCTAAATCCTGCTTGGTCAAGGTGACTTTTCGATAGGATTTGCTACGATTAAAGATACCAATCCACCCCATCCGTGGATCCATCTTGTGAGGAGTCAGCCAGACATCGATATTACCGGCGCGATAAACGTTTACACCCATCACGCCATTCTGGTTGCATGCCAACATCTCTCGATTGGTAAGAAGGCGGTAGGAAAAATCGTCCATGGTCAGCAAATCGCCACCGATTATCAATGGCGAGGCTGCCAGGGCACGCTGAGTAATAAAGGTCTTCATTTGCTCTTGACTGAATCGGCTCTGACGGGACCTTCGATCTGCGGGAACATCGGGAATATCGTCGGTGGCGACTACGTCCAGGCGACCGAAGGGGATCATGTCCAGATCCGGCCAAAAGCCGGGTCGATCGGTTCCCTGAAACTTTTCCCAGGCAAGGAAACCCTTTTGGATGCTTAAGGGATTATCCCATATGTCGCGGGTAATACGCAGCATATTCGCCCGCCTGTAATACGTTAAGTGGGTCGGATGATGCACGTCGCCAGGTGATAAGCTGTAAATTATATTGTGTCCACCATCTTCGATGGCCTTGGCAACGGCAACAATCTCCTGGGGATTCGGGATTATATCATCAACTTTAATGAAGTCGATGCCCCAGCCGGCCAGTTTGTCAATCAAGGCGTTGTAGTATGCTTGCGCACCCGGCTTAGTCATGTCAATGCCATAGTTTTCCTGATTCCAGACGCATACGCTATTAGTATCCGAAATATCCTGGGCAAAATAGGGGGTACCCTTGATGGGAAGATTCTGCTCTACGGCCTGGCGGGGAATCCCCCGAATAAACCATACGCCAAACTTCAGTCCCTTCTGATGGGCATAATCGGCGAGTGCTTTGATTCCATTCGGAAAGTACATTTCACACGGTTCCAATAGGCCAAATCCATCCATGGCCACGCCTATGCTTTTCTTGGGATACATGGTGCCGGGATACAGCTCGACATTCCTAGACCAACCTGCATCCATCACAAAGTACTCGTATCCGAAAGGGCGATATTTTTCCGCCATCACGTCCATCAAGGCATAGGCCTTGTCTTCGGATAGATACGTTCGGTAGCTGTCGAAGCTGTTAAAGCCTAAAGGTGGTTTAGGGGCAAACTCTTGGATGCAGGTTTGGGCATAAATCACTGGCGAGATGACCAAGATAATCAAGCTTAGTATTACTGGAAAAATTATTGTTTTGGATTTCATCGCTTATATTCCTTATTACGTCTAAATAACACGATGTCTTTTTGCAGGTATCTGCATAGGTTCTCACAAAATACGGCTCTGACTCTAAATTATAACGCCATTTCTTGCAAGCATTTGGGGGTTAAAAACGTGAGAATGCAACATAGCCAAAAGACTTTGACCTATAGTTCCTAACACTTTGCCCCAAACCTATGATATAATAGTCGATAAGTTTATGGATTCATTGTGTTGGTATAAGATTAAGAATCTGAATGGCGATTCTGAAGAACCCGGATATCGCCATCATGGACGAGGATGAATTAGGGGATATGGATTTGGCTTTCTATTTAGACGTAGCTTGGATGGCCAAGAGAATAATGACTTACTAACGCTCATGTTAGTAATTCGGGCTTAAATTCGAATAAAGAAAAGCTTTTGCTCATAAAACAAAAATATGGTGTAAAATCAGTATGACTGTGTTTGGTATTTAATAGAATAAAGGAATTTATTATGTCGTTTAAGAGGGGTGCTAATGGTTTTACGTTAATTGAACTATTAGTAGTAATAGCTATTATAGCATTGCTACTTTCAATTCTAATGCCTGCTTTACAAAGGGTTAAGGAACAAGCAAAACAGACTCGATGCCAGGCCAATCTCAAGCAAATCGGTCTGGCGATGCATGCTTACGCAGGTGATAACGATTATTTGATTCCACGGGCGGAATTGCGACCTGGCGTAGGAATATATACAAATATAGATATGCGATGGCCTGTCCTGTTCATGCCCTATTTAGGATCGATGATAGACGACATTGACGATCTCGAAGAATATTATGAACTTGAGATATACGATTGTCCGAGCTATCCGGACAAGGAACAAACCGTCGATTATTGCATTAACGCGTTCGACTTAAAGGGTACCAATTCCGAGTGTTTCGGATTCTCCAAGATAGATGACTTTCCCCGCCATGCAACAACAATATATCTGGCAGACTACGAATATGATCCCGATTCAGGTCAAGTTCAAATAATACGCAGAGATGATCCCCCGGATATGATGAAAACGAAGATGCAGTGGCTGGATGTCTGGAATTCTGGTCATCTACCGGCGTCCCCGGATGGTACGATAAATGCTGGGCGACGAGTGGCGCTTGATCGTCATAAGAAATGGATTACCGGCTTATTTGTAGATGGCCACGCCGGTAAGATGCGCCCACTTGAACTTACCGTGTACGATTTCGGCTTACCGGCAGATATGGTGAGCAATTAAAGCTTAATATGAACCAGTAGAAGTGGGAAAAAACATGCATTTTCCGCTCTGATATGGTATTATAAAATTGTAGAAATATGGAGTATCGCGATGCAGCGTGTCTCGCGAATCCCGGTTAAAATATTGCAATTTTTATAATGGAGGATGGTTATGTCCAGAACAATATTAATTGGCCTAATAGTATCTGTCGTGGCACTCTTGTCAGTGCCTGCCCAGGCGGAATTCTATGGTATGTCCGATTGGGATGTGCTTGTTGAGGCTCCTGATGGTACTATTGGTAATCCTACTGTTGTGCAAATCGATGGAAATCCACCTTACCCTTTCAGAGGTTTCACATTTATTGACGCGAATATCCCGCTTGAGGACATCGTAGTGGCCGAAGAAATCACAATGCAGGAGATCTCGATCGATCCAGCCGGACACGATAATCCAGGAGACGTCCAGGATTTCGATCTGGAAAGCGGCCTGCCACGTAGCGGTCAGTCGGATCCCAAGATGTATGTTCGCAAATGGGGCGGATCACCTACATGGCAGGACACCAACGGTGATTTGTATGACTTCTTCCTGTTCGAGTATGGACGCAATGACGAATTCTCTGTACAACCAATACTGCCCGGTCCAGGTGGGACTGAGATATTAGGTGAGGCCGTGGTTGTGCCCGCGTCCACTTGGCATCCAAGCACACCCGGTGAACCGGATATTGCCCTGACTGGCCAGAGCTTCAATGGAGGCCAAACACTCGGTGGAATCGCCTTCAAGGTCACGGATTTGAAGGACGAGAACGGTAATCCCCTGACCAACGAGTCGGTGATCCTGGGCTTATTGTATATTAATGGCGGAATGGATCCATCCGCATTCTATGCTACTAAAGGCGTTCCAAAAGGCCCGGAATCCGCACATGATCCTTCGCCCATAGATACTGCTTTAATGGTACCGGTTGATGTAATCCTGGGTTGGAGTCCCGGAGCCAATGCAACACAACACACTGTCTATCTGAGTCTGAACCAGGATGACATCTCTAATGATGTTGGTGGTGTAACCGTTACTGAATCAAGTTATGATCCCGGTGTTTTGCAAAACGGCAGAACCTACTATTGGCGTGTGGATGCATTCGACGGCACAACCACTATTAAAGGTGACGTCTGGAGCTTCACTACATTACCTGCTGGCCAGGGCGGGTTGAATGGAGAGTATATACAGGGTGCAGATAACCTTGTTGGTGATCCAGAATTAACCCGAGTTGACCCTGTTATCGACTTTGACTGGAATACCGAGAGTCCGGATCCAAGCATAGATCGTGAAGCCTTCACCGCTCGCTGGCGGGGCACTCTGACCATCCCGGTCACAGATACTTATACAATTATCGCCAACAGCAATGATGGAGTAAGATTATTTCTTGATGGTGCCGAAGTCATTGAAGACTGGGGTACTCACAGTGCACGAGATGCCCTTGCTACTCTCGATTTGGAAGAAGGGACTTATTCGATTCGCATAGAGTACTTCC
>Ga0209536_100012415_pt1 | contig 12385 bp, 9 predicted proteins | sample DeeMarSeWOR28_12_FD_187461 | JGI IMG/M metagenome (GOLD analysis project Ga0209536, IMG submission 187461) | Marine sediment microbial communities from White Oak River estuary, North Carolina - WOR-2-8_12 (SPAdes) (version 2) | ecosystem: Environmental > Aquatic > Marine > Intertidal zone >...
CCGTGCCTCCCCCCTGTGTGGCGTGCAGCGCGGGAACGATCCCCATCACCAGTCCGGCGACGATCGCCAGCCCCAGCGTGAACAGCAGTGCCTGGCCGTCGACGGACACCATACGCAACATGGGGATGTTCAGACCGGTACTACTCGCCACGAGCCCCGTGGCGCCGACCGCCGTGGCCACTCCGATCACGGCACCACCGAACGTGAGCACCACGCTCTCCACGATCAGTTGCCGCAGCATCCGAAAACGCGACGCGCCGAGGGCAGATCGCACGGCCATCTCCCTGGTTCGTCTGGGACCCTTTGCCAGCAACAGGTTGGATAGGTTCACGCAGACGATCAGCATCACGGTGCCGGCCGCCGCGGCAAGCATTAGCATGGCATTGCGATAGGCGCCCGCGATCTTCGCCTGCAGCGGGCTCACCGCGGCTCCGAGTCCCCAGCGATCGGGGTACTGCTCCTGTAGTCCGGCGACGATGACATCGAGTTCGGCTTGCGCACTCTCGACAGTGACTCCCGGTTTGAGACGCCCGATCATGGACGTCGTGTTGCCCTGTCGATCGGTTTCGTCGGAGATCGGCCACGGCAACAGGAAATCGACACGCGTGCTCGGTGCAAAGATCGACGCGAAGTTGAACGAGCGTGGCAGTACACCCACCACATTGGTGGGTGTGCCGTTGATGTTGATTGACGTGCCTACGATTGCCGGGTCGCCAGCGAACCGTCGTATCCAGAAGCCATGGGTGAGCATTACCGCCGGCCGGCCGTTGTACACGCCCTCTTCAGCGACGAAGTTCCGACCGTGGAGCGGGTTCACGCCCAGCACCTCGAGAAAATCTCGCGCCACGCCGGCGCCGACGAGCCGCTCGGGTTCGCCGCCGCCGATCAAGTTGTAGCGTCCTTGCCCAAAGAACGCGTTGTACCCGGTGATGCCTTCGAACGACTCACTCAGATTTCGGAAGTCCCGCAGGTTGGATGTGCGCGACGTGACCGCTGACATCCCGTTCCGCGGGTCCCCGCCATTGGCAATCCACACGAGCTGGCCGGGCTCGTAGAACGGCAGCGACCGCAACATCAGCGGGTTGATCACGCTGAAGACGGCCGTACATGCGCCCACGCCGATTCCAATGATCAACACGGCAAACGCGAAGAAGCCTGGCTCACGCCGAACGGCGCGCAAGGCGTAGCGGAGATCGCGAGTGAGACCGAAGGTACCGAGGGTGTTCGCCATTGTTCTGTCCCAGGTGCGGGGTTGATGTCGCGGCTTGAGTGAGTCGGCCATGCGCTTCGCCGCATAGCTGATACCCAGCGTGATGGCTTCGCGCCAATACCAGCGCCGGGCGGCACGTTCACCCTTTCGGGCGGCGAGGAGCGTGAAGTCCTCCAACAGGTCACCCTCGATCGCCAGGCTCTCGCCGGACTCGCCGAGTGCGCGAAGCAGCAGTGCGCGAGGAACGGCCGGCGGGGTGGGCGGGGTGGGCGTCATCAGCGGTCCGTGACGGTATCGAGACTCTCGAAGAAGTCGAGCAGGATGGCGCGCGATTCGCGCACTGTTTCCAATCCCTGGCGGGTGACCTCCAAACGCCGCATCGGAAGGCCGCCGCGCTCCGGATTGCCCTGTGGTTCAATCGCCCAATCGACCAGACCCTTTTCCTTCAGCCGATCCAACGTGCGATAGAGGGCCCCGCGCGTGACCGATCGCTTGGCATTGTCCTCGAGATCGCGGCGCACCTGATTAGCGTACGGGGCGTCGGCCTGGCGGAGGATGGCCAGCACAACGAGTAGTTCGAACTCTCCGATTTTGGGCACGGCGTAGGCCTCGCGGTATAAATTGTATACTTGCGGGAGTATACAATTTATGCTCATGGGAGGCAAGGGGCGGGGATGCAGCGACGCAGAGATGCAGAGGTTGGAGGTCGGAACGACGGGCTGACTGGGTTGCCGACTTGGCCGCAAACACCGTTTTTTCGATCCGTGGGTGGCGGTGGTGGAGCGATGATTGTCGGAGAACCCGTCTTCGATTCACGAAGGACTCATAACAGATGACAAGAAGCGACACTGACGCGCGGATTCCGGACCGACTAAGGGGAATCACATCCTTCATCGTCATGGATGTGTTAGAGAAGGCCCACGAGATGGAACGGAATGGCGTGAACGTCATCCATCTCGAAGTCGGTGAGCCAGATTTCGACACGCCCCAGTGCGTGAAGGAAGCCGCCTGCAAGGCCCTGCGAGACGGGCATACTCACTACACCCACAGCCTCGGCATGATCGAACTCCGCGAAGCCGTCTGCGAACACTACTCGGATCGGTATGGCGTGTCCGTGGATCCTGCGCAGGTGGTCATAACTTCGGGAACATCTCCGGCAATGTTCACCCTGTGCTCTGTCCTCTTGGAAAAGGGCGACCAGATTGTCGTGTCCGATCCGCACTATGCCTGCTATCCGAACTTCATCAAGTTCGTGGAGGGCGAACCCGTCTATGTTCGCGTGCTCGAGGAAGATGGGTTCCAGTACCGCACGGAGGCCATCCGCGAGAGAATCTCGGATAGGACAAGGGCGGTGCTCATCAATTCCCCCTCGAATCCAACGGGCAATCTGCTCTCTGAAGAGCGCATGAAAGCGATTGCCGGGCTTGGCCCGTATATCGTGTCGGACGAGATCTATCACGGCCTGGTGTATGAGGGAACAGAGCACTCGATCCTGGAGTTCACGGACCACGCCTTCGTGCTGAACGGGTTCTCAAAGGCCTATGCGATGACCGGGCTGAGGCTGGGCTACATGATCGCGCCGCAGCCGTTTATCCGACCCATTCAGAAGATCCAGCAGAACTTCTTTATCTCTCCCAATGCCACGGTGCAGATGGCTGGAATCGCCGCCTTGAGAGAAGCCGGAGACGACGTAAAGGCCATGAGGCGGATTTATGACGAGCGGCGCCAATTCATGCTACGCCGCCTCAAGGAGATGGGCCTAGGCATAACCGTCGAACCGACGGGCGCGTTCTATGTGTTCGCAAATGCCAAACACGTCTCGAACGATTCATACAAGCTGGCTTTCGACATCCTCGAGAAGGCACACGTCGGCGTCGCGCCGGGCATCGATTTCGGCGAAGGTGGCGAGGGGTACATCCGGTTTTCGTACGCGAATTCCATGGAGAATATCGCCGAGGGCATGGACCGGCTGGAGCGGTACCTGACTGAGTAGCGCCTCCAAAGGGGCCGCCGGCCTGGGCGGAGAGATCGGACACTCGGCCATCTGCAACATGGACTACCACTGGCCGGCAGCCTTCAATCCCGACTTCACGATGGAGCGCACGCAAACGCTCATGTAGGGACATGACTGCTGCAACCACAGGTACCTTGATACCGCGTAGCGCGCGCGACACAGCGGGCCGGGCCGTTGGTAGATGACCAGCCGGTGCTCGTGTACTGGGTGACTGTGACTGACGGACTCGCGATCGACGACTTGATCGTCCGAGTTCTCGAAGGCGTGGCCGGCAATCGCGAACAAAGCCAGCTCGAAGACTGTGCTGTGGTCGTGGCGTCGGCAGTTCTTCCGCGAGACCGAAGCAACGCTTGACCCTTGCCGAACCGGGAGAACCACCGTGATCCTCAACGGACATCCAGCACCAATCTGCGCCGCCCTGCTCACGGTTGCCATGGGAGGTCTCAACGCCCAAGACTTTTCAATCGGAGGTAGACTCGGCCTGGTTGGCGGGGCCGTATGGTTCCAGGATGAAGAGTCCAACGACATGGTGAAGCCGAGGGCTGGCCTCCAGATCGGCGGCGTATTGGCATACGAGTTGAGTTCGATCGTCTCACTGCAGACTGAACTATGGTACGTGCAAAAAGGTTGGACTGAGACTCAGGCCGGTGGCGGCCGAAGGTTGGCCTACATGGAACTCCCCTTACTCATGGCGGTGACCGCTCCCTGGAAGACCGCGCCTCAATTGCTTGCCGGTGGGTCGGTGGGTCTCGAGTTGGCGTGTTCGGTGACCGGCGTGGATGTGGGCGCCGTCAGCTGTGACGATGCGCGGGTGGAATGGCATCGGGCAAAGACTCAGTTGGGTACCTGGTTTGGACTCGGGTTGCGGAGGCGGCTTGGCAGAGGCCAGCTCGAGTTTCAACTACTGGGCAACCTCAACCTGACGAGCGTGAACAGCGAAACGCTGCCGCGAGGGTACGCGAGGGTGTTTGGTGCTGCAGTGTCGGCTGTATACATGATCCCGCTGGGGGGACGATAACATGATTTCAGGCACACGACACTCATCCCTGATCACAGCCGCCGTGGTCACAATTGCTCTCGTGGCCGCTGCATGCGGAGATACACCACTCGCACCTGTGGCCGTCGCCCCAACTGAAGGGCTCCAGGGATTCGAGGCTGCGCTAGACAGCATCCGGGTGGAGCTACAGATCCCGGGTATGGCTGCCGCAATCGCTCAGGGAGGCGACATAGTCTGGGCGCGCGGATTCGGACTGGCCGACGTCGAGCGTGGTAGGCCCGCGACCGACACGACGTCGTTCTACCTGGCCTCGGTTACGAAGTCGGTGGCCGCCATCGTCCTGATGCAGCTGGTCGAGGAGGACCTGGTGAACCTCGACGACCCCATCAGCGACTACGGCGTGAAGCTGGAGGCCGACGGCGTGATCACGGTGAAACACGTCTTCAATCACACCTCCGAGGGCAACCCCGGCACGGCGTTTCGGTACAACGGGGGCCGCTACATCAAGCTGGGAAACGTGATGTTGCAGGCGACCGGTGAGACGTTTGCGGAGTTGCTCGCAGAGCGGATCTTGCAGCCACTTGGGCTCCGCCACACGGCGCCGGATGTCGAGCTTCTGGCAGACTTCTACGTGACCGGTCTCGACAGACAGGCGTTCCTCGCGAACCTCGCGATGCCGTACGAGCTGAGGAGTGGCCTAGTGGTTCCGTCTGGTCGGCTGCGCCATTTCAGTCCTGCTGCGGGATTGGTCTCGTCGGTGCGGGACATGGCATCCATCTCGATCGCCCTGGACGCCGGTGAGTTGCTCGATCCCTCAGCCAAAGAGGAAATGCTGTCGCCTTCGATCGAGATCTTCGGGCCAGATAAGACGTACGGTCTGGGCTGGTTCGTGCAGGAGTACCAGGGCGTGAAGCTGGAGTGGCACTTCGGCCTGGCATTTGGGCATTCATCTCTCATCATCCGCGCGCCGCAGCAGGGATTCACGTTCGTTGCCGTCGCCAACACCAGCAGATTGACCGGGGCATACGACATGGGCGCCTCCGACATCATGGTGACCGGCCCCGGACGGTTGTTCGTGGAATCGTTTGTGCTGGGCAACGAGCCCATTCCGGGTGCCAGCTAGCGCAAGGACAAGGCAGCGAACAACACTTCACCTGTTGTCCTCCTGGAGGTCAAGGGCAAACGTCTGCTGTTCCCAGGTGATGCTGAACTCGAGAGTTGGGCGATTCTGGCGAGGAAGAACAAGAAGCCGGTGAAGCCTGTCGACTTTCATGAGGTATCGCACTGTGTCGGGCAGGCGCGTTGGTGGTTGGGTTGCAGTGAACCTGACGCAGGGCAGGGAATTGCTCCTGCGACCCCTTAACCCCATTCGGTTCATGACACATAGCAATTGCGACATCCTGCCGGCATTTCTGTGCTTATGAGCGTTGGCAACGACATCATGCCGTACTTCATGTCATACTCTGCCGGGATAAACGGGAACGCCAACGGGAACCGGTCCGGGCACCTACAACATCTTTGTATTGTACTTGTCGAGACCCCTCTCCGGGTTCGATTCCGGATGACAATGAGATCGGGCCCCACGGGGGCAAGCTTGTGTTGGCGCTGCTCTGAATGGGCTCTCTCAGATGTCCGTTGCGAAAATCTGCTGCCAGCGACTCCACGGTGACTCCGCTCTCACCGGGCTGTGGCCGCCCCACGTAGGGATGGTGTTTCTGGCAGGTGATGGTGCGCAGTGAGTGACGATCGGCCCGTGATGCTCTCTCGGGGTTCGGGGGGACCTGGACTCAGTTCCGAGCCATGTAACAACGCCGCGTGCGGACGGAAAAGAGACGGCGGGCTCACCCCGGTGGAGCGGCCCGCCGTCCTGCGCACTGGTTACCCGGAGCCAGGGGATTCACTCCCTCTGTTCTTCTTCCTTAGGCCGCCGCATGGACTGATGCGCCCGCGGTAGGGCCTTTGGGAGCTCCGGCTTCCATCCCCATGCGACTTGGCCGAGCCGCTTGGTTCGCCAGTGCGGGCGCTGCGAGTCAGGCCAAGTCGCGGACCGACCTCTCACACTGCATGCCGAAGCGCCAACTCGGCGTGGACGAGGCACGCGACTGGCCTCGCCTCGCCAAACGAGGTGATTCACCCGGATCATTGGGCGCCTGAGCCGTTGCCGACTCGGTGACCTCCCCGGAATTCTCGCTTGGCAGCTCTCAATCTATCCCCCCGACAACATCGTGCAAGCGCCGATGTTTCTTTGGATTACTCGATCGGTTGTGGACATTCTGTGGAAGCTCAAACGGTGGACCTGCACGCGGTTAACCACCAGTTTCCACGCGATGTGGAGTTGTGCAAAGTGGTTGCAGTCGGGTTCCCGCCTTATTCGAGCAAATCGACCATCGAGTGGCCCCTGTCTCTGCAGATGGTGCCTACGACACCGAGGGTGTCTATGAGGCGGCTCAGGCGCAGGGTGAAGATAGAGCGGTGAGCGTGCGCATCCCACCTCGACGTGACGCGCAGCTGCGTCCAAGACCATCGGCTGCTTTGATGGAGAGGAATCGGAACATCCGTTCCATCAGCAGACTCGGTCGACGCGAGTGGCAGACGCGATCGGGCTACAGCAAGCGCAGCATGGTTGAGAACGCGATCTATCGATACAAGACGATCATCGGCGGAGGCATGAAGAGTCGCACCCTGGCGGGCCAACGGGTGGAGGTGCAACTCGCATGCAAGGTTCTCGACACGATGGCCCCTATCGGGATGCCGGACAGCCATCGAGTGGGGTGATTCTCTCTCCGGGAACGGGGAACCTGGGCTCAGTTCCGAGCCATGCAACGACGCCCATCAACGGCTTCGTTGGTACGTCCCGACGAGCTGTGCCTCCGCGAGTATGTGACCGGCCATAGCTTCCTCCACCACGGACTTCGGCGCCGCACCCAGATCGGGAAGTTCTACGTCGAGCGCGTACAGCTTGTGGAAATAGCGGTGACGACCGATGGGCGGACATGGCCCACCGTAGCCCGGGCGCCTCCAGTCGTTGAGACCCTCTCTAGCTCCCAGCGGCAGCCCGCTCCCTTGAACCCCCGGATCCAGATGGGTGCATGATGGAGGTAGGTTGTAGAGCACCCAATGCACCCAGGTCATTTTCGGGGCCTTCGGATCCGGCGCGTCGGGATCGTCTAAGATAAGAGCTAGGCTCTGGGTGCCTGGCGGAGATCCCTCCCACGCCAAGGGAGGCGAGATATCGTCGCCGTCGCAGGTGTACTCAGGAGGAATCTCCTGTCCGTCGGCAAAGGCCAAAGAGGTGAGATTGAACTGCATGGTCGGGTTCTCCTCCGGAACTGGACTACAAAGCGTTTGACTGCCGCACCTGCATCTATGTCGCGCGACACGCTAGCACGCAAGCTAGTCAAGTCCGACCGCGGGTGATCCGACACGCGAAATCGAATGTGCCTGCACCGCCTGGGTACTCAGAGACCCTGATCTCAGCAAAGAACCCGCGGCCGAGTGCAGCACAGTAGCTGTGTCCTCGGACTATCGGTACACCGTGCCGGCCACGTCAACACGCTGTCGTGATGCATATGTGTAGGCGCTGCGTTTGTCCACCCTCAAAGCGCGTTGTGCCTACTCGCGTAGTGACCGGTCTCTGGGGTCGCCTTGCCACGGCAAGGACCGGTGGTAGCTTTTCCCGTGGCAGCTGCCCTTTTCGGTCTAGGTGTTTTACGGGACTCCGTTGAGTGCACCGGCAAGCAGAAATAACATGTACGTAGTAGGGATCGATGTAGGCTCGGTGAGCATCAACTGTGTGGCCCTGGACGAGCAGAGGAAACTCGTCTATGAGCACCCCTACGAGCGCCATTTCCAGAAAACGACATATCACGCATTCCAGGTTCTGAAAGCCGTCTATCTGCGTCTGGGCAGCGAGCGGATAGCGAGAGTTGCGTTCACCGGTAACCATGGGAAGATCATTGCCGAGCGGGTCGCCGCTCTCTACGAGTACAACTCAATCACAGAGCTGCTCGGAGTACTGCACCTGACGCCTGATGCCAAGACCATCATCAGCATGGGTGGCCAGAATACTGCATTGTACCGCCTGTCTCGCGACGACGGTCGGTGGCACTTGATCTCCTTTGCCATGAACGGGCCTTGTGCGTCAGGCACGGGTTCCTTCATCGATCAGCAAGCGGAGAGGCTCGCATCGTCTCTCTATCGCGAAGACGTATCATTTTCACAGGAACACATCTCCGAGATTCTTGCCGACTTCATTGCGTTGGGAAAGAAGAGTGCCGCTGCAGCCCCCGTTGCCTGCCGCTGCACCGTCTTCACCAAATCGGACATGATCCATCTGCAAAACAAGGGTGAACCACTCGCGAACATCATTGCAGGTCTGCACCGAGGCAACGCTGCCAACTTCATCAGCACGCTCGTCGCCAACCGTGCGGTGGAGGATCCCGTGGTCTTGATCGGAGGCGTCGCCAGCAACGAACTCCAGGTGGAGGCGTTTCGCCGCAACTACGCTCGCTTACAGGTGCTGCCCCACCACGCATCAGTCGGCGCGCTGGGTGCAGCATTCGTTGCTGCTGACCATACGGAGCAGTCTCCCTTGGAGCTCGCCAGCTTGGAGGCGGTAGTGCAGCAGGAGCACGGATGTTTCCCCCGCGCTCCGGCTCTTCGCCTTCACACGACTGCCGTCAGCAACGAGGCCGTGGTTGCAGATCGAGAGCGGCCTGGTTCCGTACTGCGAGTTTATCTGGGGGTCGATGTCGGATCCACGACGACCAAGACTGTGCTCATGGACGTCAACAAGAACATCATTCACAAGCAGTACGTTCAGACGCGAGGTAGACCCATCGAGGTGACTCAGAGCCTACTCGCCGGCATTCACGACAAGTTCGGCGATGCATTTGAGCTCCTAGGCACCGCCACCACCGGGTCGGGACGGTACGTCGTGGGCGACTTCCTCGACGCCGACCTCATCATCGATGAGATAACCGCGCATGCAAGGGCTGCCGTGCACTGGGAACCGAGTGTTGCCACGGTGTTCGAGATCGGCGGCCAGGATTCGAAGTACATCCAGATCGAGAACGGCTGTCCGCTGGACTTCGATATGAACAAGGTCTGCGCCGCAGGGACGGGCAGCTTCCTCCACGAACTGGCCAACAAACTGAATATCAACATCGTCAGGCAGTTCGAGGAGATCGCACTTTCGTCCGAGAATCCCATCAGCCTGGCCGAACGTTGCACGGTATTCATGGAATCCGACCTGGTCTCCTATGCACAACGAGGTGCCCGTCTCGAAGATCTCATCGCCGGTCTCTGCTACGCAGTGGTCCACAACTACCTGAACCGCGTCGTTCAGAACCGGCCCGTGCGTGAACCGATCATGTTCCTAGGTGGGCCCTCGCTGAACAAGGCTGTCATCGCCGCTTTTGAGAACGTCCTCCAACGGCCGGTCGTCGTGCCACCACACCGCGAGGTATTGGGTGCGCACGGTGCAGCTTTGTATGTGATGGAGCAACGCGCGAAAGACGAGATACGCGAATCGCCAGCCTCAGATTTCCACTCTCTCATCCGTGCCACCATCGCCGTGGAGGAGAAGACGTGCCGCGCCGACAGGAGTTGCCACAACGAATGCAAGTTGAAGATCTACGACTTTGGCGGGCGCAAGAGTGTGTGGGGAGGTGACTGCGGCCGCTACGAGAGGAGACACATTCAGCAAGAGCGAGAAGTCAACTGGTTCAAGAAGCGCGCACAGCTGTACGCAAAACACCTGAAGGGGAGGACGCTGGATCCGGCGGGATTACGGTCTCACCACCGGGAGGGTGCGCCAGCTTGGGAAGGCTCCGGGGGCCGCCCCACCATTGGCGTTCCTCAAGCTCTGCACTCCCTGCAATTCGGCGTCCTCTGGACTCATTTCTGGACCAACTTGGGCTTCCCGGTCGTTCTCACACCGAAGACGACCCAGCAGACCGCGATGGCGGGGATCGAGTCGATGACTTCCGAGACCTGCTATCCCATCAAGGTCTTTCATGGCCACGTGAAGTCGTTGATCGGCCTTGTCCGCTACGTTTTCCTTCCGACGATCATCAACGTCCCGACGCCCCGTCCAGAGGAGACCGGATTCTACTGCCCCCTGGTTCAGGGCAGTCAATACATGGTGACTGCAGCCCTCAATATCTGCCGAGAGTCGCTGCTTGCACCAACCGTCTGCTTGAACGATCCCGTGGATCGAATAGTCGCGGACCTCCAGCGCAGTCTCAAACGGCCACTTGGGCTGAGCCGACGGCAAGTGGACCGCGCTTTCCGCTCTGCCCTCGATGCGCAGCACACATTCGAGCTCGACCTGCTCGAGTTGGGACGGAGCTTCAAGCAGTCACTCCGGCCCGGCGACATCTGGGTCGCAGTGAGCGGCCGGCCCTACAACCTGTACGACGAGCGCTTGAACCTCCATCTCGGGCAGAATCTGGCGAAGCTGGGAATCAAGGCCCTTCCACACGATCTGCTCGATACTGGCAACGTCGATCTGAGCGATTTCCCCAACATGTACTGGGGCCTGGGAGCGCAGATCCTCCGGACTGCCAAGATGGTGAAACAGTGCTCAGACGCATACGGCATACACATCACGAACTTCAGCTGCGGCGCGGACTCATTCGTGGAGCACTTCTACCGCCACGTGATGAAGCCAAAACCGTACCTGATCCTAGAGTTGGACGAGCACAGCGCAGTGGCTGGGATGCTCACCCGACTCGAGGCGTTCCGGGGCGTGATCCACAACGAGCACAACTTGGCTCCGATTGACGAGCGGCAGATGGAGGCATGTTTAGTGTGAGCAGGACCATGGCTGGGTTTGACTCGGTGAGCAACGAGGTTGGCAAGTTCAGTCTGGCCAGCAAGACCGTGCTCGTACCTGAAATGAGTCGGTCCGGCAGCCGTCTTCTCGTCGCCACTCTGAGAGGCTTCGGAGTTGACGCGCAACTCATGGATACCTACGAGGGTCTCCACTTTGGCAAGCGGTTCACGTCAGGCAAGGAGTGCTTCCCCTGTCAGGTAACACTGGGAGACGTGATTCATCGCCTCGAGAGCGAGAAGGAGCGGCTCGGCGATTCATTCAGGGCGGAGAACTACCTCTACTGCATGGCCGAGGCTGAGGGTCCGTGTCGCTTCGGCATGTATACCAGACTGCATCGGATCGTCCTCGATTCGCTGGACACCTTCAGCAAGGTGGGCATTGCATCGGTTACTTCGGCGGATTCCTACTCCATCGGCGGCGCGTTGCACCGGAGGCTGCATTCCCGACTTCGGAAAATGGCCTTCGTAGCCATTGCCATCGGTGACGTCCTGGATCGAATGCTGTGGCGCACACGACCGTACGAAAGGGAGCAGGGCCAGGCCGATGCACACTACGAGCACGCTCTGACCACAATGTCGAGTGTCATCGAGGCACATGGCTGGAACAAGGGATTTTCCCGAATCCTGAAGGAGTTGGAGCAGATCGCCAGGCAAGCCGTAGACATCGTTGATCCTGCCGTCGCTCCAAAGCCGCTGATCGGCATCGTCGGCGAGATCTATCTCCGAAGTCACACGGCGTCGAACCAGAATCTCATCAGGCTCCTTGAGAGTCATGGCGCCGAGGTCGTCAGCGCATCTCTGGCTGAGTGGCTCAACTACGTTCCTTATCGCTTGGCACAGAAGGCGCGCCGGAACGCAGTGTACGCTCTCGGGCGTCGGGATTTCGGCTCGTTGTACCGGCAGCTCAGGATATGGCTTAACCACCGGACCGAACTGGCGTACCAGTACCTCCGACTAGATCAGGTCTACAGGAGGGTTACGAGGCACCTGTCGATTCATGAGGACCACCGGATGGGCAGTGTTGAGAGGCAACTCAATGACGACCGGCTCTTTTCCTTCCGACTGGGCACGGAGGCACCGCTGAGCATTGGTGGTGCGCTGGAGTGCGGGCTGGCCGGTTTCGATGGCATCGTGAACGTGTTCCCGTTTGGCTGCATGCCTAGTACGTTGTCCTCGGCGATCCTAAGGCCGCTTCTGGAACAGCTGCAGATTCCCTACGTGGATTCCGTGTACGACGGTACCGTTCAGCCCAACCGTGAAGCCGCGATTCGTACCTTCATGTACCAAGCTACGGAGCACCAGGAGGCCAGACTGGCACCACGCGAAA
>Ga0209536_100012416_pt1 | contig 12385 bp, 9 predicted proteins | sample DeeMarSeWOR28_12_FD_187461 | JGI IMG/M metagenome (GOLD analysis project Ga0209536, IMG submission 187461) | Marine sediment microbial communities from White Oak River estuary, North Carolina - WOR-2-8_12 (SPAdes) (version 2) | ecosystem: Environmental > Aquatic > Marine > Intertidal zone >...
ACCGATAACCTCGGAAGGGATGTGTTCAGTCGCGTGCTGTTAGGTGCGCGTGAGATTCTAGTCCTGGCCGGACTGGGGACGCTTTCAGCGATCCTGGCGGGCACTTTGATCGGTCTGGTCAGCGCCTACCAGGGAGGCTGGCTGGATGAGGTTGTGATGCGTTTCTTTGATGGCCTGCTGGCGCTGCCTGCTTTATTGTTCGCATTGCTGTTGTTGGGTATCCTCGGTCCCTCCGTGTGGAGCGTGCTGGTGGTGATCTTTATCGTATATACGCCAATCGTCGCTCGGGTGGTACGCAGTGTGGTGCTTTCGGTGAAGTATAAGGCTTATGTCGAGTCTGCTCGCCTGCGCGGAGAGTCGCTGGGCTGGATCCTGTTCAAGGAAATTCTACCCTCCGTACAGCCGGTTTTAGCCGTTGAAGCAGCGCTGCGTTTTTCGTACGCTATCTTCTTGGTGGCTTCATTGGGATTCTTGGGTGTCGGCGTGCAGCCGCCTAGCCCAAACTGGGGTCTGATGGTACAAGAGGCGCGTGAAACTTTCAGCCAGGTTCCCTGGGCGCTTTATTTCCCCGCGGCAGCAATATCGCTATTGGTTATCGGTGTGAACTTAATGGCAGATGGACTTAAGAAAGCACTGCAGGAATCTGCTGGTGAGTGATCCAAGCGCATACCCCGTCCTGGATATCCAAAATCTGACGGTCGCTTACCGTCAGAAGGAGCGCTGGTTGCGGGTGGTCCATGATCTGTCTTTATCTATTGAAGCAGGACAGACGTACGGGTTGGTCGGTGAGAGCGGTTCTGGAAAATCCACGCTCGCATTGGCGGTCATACGCTACCTCGGTGAGGATGGTGCGGTGCAGGCAGGCAAAATCCAGCTATTAAGCCAGGATTTGTTAACGTTGGATCAAAAGCAGCTGCGCCAGGTATGGGGTAAGCAGATCGCCTTGGTGCCCCAAAACCCGGCTTCATCGCTGAACCCAACGCTGCGCGTTGGTGAGCAGCTGGCGGAAGCGCTGCGCTTCCAGCGAGGAATTGGTGCTGGAGAAGCGCGCCAACACGTTGTTGAGCTGCTGAAACGCGTTCAAATCCCCGATCCCCAGCGTGTGGCTGACAGCTATCCGTTCCAGCTCAGCGGAGGCATGCAGCAGCGTGCCTTGATTGCCATGGCGATCAGCGTCGATCCAAACCTGTTAATCCTTGATGAACCCACAACCAACCTGGATGTGACCACCCAGGCGGTGATCTTGGACCTGCTCCGCGAGCTGATCCTGGAGGGCGAGTCGCTGCGTCAGTTGGCTGTTCTCTACATCACCCACAACCTGGATGTTGTCGCGCAGATTTGCGATCGGGTGGGGGTAATGTACGCTGGTGAACTGGTCGAAGAGGCGCCAGTGGAGAAAATGTTCCAGAACCCCCTCCATCCATACACACAGGGTTTGTTGAGAAACACCCCTCGCCTAGTGCTCTCAAAAACCTCGCAGCTGCTGCAAAGCATCCCTGGACAGGTCCCGTCGCTAGGGGAATTACCCCCTGGTTGTACGTTTACCCCACGCTGTCCACTGGCGGTTGAGATCTGTGAACAGCACCCTGTGTCAGAACGGGTAGGGGAGGATCATTGGGTGCGCTGCCACCGCTGGGAGGAAATCGTCAGCGGCGCTGTCCAGGTCTGGGGCACCGGCGCAGACACTAGATCGACACACCACGATAAGAGCAGAGATGCTGCCGAAGTGTTAAAGCTGAAAGGTGTGAGAGTTCAATTTCTCACCAGTCGATCGCTGGGCGAGTTCGTCCGCCGCGAACCACCCGAGGTCGTTCAGGCAGTGGATGGCGTCAGCCTGGTAGTAGAGCGTGGTGAAACCCTGGGACTGGTGGGCGAGAGCGGCAGTGGTAAAACCACCCTGGCGCGCGCGGTGGTTGGATTGGTTGAAAATCGTGAAGGTTCTATCCATTTGCTTTCCATTGAACTGCCAGAACGCCTCTCTCAACGCCAGCTGAGGTGCTTGCGCCATCTGCAGATGGTCTTCCAGAACCCGGAGGAGGCCCTGAACCCACACCTGACTGTTGGTGAGAGCTTGCTAAGACCCTATATCACATTGCTGGGAAAACCCTCTCAGCAGGCAGAGCGTGAAGTGAGCCATTTACTGGTGGCAGTGCGTTTACCGCCCAGCTATAAGGAGCGTATCCCGAGACAGCTCAGCGGAGGTGAGAAACAGCGCGTTGCTATTGCCCGGGCTTTTGCCGCCAACCCCGATTTGTTGATCGCCGATGAACCAGTCTCTTCCCTGGATGTATCTGTTCAGGCTGCGGTGCTTAATCTGTTGAAGAAGCTGCAGCATGAGCATGATACCAGCTTAATTTTTATCTCTCACAATCTGGCTGTGGTTCGCTATCTGGCAGATCGCATTGTGGTGATGTACCTGGGAAACCTGATGGAGGTCGCCGCTTCGAAGGCTTTGTTCGAACCTCCATTCCACCCATACACCGAGGCCTTGTTATCGGCAATCCCCAGCGGTGAAGTGGGTGTGGAGGCAAGACCGATCCGCCTGGGGGGTGAAATCCCCAGCCCGAGCGAGATTCCCAGCGGATGCCCCTTCCATCCGCGCTGCCCGCACTATTTAGGTCAGATTTGCGCAGTCGAAACGCCCCCCTGGCAGACGGATGAACGCACCGGCAAACGCTATTATTGTCACATTCCGCCAGAGAAGCTGTGCGCCAGCCAATCACCGATTATGGCACTCCAATGATATGGATTCAATTGATTTTCTAAATACTGATCAACAAATATACTGATTTACTGGTTTACTGATTCAATGTCTACCTATCTTTTTCGCCGCCTGCTCTACCTGCTGATGACCGTGCTGATCACCTCGCTGATCGTCTTCGCAGTGACGCAATGGCTACCGGGAGATGTATGCCGTATCCTGCTGGGGCGCGAGGCGGGGGAAGGTGCGCTGCAGTCCTGCCGCCAGGACCTGGGTCTGGATGAGCCGCTGCCCCTGCAGTACCTGCGCTGGATAGCGGGTTTCCTATCCGGAGACTGGGGTGAATCCTACAGTATCCAGACCCCTGTCTTCGAGGTGGTCATGAAGCGCACCCGCAACTCTCTGATGCTGGCGTTCGTGACTTTGGTGATCTCTGTACCTTTGGCGGTGGGGTTGGGCGTGATCGCTGGACTGAAGCGCGGTAAATTGGCGGACGACGCCATCAGCATCTTCTCCCTGTCGGTTGTGGGGCTGCCGGAGTTCGTCACCGGCCTGATTTTGATCCAGGTATTTGCGTTTGGATTGCGCCGCCTGGAGTTACCGGCACTTCCAGCAAATTCGTCTATCCGCCCCGAGGCCAGCTTCCTCGAGGCGCTGCCGATGTTGATCCTGCCGGCTATGACCGCCACTCTGGTGCTTCTGGCTTACATCTCACGCATGACGCGCGCCGGGGTGGTCGAGCAGCTACAACAGGACTATGTCCGTACGGCAACTTTAAAAGGTCTGCCCCGCCATGTGGTGGTCATCAAGCATGTCCTGCGCAATGCACTGTTGCCGACGATCACGGTGATTGCTATCAGCGTAGGCTGGATGATCAGCGGCCTGGTGGTGATCGAGAACGTCTTCAATTACCCCGGATTGGGCCGCTTGCTGCTCTTCGCCATCGACCGGCGCGACCTGCCGCTGATGCAGGCGGTGGTTATGGTCACGGTGGTCGGCTTTGCGCTGGCCAACCTGGCCGCGGATGTGCTGTACGCCTTACTCAACCCGCGCATCAGATTGGGGGAATGAATTACTCGTATTGTGTTAGGCGTGAAACATGAAACGTGAAACGTAAAAACGTAATGCGTGAAACGTAAGATATAACGAGTAGCGCTGGCATGTTATCCTGATATGCGAACTTAATGGTTTGCTTGACATTGGTGTGCCCGTCAGGTACAATTCCGCTACCCAAGTTTTGGGGCCTGTAGCGCAGTGGGAGCGCGCTTCAATCGCACTGAAGAGGTCGCGGGTTCGAATCCCGCCAGGTCCACTGGACCAGACGGGAGCGATGACCCAGGTCCACTCTAACTAAATACGGGCCCATGGCGCAGCTGGGAGCGCGCCTCAATGGCATTGAGGAGGTCGAGGGTTCGAATCCCTCTGGGTCCACTTAAATTCCATCCCGAACCGATTTGATTTGCGGTCGGGATGATTTATTTTAGAGGATCAAATTCCCTCGAATGTTGCTTGGACTGACTTATAATACTCCGAAAGTATGGCGAAGACATTAATTGGAATTGACTGTGCTGTGCAGGCGAAAAACATTGGCCTGGCGCTTGCAAGCTTTGATGGTGAGGGAGCAAAGATTGACCAAGTTATCCTTGGCGGAGGGCGCATTTCAATCGCTGACATTATCGCTGGTTGGTTATCTGATGCACAAGAGGCCCTGATCGCGCTGGATGCACCTCTGGGTTGGCCCAAAGCGCTGGGAACGGCGCTGTACACACATGCAGCGGGTGATCCAATCCGAGTCGAGCCCAACCGTTTGTTTCGCCGGGAGACGGACCTTTTCGTCAAGCGTAAGATCGGCAAACAGCCCCTGGATGTGGGCGCTGACCGCATCGCCCGCACCGCCCAATCCGCTCTAAACCTGTTGGATGAGATTCGAGAGTTAACGGGTCAGGCCATTCCTTTGGCCTGGAAGCCTGGAGGCCTCAGCGGCGTGTCCGCCATCGAGGTCTATCCAGCGGCGACATTGATCACCCATGATCTGCAGGTACGTGGTTATAAGAGGGCGGATGGGCAGCAAGCACGCCGAGAATTGGTGAATAAGTTAAGGGGACATATCAGCCTACCGGCAGATGTATCCATTCTGGAGAACAGCGACGATGCCCTGGATGCCGCAGTTTGTGTATTGGCGGGCGCCGATTTCCTACGCGGCGAGGTGTATGAACCGAGGGATCTGGAACTGGCCAAAAAAGAGGGCTGGATCTGGGTGCAGCGAGAGACCTGAGGGCTTGTGGAGAGATAACAAACCTGTGAGTAATTCATTCTCTGAGTAGATTGAGAGCTCATTAGGGGAGGCGCGATTCTCGGTTCAAAGAGGGTTGAAAGGGGGAAATTGCGGCGAAACTTAAAGTCTAAACTGGTGTTTTTACGTAATAACAAGGTTTTATATCCGGCGCTGAGGGTGAATCCTGGTGCATCCATCAATAACATCCTCACAGCGACGAAGTGAAAACCGTTGTCGGGGGAGCAGAAGTCAGCAGATAGGAAAGAAGGAGGTATATTTGATAGTTTGGCGATGATTAGGAATAGATACATCTACCATTTTGCACGACACTACGGCGAATATCATTGCTGTAAAACAGGATTCTAGTGGTCTATCAAGTATGAATATAATGTCTGTCGCTCTGAGCGTCAGCGAAGAGTCTCATTCTATTAGTAGAGATTCTTCACTTCGCTGGGCTCCGTTCAGAATAACGAGCTATAGTTTGAGGATTGACATACCACTATACATTTATCTAAATATATTTAATGACGATGGAGAACAAAGGAGAATAACATGCTTTTTGAACTATTATGCGCAGTACTGATTGCACTGCTCTTCAGCACTGCAGTTGCGTTTTTTGGATATCGATTATTGTTCCTGCTGCTGCCGATCTTTGGTTTCTTCTGGGGCTTTGGGTTGGGCGCACAAACCATCCAGGCGTTGTTTGGGGACGCCTTCCTGGCGACTGTCACCAGCTGGGTGGTTGGATTTGTGGTAGCGCTTTTTGCAGCGGTGCTCTCTTATCTATTCTTTTACATCGGCGTCTTTGTGCTGGCTGCCGCGATCGGCTATAGTGTGGTGGTTGCAATATTGTTGGCAATCGGCCTCGATTTCGGATTTATCGTCTGGCTGCTCGGCATCATCGGCGGAATTGCATTGGGTGGTGTGACGATCTTTTTCAACCTGGCGAAACCCGTATTGATCATCGGAACGGCTCTGGTAGGCTCAGCAGCGGCTGTTGGAACGCTAATGATCGGCGTAGTTGGTGCCGCCCTTACGAACGTGCTGCAAAATCCGGTTAGATTCGTCATCAACGAAGGAGGTTTCGTTGCGATCGTTTTGTTCATCTTGATGGCAGCTGCTGCCATGTTCGTCCAGTTTCAGCAGAACCGGGAATACGACTACGAAGCCTGGGAGAATCGTATTTAGCCTGAAATGTTCTACTCGTGTGAATCCTGAGAACCCATTTCGTTTATAAGGCGAAATTTGTAGATCACACAGACCAGCTCCATCTGCTGACGCTCGTCCAATGAAACGGGTATTTTGGCTGGAATCCCGCGTGGGTGCACGATGGACCTCAATACCCGGGTCCACTTTTTCCCCTCCCCCAAGATCAGGGAGGGGAATTTTGAATCTGACGGATAAATTCTTCGCTTATTAAAATTGACAGCCTGGTTTCTCCGAGATCTTTGATTCGATAGCATATCCCGAGAAGATTACACTGATTGTGAGCGATTTTCTGAAGGGATTGTGTTCGGAGGAAATATGAGCTGCCTGAGCTGTTGAAACAACCGGCGAACGACTGCCTGCATCGAACCCGTCGTTATTACCGCGCCTGCAGAAAAGCTCTCCCGGAAAATTCAGGAACTTTTTGTGACCGGGCAGCATCTATAAATAAATGTACTCTATATCAGTAGGAGAATGGATGTGAACAGCAAAAAGATAATGGTAGGCTTGGTGGTTACAGTTCTGATTGTGATTGTGTGGGCATGCACTGGCATCCAGGGTCGCGCACAGAATAACCCCGGTCAACTGGATAGCTCCGATGGTTTAACAGCTGCATTGAGCGCCAAGGCGATTGCAGTCGATCCGGCAGGGACCGTGTCACAGCCATTCTTCGAGCCCGAAGGCCAAGTGATTGGGGTCGACGGTGAGGAGGTGTTAAGATTTCAAACTTGGGGGAGATAGGAACTCCCAGAATGCAGGCATCCTTGCCTGCACTGCTTAGGAAAGCGTTCGTTGTTCTATAAGAGGGCTTCATTTGTTACATCGCTCGAACTAGCGGCGAACCAGGGGGATAAAGATAGAGATCTGGCGTGTTGAGGTTGTGGGGGACAAATATTCCAACACCAATTCGGGGCGGAAGTCTGCAGTTGTGTTTTCCTTGCTGTCAAAGCGCTTGGCGGTCTGGTTTTGGGTTTCGTTCCCGATCAGGATCCAACCGTGATTGCTGGACGGATCGTCGATCCAACCCTGAACATCTCCGGCAAGGTTGGGATTGGTATCCCAGGTGTAGAAACCGATTCCACCAACCGTAGTGGTTGCACTGGGGGAGATCGCATAATCACCGCCAGGGCTGAGCCATGTTTGGGTGTCATACATCGTGTGCAACCAGGTGACATCGTTGGGTGTCGCGGGAGCCCCACCGCCCTCATTGGCATCTGCATTGGAGCTGCCTTCTCCCCAGCTGTTCTCAACCCTGTGCAGAGAAACCGTTTGGTTCCCAGTGGCGGTACGAGACATATGCAGTTCAAGACTGGCATTGGTGACTGTGGAGCCTCCAGGAACGCTGCCAGTGAGGTCGAAGCTGAGAACGCCTCGCCGGATACTGCCGTTATTGGTCATCCCTGCAAAGAAATAGGAGCCCGCTCCATTGCTGGTGTTGCCAGTGGCATCTTCATACAGCGTGTTATCTTTAGCTGCGGCCAGTCTCACTTGAGTCGGAGCGATCCGCAGCACGACCCCAGTATCTTCAAAGGGTGTGCCGGTCTTGTTAGCCAATACGTATAGCTCTCCATTGGCATCCTGAGCAAAACCAAGCACGGCCATGCCCAAATTCTCCCGGTCCGTAAACGCGAATTCGTAGACAGCCAACCCATCCACAGGAGAAGTTTTGGGCCAAATGTAAAATAAGCGCCCTTCATTGTTGATCCCGCTCTGCGTGAAGACCGAGTAATCGCCGAAAATATAAGCACCCTGCAGCGGTGGAATCCGGTCACCGCGATAGACAAAGCCGCCCACAACAGCGCGGCCGTCCTGGTTTTCGACCAGGCTTTCGGAGGTATTGTATTCTGCGATCGGATCGATCATCTCAGCAGTTTCTCCCGGACAATTTTCAGCCTCGTATGCAAATCCTGGGTCGTTCCCGTTGGAGTCAAAACAGAAAGATCCTTCTTTGACATTCCAGCCATAATTTCCACCCGCAATGACCAAATCCACTTCCTCTATATCATTCTGACCCACATCGCCCACATACATTTCTCCGCTTTGGGAATCGAATGAAAAGCGGAAAGGGTTGCGGAAGCCATACGCGTAGATCTCGTCAATATAATCAGGATCTCCCACAAAGGGGTTATCAGCCGGAATACCGTACTGACCGTTGGCACTGTCTGTACCGCCCGGGTCAATGCGTAAAATGGTGCCCAGGATGTTCTGTGGATCCTGACCGTTTCCGCTGGTGCTATGGCCAGTCCCTTGGTCATCGCCTGCCCCCCCGTCTCCCAGGGAAATGTATAACATGCCGTCGGGACCAAAGTTGAGTGCACCTCCATTGTGGTTGAATTGGGGTTCATCCACCCGCAGTAGCTCCCGCGATGTGCTGGGGAGCACTACCGAGGTTGGATCCCCGGGTTCTGGCACCTGCCATTCCAGCAGCACGGCCTGGTGATTGGCTGTCGCGGTGACTGGAATGGTGGAGAAGTCTGCATCGCCGGCTACAGGTTCGGAGGTCCAGGTGTATAAGAGTCCGTTGGAAGCGTAATCGGGATGGAATGCGACTCCCAAGAAGCCGCGTTCATCGAATGTGCCAGGCCCAGCGATTCCCAGGGAAACCAAACGGTTGCTGACATCTAAGAACAGGGTTTTACTTCCGTCTGCGAGATCAATCGCCCACAGCTGTCCGGCCTGATCGGTGACAAATAGCCGCTCAGGATCACCAGGCGCAAAGGTGCCCCAGTTGGGAGCTGTAAGCCCATCGGCGACAGGTTCTAATGCAATTTCGTATTCGCCTGGGACAACAGGGGGTGCCAGCAATCCGGTGCCATCCGAAGATGCCATCGAGACAGACGTTGTAATTATGATGATGCCTGATAAAGCGATCAATGATAATACAGCGAGAAGTAACTTTTTAGACATGACCTCATCTCCTTTTGGGATTGACTTGAATGTTGAATGTTGGCTTGCTGATTACAGCTGTTGATAGTCGAAAGCCAAAGCTTGTTTATTGTGGATAAATTAGACCACTATACTATTATACGCAGATTAGCATGATTTGGATGTGTTTTAATGAAGATGAATAATAGGACTAATCTATTCCACCATCGAGCCTGATGTGAGAAAAAATATATTACAAGTCTATACAGATGAACCTGCTTGCAGGACATAGTCGCTTGCATTTGTGTGTGGAAATTGCTACAATTTTCCTAGATCGAAACGTCTATTCATTCATTGATTTCTCACAACTTTCACAGCCGATGCGCAAGAGGCTCTTCGTTCGATCTATCGGGTGCAGTTCGAAAAATGTAGACAAATATCAAATAGAAGGAGGTTCACCATGAGTGCCAAAAAAATCTTGATGTTGGTTGGAGATTATGTGGAAGATTACGAAGTGATGGTGCCGTTTCAAGCGCTGTTGATGGTGGGGCATACGGTCCATGCGGTCTGCCCGGATAAAAAAGCGGACGAGATTGTGCGGACTGCTGTGCATGATTTTGAGGGGGACCAGACATACAGCGAAAAGCCAGGTCATAACTTCATGTTGAATGCTACGTTTGAAGAGGTCAAAGCGGAGGACTATGATGCACTTGTCATCCCTGGCGGACGCGCACCAGAGTACATCCGCCTGAACGAGAAGGTATTGAAAATCGCGCAGCACTTCTCGGAAGCAGATAAACCGATTGCAGCCATATGTCACGGCCCACAGGTGTTGGCAGCAGCTGGCGTACTGGCAGGAAAGACCTGCACTGCGTATCCGGCTGTGGGACCTGATGTGACCAACGCAGGCGGCAAATACATCTCTATCCCCGCCAATGAGGCTGTTGTGGACGGCAACCTGGTATCGGCGCCAGCCTGGCCCGCCCACCCCGAGTGGCTTGCGAAATTCCTGCAAGTGTTGGGGACCAAAATTGAGCCTTAATTCGAGCTGATGGACTGCGCCCAGTAAAATCTCGCTGGTGGCTCGCTGATTTTATCCAAGTCCTGATGGTATAGATCAGCGAGCCGCTTTATTTAAGCCTCCTCAATCAAATTTGTTAACTTAATCTTACATTGAATATCCTGCTGTAATGCTTTCATAATAGACACTTATGACTTACACAACCTTTATTCTATAGACTATAAGCACTATCCGAGAAGAGGAAATCATAAATGAAAGATAACCTACGAACGCTTTCCAAGACAGATTTCCACTTATAGAGAAAAGGAGACCAAAATGAAACGCAGACTACTTATTCTTGTACTTGTTGTTGTATTAGCCATGATCGCAGTTATCCCGGCCTCAGCTAATCGAGGAAACGGCGAGCTGGGCGTGGTATATGTAAGCAGCCAGGGGTTGTACTATGATACCTTTGTCAGTGCAGAAGAGCTGCCGATGAAAGGACCTTTCCAGTTACTTGAAGATGGTGTGACCGAATTTGGTCCTGGAGACAAAGGTTATGTGGGCGGACGCTGGTGGATTGATAACGGTGATATCCCAGGTGAAATGGACGAAAAAGATACCTTTTTACTGTGCCCGTTACTCGGTCCTGGTCGTACTTCACCCTAATCTTCAAAAGAGCATTTTCGACGTAACAAAATTAGTGCTCAGTCAAACTATTTCTGATGGAACGAATGTGTAGTATAGGGCCTTGTGCCCGTGAAAACGCCAACAAGCGGCTAGGCTACATCCATCTGTTTCACTGTAACTGAGTATTCGTGTAAAGCCTGTTCTCGGAAGTAATTACAAAAAATGCAGCCTCCTGGAAAAGTCTGGCTATCTAAAATACCAAATCCAGGAGACTGCTGCTGTATTTCCCGGTCGTTTTACCCTAATATCCTAAGGTATGTAAATACTCTCGGTTCTTGCGAATCGCGGCGACACCATCCTGGCGCGCCTCATCTGACTCCTCCTCCCCCACGATCCAGCTGTCGTAATCAACGGATTCCAGCAGCGTTAAGACCGCTGGAAAGTCACAAACCCCCTCACCCAAGGCAACCCATTCCCCGTCAGCATTCACATCTTTGAGGTGCAGGTGGGTAATGCGGGAGATGTAGGTTCTCAGGCAGGTTATCAGATCCTGGCCTCCACGAACGATGTGACCGGTGTCCGGTCCCAGGCTGACGGTGTGAGCATTCAGGTTTTCCATCAGGTAGGCATAAGACTCGGCGCTTTCCAGCAGGGAGCCGTGGTGAGAATGTGGGTGTACGTTGACCGAAATACCCAGGTCTGTGCCAAGACTTCCAACCTGGTTGTAGAAACGAATGGCCTGATCCAGCTTTTCCTTCGGGTCCTCACTGGAAGGATGGGCAGCGCCGCCCAGCCCCAGGCGCGGTTCCGGGAAATAGCGCAGGAACTCGATCGCCTGGCGGGCGCCAGCCAGATCCTCACCCCAGCGATCTGGGTCGGTGAAGCCAGTGGTGGCATAGGCGAAGGCAGCCAGCTTCAAATTCCGGCGGTTCAGCTCTTCTGCGAACGCTTGCGGCTGGTCATGAAATTCGCCGATGATCGTGTTGGTAATCTCAATACCAGCGTAACCCGCCGAAGCGATCCAGTCTAACAAATCGGTGACTTTACCGTTCCAATCCGTTCCCAGCATCTCCCAGGTGTAGGTCTGGCAGGCAACTTGAATTTTACTCATCAGCGTCTCCCGTTTTTAGAACAGCTCGAAGTCTTTCAGTAAATCTCGGACATAAATCAGGCTGGGTTCCAGTTCTTCCCAGGCTCCCGGCCAAAAGCATAGATCGATCGTCCACCATGGATTATCGTAGCCGGAATTGAGCATCGTTTGCACCAGCTGGTGGATGTCCAGGACTCCCGTGCCGAAGGGGGCGTGGGTGCTGGTGACGCCGTCGTGCAGGGTGTTATCCGAATCGATCAGGTGGACGAAGCCGATATGTCCAGCCAGTTGCCGTCCCAGTTCAACCGCTCCGCCGGGCAGGGTTTCTCTCGGCGGGTGTTGGCGGGCACCCACCGCGGCGCACATGTTGGCGTGGCAGAAATCGAACATCACTGTGAAGTTAGGATGGTCGACTTCCTCGATCAGTGCGGTGATCTCGCTCGGTTTGTTGAACATGAAACCGGGTTCAAATTCCCAGGCTACCACAATGTCGTTCTGTTGAGCGTATTCGGCATAGTGGTGAAAGGTCTCCACAGCACGCTGCCAGGCGTCTTCGTAGCTTACATCTGCAGGATGAGGTGGCTCAGCCAGCGTATCCACCCGCATCACGCCGATCTC
>Ga0209536_100012418_pt1 | contig 12384 bp, 15 predicted proteins | sample DeeMarSeWOR28_12_FD_187461 | JGI IMG/M metagenome (GOLD analysis project Ga0209536, IMG submission 187461) | Marine sediment microbial communities from White Oak River estuary, North Carolina - WOR-2-8_12 (SPAdes) (version 2) | ecosystem: Environmental > Aquatic > Marine > Intertidal zone >...
AAGATGCCTATAGCGTTGCCGGGCCGGTTGACAAGGTCATTAAAGAAATAGATCCAAATGCGATATTCGTTTATGTTCCCGGTTGCCCTCCCAAGCCCGAAACTATGATTATGGGACTGGTAAAAGCATTGCAAAAAATTTAGAAGCTTTTCTTTGCCCTTCTGGAAATTTTGCATGCTAAATTAAATTTTAGGAGATATTATGGATATTAAAGAATTTGTTGAAATTCTTAAAAATAAATCCAAAGTTGAGTTTGAGGTGCAACTGCACTCTCAGAAACGGGTTTACATCAGAATAAATCGGGAAAATCTAAAACAAATTGCCCAGATTATTTTCCGGGATCTGGAAGCTAAATTTTCAATTTCAACAGGCATCCACATTCGTGAAGGTTTCGAGGTATTATATCACTTCACATTTGATAAAGATAAGTTTATATGCACACTCCGGACTCTAGCCCCTCATGATGATCCTGTTCTCGACTCCCTGGCTACGGTAATCCCGGGAACCCTCTGGATAGAGCGTGAAATCCACGACATTCTCGGGGTTCAGTTTACCGGACATCCCAACATGAAACGCCTGGTGAAATCTGAATTCCTGGAAGAAAACGAATTTCCATTCCGTAAAGATTTCGATATTCAAAAATTTAAAGAAAAACATGGGCTTTTACCAGATAGTCAGCCGAGAAAACAGCCAGAAAAATAGGCAACATTTGGTTTACCACTCAAATTTATTCAGGGAGCATTAGATGCGTTCAATTATACCCATTGGTCCTTTTCACCCGCTGCAGGACGAACCTGAGAATTTTCTGTTGACAGTTGAAGGCGAGACGGTTGTCGATATAGATGTCAATATCGGCTATATTCATAAAGGAATAGAGCTTTTGGCTCAGCAGAAGACCTATGATCAGGTGGTTTTTTTGGTGGAGAGGATCTGCGGAATCTGTTCAATCACCCATACAGTCTGCTTTTGCAATGCCGTTGAAGATCTTCTGCAAATCGAAATTCCGGATCGCGCAAAATATATTCGTACCATCCTTGGTGAAATTGAGAGGATTCACAGTCATCTGCTCTGGATGGGATTAGCTGGTCACTTTATCGGATACAATACGGTTTTCATGTGGACCTGGAAGTACCGCGAACCCATTCTGGATATGATGGAATTTCTTACCGGAAATCGTCAAAGCTGTGGAATGTTAAAGGTCGGTGGTGTGAGACGAGATTTCGATGATTATAAATTGTCTCAGTTATTAAAAACCCTTGATGAGCTCGAACCTAAAGTTAAAATGCTTGCTGAAGCGGTTCAAGATGATCCGGTGTTGAAGGCCAGGCTAGAAAATGTGGGAACCCTCACCCGGAAAGATGCTATCGATTATTGTGTGGTCGGACCCACTGCCCGTGCCTCAGGCGTGAATATTGATGTGAGACGAGATGATCCGTATGCAGCATATCCATATCTGGACTGGGATGTCATCGTCCTGAATCAAGGTGATGTGTATGCAAAATTTTTGGTCAGAGTATTGGAGACCCTGGAATCCATCAAAATTCTTCGCCAGGCAGTTCAGAAAATACCCAGCGGAGATTTTCAAATGCAAATTCGGGAAGTACCACCCGGTGAGGGTATCGGTAGATATGAAGCACCGCGTGGGGAGGATATTCACTATGTAAGATCGAATGGGACAAACTTTCCGGAGCGATTGAAAGTCAGGGCCCCCAGTTATATCAATATTCCCTCTTTTTATGCCTCCTGCATCAATCAACAGGTGGCAGATGTCACGATTACCCTTGCTGCGGTGGATCCATGCTACAGCTGCACCGAACGAATGATCTCTGCCAAAGATATTCGTTCAAATTACCTCTGGTCTCAGAAAGATTTAATCGAGATAAGTAGTCAAAAAACCCTCAAAATCGCCTCCGAATTGGGTAAAGAGCCCGATCTGCCGGTCTTGAAAAAATTCCTGGTACGTTAAGACAGATTTAACAAATTAAACATACAGTACTTTATCACATTGATGTGGAGTGATTCAATGAATCTCTTAATTTTCTTTTACATTCCTGCCATCACTGCAGCCATAACACTTCTCATACCGCGAAAAATAAAATTTCTTCAGGAGATATTCAGTGGTGCCGGCAGCCTCGTTTTCTTACATTATGCTTTGCGTGCTTTCTCGCACAGTGATCAATTTCTTAAAATATCCTGGTTTAATATCTCATTTATAGATTTTTCCCTAGATTTTCGACTCTACCATTTTTCGAGATTTTTGCTCATCTTCCTCGGTTTATTCACTTTACTTACTGTCCTGTATTCTGCGGGATATTTCAGGCAAAGAAAAATTTCCCAGCTTTATTTGCCCTTTGTATCATTAACACTGGGCGGTGCAGCAGCCATTGTTTTGGCAAACAATTTTTTTGTATTATTACTTGGCTGGGAAATGGTCACACTTCTGCTATTCTTTCTGATCGCCATGGGCGAAGGTAAACCTGCTGCTATGGCTGCCGGAAAGGCCTTCGCGATATTGGGATTTACCGATGTTGCTTTACTGTTCGCGGTTATCGCCTTACCCATTGTCTATAACACCTGGATAATTACGGATCTGAAAATTATGGTGGGAGACCCCTTATCGATCGCAATATATATCCTGATGTTTATTGCTGCGATCGCTAAAGCAGGGGCTATTCCCCTACATTCCTGGATCCCCCCAGCAGCAGTTTATGGGCCCTTACCTGTAGTTGCATTTCTCCCAGCTTCTCTGGATAAGCTCCTCGGGGTATATTTGTTCGCGAGAATAACCCTGGATATATTTGTATTTCCCATCGATTCCGGTTTAAATATGATGATCATGATTATCGGTGCTGCCACTATTCTGGGCGGTGTGTTCATGCAAATTATGCAAAGTGAGTTAAAAAGTCTGCTCTCATATTGCGCAATTACTCAAGTTGGGTATATTCTATTGGGTATTGGTTCAGGCCACCCTATTGGAATTGCCGGTGGCATATTTCATATGCTCAATCACGCTATCTATAAAAGTTGTCTCTTTTTTTGCGTTGGTGCTGTAGAAGACAAAACAAAAACCACCCAACTGGATAAACTGGGAGGACTGGCTAAATCCATGCCCGTTACATTTATGGCGTGCACGGTGGCAGCCCTATCTGTCTCAGGAATCCCACCCTTTAACGGTTTTGTTTCAAAATGGATGATTTATCAGGGTCTAGTGGAAGAAAGATCCATCTCCTCGATGTTATTTCTGGTAATTGCGATGTTCGGCAGCGCACTCACTCTCGCCAGTTTCTTGAAATTACTTTATGGTACATTTCTGGGTCAACGACCTATCTCAGAAAAGCTTGCTGATTTTAAACCACAACTAAATACCCATCAGGATGCACCCTGGACCATGCGGGTACCGATGATTACACTCGCTTTGCTTTGTATCATTTTCGGATTATTTGCCAGTTACCCCATTAAACAATTCATTGCGCCCATCCTGGGGTTAGATACTGCAGGGATCGCTACATCCATTTCGATTGGAACTGCCCTCTGGAATCCCACCCTGGCAACAACTTTAATCATCATCGGAGTACTCATTGGATTTTTAGTTTATTATCTCAGCCGGCTTAAGGTAAGAGAGGTGGAAACTCTGTTTATTGGTGGAGAAAAATATGATCTGGAAAGTGAAAAATTGCTCGCCAGCAGATTTTTTGAATTTATAGAAAGAACGAAAATCCTGGGTGGTTTTATCAGAGAGAGTGGAAAAGGTATTTTTGATGTTTACAATATCAGCAGTGATCTGGGTTTGATTGGAGTCAATGTATTGAAAAAACTTCATGATGGTATTTTATCAACCTATTTGGCCTGGTGTATCATTGGGTTGGGAGTCCTCTGTTTCATATTAATGGTTATGTAAGCTCTCGTCCCACACTGAATTCAACATCTTCATTATAGAAGGATCCGTTATGTTATTCCTTTTTTACACCTTAATAGTATTTTGCATTATCGGTTCTATTATTGCCATAGAGGCGCGAAATATCCTGGCATCTGTCATTTCGGCCGGTGTCGTCGGGATGGGACTATCTATTTTATTTTTATTTCTAGGGGCACCGGATATCGCCATCACCCAGGTGGTTGTCGAAATTATTGTACTTATCATATTGATCAGATCCACAGTTTCTCTGGATAATACAGCCATTACCAAACACCGGGATACCTTTGCAATATTGAGTAGCCTCATTTTTTTCGGATTGTTCCTGGTCTTTGCTTTTATGGCTTTCCAGGGATTACCCAAATTTGGTGAACCACTGATGCGGGTTTCATCGCAATATCTTCAAAATAGTGTTGCCGAAACCGGGGCATCGAATATCGTCATGGGGATTTTACTGGACTACAGGGCATACGATACACTCGGAGAAGCAACGGTAATCTTTACTGCAATTTTGAGTGCATTTGTGGTATTGAGGGCTAAAGGAAAAAAGAAAAAAGAAGAACGAGATAAAATACGGGTGGGTATTCCCGGTAAAGATGATTTGCCAGAAACTCTCGCTGAGATTGATGAAGAAGGTGAAACCATATCAAAAATTTAAGCATCAAAGAACCTAAATAATTTAATTTTTTAACACCAAATTGCAGAGATATCAAGATGGAAGGTATGACCTTTATTGTTAAAACGATTTCCCGATTGCTCATTGCAGTCATTTTCTCCTTCGGCATTTATATTACCGTTTATGGACATCTGACGCCCGGTGGAGGGTTCGCCGGAGGCATCATGTTGGCCTGCGGACTTATTTTGCTTACCCTGGCATTTGGGAAAAAAACCGCCCTTGGAAAACTAAGCGATTTTTGGGCCAGTCTTCTGGACAATCTCGGGGCTTTTACATTCTGGTCGATAGCAATGTTAGGATATATGAGTGGATATTTCTTTTTAAATTTTTTAGAAAAAAGTGCTCCATTTCAAATCCTTAGTTCAGGAACGGTCCTGCTAAATAACCTTGCTATTGCAATTAAAGTCTTTGCCAGTATATTTGCCGTATTTCTTACCCTCACCATTTTTGGGCGGTTTGTTTCCAGTCTCATCAGCACCGAAGATGAGGAGTAGTCTCCGAATATTTGAATTTCAAAACGTAAGGGCACGGATATGCTGATTTATTTTCTTAATTCAATCATCTTTGTTTTAGGCCTCTATTGTTTAATTGCGAAGAAACATCTGGTGAAGAAAATCATTGGGATGGTGATTATGGAATACGCCATTAATTTGTTTATTATATTAATCGGTTACAAAGACAATGGTATTCCTCCCATATATCTTCCCAATATGGAGTTGACAACATTTACCCAGCAAAGCGTCGATCCCCTGCCTCAGGTCTTGGTTTTAACCTCTATTGTGATAGGAATGAGTATTCTGGCGCTTATGGTTGCTATCTCCTTGAGACTCTACGAAAAGTATAAAACATTCGACATGAGTGAGATTCGACGCTTACATGGTTAATGGAATAATCATCAACTGATTTTTTCATTATGGGTTTGATTTCGAAAGGATAAAATTTATGCAAAACTGGCTTCCTTTATTTGTCATGGTACCTCTGGGAGTGGCATTTATCAATTTGATTTTGACTAAATTCTTTAAAAATATTTCGGCATATCTTACGCTGATAGCAGTTCTTTTCTTATGTGGTTTATCATTTCGTTTCATCGGCCATGAGCCTTTCCATTATGCCATTGGGGGCTGGATGCCTCCCGTGGGAATTACCCTGGTCTGGGATCCGCTCAGTCAACTTCTTATCCTCATCGTTTCAATTATAACCCTGGCTGTAACTCTGTTTGCCATTCCATACATGCAACAATATACAGCGCAAAATAAGTTTTACTCACTCTACCTGTTAATGATTGCGGGTATGAATGGCGTCATACTAACCGGTGACTTTTTTAACCTCTTCGTATTTCTGGAAATTGCCTCGATCGCTTCATATGCCCTGGTTGCTTTTGGAGTTGAAGCAGAAGAATTGGAGGCATCTTTTAAATATCTGGTCCTGGGAGGGGTTTCTTCTACAATCATCCTTCTGGGAATCGCTTTACTGTACTCGGCTACTGGCACTCTTAATATGGCCGATATGGCGATTCATCTCGATGAAGGAGCGTCAAAAAACCTGTTATTTTTCATTTTCGCACTCTTCTTGATGGGATTCGGACTAAAGTCTGCCATGGTTCCTTTCCATGCCTGGTTACCGGATGCACATCCTTCCGCACCGGCCCCAATATCAGCTATGCTTTCCGGTTTAATCATTAAAGCTCTGGGAATTTACTGTGTTGCTAGAATATTCTTCATTGTGCTCGGAATAGTTCCTGTCATTCAAACTATTTTAATGGCATTGGGAGGATTATCGATGGTAATCGGTGTCTTCCTGGCGGTTGGTCAGTGGGATTTCAAACGATTACTGGCCTATCACAGCATCAGTCAGATGGGCTATGTCATGGTAGGGATAGGTCTCGCCACACCCCTGGGGATATTAGGCGCCCTATTTCATCTACTCAATCACGCCGTTTTTAAATCACTTTTGTTTTTATGTTCAGGCGCATTTGAATATACAACCGGTACCAGGCAATTAAAGCAATTAGGGGGACTCCTTAAAAAAATGCCCTGGACAGGCACAAGCTGTTCGGTCGCAGCCCTTTCCATCTCCGGAGTACCTCCCTTTAACGGTTTCTGGAGTAAACTTATTATCATTCTGGCTTTATTAGAGGCTCAGTATTATTTCCTGGCAGTGATTACCGTTGTGGTGAGTTTCATGACTTTAATCTCTTTCATCAAGGTCCAAAAATATTCTCTTTTTGGTACCTTACCCAAACGTCTGGAAAGTATCAGGGAAGTTCCGGTATTGATGGTTTCCGGCATGCTGATTCTTACTTTCCTGTGTATCGGTATCGGATTGTTTTATCCTTTCTTCGGACAGCAGTTATTAGAAAGCGCCCGAGATTTACTTATTAATGCCGGCCAGTATACACTTTATGCAATACCTTAAACAATTCGGGTAATTTTTCTTCTATATCATCTTCATTTATTGGGGTCATGACAATGTCAAAAAAAGTTCTAGAATTTTTATTGATTCTTTGCATGTGGATTGCATTTGTGTGGTCATTTGCACTTCCAGACCTCATTGCCGGGGGTGTGGTGGCTTTTTTAGTGGTTTGGATGTTCAGCGATATTTTTCCAAAAGAAATTGGTCGGCTCTTGCATCCAATTCGATTTTTTTGGCTTCTTCTTTTTCTACCTGTTTTTATATGGCATGTCATTAAATCCAATATCGATGTAACCTATCGGGTCTTTCACCCCGAAATCCCAATCCGGCCAGGAATCGTAAAGGTTAAAAGCGTTTTGAAAAGTGAATTGGCCAAGACCTTTCTTGCCAATTCCATTACCTTAACTCCCGGTACACTGACAGTTGATTTTATCGATGATAACCTCTATATACACTGGATAAATATTATCTCTGATGATCCTGAAATAGAAACCAAACTGATTGTCAGTAAATTTGAAAAATTTTTAAAAAAAATATTCGATTAATCCATAAATCAGCCAGATTATTTATGATCATTTATTTTTAAATTCGGAGTCAACATGGTTTTTTTCCTCATTGCTTTACTCATTTGCTGCTTTTTTTGTCTATACAGAATAGGAGCAGGCCCTACACCTCCAGACCGTACAGTAGCCATCGATATTCTAGGTATTCTCATGATCGGTTTCTGTGCAATTCTCTCATTATTTACCGGAAAAGACCTCTATATGAACGTTGCGATTTCCTGGGCACTACTAGCCTTTATCGGAACTATTGCCTTAGCAAAATATTTAGAAGGGAGGACGTTCGATGAGTAATCTCGTAATTATTCTGGTCTCATTAGGCATCTTCTTTAATTTTGCAGGTTGTGTCGGACTCATCCGTTTTCCGGATATTTACAATCGTCTTCAAGCCTCTACAAAATGTGTTACCATGGGAACGATCCTCATACTAGTTGCGGTTATGGTACATTTTGGGTGGAATAGTATCACTCTAAAAGCATTCTTTTGCATATTGTTCATCCTTCTGACTGCCCCTACTGCCGCCCATGCCATTTCCCGGGGGTCCCATCGTGCGGGATTTCCGCTCTGGGAAGGAAGTGTTGTAGACCGCTATCAAGAGGATTTCCCTCAGAATAAGAAGGAATAGATTATTAAATTTCCTCTACACGGAGAAAAAAATGTATTTGCCTAAAGTACGAGAATTAAAAGAAGCCATTACAGCCCTGATCAAGGGACCCTACACCCATCCATTCCCCAAAGAACCTACACCGGTACCAGATAATTTAAGGGCTGCCCCGCGCTATTATGAAGATTACTGTATCGGTTGCGGAGCCTGTGCAGAAGTTTGTCCGGCTGGGGCAATTACGGTTGAAGACATTGAAACAGAGCAGAAATTCCTGCGCAGACTAACCTGTAACTACGGAAATTGCATTTTTTGCGGAGAATGTCAACTCAACTGTACTACTGAAAAGGGAATTCAACTCACACCGGAATATGAATTATCATATTTTGAGCACTCCGAAGCGTTGGAAATAATAGAACATGAATTAGTGATCTGTGAAATCTGCGGTGAAGTCGTTGCACCTAAATCGCAGCTCATGTACCTCTACGAAAAATTGGGAACAGTAGCATTTTCCAATCCAACCATTTACCTCACAAAAATGCATGAATTTAATATATTACCGGAAGGATCTCAGCGTGATGAGCGTAAGATAGACCGTTGGGATATGGTAAGGATCACCTGTCCTTCATGCAGAAGAGATGTGCTGTTGAAAGAAGAGTGGGGATAATCTTAGTATTCCCGTTTCATCAAAACTGATGCCATATGGGGAAATTGTCCTGTATGGCTTTTTGTTTATGCAATAAGATTATGACATCTGAATAATAGCACCATGAAAAATCTCCAGTCTATCATAAAACTTAAACCTATCATCATTGGAATGGGAAATGAACTCAGAGGAGATGATGCTGCCGGAATACAGTTGGTCCAGAAATTACAACAAATGGGATATCCATCTACCCTGGTTGTTTTTGATACACCGGAAAATTACCTGCAAAAAATTGCTGCCATGGAAGGAGATGCGCGACTGTGGGTTGACATCATCAATTGGGATAGTGCACCCGGTGACTATAAAATATTTCTCCCGGATGAAATACAACATTTTGCAGTCTCAACCCATAACTACTCCCCTACAGTCCTCATCGAATATCTGGCACCGCAGCGGGCCATTCCGGACTACTTTCTGGGAATTCAGCCCCAGAATTTATCTTTGGGTAGTAAAATAAGTGAACCCGTTCAGAGAACCATTAAAAAACTAGCACATATGATAAAAAATATCAGCGACACCATTTAAATGTTAAATAATTCAAGAAGGAAGGATAGTCAAACACAATAGGATGCAAGATGGGAAGCGAAAGCCGTTTATTTTCGTGATATTACCTATGTCGCATATCTTATCAGTAAAATAATTCCCAGACCAATCAGAAGAAATGGAATCAAGGGAATAATAATGGCCACCAGGACCGGTAGTATAATTGTTGGTAATAAAAAAAACACAACGAGTAAGGCGATAATTGCAAACAAAATTTTAAAGGGTAAAGTAATAATAAATAATCCTGCTTTCAGGAACCATATTAAAAATTTTAACAAAACAATCCCAAGAATGAATAAAAATAACAGTCCAATTAATTCCATATGCAACCTTTTTTCTGATGTCTACGTCAAATAAATCCCTATGTTTCAAAATATATAACAAGAATTTTCTTGAAAAATAGATTTTTAAATTTAGTGTATGATATTAACTTGGTATTTTGTGGATACTACAATTGGAGAAAATGATGAAAATAAGCCGTCAATATTTATTAGATAAATTCTTGGAATATGTTAAAATTGACACTCAATCCAGTGAAATTTCCAGTTCCTATCCCAGCACCCAAAAACAGTTAAATCTCTCGAGGTTACTTCATAAACAACTCAGCGAAATGGGATTGAATGATGTATCCCTTAACGAACATGGATATGTATTCGCCACCTTGCCATCCAATTTAACTGCTCAGCAGGAAACTAAGGTTCCGTCCATTGGATTTATTGCCCATGTAGACACCTCTCCAGACGTTTCCGGTGAAGGTGTCAATCCTCAAATTCATAAAAATTATCAAGGTCAAAATATTACTTTGTCTCAAGATAACTCGCTTGAGATTGGACCGGAGAGTGATCCCACTATAAAAAACTGTATAGGGCATGATATTATTACAACTGATGGCACAACACTGTTAGGTGCTGACAACAAAGCCGGAATTGCTGAGATTATGACGGCTCTTCATTTCCTGGTGGCAAACAGCGATATTGAACATGGCGAAATTAAAATCGCTTTTACTGTGGATGAAGAGGTCGGACAGGGAACCAAATATTTTGATGTGAAAAAATTCGGCGCAACATATGCATACACAATTGACGGAGAAACTGCCGGAGAAATCGAAAATGAAACATTCTGCGCGGACACTGCCACTCTTCAGGTGGAGGGAATCAATATTCATCCGGGATATGCTAAAAATAAAATGGTAAATTCTCTCAAGATCGCCTCGGAAATAATCGCAGAATTGCCAAAAGATAGTCTATCGCCCGAAACTACTGAAAAACGACAGGGTTATATTCATCCAAATAGCATCGAGGGAAATGTGGAAAAATCAACTGTTAAAATTTTAATCCGCGATTTTACAGTTGAAGGTCTAAAAGAAAAAGAACAATTATTAGAAGATATCAAGAATAAAGTCCTCGCCCGTTATCATAGGGCTAAAGCAGAATTTAAAATCGATGAATCTTATCGAAACATGCGATACATTTTGGATGATTATCCCCACGTGGTAGAGTATGCCATTGAGGCTATCAGAAGAAGTGGGTTGGAACCTGTAAAAAATTTAATTCGTGGCGGAACCGACGGGGCAAGACTGTCTTTTATGGGGATCCCTACCCCGAATATCTTTACAGGGGGTCATAATTTCCACAGTAAGCGTGAATGGATTTCCCTTCAGGACATGGAGAAAGCAACCGAGACCATCATTCATCTGGTTCAGGTATGGGCAGAAAAAGGAGATCTATAGGGATATCGGTTCTGGTATGAGGCTAAATTGGATCCCATGATGTGGGGTTTGAGCAAAACTAATTTCGTATCTACATGAAAAAAGCCATCTCGGGTATACACCCAGGATGGCTTTTTTTTAAACCAACTGTTCAATTATAATTGTTTCTGTACATTTTGAATGACCAGATTGATCACAGATTTCAAGGTATCAAAGACGCCAACTCCATTTATCGCAACACCTTCAAATTGGGGGACATTAAAGAAGTTTAATTTCTTTTGTAGAACAGCCACCGATTCCGCGTTGGGTAAATCCCGTTTATTATATTGTACCACCCAGGGGAATGTCTCCAGTGAAAATCCTGATGCTAAAAGGTTGTTTTCCAGATCCAGCAATGTTTCAATATTACCTTCCATCCGATCTCGCTGGGAATCCGCAACAAAAACAATTCCATCAACTCCATTAAGGATAATCTTTCGGCTTGATGCATAATATACCTGACCGGGTACGGTATACAGATTAAATTTGGGCTTTTTTCCTTTAATTCTTCCCACTTCAATCTGCATAAAATCAAAAAATATGGTACGATCTTCTTTCGTTTTCAAGGTTACCAGTTCACCTGTCAATGATGGATCTAATTTTGAGTGAATATACTCTAAATTGGTAGTTTTCCCACTCATTCCAGGTCCATAATAAACAATTTTCAGATTTATTTCTTGCAATGCCCAATTAATAAACATTCAGTTTCCTCACCAGTTTGATTTTCTCACTCATCTCTAATGTATGTCTTATTTGAACGAATCGTCCAGCATATCTCCGAGCATACTCGAAAAGTCTTTATCGATTATTTTACTGGAATCTTCCGCTTGTTCACTTTCTTCAAATACCTGTAGTAGACTATGAATCGCTTTCTCAGGCAGGGTCGATCATGGGTTCCGGTGGTCTGATCGTAATGGATGAAGATACCTGCATGGTGGATGTGGCCAAATACTTCCTTAAATTTACCAGCCAGGAAAGCTGCGGAAAATGCACTCCGTGCCGAATAGGCACAAGGCAGATGGTCAATCTGTTGGAGAAGATTACCAGTGGGAATGCCGTTCCGGAGGACATCCTGAAGCTGGAGGAGGTTTCAGAAACCGTACAGAAGGGATCGTTGTGCGGACTGGGTCAGACTGCTCCCAACCCGGTATTGACAACCCTGAAGTATTTCCGCGAAGAGTATGAGGAGCATGTCCGCCAGAAAAGGTGCCGTGCAGCGGTATGCA